>ERZ1066118.1587-NODE-1587-length-13577-cov-7.329759_pt1 | contig 13577 bp, 18 predicted proteins | sample MGYA00382765_ERZ1066118 | MGnify/ENA primary metagenome ERZ1066118 (study PRJEB33369, sample SAMEA5778348) | biofilm metagenome | biome: Industrial cooling water; feature: Water cooling tower basin; material: Biofilm | place: United Arab Emirates | collected...
ACGCTATGGTATCCCGAACGCTGAAGGTTCTGGCGCGATGGGCTTAGGCCAAATCATGCCCGACACGGCGCGTAACCTGTCCCGTCGCCTTGGCCTACCATATCGGCCCGACTTGCTGAGCAGCACTAACACGGCGGCCCGGGAATATCAGGACCGTTTGACCGAGGCTGCCACTCGTGAGGCCTGGGACTTTGGCGCGGGCAACACGCGCAAGGCGGCGTCCTATTATTTTGCTGGACCCAACCGCGCCGGTTGGGGGCCGAAAACACGGCGCTACGGCGATGACATTCTGCGCCGAATGAGAGGGCAATAATGGGCCAATTCACGCAAAACGGCGTCATTTACGAGGAACTGCCAGACGGCAATGTTCGCGTGGTTGGTTATGCGCCCGCCCCTTCCGCCACGGTCGCTCCCAATCCGCAGCGTCTTGCCGAAAAGCAGGCGGAATTGTCCCGGCAGGCGGCGAAGGATGCGATTGAAGCCTCAGACAAGGGTTCGGACAATGCCCGAGCGGATGCCGCTGAGCGACGCGCTCAGTTGGAATGGAATGCCAAGTTCTTTCCTGATGGCACCCCCCGCCCGTCTCCGCTCACGAAGCAGCAGACGGGTGCTGCCAGGCTAAAGCTGCAAGGCATCAATGCTATCGCCAATCAGGTCGCCCGCGTCGAAGCGGCGCTTGAAAAGGCTGAAAAAGATGGCTTTGTCGGGCCAATCTGGGGGCGCGTGCCCGGTAGCGGGTCACTCGATGCTGAGAGCTCGGTCCTCGACAAGTCGATTGCCCAGCTTGCGCCACTGATCCGACAGCTAACCCGAACACCCGGTGAAGGCGCGATGTCGGACTATGAGAGCCGCTTGGCCGCGATGGCCTTACCGGCCCGTTCCGACAATCCCGCCGCCCTCCGTGAATCGCTGGCGGGCATTCGTGACCTGCTAACACAAACCCAGGCTGGCTATTCGGAAATGCTGGAAACGGCCGGGGCTCCCGACGAGCAGCAAGCCGAACGCGAGCTGGACAAGGCCGCAGCCTTCGTCGATTCCTCTCCGCCTGATTTGCCGCCAGCAAACGAGGCTGGTGGCAATGCGCCGCTCGCCCCAGCTTCAGGCAGCGGTCTTCGCGATCTCGCGCGCCCCGACATCAACAGCATGGTGCAATCCATGATGGCGGCGGGTGCGGGGCTGGCGACGATCAACAGCGCTCTGAAGGCGAAGGGCGCAAGCCCGATCCCGATGGCCGAGTTTGCTCGCGCCAAGGATTGGATGGCCAAAAACCCCGGCCAGGCTTACCCGGTCGATGCGAAGGAAACGCGGGCGTTGACTATGCTGGAGCGTTTCGCCGGCTCTCCACTTGGCGCTGGGGTTGCAAGCTACGCGAATGCCGCGACCGCAGGCACGGCGGCGGCGCTTGCCGGTGATCGAGGCAAAGGCGCACTGGAGGCGATGGAGCGCCTTAACCCCGGCGCTGCACTGACCGGCAACCTGCTGGGCGGGATCACTGGGGCGGGTGCTGCTGAAGCAATGCTGGGGGCGAAACTAGCCGGCACCGCGGTGGCGAAGTTTGCACCGCGCTTCGCGGATGCGACATATGGGGCACTGTATGGCTTCAATGAAGCCGATGACGGTGATGGTGCTTCCGGCGCGGCGACAGGCGCACTTGCTGGCGTTCTAGGCGGCGTAGTCGGCGAAAAGGCTATCAAGGGGGTGGGTCGCGCCATGACAGGCGTCACTGACCCTGCCGTCCAATACCTGCGGGCACGCGGCGTTCCTATGACAGCAGGACAGGTTCTCGGCGGGTTTGCTAAGTCTATTGAGGACAAGGCCACCAGCACGCCCTTGATCGGAGACATGATCGTCAAGCGCCGCACTGAGGGCCTTGAGGGATTCGACCGAGCCGCGATGGCTCAGGCCTCGTCTCCCATTGGCTTCACCCCCCAGAACATCGGCAAAGAGGGCGTGGACGAGATGCTGGACGCCGTGGGCGACAGCTATGACAACGCCACGGCGGGAGCGAGGGTGCCGTTGGATGATGTCTACGCTCAAGACTTTACCGACGTCGCGGCGCTGGGCGGGTCGCTTCCTGATGACCTTCGTGCTCGTCTCGGCCTAGCGCTCAATAACCGCGTCAATCCGATCAACGATGCCGGGGAAATGACCGGAGAGACCTACCAGCAGGCTATGCGAGGTCTAAAGTCTTACAAGGGTGAGGCCACCAAGCCTGGCTTTGAGCAGGACTACCGAGATGCGCTATCGGCGGCTCAGAATGCGCTTACGGGCCAGATGGTGCGCGGCGGAGGGGAAGGCGTCGTCAGCGGCCTTCGTTCTGCTGATGAGGCCTACAGGGGCATCAAGACGGTCCAAGATGCCGCGATGCGCGCGGATGGTGCAAACTACCTGTTCACCCCGTCGCAGCTTCAGGATGCGCTCAAGGTAACTAACCGCAAGTTTCCCGGGGAAACACCGCTCAGCGAGATGGCGGATATGGGGCAGCAGGTTTTGCCCTCACGCATTCCTGATAGCGGAACAGCGGGACGGGCAGCGCAGCTTCTCGTTCCCGGTGCGATCGGTGGAGCTGCTGGTGGTGGTTATGCTGCAGGGGATATTGGGGGAGCGGGGGCAGGTGGCCTCGGGTTGACGCTGGCGCTTCTAGCGGGTGGGTCCAGAACCGGTCAGCGGGCGCTCACCGCCGCGCTTCTTGATCGACCAGAAGCTCTTACGCGGGCCGGTAAATTGCTCGCAGACCTTGCGAAGTTCGGCGGCGGCGTCGGGGCCGGCGTCTCTACGCCACTTCTTGTAGGCCAGTAACAAGGCTTTTTCTTCGCGGACCTCACGGTCCCGCACTTCCCAGTCAGGCCACCAGCCTAGCTTGTGAAGAACAGCCACCACCGCGCCCTTGAGCGCCACGATCATGAAAATCTCGAAGGCCGTCACGGTGCGCATTCTAGCGCATCGCCGCCGTGCCCGCAATCGGAGTTGCCAATGCCCTTCAAGGACTACTCCAACACGCCTGCCAGCAACACCGAGATCGGCGGCGATCTGTTCATCGGACCAAACATGGCGCGCAATGACGTGCGCCCGGCGCTCCAGCAGCTCGCAGCAGATGGGCGCGATCTCTACGATGAAGTGATTGCCCGGTCAGGGACCTCGACGCCCTCGTTCGTGGCCGCCGGGACCGGGGCGCGCACCCGGCTTTTGCAGGATCGGGGCCGGGAGGTCATTCACGTTACCGACTATGTAATCGGCGATGGGGTGGCCGATGACACCGCCAAATACCGCCAAGCCATCACCGCAGCGGTCGGCAAGGAACTCTACTACCCCGCCGGAATCACGATCAGGCTCACCGAGCAGGTGCTTTGGCTTGGCGAGACGACGCATCGCTTCGGCAAGGGCGCGAAGATTACGGGCGCCGTAAACAACTATCTGATCCGGCCGCTGGGATATCCGACGCTTCTGGCGGCGACCGTCAGCGGGGCGATTGCCCGCGATGCTGGCGTATTCACCATGAGTAGCGCCGCCGGCTTGGCGGTGGGGGACGACTTTTACCTCTACGATGTGACCACCCAGGAATACGACATCAATGTGGTTCGTTTGATCGATGGTAACACGGTCTATACCAAGTTTCCGATCAACTATAACTTTGCCACTGCGGCCGATATTCGAGTTTACAAGCTCGCCAACGCTTGCCGCAACGTCAAGGTCTATGGCGGCCGCTTCGAGAACACCTTTGCCGGCCTTGGCGGTCACGCACTCGGCTTTCTGAACGCCACTGACTGCGAAGTCGATGGGGCGACCTTTGCCGACACTGGCGGCGTGGGTTTGGGGCTAGAAATTTCGCTGCGGATGATCCTTCGCGATGTTCGGACTGACAACACCGGGGCCGTAGGAGTTGGTTGCCGCAACCTGAAAGACTTCACTTTCTCCAACCTGCAATGCCGCTTTCCCAATGCCGACGAAAGTCTGACCTTCTACAAAAACTGTGCTTTCGGCGTGATCGAAACCCCGAACATCGAGCAGTATCTGTTCGGCCAGGCGCCGGCGGGCAACGATGGCACCGCAGGCAACAACATCCTGCTCGATGAGCGGTGTTGCGACATCACCATAATCAATCCGCGTTGCCGGGGTTCGGCAACCTACTCGATCTTCATCAACAACGGATCGTGCCGCAATCGAGTCATCAATGCTGACATTCAGTATGCCGATCTCGGCGGGATCAGGATAGCGCTCAATTCGCACGACAACGAGGTGATGGGCGGTTGGGTTCGGAATGTGATCCAGGCCGTCGATACGGAGATTGCTGGGAACCCCGCCACTGCGGCCGTCCAGGACGATGCGACCTGCACCGGCAACATCTTCGCGACCAAGAATTTCTCCGGGAACAATGGGGCAACTGTTGCAGTGCGCCAGCTCGGGACCGCCGGACGGCATGTCATGCGCGGGCTCCCGACCTATGCGGACAATACCGCCGCCCTTGCGGGGTCGTTGACTGCCGGGATGCTCTACCGAACGGCCGCCGGAGCCGTTCAGGTGGTTTACTGATGCAGGTCCCTCACCCTTCGGGCGGGGACGCCAGCGTAAAGCCCGTTTGGCTTCGTGCTGCGGTGAACGACAGCCCCCGCTGCGATTATGCAACCAGGCGCCACACTCACGCCGGGGAGGATCGTGGCGCGGGCGCCAATCCAACTGCCGCGTCCAACGCGAACTGGGCGATGCACGGTGCGTCCGGCCCGAAGGTCCGGCGATCCAACCTTATGCGTTGTCGTGACGATCATGGCTTCGCAGCCGATCCTAACCCCATCGGCGATAGTGACCGGCGCGACGGCATCAATCAGGCAGCCGGTATTGAAGGAAACGGTGCCGGCGGTCACAAGACCCTTGCCCTGCACTTCGACCTTTGCTGCGATGTAAGTGCGCCGCGAGAGGCGATGCCCAAGCAAGCCCAGCAAACGCGCTCTGACGCGCATGGGCCAAAAAGACATCTGCTGTATCGAGTTGATCGCGGCGCGAAACAGCTTCTCACCCCAACCGCCCTGCGGCGGTGCGCTGGCCGCCCAATCCCGCGCCATGAACGCTTGGCCCATGGCCGGACCATACCACACCCCGGAATCCGGGGGCAAGCGACATGACCACCCCCCGCTCCCTCGCCTGTCTCGCCCTAGAGGCGCTGTGCGGGGCGCTGGGCTTTGCCGTGGCTGTGCGCTGCCTGGAGGTGCGTTATGGTGGATAGCATCGTCAACCTGACAGCGACGACATTCGGACTCGGCCTTGGTGGAGGCGCGGGATTTTTCTTCATCAAATGGCTGTTCGAATATCTTGGGGGTCGCATGGACAAGCGCGCCGATCGCATCGACGCTGGCACTGATAAGCTGATCGAAAACCTCCAGAAGCAAGTGGAGGATTTACTGGCCCGTGAAAAGGTCAGGGAGGTCAGACTTGCGAAGGTCGAGGACGACCTGGCCGACTGCAAACGACGCCATGCCGAGAGCGATGCTGAGGTCATGCGTCTCAAGGCCATCATGCAGGGACGGGGCGAGGTCCGCGACCGGGTTCAGTCAATCGTTGCGGCGGAAGTCCTCGCGGACCGCAAGGGGACCAGCAAATGAGCGGCAAGCGCCTCTTCGACACGATCCGCCGGCTGCTTGGCCGCCCCCTACGCCAGAGCGAGGTCGATACGATCAATGCGGCGCTCAAGCCTGACGCGCCAACCGCGCCCGAACTGCCCATCACGCCCGAAACCATCGGCGAAGCAGGGCTGTCACTGATCCAAGCTTTCGAGGGCTGCCATCGCAAGCTGCCGAACGGACTAGTCGCGGCATACCCGGACCCGGCAAGCCCTCTGGCGCGCACGGGCAAGGGCAGCGGCGAACCATGGACGATTGGCTGGGGCGCTACCCGCGACGGGCTGCATGGCTTCGTCAAGCCGACGACGATCTGGACGCAGAAGCAGTGCGACGAGCGCTTGGAAGCCGATCTCGTCAAATATGCCGACGATGTGAAGGCGGCGCTCGGCGATGCCCTGCCCGCGACCTCGCAGAGCCAATTCGATGCCTTGGTCAGCTTCCATTACAATACCGGCGCCATTGCCCGCGCCACCCTCACGCGGCTGCACAAGGCCGGGCTGTATGCCGAGGCGGCGGTGGAGTTCGGCCGCTGGAACCGTGCTGGGGGGCGCGTGCTTGCGGGTCTGACGCGGCGGCGGGCTGCGGAAGCAAAGCTTTATCGGGAGGGAAGCCGATGACCCTCAAGTGGCCCTTCGAAAGCGCCCTGCGCGGCATCGGCGGCGAATATGAGATCACCCGCGTTCTCGGCGGCTTCGGCGCGCTGGCCTATTGCGTTGGCGCCCATATTTTCATCGGGCACGAGGTCATCATCCAGGGCAAGGATTTCGACCTCACCACCTATTGCACGCTGTTCCCGCTCGGCTTGAGCGGGATAATCGCCGCGGCTGCCGGCTCGGCGGCGCTCAAGGATCGGGGCGTAGCGACATCGCAGGTGATTGCCGAGACTGGCAGCAAGCCCGCCACGCCTCCCGCCCCCGCGCCAGCCCCGCAGCCGGGGCTTGGTGATGCTCCGGAGGGCGGCACATGATGCAACGCGCCTTCGACCGCCTCAGCGAAACCAGCGAGCGCTTCCTGGCCTCATGGTGGGGCTTCTGCTCCATCGTGGCGGGGATTGTCGCGTGCTTTAGCCTGTGGGGCTGGGATGGCGCGGATCGCTACATCTACGTGATCGGGTTCCTGATCGTGGCGCTGCTGATTGGTGCCGGCCGCAGGGATGCCAAGGCAGTCCATGCCAAGCTGGATGCGATGACGCCGGGTCATGACCTGGATCGGCTTGAGGAACGCGCTGAGCGCGAGATCGAGGAGATGCGCGATGGCTGAATACAATCCACGCAATCGCAATCGGCGGCATGACGATGCGCCGCTGTCATGGTCGCAGAAGTTCTATGACAGCCGCCCCGGTGAACCGCGCAAGCCTTGCGGTTTTGCAGTGCCGGAGCGTGATCGATGATCGCCCACTGGCTTGGCGCAAAGGCGCTGTTCGGACTGGCGCGGTGGGCGTGGCTGCTGATCGCGGCCGCTCTGCTCGGGGCGGCGGTCCTGTGGCTGAACGCCCGCGAGAAAGCCGACGATCAGGCTAATCAGAACATCGGCGCAGCGGTCCAGCGTGAAGGCGATCTGCGCGAAACCATCAAGCGAACGGAGCAAGGCAATGCGGCACGAACCGAAATTGAGGAAGGCGTTCGGCGCGATGATGGCCGCGACGCTGCTGTTTACGATCAGTGCGTGCGGACAGCCAGAACGCCCGCAAACTGTGAGCGATTTCTGCCTCTCGGCCAAGCGGATCAGCGCTGAGCCTGCCCCGGTGAAGGCCATGGACGATCCCGGCAACCTTTTCGATACCGATATGACGCTCGCAGAAATCCTGGCGCACAACGCCGTGGTGGACCGCCTGTGTCCCTCTGGCTCTGGGTCTTAATCCTCGTGGGCGCTCTCGGTCTTGGCCTTGGCCTGCATCTCGGGCGGAAGCTGGGGGGTGGCGTCTATGTGCCGCCTTTTCCCACCGTGCCCACATTCAACGACATGGCCTTCACTGGCGACAGCATCACGGTGCCGTCTCTCAGCTACGCGAACGCTTACGACGCTGCGCGACCGGACAAGAACATCATCATCGTCGCAGCGAACAGCCGTGTGATCGGTACGCTGGCTGACCTCAACAATGGCGGCAACAGCCTGATGGGCAATGTCGCTACCGCAATGGCTGGAGGGTCCACGGATCTTGTCGGCGGCCAGATCGGCGCGAACGATCTCGCGGTCAGCACGACGCCTTCGCAATACTTCGACCGCCTTGCGGCGCTTTACACGCAATACAAGGCCGTCAATCCAAGCGTTAAGGTCATTTGGTGCGCGCCCTATCCCTACAACGACAATCAGGGCCACCCGAACTACGCCAACTTCATGGCGAGCCGCGCCACGGTGATCTCGCAGGCGCGCGATCCTTCGGTGTGGAGCCTGTTCTGCGACTACCCCTGCTTTTTCGCGGATCACCCAGCTTTCGCGATCGCGCCCAACGGCGCGTTCTATAGCGACGAGGTTCATATCGGGCCGACTGGCTACCAGCAGTCCAACCCAGGCTTCTTCGCCTTCATGGACACGATCCTCGACCCATTGCGCGCCAGCTCGACCGCGCTTTACAATTCGGCATGGCCAGCAAACGAGAGCGGGCTCGATCAATCAACGCAATACACTCGCTATCTTGTCGTTTCGGGCCTCTCTCCAACCGGTGCGGAAGCTGCTGTCTCGGTAAGCGGGGCCTCCGGCCAGATCGCCCTCAACGGCGGCTCGTTCGGCGCCAGCATCAACCAGCGCCTCTACAATGGCGATATCATTGCGATTCGTTTCACGACCAGCGCCAACTCGGACACGCCGGTCACGGTGAGCCTGACCTTTAACGGCGAGACGCGGGGCATCGTCTATAGGACGGCGGTGGCCAGCGTTTACACAGCGCGCTTCGATCCCGCTAGGAAGTCGGCTCAAGGCCAGTTCTTTGACTCCAACCGCAGCTTCTCGAGCGGCGCGTTCGGCAGTCAATACCCTGCGACTGGCGGCGGTGACACTGTGCCGACCTATCCCGTCGTGTACGCCGAGTTCACCTGGAACAAGTCCGCTAACAGCTACGCCGGCGCCAACATCGGGCTGATCGATGATAGCTTCCCGTTCGGAAATGCTGGAACGCTCGTCAGCGGCCAGGCCGGTTGCATCGGGTTCAGTGCGGCAGGGGTTTACCGGATCGCGGGCGGCTCTTTCGTTACCGCTCCTACTTGGGAGGAGGGCACTGGGCCTCGCACTGTCGGGTTGCTGTATCACATCGCCAGCGGTCGCGTTTGGTTCCGAGATAACGACGGCACCTTCTTCCCTGACACGCCGACCTTTAACGCAAATGGCACGATCGCAAGCGGAACAGGCATCCTGACAGGTCTTAACCTGGCCCAGGTGCGGACGGCGGTCATGTCGGCCGATGAGAGCAAGATCACGGGCAACTGGGGACAAACCCCCTTCGCACTCGGCGCGCTGCCCGCCAACGTCGATCCGGGCTGGAGATAATTATGCGTCAGAAGCCGCCCTTGAGCCAGGCGACGGCAATGACCGCGACGAGGAATAGGACGCCGATCAGGAGCCCGCTGCTGGGTTCAGATTTTTGCTTCACGCGCTCCGCCCTTCACAGAAACGGTGCTGCCAAAAAAGCCGCCGCGAATAGCGCCACCACCATGACCCAGCCCAACGGCCCTTCGTCGAGCGGGCGCTTGCGGCGTGGCATCAGACCATTTGATCCCATGCGTCACGGTCATCATCGACCCCGCCGATCCCCGACACTTTGTAGCAGCGATACCCCCGCAGGAGGACACCAAATATGGCCAAGCCAATGAGAGCGCTAAGCGCGAGTTCGAGCAAGGTGCGACCCTTCCGATATGTAAGAGCCGCATTCTTAGCGGTTTTCGCCGCGCTGACAACTTTGCTGCCGCTTGGTCCCGCAGCGGCACAGTCGCTTACGCTTACAAACCTTCGGCCGGTAATCGCGCCGCTGTGCCCCAGGGCGGGCGCGGTGACGACGATCGCCGCGCTCTTTCGCGAGCTCGCGGCCTGCGCGCCGAAGCCGCCCGAGCCCGCCTTTCCGCAAGCGCCCGCGCCCGATGTGCCGGCGTCCTTCACGGTCGCTCAGGGCACGGTGCCGAGCTGGGGCAATGGCGCGATCTCGGGCATTTACAACATCCACGAAGGCGCGTTCCGCTTCGTTTGCAGCGGCGACGGCCCGCTGGCGAACGATGACCCGGTGATTTACTTCGGCAAGCCCGGCGCGGCGCATCTTCACCATGTCTGGGGCAATCGGTTGTTCGATGCCTCGCTGACGCCGGAACGGCTGCTCGCCAGCGCATCGACCAATTGCAACGACACGCCTTTCAGCTTCAATCGCTCGAGCTACTGGATGCCGGCGCTGGTGCATGACAGCGGCGAGGTCATCCGCCCGGACCTGATCAGCGTCTATTACAAGCGCAAGACCCGCGCCTCGCCGTTCTGCCAACCCGGCAACATCGCCTTCATGGGTGAATGCGAAGCACTGCCGAACCGGATCAAGTTCGTCTTCGGGTGGGATCAGCTTCGCCCCACGGCGAAGGTCCGGGGAGCGAGCTGGTATTGCACCGGCGGCAGTGGCGGGCACTTTCCCGACCTGGATACCGTGTTCCAGAGCGGCTGCAAGGCTGGCGACTTGCTGATCGCCAACACCATCGCCCCGAACTGCTGGAATGGCCGCGACCTCGACAGCACCGATCACCGCAGCCACATGGCTTATGGCGACTATGGCGACGATGGCCGCCCGCGCTGCCCGGCCACGCACCCCAAGCTGATCCCGCAACAGGAAAACAAGGCGCAATGGACCGTGACGGCCGACATGATCGGCACGCGGCCCGATGGCACCAAATACTCGCGCATCCGCTTGTCCAGCGATCACATGCTGCCGGGCGGGAAGCCTGGGCAGACGCTGCACGCCGATTACATGGAAGCCTGGCTGGAGCAGGGCAAGCGTGCCTGGCATGATGCCTGCATCGAGAAAGCCCTGAATTGCAGCGGCGGCGATCTCGGCAATGGGCGGCAGCTGATCGGCGCGGGTCAGCCGAAATATGGCTGGGTGCATCCTAGCCCGCGGGTGGCAGCACCGACGCATCATAACTGAGCCGCCGGACCGCCACCATCGCGTCATGCGGCCCCTTGTGCCCGCGCGTCAGATCGCAGGGGGTGCCGTCGTCCAAGACGCCGGGGCATTTCTGGGGAGCGAGCGACGGTTTCTGCTTTGTCATGGTGGGCCTATTGCCGGCAGGGGGTGATTCTGCTAGATGGGTTTGGCTGCGGCGGCGCGTCGCTATCCGGTCGGAGGTCGCCCCTTCGGCGAGGTCGGGAGGCTCACCTTGATGTGGGCCGTAACCTTGGAAACCCGGACGCGCTAGGGAGTGCACGCCCGTTCGTCGCAGCTACCTCCACCCCGCCCACACGATAGCAACAGCCACCAGGGCAAGCATGGCTAGGGCGGAGAGAAGTTGGCGCGTGGGGCCGCTCACTCCCTCTCCTTCGCTTGGGCGCGGATTGCGGCAAATAGGGCGCTCACTTCCGCCTCGGAAAAATCGCACGGCGGCAGGCTGCCGACGCTATCCCACGCGGCCTGAAAGCCCTCCCCCTGCACAGCCCCGCGAAGGCTGGCGAGTTCGGCGCGGAGGCGCGTGATTTCGTCGGAGGCTTCGGGACCATCGGGATTGACGAGGCGCTTACCATCATCAGTGATGTAGCAGCTTGCTTCTGCACTGCCGCTCCGAAGCCTGATCGCTCCTCCGCCCCGCGCAGGGAACACCTGCTCTTTGCGCAGCAACCGCTCCACCAGATCATCCGCCATTACCAGCACTCCCGAGAAGGTTGTCGATGCGGGGTAGTAGCGCAGTGAGTTTATTGATGGTCCACGCGTCGGCTTCGTAGTGAGTTCCATGAACCGTCTCGCCTTCGACTCGCGAGCGACAGGCGCGAATATCGGCAAGCAACTCCATCGCTTCGGTCTGGACGGAGAGGGCGGAGAGGATAGTTTCGCGCCACGAGTAAACCCAGCTCGCAAACTCATCGTCATGGGCCTCTCGGTTCCATAGCTCGCGTAATTCGGCCGCCGCCAGTTCCTCGGCAAGCCCTTCTGGCTGTGGAGTGGATGGGGTCATGGGTTGGGTTCCTTATCTGTGAGCCGACCCGAAAGCCGGTTGCCGCACCTTGGGCAGCGATTTCCCGGCCCGTGGTGGCGGGCGGCATCGCAGTATGAGCAATAATGCGTGGGCTTAGGCTCGCTCACTTCCCCTCTCCATGCTCTTGCACCGGGGAGCGGCGGGATAGGGCGGGATCGACAAAGCTAACTTCACGGCAGTCGCCCCCGTCGCGCGCCCAGAACCATTGCAGCCAGACAGTTTCACTAGTCGGCCCGGAGGCGACGGTGACGGGAAGCAGTGCGAAGCGCCGCCGCCAAGGGTTGGTTTCGCTTGTCCACTTCATGGTATCGCAATCCTGCGCAGCGTGAAATAACCTTCGATTGCTTCCTGATAAGACAGCAGTGTAGTAGTCGCCGCGCACCCGCATAGTGCTTCGATTGCTTCGTCATGGCCCAGCCCCTCATCCACGCTGGCAGGGGATGGAGAGGATGCACGGCAAAAGTCATCGCGCGGATTGTCCTGCCCGCAGACTTTACAGCGCAGTGTGTGCAGCTCACCATTGCCCGCCTTGATTTCGCGCGGGCAATCAGGCTCACCCGGCACCCAGAACTTGTGCTTGGGCGGGTTCAGCACGAACGCACGGTCCTGCTGCAAGTCGGCCACTATATCCGCAACGACCTCTGCCAGCGGTCGTTCGGGATGCTCGTCGCTCTGATACCAGTGCAAGACGGGTTCAAGCGCCTCCCGCACCGCGTCATTGCTGGCGGGTTGCGGCTCGGGCGGGGTGGCTGTGCTTAGGGCGGCGAGATGCTTGGCTAGATCGCTTCGAAAATCCCGATCATCGTCCACCATCCATTCCGTGCAGCCGTTTCCGCGAGAGCGATGAGCAAGGGCAACGTCTGCTTTCAGGCCGTCAGCGTTTCGGCGCAGCCAGTCTACCGCCTCCACCAACTCCCCACCGCGAGCGAGGGTGGTTTGGTGGGCGAGGCGACGGGCTGCTTCAGCCACAAAATCAGTTCGGCTATTGGGCATGAAATCAGGTCGCAGCCCTAGGCGCTTCCTAGACATTGCCCAAATCCCTTCGGCCAAAACCCTTTCAATAGGCTCGGTCGTCACCTCGACGCTTGCGCTTTGGGGGTCTGTTGTCTCAGTCATCACGCTGCCTCCTCAAGCGATGCGATGGTGGCGGGGGTGGTGAAGTTTAGCCGATCGATTTCAGCCAGGATTTCAGGGCAGCGATCAAACCATTCCCCGTGCTTTCGATGCCGGGCGTAATGCTCGTGATATGCGGCCTCTAGAGCCTCTCCGCCTTTGACCTTTGCGAACACCTTGAGACGAACGGGGCAATGTGCCTGCATCGTCTTGAGGCGCGTCGGCACACAGTGAGCCGCGCCGATCTTGATGAGGCCGTCAGACGCCCCCACAAAATATACCCATCGATCGGTTTCGGCGGTTTCGATGAGGCGCTGTATTGCCTTCGGGCGAACAAGAAATAGCGCCCTGGACGCCTCCAGGCATACCGGCCACGCCGCCTCGATTGCCTCCTCGCGCGTTGGCCGGACACCATCCCGCCAAAGCACTAGCGGTCCGCCGCGCCACGCATATACGCGGAACCGTGTTTCACCCTGCACGATGCGCCCCACGATGTGAGGCCGCACCTTGGCGGTAGCGGCCGTTTTGGCCGGGACACTAAATGGCATTTATAGCCCCCAACGGTTTACAGCGTAGGGGCAAGCCACGGAAAAATAAGGACGCGAAAAGCCGCTGGCTACAGCTAACCAATTGTTTTATTAAAGCGACTGCCTGATTTGTAATCAGGGGGCCGCGGGTTCGAATCCTGCAGCCGGCACCA
>ERZ1066118.1591-NODE-1591-length-13544-cov-5.286604_pt1 | contig 13544 bp, 12 predicted proteins | sample MGYA00382765_ERZ1066118 | MGnify/ENA primary metagenome ERZ1066118 (study PRJEB33369, sample SAMEA5778348) | biofilm metagenome | biome: Industrial cooling water; feature: Water cooling tower basin; material: Biofilm | place: United Arab Emirates | collected...
GTAACGGCGCAGCGGCGCGATGTGCTGCGAAAGCGTTTTTTCGGAATGCGAAAGCAGATTCAAAATTTGAATCATCGCCATCAATCCCGAATCGGTGCCGAAACACGCCGCGAAATAGTAGTGGCCCGAAAGTTCGCCGCCGAACTGCGCGCCCTCGGATTTGAGCAGCCGTTTCATGAACGAGTGCCCGACGCGTCCGCGAACCGCGCGCCCGCCGTGTTCTTCGATCCATTGCGGCACGGCTTGCGACGAGCGCAAATCATACAAAATCGGGCCGCTTTGTCGCTTTAAAAATTCGCCCGCGATGAGCGCCGTGATGAGATCGGACGAAATCGAATCGCCGTTTTCGTCCACGAACATGCAGCGGTCGGCGTCGCCATCGAAAGCCACGCCAATATCGAGATGGTGGTCGCGCACGAGTTTTTGCACGTCGCGCAGATTTTCGGCTTTGAGCGGGTCGGCTTCGTGGTTGGGAAAGGTGCCGTCGAGTTCCCAAAACAGCGGAGTCGCCGCGAATTGCGGGTGCGCCGCGAAGAAATCGGGCAGGAAAAATCCGCCCATTCCGTTGCCGCCATCAATGCCGATTTTGAGAGATTTTGGGCCGAACTGCGCGAAAGTGTTCATCCACGCCAGATAATCGGGAAGAACCGTTTCGACGACGGTCTGGGTGCCGCGCATTTCAACGGGCGCGGGAGTTTCGCCCGACGCTTCGGCGCGCAAAACGTATTGTTCGACGGCATCCAAACCGCTTGAAAAATCGAGCGGCGCGGCGTTTTTGCCCGAAACTTTGAAGCCGTTGTATTCTGGCCCGTTGTGCGACGCCGTGACTTGAACGCCGCCCGCGCAACCGTAGTGATTAATGGCGAAATAGTTCATCGGCGTGGCGCACAGCCCCACTTCGAGCGTGGAAATTCCGCCGTCGCGTAGGCCTTGCGAAAGCCGTGAATACAAAATTTCGCCGTGCGAACGCATATCGCGCGAAAGCGCAATCGGTTGGGTGGCGCCGCGAAAAACGCCATCGGCCAACGCGCGACCAATGAGGTAAGCGCGCGAAGGAGAAAGCGGCGTCGCGGGCGAAAAATCGGCGCCAAAAATGCCGCGAATGTCGTAAGCCTTGAAAATTCCTGCCATGAGTTTTTTGTGTTTTGGCCCAATCAACCGCGCCCGTATTGGTCATCGGTGCGCACGATGTCGTCTTCTTCCAGATACGAGCCGCTTTGCACTTCGATGAGCCGCAGCGGAATGCGGCCCGGATTGTGAATGCGGTGCGGTTTCCCCAGCGGCACGTAGATGGATTCGTCTTCGGAAAGCAAGTGGATTTTGTCTTCGAGCGTAATTTCGGCGGTTCCGTTCACCACGACCCAATGCTCGGAGCGGTGATGATGAATTTGCATCGAAGTCATGCAGCCCGGCTTCACGACGAGCTGTTTCACCTGAAATCGCTCGCCGCGATCAATGCCTTCATACGAACCCCAGGGCCGGAAAACTTTGGTGTGAATTTCGTGTTCGGTGCGGCCCTGCGCCTGAAGATGCTCGACGACTTGTTTCACGTCTTGCGCGCGATCTTTTTTGGCCACCAAAACGGCGTCGGCGGTCGTCACGACGACCAAATCTTCGACGCCCAGCAGCGCCACGAGCTGTTTTTCGCCGTAAACGTAGCAGTTTTTGGTGGCGTGAAAATCAACCGAGCCGCGCGCGACGTTGCCGTTTTGGTCTTTGGGCGAAATTTCCCACAACGCGTCGTAAGCGCCGACATCGCTCCAGCCGAGTTCGACGGGCATCACGGCGGCGTGCGCGGTTTTTTCCATGACGGCGTAATCGAGCGAAATCGAGGGCGACGCCAGAAACGCGTCTTCGCCGATGCGCGTGAAATCGAGGTCGCGCGAGTGATTTTGCCACGCGGCGTGCGCGGCGGCGAAAACGTCTTTGGCGTGCATTTGCAATTCGGAAAGGAACTGCGCGGCGCCCAGCAAAAACATGCCGCTATTCCAGTGAAAACCGCCGCTTTGCACGAATTGCGCGGCGCGCGCGGCGTCGGGTTTTTCGACGAAATTCTTCACGCGAAACGTGCCGTCCACCGCGAGCGGTTCGCCCTGTTCGATGTAGCCATAACCCGTTTCGGGACGCGTGGCGAGCATGCCAAACGTCGTCAAAAATCCTTGCGCGCACAGTTTTCGCGCGTTTTGCACGGCGCTATGAAACGCCTCGACGTTTTGCACGACATGATCGGAAGGCAGCACCAGGAGCTGCGCGTCGGGATCGTTTTCGAGCGCGCAAAACGCGGCCAGAGCAATCGCGGGCGCGGTGTTGCGGCCCGCCGGTTCGAGAATCAGAGATTGCGGCGTCGTGCGAATTTCGCCCAATTGGTCGGCCACCAGAAAGCGGTGTTCGTTGTTGCAAACCACAATCGGCGCGGCAGAGTCGGAGAGGCCGCGCACGCGCAAGAGCGTTTCCTGAATCAGGCTATTTTGCGAAACCAGAGGCAAAAATTGTTTGGGCAAGGCGCGGCGCGAAAGCGGCCACAACCGCGTGCCAGAACCACCACAGAGAAGAACGGGATGAAGCATGAGGGCGAAAGAAAACGCGGCCTCAGTTAGCCATAAAGCGGCGCCCTGCGGCTTCCTCCTCCTTTTAATAATTCAAAATTGCCAGCAAGCGACGAAGTTTTCGCGGCCTCGGCCAACATTTTGCCCAAAATTCGCGCAAAACCCCAAAAATGTCTCTCGATTCTTCCATTTCTTCGCCCACAGCCGCGCAAATCGCGCCCGTTTTGCAACACATTCTGGAGCGCGCGGGCATCAGTTCCACCGGAAATCCGGTGATGCTGAACTTTTTTCGCACCGATTGCCCCTGGTGCGCCACGTTTGTGCCGCATCTTTCGGAAATCTATTCGCGCCACGATTTCAAACTCAAAATTGATGAAATCGGGGTTGCGTGCGGCGGAAATTCGCGCGAAATGGCCGAAAAATTCAAGCGCGAAAAACTCATCGTTTTCCCGATTATCACCGACGAGGGTGGCCATCTCGCGCCATTTTTCGGCGTTTCGCGCGTGCCCTCGATTGTCGTGATTGGCGCGTCCGGGCAAATCGAGCGCGTTTACAGCGGCGTTACCGAACAGCTTTCCGGCATTCTGGAACACACGCTGTTTGCCGTCGCCAATCGCCAGGAGCCGCCCGAATACGACATGGTTGGCAACGGCTGCGCGCCTTGAATGCCTTTGAATCGCAGAGAATTTCCCGAACCACCCCCGGCCCCTCCTTGGAAAGGAGGGAGAAGAGCAGTTCGTTTTGAGTTCTGGCGAAACGCCCGAAGCCGCGCCGTTGAACTCCCCTCCTTTCCAAGGAGGGGCCAGGGGTGGTTCGGAAAACGCATGGTTTCACCCAACTTCCACTGAAATCTTCAAAATTTGCCGGCCCGCGAAGTTTGGCCGCTTAAACTCGCACGGCATGAACTCCCGCGAGAAATTCCCTCAAATCGCTTCATCCGTCGAGAAAATCGTGGCGCAAACGCCGATTTTGGATATTCACACACACCTCTACGCGCCCGCGTTTTCCGATTTGCTGCTTTTTGGCATTGACGAACTGCTCGTTTATCACTACAACGTTTCCGAAGCGTGCCGCCTTTTCGATTTTTCGCCCGAAAAATTCAGTTCGCTCTCGAAAACGCAGCAGGCCGATCACGTCTGGGACGTGCTTTTCGTGCAAAACACGCCGTTTTCTGAAGCGGCGCGCGGCGTCGTCACGGTTTTGAATAAATTTGGCATCGAGCCGCGCCAAAACGACCTCGCCAAACTGCGCGCGCATTTCGCGGCGCAAAATCCTGATGCGCACGTTTCGCGGTGCATGGAAATCGCGGGCGTTTCGCAGATTTGCATGACCAATTCGCCGTTCGACGCGCTCGAAGCGCCCGTCTGGAACGATTACGGCGGCGACGAGCGGTTTTTGGCGGCGCTGCGCATCGACCCGCTTCTCGTGGATTGGCCCGGCGTTGTCGAAGGCTTGCAAAACGCGCAGTTCGGCGATTCTTACGATGTGCAACTCGATTTGAGCGGCCAGACGATGAGCGAAATTCAACGGTTTTTGCGCGATTGGAGCGCCAAAATGGGCGCGCAATATGTGATGGTTTCGTTGCCGCCCGATTTCGCTTATCCGGCCAACACCGCGACGGCCAAAATCATCGAAGGCGCGGTTTTGCCGTTTTGCCGCGAGTCGGGGTTGCCGTTCGCGCTGATGATGGGCGTGAAACGCGGCGTCAATCCGGCGCTTGGACTCGCGGGCGATGGCGTGGGCCGCAGCGATTTGACGGCGCTGCAAAACCTCTGCGCACAAAACGGCGACGTGAAATTTCTGGCGACGGTTTTGTCGCGCGAAAATCAACACGAACTGTGCGTTTTGGGTCGCAAATTCCCGAATTTGCACGTTTTCGGCTGCTGGTGGTTTTCGATTGTGCCAGTTTTGATGGACGAAATCACGCGGATGCGCCTCGAACTGCTCGGCCCCAGCTTCACGCCGCAACACTCCGACGCGCGCGTGATGGAGCAAATCATTTACAAATGGGATCACACGCGCGAAAAACTCGGCGAAATTCTGACCGAAAAATATACCGATCTGGCGGCGCGCGGCTGGAACGTGGGCGAAGCCGAAATTCGGCGCGATGTCGAGGGCTTTTTCGGCGGCCATTTCCAAACGTTTCTGGCGAAATAAAGGGCGAATTTCGATGAATCAAAACGGCGATTGGCGCTGGATTTTTCGCCTCGGCGCGCGCGTGTTGGGCTATGCGCTCGTGGGCTATCTCGTCTTCGTTTACCTGGTGGTTTTCGCGGTTCTGGCGCTTGGCCAAATCTCGGCGGCCACCGCGTTGGATCCGCGTCTCACCGTGTTCGCGGGCCTTCCGGCGGCGATTTTTTTCGGGTATGGCGCGCTGCGCTCAAAGCCGCAGCAGGGCGGCGAAAGCGATTCGGGAATGCTGTTCAACCTCATTTTCTGGACGGTGCTGACGCTGATTTTCGGTTGCGTTCTGCTGTGGTTTGGCTTGAGCGTTTACGAAAACATCCTGAAACTTCCGGCGACGCCCGCTTCGTGGGACTCGGCTTTCGCGCGCGTTCGCTGGATGGTTGTGTTTGGGTTTTGCGTTGGGTTTCAGGCGCTCGGCGTGCATCTGGCGCTTTCGCGCGTGGCGCGCCGCGTGGCCGAAGAAGCGGCCAAAACGCCGCAAAACCTGCCGAATTGACGCGAAAAAATCGCGCGTTTCAAACTTTCGATGGTGCCGAAATTTCTTTCCGCTGTTTTCGTGGTTTCGCTGGCGTTTTGCGCGTCAGCGCGCGCGTCGGCGCCCGCCGAATTTGGCGCGCCGCGCCTGTTGCAAATCGTGGATTTCGCGGGTGCGCCACTCGAAGGCACGCCGAGCGAACCGAGCTTTGAAACGCGCGGCAATGGCCTGTTTTTCACGTTGGAGCAGGGCGGAACCAAAAATATCTGGCGCGCTTTTCCCGACCCGCAGGACACCTCGCGTTTTCCGAGGTGGAAGGCGCTGCCCGTCACGCGGCTGCGCGCGCCGAAATTCGCGTCCCATCCCGTCGCGGTCGCGGGCGACCGATTTTTGATTTGCGTTTCGGACGCCACGTCGAAAAATCCGCTCGTTTGCCGTTTCGATTTGCGCGCGGGCACGTTTTCGCCGCTCGCGCCCGAAATTCTGCGCGGCGCCGCGCAGGATGAACCCGCCGTTTCGCGCGATGGCCGTTTCGCCGCGTTTTCCGTTCGCCGCAAAAACGAATGGCAATTGTGGGGCGCGGCAGTCGCGGGCGGAACGCCGTTTTTGCTGGCCCCGAACGCGCGCCGACCCGCCTGGGAAACCGACGAATCGCTGTTTTTCGAGAGCGTGGCGTCGGAGTCGCGCGGCGTTTATCGGCGCTCGCTCGAAGGCGGCGCGGCCACGCTTTTTCTGCGCGAACAGGCCGAAATTTCGGTTTTGAACCCAGAGCAAATCGTGTTTTCGGCTTACGGCACCGGAAATTCGCTCGAACGCGAAAAAACTTCGCGCCTTTTCGTGATTTCCGGCGATGGTTCGGGGCTTCGCGCGCTCGGCGAAAGCGAAGGCGCGCGCCGCCCCGCGATTTCCGCCGATGGCCGTTTTCTGGCGTTCGACGCGCCGCTTTTGCGCGATTCGTGGCCCGCGTCGCTCCAAAACAGCGCGCGCGGTTTGTGGCTCGTTCCGCTGCTGCGCGATGCGCAAAAGTCGCGCGCGACGCCCGCGTTTGGGCCGCAAATCGTGGCTCACGCGGCCAAAGAACCCAAACCGCGAATCGAGCCTTTTGCCAAATTGCACGAAGCGGTGGCGCGCACCGAAAGCAACGGCGCCATCGCGTTGGCCGTGCGCGCCACGCTGCGCGGCGAACCGTTCGAGGGCGAAGCGCCGCTGCGCGTGACGCTCGAAGCGGGCGAAGGCCAAAACCCGCGCGTTTGGACGCCGATTCCGGCGCTGCAAAGCTCCGCCGAAAACGTCACGATTGCGCTTTGGAAACCGGCGAAAAGTGGGACTTGGACGCTGCGGCTTTCGCTCGTCGCGGCCAACGGCGCCGCGCAAAATCAGTTGCGCGTTCGCGTGAGCGAAAAAATGCTGGCCCCGATTCCATTTCCCGCGCCAACTCCCGCGCCCACGCCGCGAAACGAATTTCAATCGCCGATTTTGCCGCCGCTTCCGCCTCCGGCGCCATTTCCCACGCGCCAACCGACTCCAAAAACCGCGCCGACGCCTGCGCCCGCGCCAATTCCCGCGCCCACGCCCGTCTCGACGCCCGCGCCCGTTGCAGTTTCGGCGGGAAATCCGGCGAGTTTCGCGGCGAATTTCAACGTGTCGGGAACGCTGGCGCGCATGGCGCCGGGCCAAAAAAGTTCGGTGACGTTTTGGGGGCACAACCTGGGAAATACGACGTGGCAAACCGGCGGAAATGGCCCCGACCGCGTGCGCGTCGTGGCGCGCTGGGTGGATTTTTCGACGGGAACGCGGCGCAAGTGGAACCTGTTTTGGCTCAAAAATCCGGTCGCGCCGGGGGGCCGCATCCGCTTTGATTTGGATTTGGTCGCGCCCGCACGTCCGGGGCGTTACAAACTCATTTACGGACTTGTGCGCGTGCCCGCTGGCGGCGAATTCGTCGCGCCGCCTTATAGCGTGCCGCAAGAAGCGTGGCCCGCCGAATTTGGCGCCATTGCGTTCGCGGTGGATGTTGTGGAAGGAGAAACGCCCGCGCCGACGCCATGAATCAGCGAAATTGGCGTTTGATTCTCGATGGCGCCGCGAGTGGCGCGCGCAACATGGCGCGCGACGAGGCGCTCTGGCACGCGGTTTCGCGCGGCGAAGTCGCGCCGACGCTGCGATTTTACGCGTGGGAGCCGCATTGCCTTTCGCTGGGCCGTTTGCAGCGCGATTTGCCGCTCGCCGTGCAGCAGTTGCAAAGCGGCGCGCGCCACGATTTCGCGTGCGTGCGGCGTCCAACGGGAGGCCGCGCCGTGTGGCACGCCGACGAAATCACTTACGCGCTGGCTTTGCCGCTCGAAATTTTGCCCGAAACGGCGCGCGGCGTGAACGCGGCTTACGAGTGGCTCAGTCGCGGTTTTCTGCGCGGTTTGCAAAGCGTTGATTTGCCGGTCGAGCTTTCGCCGCACAACGCGAAATCGCGCGGCACCAACTGTTTCGAGGCTTCGGCGGCCTGCGATTTCGTGGTCGAGGGCCGCAAACTCATTGGCGCCGCGCAGTGCCGCAACGAGCGTGCGCTTTTGCAGCACGGCTCGATTTTGCGCTCGATTGACCGCGCGCGCTGGAGCGAACTCGCGGGCGGCGCGATGGAAAACGCCGTGTCGCTCGAAGAAATTTCGCCGACGCCGCGCAGCATCGCACGGTGGCAACAGATTCTGGCGTGCGGTTTCGAGCGCGAATTTGGGGTGCGTTTCGAGGTGGAAGCGTGGAGCGAGGGCGAAGCGTGTCACAGCGCGGCGCTCGAAGCGAAATACGCTTCGTCGCAGTGGAATTTCGAGGCGAAAATTGCGCCCGACTGACGGTTTTGCGAAGAGTTTGCGAATCGCAGTTGAGACAATTCTTGGCCGCGCGAAAGGCTCAATCTTTGCAAACTGCGCTTTGCGCGCTATAATGACGGCGACGAAAAATTTGGAGCTTCCGCAGAAAATCGGGCTTTGGCTGTGTTCTTAGGTTTTCGATGGCGCTCAGAGGAAAAAAGAAGAGTTCGATGTCTAAGAAAATTTTGGCGGTGGACGACGAAAAACACATTTTGCGTCTGGTGCAAATCAATCTGGAAAAAGCCGGTTACGAAGTCATCACGGCTTCCAACGGCGCCCAGGCCGTCGAGAAAGTGCGCAGCGAAAAACCCGCGCTCATCGTGATGGACGTGATGATGCCGGAAATGACGGGCTTCGAGGCGTTGCAAATCCTCAAAAACGACCCCGAAACCTCGGCGATTCCCGTTGTGATGCTCACCGCGAAAGCGCAGGATTCGGACGTGTTTCACGGCTGGCAAAGCGGCGCCGATTTGTATTTGACCAAGCCGTTCAATCCGATGGAGCTTTTGACGTTCGTCAAGCGCATTCTCGATGCGCAGGCCGAAGCGCGCGGCGCCGAAAAAAGCTACGTCATCGAGGACGACGTTTACCAGTTGGATTAAAAAGGAGCCGCGCTCCCAAGGAGAAAAATGACCAAAAATTTGCTGGGGGAAATCCCGTTTTACACGCGCCACGAAAAACAGAACAGCGCGCTCATTTATGGCGGTCTCGCGCTGGGAGTTTTGGCCGGAGCCGCGCTCTCGACATATATCTGGCGGGTGCGCGTCAACGCCGCGATGGGCGCAACCCCGACCGAAAAAGCAGACAAACTCATAGATGCCTGCGAAAAAAAATTAGAGCGAATCGAAAAATTGATGCGCGATTTGCAAGAAAAAGCCTGAAACGGCAGCAAGAAACTGTTTTGTTGAAATTTTTCTGCGACAATGGCAAAGTCGTGGAGGAGCCGTCTCGGTAATCGCCTGAGACGGCTTTCGATTTAAGATTTCCCGCGCTGCTGAGACATTTTTGTAAAGTTCGCGTTAGCCCAAAGAACTTTAGCGGGACATCGGCAGTCGAATTTTGCCAATAGAGGAGAGGATAGACATGGTATCGTTTTCGCGTTCAAAAACGCCAACAGGAGTGGCCACCTCCCCTGGGGAACAGGGAGGCATCGGAGGGCCGCAAAACGCGGCTCCGCTACTCGCCGACGCCACGCAGGTCGCCGAAAAACAACAATCGGAAGGCACTGTGCTGGACGCGTCCGCACTCTCCCAAAGCGTGGAAAATCTGGAAAATCCAGACAACGACGCCGATTTCTCCAGCTCCGAATTGCCGGATTCCGAACTCGCGGAAGACAATGCGGATGATGCGCCGTCGCTGGAAGAGCAGCCGCTCGACGAATCGCTTTCCGATATCGAAGAGGACGAGGTTCCGGTGCCCGTCAAGGTGCTTTCGCCGGAGAAAATCGCGTTTCTCGAAACGTTGCAACGCGCCAAAGAAGGCGATTTGAAAGCCTTCGAGGAGATTTACCAGCTTTATCATCGCCGCATTTACAACGCGGTGTATGGCATGCTCTCCGATCCCGACGACGCGCAGGACGTGACGCAAGACGTGTTCATGCGACTTCACGACGCGCTGCCGACGCTGCGCGCCGACGAAGCGTTTTCGACGTATTTGTATCGCATCGCGCTGAACTTGTGCCGCGACCGCGCGCGCCGCAAAAAGCGGGTGCGTTTTCAATCCATCGACACGCCGCGCGAAGGCGAAGACGGCGATGTCGAGCCGATGGATTTTCCCGATTCGGGAAAATTGCCCGAAGAAACGCTCACCACTTTCGAGCTGCAAAGTCGCGTGCGCGAAGCCGTGACGACGCTTTCGACCGACCACAAAGCCGTAATCGTCATGCACCATTTTCAGGGCATGGAAGTCAACGACATCGCGCGCATTTTGGGCGTGCCGACCGGAACCGTCAAAAGCCGCCTCGCCAGAGGCCGCGACCAGTTGCACCGCAAATTGCGGTCTTACCTGAATCTTTAATCCGCAATTCCCAACAAAAAGCGCTCCAAAAATTTTGGAGCGCTTTTTGTTTGCGCGATTGCGCGGCATAGGCTTTGCGAAAACCGTTTTTGAAAAGCAAAACCGCGATTCAAGAGGAGAAAAAATGTCCGCAGTTACACACGAAATCCTGGTCAACGCGCCCGTTGGCAAAGTGTTCGAGTTCTGGAAAAATTTCGAGAATTTTCCGCGTTTCATGGAGAATATCGAATCCATCAAAGTCGTCGGCCCCGAACTGACGCACTGGAAAATGCGTGGCCCGCTCGGTGTGCCCGTCGAATGGGACGCCAAAACGACCTACATCGAGGAAAACAAGAAAATCTCGTGGCAAAGCACGGGCGGAACCGTTGAAAATCACGGTTCGGTCGTTTTCGAGGACGTGGACGGCGACAAAACGCGCGTGACCGTCGGCCTCGAATACAAAACGCCCGCCGGAGCCATCGGCGAAGCCGTCGCTAAGTTGTTGTCCGACCCGCAACGCCAACTCGAAGAAGATTTGCGCCGTTTCAAATCGGTGGTGCAAGAAGGCGACGCCCACCTGATGAGTGGCGCCACCGCCGCCGACGGCTCGAAAAACGCCGATCACACCGCGCAAGCGTAAAATCGCGCCGAATCCTTTTTCGATTGCTCCAAACGCCTCGCTTTTTCCGGAAAAAGCGGGGCGTTTTCGCGCGCTTTATGGCTCAAATTGCGAGAGTTCAGAGGGAAAGCGCGCAATTTTGCGCTAAAATAACGCGCGGTTCGTTTCCGGCCTTCTCCTATGCTTCGTCTTTCCGTTGTCATTGCCACGCTCAATCGCCCCGACTGTGTTCAGCGTTGTCTCGATGCGCTTTTGGCGCAGGAGCCGCGCCCGCAACAAGTGATTGTCGTGGATTCGTCGCCTGATTCGCGCACCGATGACGTGGTGAAAGAGTTCATGCGAACGCACGGCGCGCAGGGTTTTGACGACCTCATTTATCAGAAAAACACCGACGGCTATCTTTGCACGCCGAACTCGCGCAACAAAGGGCTTTTGCTCGCTACGGGCGACGTGATTGCCATGATCGACGACGACGCTTTCGTGCGCGAAGGCTGGGCCGCGCGCTTTCTCGAAGCCTACGAAACGCACGGCCCCGAACTCGCGGCAGTTGGCGGGCGCGTTTTGAATATCGGCCAGCCGATTCCTACCGATATTTCGCCCGATACGATTGGCCGTTTTTATCCCGACGGCAATATCACCGGCCATTTCGACGCCGACGCGCCGGGCAACATTTACGTCGATCATTTGATGGGCGCGAACATGAGTTTTCGGCGCGAAGCCTTGGCGCGCGTGGGCGGTTTTCGCCAGGATCAGCGCTTTGGCGTTTCGGGCGTGCGCGAGGAAACCGAAGTGTTCGTGCGCTTTCAGAAATTGGGACTCAAAGTGCTTTACGTTCCGGGCGCCGTCGTTGATCATCTCGGTGCGCCGCAAGCGTTCGGCAACCGTTTCGATTTGCGCTATCGCTTCTGGACGAACCGCAACCACGCGATTATGACGGTGCGAAATCACGGCGTCGCGGCCCCGATTTTGTGGCGCAATATCGCCAAATCGTCGGCGCTTTCGGCGCTGAGCGCGGGCAAAAAAGTGGGCGGCGCTGTCGCGGGTTTGGGCGTCGAAGGCGCGGGCTGGGTCGTCGGTTTGGCGATGGGCCTCAATTTTCTGCGCAAATCCGGCAAAAATCCGATTTTAAACGATCCGTTGGCCCAGCAAATCCGCGAAAAATTGTCGCAGCCCAACTCTGTGTCCGCCGACAAAAACGCCTGAAAAAGAACGATAAGAAGCAACGCGGGGCAAAACGGCGCGCCCTGGCGTTGGAAAATCGGATTTTCCCAACACAATGGCCCACGACATTCGCTCGTTCCTGAAAGAGTCCGAAAAAATCGGTCAACTGCGCCGCATTTCGCATCCGGTTTCGACGCATCTCGAAATCGCCGAAATCGCCGACCGCGTGATTAAAGCCGCTGGCCCCGCGCTGCTGTTTGAAAACGTCGTCGAAACGCCCGATGTGCCCGTTGCGATTGGGCTTTTCGGCTCGCACGAACGCACCGCGCTGGCGCTGCACGATTCGCCCGAAAATATCGCCAAACGCATCGGCGAACTGATTCAAACGCGCCCGCCGAGTTCGCTCGTCGGCATGGCGCAAATGGGCCTCAAAATGCTGCCGACGATTTCGAGTTTGGGCGTCAAACGCGGCAAAAGCGGCCCGTGCAAAGACGTGATTTTGAAGGGCGACGACGTGGATTTATCGAAAATTCCGGTTTTGACGTGTTGGCCGCACGACGGCGGGCCGTTCGTGACGCTTCCGATGGTTTTCACGCACAATCCCAACAACGGGCGGCGCAATGTCGGGATGTATCGCGTGCAAATCTACGACAAAAACACGACGGGAATGCACTGGCAAACGCACAAAGTCGCGGCGCAACACGAGCGCGACGCCGCCGCGCGCGGCCAGAAAATCGAGGCCGCCGTGTGTTTGGGCGGCGACCCGTGTTTGCCGTTTTGCGCGCTCGCGCCGCTTCCCGAAGAGATTGACGAAATGCTTTTCGCCGGATTTCTGCGCGGAAAACCCGTCGAAATGGTGCCCTGCGAAACCATTGACGTGCAAGTGCCCGCCGATTGCGAATACGTCATCGAGGGCACCATCACGCCCGGCGAACTGCGCCCCGAAGGGCCGTTTGGCGATCACACCGGTTATTACACGCCCATTGAGCCGTATCCCGTGTTTCACGTGACGTGCATCACGCACCGCAAAAATCCGATTTATCCGGCCACAATCGTGGGAATTCCGCCGATGGAAGACGGTTATCTGGGCAAAGCCGTCGGCACGATTTTTCTGCCGCTGATTAAAACGCAGGTGCCCGAAATCGTGGATATGCACTTGCCGGTCGAGGCGACGTTTCACAACCTGGCGATTGTCAGCATCAAAAAACGCTATCCGCACCACGCCTACAAAATCATGCACGCGTTGTGGGGACTCGGCCAATTGATGTTTTCCAAAGTCATTATCGTGGTGGACGACGACGTGGACGTGCACAACCTTTCCGAAGTGATTTGGCGCGTGACGAACAATATCGACCCGATGCGCGACGTGCAACTCGTGAAAGGGCCGGTGGATTCGCTCAATCACGCGGCGCCGATGGTCGGATTTGGCTCGAAAATGGGCATTGACGCCACGCGAAAATGGCCCAGCGAAGGCCACACGCGCGAATGGCCCGAAGTCGTGAAAATGAACGCGCAAACGGTTGAAAAGGTGGACGCGATTTGGGACAAATTAGGCTTGGGAACCAATCCGGGCAGCCCGTCGAAAGACGGGCACATCGTGGCGCCGATGCCTTGAATTTGGGTTGTTATGTGGCTCGGCGCGTTGCCTGGCCCCCACCCTAACCGCCGCCCAGGGGGCACTCGGCCGCAAGCGGGAGAGG
>ERZ1066118.1592-NODE-1592-length-13534-cov-18.968247_pt1 | contig 13534 bp, 9 predicted proteins | sample MGYA00382765_ERZ1066118 | MGnify/ENA primary metagenome ERZ1066118 (study PRJEB33369, sample SAMEA5778348) | biofilm metagenome | biome: Industrial cooling water; feature: Water cooling tower basin; material: Biofilm | place: United Arab Emirates | collected...
ACCGTGCCGATCGGGCCGTGGCGCTGCTTGCCGATGATGACCTCGGCCTTGCCGTGGACCTGCTCCATGATCTGCTGCCACTTGGCCATGCCCTCAAGGTCGTGGTCGCCGGGCTTCTCGCGCTCGCGGTAGTATTCCTCGCGGAAGACGAACATCACCACGTCGGCGTCCTGCTCGATCGAGCCGCTCTCGCGCAGGTCGGACAACTGGGGCCGCTTGTCGTCGCGGTTCTCGACCTGGCGCGAGAGCTGCGACAGGGCGACGACGGGGATGTTCAGCTCCTTCGCGATGGCCTTCAGCCCTTGCGTGATCTCGGACACCTCGTTCACGCGGTTCTCGTTGCGCGAGGCGCCCTTCAGCAGCTGGAGGTAGTCGACCATCAGCACGTCGAGCCCGTGCGTCCGCTTCAGCCGCCGCGCGCGCGCCGCGACCTGGCTGATCGGCAGCGCCGGCGTGTCGTCGATGTAGAGCGGGCAGGATTCGAGCGCCTTCGCCGCCTCGACGAAGCGGCGGAACTCGGCTTCCGTCATGTCGCCGCGGCGGATCTGCTCGGACGGCACCTCCGACGCCTCCGACAGGATCCGCGCGGCCAACTGCTCCGCGCTCATCTCGAGGCTGAAGAAGCCCACCACGCCGCCGTCCACCGCGCCCTCGGTCCCGTCGGGCCGGCGGCCCCGGCGGTAGGCCCTGGCGATGTTGAAGGCGATGTTCGTCGCCAGCGAGGTCTTGCCCATCGACGGCCGCCCCGCGAGGATCAGCAGGTCCGACGGGTGAAGCCCCCCCAGCTTCTTGTCGAGGTCGGCGAGCCCCGTGGCCGTGCCCGCAAGCCCCCCGTCGCGCTGGTAGGCCGCGTTGGCCACGTTGACCGCATCCGTCACGGCCTTGAGGAAGCTCTGGAACCCGCGCTCGGCATGGCCCTGCTCGCCCAGCTTGTAGAGCCGCTGCTCGGCCTCGATGATCTGGTCGCGCGGCTCGCTGTCCACGAGCACCCGCTGCGCCTGCGCGGCGATGTCGCGGCCCAGCGCGATCAGCTCGCGCCGGACGGCGAGGTCGTAGATCATCTGCGCGTAGTCCCGCGCGGCATAGGCCGAGATCGCGGCCCCCGCCATCTTCACGAGGTAGGCGGCCCCGCCCAGGACCCGAAGCCCCTCGTCGTCCTCGAGGAACGCCTTCAGCGTCACGGGCGAGGCGAGCGCGTTCTTCTGGATGCGCGCGGCCGCGACCTCGAAGATGCGCGCGTGGACGGGCTCGTAGAAGTGCTCGGCCCGCACCAGCGCCGCGATGCGGTCGTAGACGTCGTTGTTGGTGAGGATCGCGCCCAGAAGCTGCTGCTCGGCCTCGATGTTGTGGGGCAGGGGCTCGGCCGCCTCCGGCGCGGGCGGAAGCTGCGGCAGGCCGGCGCGCAGGGGGGTGATCTCGGTCATCGGACGGCGTCGAACCTCACGTTGCGTCCCCCGCCGCGCGGCGGCGGCCCCGCCTCGCCGGCGGGCTTCGACCCCGCCCGGGCGGCGGACCGTCCGCGTTCCTAGCGCGCCCGCGACCGGCCTGTCCACGAGGGCGTTCCGGGGGACAAGCCTGTGGACAACCCGGCCGCCCGCCGGCTCGGTCCTGCATCTTGCGGGCCGGTCGACCCGACCCTACCAGACCGGGCCGATTCGGGGGACGGTCATCCCCATTCCGTCCCCAGCGCGCTCCACCGGGTGCCGTGGGGTCAGCCCCGCGCGTCCTGCCATTCGCGCGGCGAGGTCAGGAATCCCTCCACCTCGGCCAGGGTGGCCGCGTCGAACGTGCCGGCCGCGCGCGCCTCGGCCAGCACGTCCCACCAGGTGCAGAGATGGTGGAGCGCCACGCCATGATCGGCCAGCCGCTGCATCGTCCCGGGGAAGATGCCGTAATAGAAGATCACCGCCGTATGCGCGCAGGTGCCGCCCGCCTCGCGGATCGCGTCGACGAAGCCCAGCTTCGAGCCGCCGTCGGTGGCCAGGTCCTCCACCAGCAGGACGCGGTCCCCCTCGTCCATCGCGCCCTCGATCCGCGCGTTGCGGCCGTGGCCCTTCGGCGTCTTGCGGACATAGCTCATGGGCAGGGCGAGACGCTCGGCCACCAGCGCGGCGAAGGGGATGCCCGCCGTCTCGCCGCCCGCGACGTTGTCGAACGCCTCGAGCCCCGCGCCGCGCATCACCGTGACCGCCATGAAGTCCATGAGGACCGACCGGATGCGCGGAAAGCCGATCAGGCGGCGGCAGTCGATGTAGGTGGGCGAGGGCCGCCCGCTCGACAGCACGAAGGGCGTTGCCGCGTTGAAATGGACGGCGCGGATCTCCAGCAGCATCCGCGCGGTCAGTCGCGCGATGTCGTCGGCCGGTGGGAAGGCGGAGGGGATCATGGCAATCCTTTCGGGGTCAGCCCTCGACCGTCCAGCGGATCGGGACGCCGGGATCGAAGACGGTGACGGGGCCGAGGCCGGTGATGACGTGGCGCTGGACGGGCGGGGGCGCGTCGCGGCGGGTCAGCGTGATCGTGCCGCCGTTGGCGGGCAGGCCGTAGAAGGCGGCGCCATGCCGGCTCGCGAAGCCCTCCAGCCGGTCGAGCGCGCCGCACTCCTCGAAGACCTCGGCGAGGATCGGCATCGCCACGGGCGCGGTGAAGCACCCTGCGCAGCCGCAGGCCGACTCCTTGGCGGCATCGGCATGGGGCGCGCTGTCCGTGCCGAGGAAGAACCGCGCCTCGCCCCCGGTCGCGGCGGCGCGAAGCGCCTGCCGGTGCCGCTCGCGCTTGGCGACGGGCAGGCAGTAGTAGTGCGGGCGCAGGCCGCCCTGGAAGAGGTGCGTGCGGTTGATGACGAGATGGTGGACCGTGATCGTCGCGGCGATGCCGTCGCCGCCGTCGCGCACGAAGGCCAGCCCCTCCTCGGTCGTGACGTGCTCCAGCACCACGCGAAGGCCGGGCACCGCCTCGCGCAGCGGGCCCAGCACCCGGTCGAGGAACACGGCCTCGCGGTCGAAGATGTCGACCGAGGGGTCCGTCACCTCGCCGTGGACGCAGAGCGGCAGGCCGATCGCGACCATCCGCTCCAGCACCGGCAGCGCCCGCGTCCAGTCGCGCACGCCCGCGTGGCTGTTGGTCGTGGCACCGGCGGGATAGAGCTTCACGGCCCGCACCAGACCCGCGGCATGGCCCGCCGCCACGTCGTCGGGGTCGGTGTCCTCGGTCAGGTACAGCGTCATCAGCGGCGCGAAGGCCATGCCTTCGGGCAGCGCGGACAGGATGCGGTCGCGGTAGGCGGCCGCGTCCCGGGCGGTGACCACAGGCGGAGCCAGGTTCGGCATGACGATGGCGCGGGCGAAATGGCGCGCGCTCTCGGGCAGGACCGCCGCCAGCATCGCCCCGTCGCGCAGGTGCAGGTGCATGTCGTCGGGGCGGCGGAGGGTCAGCGTCCGGGTCATGCGACCGGGGTAGCGCATCGCCCCCGCGCTGGAAAGCCGGCTTTGCCCCGGTCGCGGGGCCGGCGGCTAGCGGCCGTCGCGTGCGGGACCGGGCCGCGCATCCATCTGCGCGTACTGCTCGAGGCGCCGGCGGAAGCGGGGCTGGCCCAGCCGGTCGGCCCCGTAGCGGCAGACGGCGGCGGCGCGGCGCAGGTTGCCCGCACGCTCGGCCGCGCCGACGAGCTGGCGCAGGTACAGCGGCTGGCGCCGCCGCCCGCGCCACAGGCGCGCGAAGGCCGCGGCATCGAGGCTGCCGTCCGCCGCCGCCTCGACCAGCGGGGCGAGCAGACCCATCTTCGCCAGACCCGCCTCCACCTGCGCGCCGAGGTGGCGGCACGGCAGGCGGGTCACGAAGGCGTGCCGGAACAGGGCCGCGTGCATCGCATCCTCGGCCACCAGCGGATCGTGGACGAGGAAGACCCGCCCGGTTCCCTCGACCATGTCGGGCGCGAAGCCGTAGCGGTCGGTGAAGTCGAGCCGCCGCGCCGCGGGGGTGCGCCGGTCCCAGCCCGCGACGGCGGGATCCTGCGTCGCCCGCGCCTGCAGCGCCAGCACCGTGGCGCCGGGGGCCGCGACCGAGAAGGCGCAGGCCGCGTAGCCGGCGGGGCCCGCGCCGTAGATCACCACCCGGTCGAAATCCTCGAGGAAGGCGTCGTCGGTCAGCCGGTCGAAGTAGCGGTACACCGTGGAATCGCGCCACCACGTCGGCCCGTCGGCGATCACGCCCAGATGGGACCAGCCGTGCGGCTCGGCCAGGTGCAGGCCGAGCGGCAGGCCCTCGGCCCCCGGGGGCGCCAGCGTCTCGAAGGTCACGAGAAGCGTGGGCCCGTCGTCCTTGAAGGCCGCCCAGTGGCGGTCGCCCAGCGGTTCGAGGTAGCCGGTCTCGTCGTAGGCGGCCATCATCGAGGCATGCCAGTAGGCCCGTGCCGGATTCATTTCGGGCGCGTTGCGTCGGGGCAGGGTCGGGTCGGTCATTCCAGGTTCCGGGCGGTGCGACTGAGGCCGTTCGCCGGCCCGCCCCTTCAATGCGCAGGCTCGCGTGTCGGAACCGCGCTCGCAAGAGGGCGCGGCGGTGGCGCGGCAATCCATCCCGGGGACAGTCCGTTTCCGCCGCGCGGAGGCCGCCGCGTGTCAGCCGACCTGCGCGCGCAGGATCGCCTGCGCCTCGTCGCGGTCGAGGACCCGCGAGGGGGGCAGCATCCGCAACTGCCCGTAAAGGGCGCGCCACGGCTCCTCGCGCATCAGGGCGCGGAAGCGGGCGCGCCGCCAGTCCACCGCCGCGCGGTGCAGCGCCCCGAGCACCGGATCGGCGCGCAGCTCCGCCTCGATCGCGCGGCGGGCCGGGGCGAGGCGCAGGATCGACCGGTCCTCGACGGCGCTGAAGTTGCGGTCGGCCCAGTAGCCCAGATCGAAGGCCGGCGCCGCGCGGTTCGCGCGCCCCCGGTCGCACTTGACCACGAAGGCCTCGGCCGATCCCAGCGCGTAGTGGTTCATCTGCGCGAGCCGGTGCGGGTCGCGGCCGGGGTCGGTGAAGAGCCGCGCCGCGCGGAACGCGTCGGGCAGGGGCTCGCCCGACCCGTCGACCCAGCGCGGCGCGGCGCCGGGCGCCGGGTCGCGCGGGCGGTGGACGCCAAGCCGCGCATAGGCCCCGTCGCGCCGGAACAGCGTCTTGATCATCTGCGCGCGCCAGGGCCAGTGCAGCACCGCGGGCGCGCAGCGCAGGAAGGTCTCGGTCACCGGCGCGTCGCGGAACGCCGCCTGCCCGTCGTTGCCGAACATCCGCCAGGTCAGCGCGATCGCATCCGCCCCCGGGACCGCCGCGAGCAGGTCGTCGAGGCGGCCCTCGCCCGCGTGGACGACCGGGAACTCGTCGATGTCGGCGACGAGCACCCAGTCCGCCTCCTGCGCCACCGGGTCGCGGTCGGCGGCGCGGAGGGCCGCCCACTGCGGCCCGCGCGGGTGGGGCCCCGGGTTCCGCCGGTGCGCAAGCCCGCCCATCGCGGCCAGGCGGTCGAGCATGGCGTCGGTGCCGTCCTCGCAGTCGTTGGAATAGGCGAGGATGCCCGCAAAGCCCAGCGCGCGGTGGTGGGCCACCCATTCCAGAAGGAACGCGCCCTCGTTCCGCAGGGTCGTCACGACCACGGCGCGCGGGCCGGTCATTCCCCGGCGGCGAGGAGGTCGCCCCCGAACTGGAAGCCGGGCGGAAGATCGCGGTCGAGCAGGTCGTCGGGGACGACGCCCGGCCCCGCGGCAAAGACCGCCGAGCCGAAATGGGGCTGCATCCGGCACAGACGTTCCATCCGGGCGGAGGTCAGCTCGACGTAGAAGGCGGCCTGCGCGGGGTCGGCGCGCAGGGCGGCCACCTTGGCGCGGTGGCGCGCGACGCAGTCCCCGTGGGCCGCGCGGATCGCGGGGTCTGCCGTCAGGCGCCCGATCTCGGCCGCAAGGCGCGGGATCATGCGCTGGATCGACCGGTCCTCGTCCACGTTGTGGTTCATGCGGAACCAGTAGTTCAGCCCCTGGTCGCGGTCGACGTGGTTGACCCGGCCCCGGTCGCGCTTGACGAGAAAGCTCTCCGCCGACCGCACCGCGTAGTGGTTGAGCTGCACCCAGTCGTAGCCGAAGGTCTCCAGCGTCGACCGCCAGCCGTTGCGGAAGGCCTCGCGCGGCATCGGCCGGCCCGACCCGTTCAGCCAGCGCACCCGGTCCCAGAGGTCGGGGCGCAGGCCCTTGGGGCGGTGGACGCCGAGCTTTCGGTAGATCTCGAGGTTGCGGAACAGCGTCTTGAAGCCCCAGGCCTGGTGCGGCTTGCGGATCAGCTCGGGCGCGCAGCGGGTGAACTGCGACAGGACGGGCCGGTCGTCGAAGTCGTGAACGTCGGCGCTGCCGAAGAGCCGCCAGGTCAGCGCGATCATGTTCGCGCCCTGCGCGGCCATGGCGCCGCGCAGCGCGGCCAGCGTGCCGTCGCCGATGCGCACGTTGACGAACTCGTCGACGTCCATGCAGATCGTCCAGCCGGCATCGCGGATCGCGGGTTCCGCCTCGGCGGCCTGCAGGGCGGCGTGCTGGGGCTTCAGCCCCATCGACCGGAAGGGGTTCGCGCGGTGCTGCACGATCCCGCGCGCGGCCAGCACGTCGAGCAGCGCATCGGTGCCGTCGGTGCAGTCGTTGGTGTAGATCAGGAAATCGTCGACGCCGATCATCCGGTGGTAGGCGATCCATTCGAGGATGAAGGGCCCCTCGTTCTTCATCGTCGTGACGATCGCCGTCCGGTCGGAGGGGCGTTCCCGCAGCGCCGACCGCGGCGGGCGCACCGGCCGGTGGCCCAGCGCCGCCGCCATCGCCAGCAGCGCCGGATCCTCGACCAGCGCGGTCTTGGCGATCAGCGCCGAGGGGGGGTGGCCCGGCACGCGGATCGCCATGGCCCGCAGGAACGGCACGACGGACGCGGGGTCGGGCCGCGCGTGGGACACGCGGGCGGCGCGCCAGGTCCCCTCCAGCCCCGCGCGTGCCGGCGCGGCCCCCCAGCGCGCGATGCCGCGGCGGCGGTCGAAGGGGCGGCAGGTGTGGTCCCCGATCCGCGCCTCGGCCCCCGCCCGCAGTCGCCAGGGGTAGATCCGGCGGCCCGCGAGCAGGACGACGCCCCGGGGCGCCTCTGCGCAGCGGTCGAAGGCGGTCGGGGCGCCCGGCTCGGGCGCGGGCAGCACGTCGGCCGCGTCGAGCGCGAGGACGGCGCGCGCCCGCGCGAGGTAGCGCCACTTCGCCAGTTCCAGCAGGATGTCCGAGGCGAGCGGCGCGCGCCAGGGATCGGGCGCGGGCCTCGCCATCCGCTCGCGGCCGGGGGCGTCGGGGGTGAGGACCAGATGGTTCTCGGCCGGCTCGCCGGGCTTGCCCGCGGGCAGCGGCAGGTCGGCCACCACCACCGTCAGATCGCGGGGCAGGGCGCCCAGCGCGGCCAGGAGCGCATCGGCGAAGGCGGGGTCGGGGCGGCGGTTCAGGATCACGGCCCCCGTCATCGCCTGCGTGGCCGCGTGCCAGGCCAGGATCTCGGCCACCTGCGCGGGCGTCTCGTCCAGCCGGAGAGAAAGCGTCGCGTCCCGCCCGGCAAGCAGGGCGGTCCAGTCCGGCATCGCCTCGACCGCGACCGCCCCGCCCCCGGCGAGCGCGAGGCGCAGCGCGCCCGCGCCCCGGACCACCGCCATCGTGCCCGCCGAGATCGCGCGCAGTTCCTGCGGCAGGGCGCAGCCCGGCGCGCCGTCCGGCGCGAAGGCCGCAGGGTCGGTGCCCGCCCCGAAGAAGACGCGCGCCCGGCCGTCGGCGGCGGCCACCGCATCCCAGAGGACGGTCACGCCCGGCGCGCCCACCGTCCGCGCGGGCAGGACGTGGTGGAGGACGCGGACGCAGGGCCGCCCCGCCCCGCCGTCCCCCCCGGATGCCGCCATGCCGCCCTCCATGCCCGCGCCGGGCCCCTGTGCCGCATTACCACAACAGCGCCGCGCCGCGAAACGGGGCCGGCCCCCCGATCGCGCCCGACCCGTTGCAAACGCGCCGCAGGCCCCGCACAGTCGGCGGGCCGAAAGCCGGAGGGCGGATGGACGGGGAATGCCAGGTCGCGGCGCTGTGGATCGGCGGGCCGCTCAGCTATCTCGAGCAGCTGTGCCTGAAGTCCTTCGTGGACGCGGGCCAAGCGATCCGGCTCTATGCCTACGACCCCGTCGCGAACCTCCCCGAGGGGGTGGAGACCGCGGACGCCGCCGCGATCCTGCCACGGACGGCATTCCTGCGGCACGGGCGGACGGGCAGCCCCGCGCTGCATTCGGACCTGTTCCGCTATCACCTGCTGGCGAAGGCCGACCGCACGATCTGGGCCGACACCGACGCCTACTGCGTCCGCCCCTTCGCGACGCGCACCGGCCATTTCCACGCCTGGGAATCCGCCACGGGCATCAACGGCGGCGTCCTCGGCCTGCCGCGCGACAGCGCGACGCTGGCGGCGCTGGTCGAGTTCACGCGCGACGAGCATCCCGTCCCCCCGTGGCTCGAGGGGGCGGAGCGCGAGGCGCTCGTCCGCGCCCGCGACGAGGGGCGGCCCGTCCATGTCGCAGACCAGCCCTGGGGGGTCTGGGGGCCGCACGCGCTCACCCATTTCCTGAAGGCGACGGGCGAGGTGCGCCACACCATGCCGATGGAGACGCTCTACCCCTTCGCCTACGGCGACCGGAACCTGATGCTTCGCCCCGGCTTCGACGCCGCGACCCGCGTGACCGACAGGACAGTCTCGATCCATTTCTACGGCCGCCGCATGCGCGCGCGCATCCTCGAGCGCGAGCCGGACGCCGTTCCCCGTCCGCGCTCGCTGATCGGGCAACTGCTGCGCCGGCACGGAATCGACCCCGCGCTCGCGCCGCTCGTGCCGCGCGGAGAGGCGGTGCCGGCCGATGGCTGAGCTTGCCGTCGACGAGGCGCGCGCGCTGCTCGACCGGCTGGGGGCGGGGCCGGGCGCGGCCTTCGCCGACCTCGGCGGGGGGGCGCTGCCGCTGGCGATCGCCGCGGGGCGGTGCGGCCTGACGGTCACCCTCGTCGATCTCGACCATCGCGGCCGCTGGCCCGCCCGGCCGTCGGCCTGGGTCGCACCCTACCGGGCGGCGCTCGCCGAGGCCGGCCTCCCGGACGGGGCGGTGCGGGTCGCCGCGCGGCCCGAGGCCCTCGTCCCGCAGGATCTGGTCGCGAACCTCGCGGGGTTCGGCGACCGGCACAAGGCGGCGCACCTCGCGACCGTGCTGCCGCCGCTGCTGCGCGCCGGCACGCGGGTGCTCACCGACATCCGCAAGGGCTCGGGCGCCTATCCGGTGCTGAAGCCGCTGGGCGCCTGCGAGACCCTCTCCACCCACGAGGCGGACGGCAAGCCCGTGGCGCGCGTCCTCCTCACCGCGTCGGCTGCGCCGGATGCCGGCCCGGGCTGGTCGCGGCTGGCGGCCGAGCTTGCCGGACCGGACGGGTTCTTCGACGAGAGCGGCCGGCACTCCGTCCTGTTCGTCCCGCGCGGCGACACGCTGGTCGTGACCTTCGACAACCTCGACATCGCCATGACCAAGCGCGAGGACCGCCGCCCCTGGGGCTATTCGTTCATCGAGCGGCAGGGCTGGTCGATGCTCGGCGTCATGGCGGGCGGCTGGACCTGGTACCGCGACCCCTGGGTCTGGGCGACGTTCGACCGGCTGCGCGAGACCGGGTTCTTCGCGCGCTTCGCCCGCGTCGTCTTCTACGGCGCCTCGATGGGCGGCTATGCCGCCTGCGCCTTCGCACCCGCCTGCCCCGGCGCGGACGTGGTGGCGATCAGCCCGCAGTCGACGCTGGACCGCGCGCTGGTGCCCTGGGAGACGCGCTACCGCACCGCCTGGGGCGCGGACTTCTCGGGGCCCTACGGCGACGCGGCGGTGGCGAGCCGCGCGGCGAGGCGCGTGACCATCCTCTACGACCCCTACGAGCCGCTCGACGCGGCGCACGCGGCCCGGTTCGACGGGCCGAACGTGATGGCGCTGCGCGCGCCGCTTCTCGGCCATCGGCTGGGGTCGTCGCTCCAGCAGATGGGGATCCTCGCGCCCATCACGCTCGCGGCGCTGGCGGGCACCCTGACCGAGGCGGAGTTCTACCGGACGCTGCGCGCGCGCAAGGGCTTCCAGCGCTACCAGCGCGAGCTCTTCAAGCGCGCGATGGACCGCGGGCGGCCGGGCCTTGCGCGGCGGCTGGGGCGCTACGTCCTCACGCGCGGGGACAACCGCTGGATCCGCCGCGCGCTGGAGCGGATGTAGGGGCGGGCACCGACCCTCGTTGCAGGAACCGCCATCGGACGGCGGCGTTGCGCTATGGCATAGCATGGGCCGATGCCGCCCCTTCGCGGCGACCGGGCGCGGGGCCGATTCGCGCCGCACCGGACCCACGGAGAGGGAGTCTCGCATGAAACGGCTTCTGGCCACCACGACCGCGCTTTCGATGATCGTCACCTCGGTTCCGCTGCCCCTGCAGGCGCAGCAGACCGTGCGGGTGGGCGACCGCGAGGTGATCTGCCTGCGGAGCCGGGAAGAGGCCTGCCCCGAGGGCGCGTCCTGCGTCGTCGCCCGCCGCGCGGCCAACTGCGAGCGCAACGCGAACCGCAAGTTCGGCGGCGAGGCCGAGCCCGCGGTCGAGGAGGCCCAGGCCGGGGAATCCGCCCCCCGCGCGGCCGAGGCCGCGCCCGCGATCGCGGCCGAGGATCCCCCCGCCGAGCCCGAGGTCGTGGAGGAGGCCCCGGCCGAGCCCGAGGTCACCGAGGTTCCGGCCGAGCCTGAGGTTGCAGAGGAGGCCCCGGCCGAGTCTGAGGTCGTTGACGAGGCCCCGGTCGAGCCAGAGGTCGTGGAGGAGGCCCCGGCGGAGCCGGAGGTCACCGAGGCCCCGGCCGAGCCTGCAATCGCAGAGGAGGCCCCGGCCGAGCCGGAGGTCGCGGAGGACGTCCCCGCCGAGCCCGCGCCGACCGAGGAACCCCTTGCCGCGCCGGACGTGGCCGAGGATGCGCCCGCCGGATCCGAGGCGGTCCCTGCCGAGGAGGAGCCGGCACTCCGTGCGGTGGAGGATGCCCCGGTCGGGTCCGCGCCCGAGGTGGCCGCCGAAGAACCCCCGGCCCGGCCCGAGGTGGCCGCCGAGGAAGCCCCCGCCGCGCCTGAGGCCGTTGCCGGGGAGGATACGGTCCTCGAGGAGGATCCCGCCGATCCCGAGCCCGCGCCCGAGGTCGCCGCCGACGAACCGGCCCCGGCCCCCGAGGCCGAGGAGGCGGTCGTCGCCGAACCCGCGGGCGAGCCTCTGACCGAGGAGCAGCTTCTCGGGGCCGTCGATCCTGCCGAGGGCGTCGAGGCGCCGCCGGTAGAGGCGGTCTCGGCCATCTCCGACATCCTTGCCGACGATGCGGCCGACCTGGCCGAGCCGCCGGTCGCCGCCGCGGCGGAGCCTGCGGTGCCCGTCGAGGAACCGGCCCCCGGAGAGAGGCGCGCCGCCGAGCCTGCCCCGCGCGAGACCCCGCGCGAGGCCGTGGTCGAGGTGACCGAGGCGGACGCCCGCGCCAGCGACGAGGAGTTCGAGGGCGAGGTGATCGCCACCGAGCGCGCGCGCGACGAGGGCGGCCGCGACCGGCTGAGCAACCTCGAGAAGTTCGGGTTGGTGGCCCTGGGCGCGCTGGTGGTGGGTTCGATCCTGCGCAACGGCAACGAGGTGGTGTCGAACACCGGCGACCGCGTCGTCGTCCGGCAGCCCGACGGCCGCTACGTCGTCCTCCGGGACGACGACACGCTGATCCGCCAGCCCGGCAGCACCGTTCGGACCGAGACCTACTCGGACGGGTCCACCCGCTCGACGGTCGTAAACGCCGACGGCAGCCGCGTGGTCACGATCCGCGATGCGGCGGGCCGCGTGCTGCAGCGCACGCGCATCGACGCGGCGGGCCGCGAGGTCCGGCTCATCGACGACCTGGCCCCGGTGGAACGCGTCGACGTGTCGAGGCTGCCGGCCCCGCGCAAGGGCGCGGTCATCAGCACGCGCAGCGGCGACGCGGCCCTGCGCGCGGCCCTGCTGGCCGAGGACGCGCGCGCGATCGGGCGGTCCTTCAGCCTGCGCCAGATCCGCGAATACCCGGAGGTCCGCGCGCTGGCGCCGTCGATCGACGTGGACAACATCACCTTCGAGTCGGGCAGCGCCGCGATCCGCACGACCGAGGCGCAGCGGCTGGCGCAGCTCGGGCGGCTCATGGCGGCGATGATCGAGGAGAACCCGGCCGAGATCTTCCTCATCGAGGGGCACACCGACGCGGTGGGGTCCGCCGCCTACAACCTCGCCCTGTCCGACCGGCGGGCGGAGTCGGTGGCGCTGGCGCTGACCGAATACTACGGCGTCCCGCCGGAGAACATGGTGGTTCAGGGCTACGGCGAGACCGAGCTCCTGATCCCCAGCGCCGGGGACGAGCCCGCCAACCGCCGGGCGGAAGTCCGCATCATCTCGCCCCTCCTCCAGAGGACGGCGGCGAACTGACGGATGCCCGAGCACGACGGCACCCCCGCGCAACGGCGGCGGGGGTGCCGGTGCGGTGCCGGGGGGATGGCGGCGGCGCGCCTACTTCGGCGCGACCATCATCACCATCTGCCGGCCTTCCAGCCGCGGGAACGACTCGATCTTGCCGATCTCGGCCACGTCGGCCTCGACCCGCTTCAGAAGCTCCAGCCCCAGTTCCTGGTGGGCCATCTCGCGCCCGCGGAAGCGCAGGGTGACCTTCACCTTGTCGCCCTCCTCGAGGAACTTGGTCACCGACCGCATCTTCACGTCGTAATCGTGGGTGTCGGTCCCCGGGCGGAACTTGATCTCCTTGATCTCGATGATGTGCTGCTTCTTGCGGGCCTCGGCCTCGCGCTTCTGCTGCTCGTACTTGAACTTGCCGAAGTCCATGATCTTGCAGACCGGCGGTTCCGCGTTGGGCGAGATCTCGACGAGGTCGAGCCCCGCCTCCTCGGCCATCTGCATCGCGCGGGCGGGGGTCACGATTCCCACGTTCTCCCCGTCGGCGCCGATCAGGCGGATCTCGGGGTTGCGGATGCGGTCGTTGACGCGGGGGCCGGTGTCGCGCTGCGGCGGGGCGTTGTGCGGTCGGCGAGCTATGGCGGGTATCCTTCGGCGGTTGCAATCAGCCCGCGCAAAATAGCCGCCGCGGCGGGCCACTTCAACCCGCCAATTGGCCGGATGCCGCCGGTGCGGCCGCTGCCGCCGGGCATCCCCCGGGGCAAGCGGGCCATTTGCATCTTTGCTTCGGTTGCAAAGCGCATTATGTCGCCCCCACATTCGGCCGACCGGCCGCTTCAGGAGATGGAACGATGAACAGAACGGTTTTGATCGGAGCGCTCGTGGTGGTGCTGGCCGTCGCCGGCTATTACGCCTTCGCCCCCAACAACGACGCGCCGATGGGCGGCATGGACATGGGCGGGACCGCGCCGGCCGCCGACGCGCCGGCCCCCGCGGCCGGGACCGCCCCCGCC
>ERZ1066118.1595-NODE-1595-length-13524-cov-18.764719_pt1 | contig 13524 bp, 11 predicted proteins | sample MGYA00382765_ERZ1066118 | MGnify/ENA primary metagenome ERZ1066118 (study PRJEB33369, sample SAMEA5778348) | biofilm metagenome | biome: Industrial cooling water; feature: Water cooling tower basin; material: Biofilm | place: United Arab Emirates | collected...
CCCCGACGCGCCCACCACGGCCACGCGCTCGCCCGCGGCCAGCGCGAGCGCGACGCCCGCCAGCCCCGGCGCCCCGCCGAAGTCCACCGCCACGTCGTCGAGCGCGAGCGCGGGCGCGGGGGCGGGCGCGGGGTCTGGCGGTTCGTGCGGCGCCGCGCTCACGGCCCCGCCACCGCCGCGCGTCGGGCCGCCACCCGCGCGGCCGCGAGCGCCAGCAGCGGGGGCACGCTCAGCAGGAGCGCGCCCGTGGCCGCGTACCGCTCCTGCCCCGAGCGCAGGTAGCTGAACACCTCGGTGGGCAGCGTGCGCACGAGCCCCCCGCCCACGAGTTGCGTGAACGCCACCTGCGCCCAGCTCACGAGGAACCCCAGCGCCAGCGCCTCGGCCACCTGGCGGCGGAGCGCGGGGAGGGTCACGCGCCAGAACGCCTGGCGCGCCGTGGCGCCTAACGTGCGCGCCTCCTCCTCCGGGCCGGCGTCGTGCGCGGCGAACACGCCGAGGAAGTAGAGCGCGAGGTAGCCGGCGGCGGGCACCGTGTGCGCGAGCAGCACGCCGAGTGCGGTGCCGCCCAGCCCGAGCCGGAGGAAGAAGAGCTGCGTGCCCACCGCGAGCGCCACGGGCGGCGCGGCCACGGGCAGGAAGGCGAGCGCCGCCCCCAGCCGCCGGCGCCACCCCGCGAGCCGCGCGAGCGCGCGCCCCACCGGCAGCCCGGCGGCGGTGCCCAACAGCGCCGCGCCCGCGCCTAACGCCACGCTCCGCCCCGCCGCCGCGGCCAGGTCGCCGCCGGCCACCTGGCGCCACGCCTCCGCCGAGTACGCGCTCGGCGCGAGCGCCGGGTAGAACCACGCGCCCGCCACCGACCAGACGGCGAGCAGCCCGAGCGGCACCGCGGCCGACGCGGCGAGGAGCGCGAACAGCGCGCCGCGCCCGGCCGCCCTCACCGCCCCTCCTGCCGCGCCGCCGCCCACTCGTGCACGGCCACGGCACCGGCCGCGAGCGCGAGGGCCAGCAGCGTGAGCACGTACGCGTCCCCGCGGGCGGCCAGGTCGAGGTCGGCGTAGCGCTCGCGGATGAGCGACTGCAGGGGGAGCGGGTCGCTCGGCCCAAGAAGAGCCGCGGCTTCGTAGCTCCCGGCGACGAACACGAACACCGCGACCGCGCTCGGCAGCAGGGCGCGCCAGAGCAGCGGCCAGGTCACCCGGCGGAACGCCGCCCACGGCCCGGCGCCGAGCGTGCGCGCGGCCTCCTCGGCGGCAGTCCCGCGTGCCGCCAGCACCGACGTCGCCACGAGCGCGAGGAACGGGAACTCCTTCCACGCCAGCGCGAGCACGAGCGCCGCGCCCCAGCGGTCGTAGACCAGGGCGGGCATCGCCTGGGGCGCGGGCACCAGCCCGGCGGCGTGGCCGAGGCGCGAGAGGAGCCCGCTCTGCCCGAGGATGAGCACGGCGCACGACGCGGCGACGACCTGCGGGATCGGCAGCGGCACCGCCGCCAGCGCGCGCGCCGCGCGGTCGAGCCGGCGGTCGGCGCGGAAGGCGACGGCCACGAGCACGGCCAGCGCGGCGGCGAGCGCCGTGGCGGCGAGCGCGGTCCCGAGCGTCCACGCGAGCGACGCCCAGGTGCGCGGGTCGCCGAGGACGCGCGGGAGGCGCGCCGCGGTGAAGCCCTCCGCCCCCACGCCGGCGAGGCCGACGGCGCCTAACGCCGAGTAGGCCACGCCGGCGAGCACGGGGGCGGCGACGAGCAGGGCGGCGAGGAGGGGGAGGGCGGGGCGGCTATCCGTCATCGCCGAATAATGCCTGTCGTCCCGAGCGCAGCGAGGGACCTACTGGCCCTGGTGACGGGGCCGGTCGCACCACGCGGGCCCCTTCGCCGTGCGAGTAGGTCCCTCGTCGCTCCGCTCCTCGGGACGACAGGGGCCACGCTCGTCACCGGGCCCGCGGGAGCCAACGCACCCGCCTCCCCTACCGCGCCCGCACCCGCGCCCGCCAGTCCGCCAGCAGCCGCTCGCTGTAGCGCGGGTCCACCTCGGGCACGGCGTAGCGCGCGAGCGTGTCGGCCGGGATGGCGTTGGCGGCGCCGGACACCGCGTCGAACCGGGCGCGCCACTCGGCGGGCAGCCGCGCGCGGGCCAGCACGGTGCCGTCGGCCCACACCTCGGGCTTCTGCTTTTCGAGCTGCGCCTCGGGGGAGAGCAGGAAGTCGGCGACGACCATCGCGCCCGCCGGGTTGGGCGCGTTGAACGGGATGCCCAGGTAGTGCGCGTTGGCGATGGTGCCCTCGCGCAGTACGAGCGCGCGCGCCGTCGGCGGGAGGACGCCCTGGCGCACCTTGGTGACCACGTCGTTCTGGTTGTTGCTCATCGTGAAGTCCACCTCCCCGTTGGCGAACAGCCGGTGCAGCTCGGCGACGCCGTCCGGGTAGGTGCGACCGCCGCGCCAGAAACTCGCGCGCGTGCTGTCGAGCCACGCGAACACGGCGGCGCGGCCGGCGGCGTACGTGGTGTCGCGGAACCCGCCCTGGAAGCGTTGGACGCCGCCGGCGCGGGCGTACATCAGCCCCTTGAGAAAGGTGAGCCCCGTGAAGCCCTGGTCGTGCACGAACCGGCCCGGGCGGGCGCGGACGTAGGCGCCTAACTCCGCGTACGTCCGCGGGGGGCGCGGCGTGCGCGCGGTGTCGTAGATGAGCGCGAACTGCACCGTGCCCCACGGGCTCTCGTACCCCGCCGGGTCCTGCTCGAAGTCGCGGGCGATGACGGCCGACGCGCTGTCGACGTAGCGCCCGTTGGGCGCGCGGCCGGCCCAGGGGCCGAACAGGAGGCCGGCCCGGCGCAGGTTGGCGAACGCCTCGCCGTTGATCCACACCAGGCTCGACGTGCCCGGGTCGCGCCCCGCGTCGCGCTCGACGACCAGGGCGTTGACGAGGTCCGCGCCCTGGCCCTCGGCCGTGGTGAGGGTGACGCCGTAGCGCGCCTTGAGGCGCGGGGCGACCCACGTGTCGACGTACCGGTTGATGCTCGGGTCGCCCCGCCACATGGTCCACACCACGGCGGTGCCGCGGGCGCGGGCGACGACCGAGTCCCAGGGGAGGGCGGCGGCCTGGGCGGCCGTTAGGCGGGCGGGGGGGCGGGTGTCTCTGGGGGCGCAGCCGGCGGCGAGCGCCGCGACTGTCGTCCCGAGGAGCGCAGCGACGAGGGACCTACTGGCCCAGCGAAGGGGCCGGCGCGCCACCATAGGCCCCGTCACCCGGGCGAGTAGGTCCCTCGCTGCGCTCGGGACGACAGGAATTCCGTCTATGGCGTCCCATCCACCGCTCGCGCCGCCGCCCTCGCCGCCCACCGCCCGCCCCGGGCCTAACGTCACAGCGCGTACCGCGCCGAGAGCTGCACCTGCCGCGGCGGCGCCACCGAGCCGAACACCACCGGGTCCCCCGGGCGCCCGACCTGAGTGCGCGACCCGCCGCCGCCGATGCCGTTGGCGAAGCCGCTCTCGTTGACGCGGTTAAAGAGGTTGAACACGTCCACCCGCAGCTCCAGCCCGCCGGCGCGCGGCGCCGGCACGCGGTACGCGGCGCTCAGGTCGGTGCGGAACGCGGTCGGCAGGCGCTCGCCGTTGCGCGGCACGCCGGGGAAGCGGTCCTGGTTGCCGAGGAAGCCGTTGCCGTACGTGTCGCCCGACCCGTCGAGGTCGATGGGGCCGTTGGCGTCGAAGCCGGCGGCGCGGTTGATCGGCGTGCCCGTCTGGAAGTCGAGCACCGTGGCGAGCGTGAGGTTCCGCACGCCGGTGTACGCGGTGCGCACCGCGACCTTGTGGCGCCGGTCGTTCACCGCGTCGGCGTACTCCAGGTCGAAGCGGTTGGCGCGGGTCGCGTTGAAGTTGATGTCCTCGGTGTCGTTGCGGCTGCGCGAGAGCACGTAGTTGGCGTCGAACAGCACGGTGCCCGTGGCCTGGTAGCGGCCCGTGAGGTACGCGCCCACGTACCGCGCGCGGCCGCCGCTCTCGCTCGTGGTGAGGCGGCGGAAGCCGCCGGGCACCGGGCGCACGGGGCGGCTCGCGTCGCCCACGCTCACCGGCACGCTCGTGGTCTGCGTCGCCGGCACCTCGCGCGTGACCGGGTTGAGGTCGAACGAGCGCGGGAGGTTGCGCGTGTCGACGAACACGCCGTCGAGCGACACGCCCAGCCGGTCGCCGAACTGGCGCTGCACGCCGGCGGTGAGCTGGCGGCTCATCGGCTGCTCCAGGCCTAACGCGAACAGGCGGCGGCGCTCGCCCGGCGGCAGCGTGCTGCGGTCGAGCGTGGCCTGGCGCGGGCCCTGGCCGAAGGCCGGCGCCTGCGCGCCCTGGAAGGTCACGGTCTGGTTGCCGTTCGGCCCGAACTGGATGGCGTCGGAGTAAATGGCGTACGGGAACTTGCCGGCGTAGAGCCCCGCCCCCGCGCGCAGCACCGTGCTCGGCGTCGCCAGCCAGTTGACCGAGGCGCGCGGCTGGACGTTGTTGAGGTCGGGCGTGCTCTCGCCGCGGCTCGTGAGGTCGTCGTAGTCCCAGCGCACGCCGTAGGTGACGGTGAGCGCCGGCGTCACGCGCCACCGGTCCTCGGCGAACGCGCCGACCAGCGTCTGCGACAGGTTCACCTGCGCCTGCGCCGCGTCGATGGTGTAGCTGAGCACGCGCACGTTGGCGGGCACGTCGCGGAGCGTGAAGCGGCCGTTGGCGCCGGTGGGCGTGATGTTGCCCTCGTTGAGCACGACGTAGCTGCCGGCCGGGTTGGTCTGCGAGCCGCGCAGCTTGAAGCTCGAGCGGGCCACGTCGGCGCCCAGCCGCAGGGCGTGGCCGCGGCCGAGCGACGCCTCGAAGACGTTCTTGAGCTGGCCCTGCAGCTCGCGCTCGTCGAACACGAAGTTGCTGCTCCCGACCACCTGCGCGTCGACGCCCGGGGTGTCGCTCGTAATGGTCACCTGCGGCGTGTTGAGGTCGCTGCGGGTGGGCGGGTAGTTCCAGCGGTAGGTGCCTAACTGCGCGCTCGCCACGTTGCTCGCGCGCCCGCCGCGGAGCGCCGAGCGGTGCGTGAGCGCGGTGACGGTGCCGATGCGCTGGACCGTGATGTCGGCCTCGGGGGCGACGACGCCGGTGCCCTCGCCCGCGCGGTTCACGTGGCTGCCGGCGAAGTGGAGCGTGGTGGTTTGCGTCGGGCTCCAGCCCTGGTCCACGCGCGCGAAGCCCTTGTAGGTGCGGCGGAGCTCGCGGCCGGTGAAGGTGGCGCTCGCCGTGCTGGCGATGCGGTCCTCGTTCTCGTCGGTGTACTCGAAGGCGCCGAAGTAGTACGTCTTCCCGGGGCGCACCGCGCCGCCGGCGGCGCCGCCCACCTGCGTGCGGCGGAAGCCTTCCTGCTGGCGCCGCAGGTTGTCGGCGTCGCGCGGGTTCGCGGGCTTGACGGCCGGGCGCGCGTCGAAGCCGAACGGCCCGTCGATCCCGGGGCGGCTGTAGAGGAACACCTCGCCCGTGAACCGGTCCGTGCCGGCGCGGGTCACGTAGTTGACGACGCCGTTGGACGAGCGCCCGAACTCCGCGCCGTACGTGTTGGCGTAGACGTCGAGCCGCTGCAAGGCGGAGAGCGGGAAGTCGACGCGGGGCCCGCCGAGGAAGCCCTCGTTGTTCTCCAGCCCGTCGATCGAGTACTGCGTGTAGAGCGAGTTCTGGCCGTTGATCGAGAGCCGGGGCGCGTCGCCGAAGAAGCCGGTGGCCTGCGCGACGCCGGGGATCGTGTAGGCCAGCGTGACCGGGTCGCGCGCGTCGGTGGGGAGCGTTTGCAGCTCGCGGCGTGTGATGACGCCGCCGGTGGTCGCGTCCTGCGTGTTGAGGAGCGGCCGGTCGCGCTCCGCCACCACGGTCACCACGTCGAGCTGGGCGAGCGGGGCGAGGGTGACGCCCACGTCCCGCCGCATGCCCGCCGCGATCGCGCTCACCGCCACGCTACTCGGCGCGTACTGGGTGCGGCGGACGACGAGTTGGCCGGCCGCGCCGGCCGGCACCCCCAGGCGGAAGCGTCCCCCCGCGTCGGTCTGCGCGACGGCCGACTCGGGGCCGCCCGCCGCGGGCTGGAAGGCCACGGTGGCGCCGGCGAGCGGGCGGCCGTCCTGCGCGCGCACGGTGCCGGCCACCACCGCCTGGCCCGCGGCGACCTGCGCGTGGAGGGCGGCCGGCAGGGCGCCGACGGCGGCCGCGGCCGAGGCGGCCGCGAGGGAGAGGGCCAACCAGGGGGGCAACGCAGACATGCGGATCAGATGGGGATGGGGCGGGCGCGCCGGCAGCGCGGGATTTGCGGCAGCGGGCGCCGCGGCGTAGGGTGCGACGCGCTTGGGTGCAGCAGACCGTGCCAAGCAGAGGTCTCGCCGAAGCATATCGACCCATGCCGATATGTCCATGCATCAGCCCGCGCCGCACGACACGGGCCACACGCGGAGCGCGACCATCGGGGCGACCACGGGGGACGGCGGATTGGGGAGGACGGGTCACGGGACGGCGCCGCTGAACGCCGCGGTGGGGTCAAACGGGCGGCGCGGGCGCAGCGGAAGGTCCCCCGCCGGCCCGCGCGCGCGGGCCGGCGCCGTCGCGTGGTGCGCCGGCGCCGCGGCGGTGCTCACCGCCCACCAGGCCGCGCTCTGGGCGCTGCACCAGGCCGGCTGGGCGCCGTGGCCCGCCTACGTGCTCGCCCCGACGCGCCCGTTCGGCGTGCCGGCGGTGGCGTCGGCCGCGTTCTGGGGCGGGGTGTGGTGGGTGACGCTCGACCCGGTCGTGCGGCGGGCGCGGACGGCCCGAGGGGCGTACGGGCGGGCGGCGGGGCTGGGGGCGGTGTTGCCTAACGCGGTGGGCGTGCTGCTGGCGGCCGCCGGGCATCGGTTCCCGGTGGCGGCGGAGGTCGGGGCGGGGCGGACGCTGGTGTCGGCGGTGGCGGTCAACGCGCTCTGGGCCGTCACCGCCGCCGCGCTGGCGCGGGCCGCTCGGCGCGGTCGTCGGCCGACCCCGCCGGCCGCCGCTCGACCCGGACGTGCTGCAGCGTGACCGCGTCCTGGCCGCCGAGCAGGCGGTCGAAGAAGCCGTCGGCCACCTGGCGCCACACCGGCACGTTGAGCTGGTAGACGACGAACTGCCCATCGCGCCGGTCGGTGACGAGGCCGCGCGCGCGGAGCAGGGCGAGGTGGTGGCTCGCGTTGCTCTGGCCGAGGCCGAGCAGCGCGCACAGCTCGGTCACGGTGGCCGGGCCCTGGGCGAGGGCGAGTACGAGGTGCAGCCGCGTCTCGTGGCTCAACACGCCGAGCAGCCCCGCGGCCAGGGCGACGTACTCGGGCGGGAAGGTGCGGCGCTCGGGCATGGGGCGCGAAGTTACACCCGCTGGTAGCGCGCGACGAACCGCTCGTCGATCGCCCGCTTGAGCCGGAGCGCCCACCGCGCGTGCACCCCGACCGGCACCCCGCCCCGCCGCAGGAACGCCCGCCCGTCCGCCGTGTCGAGCGCGACGAGGTAGCGGCGCTGGGGCACGTAGCGCCGCGCCGCGCCGTCGCCTAACGCCGCCCGGAGGTTGTCGGCGAGCACCGGCGCCTCGCGCACCGCGTACACCCCGGCCTTGGGCACCCACGCGGCGCCGTCGAGCGCCACGCAGTCGCCCGCGCCCCACACCGGGCGGCCGTCCGCCGCGCGCAGCGTGGCGTCCACGCGCAGGTAGCCGCCCGCGTCGGCGGGGAGGCGCGAGGCGCGCACGAGCGGCGGGGCGGCGGCGCCCGCGGTCCACACCGTGACGAGCGACGCCACGCGGGCGCCCCCCGCGAGCGTGACGCCCTCGGCGTCCACCGCGGCCACGGCGTGCCCGGTCAGCACCCGCACCCCGCGCCGCTCCAAGAGCCGCCGCACGCGCCCGCCTAACGCACCGAACGACGGCAGGATCCGGTCGCCGCCCTCCACCAGCGCCACCTCCGCCGCCCGCCCGGCCGCCCGCGCGCGGGCGTGCAGCGCGAACGCCAGCTCCACCCCGCCCGCCCCGCCCCCCACCACGCACGCGGCGAACGGCTCGCCCCCGCCCGCGAGCAGCGCCTCCACCCGCGCCACCAGCGCCCGCCACCGCGCCACCGGCCGCACCGCGAACGCGTGCTCGGCCGCCCCCGGCACCCGGTCGAGCCCCGCCGGCAGCGCGCCCACGTCGAGGGACACGTGGCTGGCCTCCAGCGCCGGCCCGCCCGCCGCGTGCACCGCCGCGCCGTCGCCGCCTAACGGGGCGTCCACCCGCGCGGCCGCCGCCTCGACGAAGCGCGCCCCGGCCGCGCGGCACAGGGCGGGGAGGTCCACCGTGAGGTCCCGCTCCCGGTACGCGCCGCGGAGCTGCCCGGGCATCATCCCCGAGTACAGTTGCGCGGGGGACGGCGACACGAGCACCAGCTCGGCGCCGAACGGCCGGCGCGCTGCCTCGCGCAGCACCTCCAGGTGCGCGTGCCCGCCGCCCACGAGGACGAGCCGGCGCGTCACGACGCGACTGCCGCGCCTAACGCGGTCACCGGCCCGCGCCGCCCGCGGCCCGCGCGGCCGCCGTGTCGCGCGGGGCGGACGCGGAGTCGCCCATGACGGCGAGCACCGTGGCCACGAGCGCGCGCACCACCTCGGGGCGGTTCCCCTGCACGTGCTTGCCGGGGAGCCAGATGACGCGCTTGGGGGCGCGCGCCGAGTCGTGGAGGGCCTGGATGGCGCGGCGCGGGAGGCGCTCGTCGTCGAGGGCGTTGATCATCACCACCGGCCGCGGCGCCACCCGGCCCACCCACACGTCGGGCGAGAAGCGCCGGCCGGCCATGTAGGTGTAGACCGCCTGGTCGGCCGTGAGCCGCAAGGGCGCGAACGGGATGAGTGTGCGCGTGTTGTGCGTGAGCTGCTCCCAGTGTAGCCCGGCCGCGTGCACGAGCCAGAGCCGGGTGATGCGCCGGTCGTTGGCGGCCGTCACGGCCATGAACGGCGCGCCGAGGCTCGCGCCCACCGCCTCGACGCGCGTGGTGTCGGCGTAGGGCTGGGCGAGCAGCCAGTCGAGGGCGAGCTGGATGGCCGTGGGCGTGGCGAAGGCGGCGCGGCGGATCTCGGGGGCGCGACGCAGGAGCGCGAGCGGCGACAGGCGCCGGTCCGGCCCGCGGTACGGGTACGACATGGCCGCCACCACGTAGCCGCGCGTGTCGGGGACGAGCCTGGCGGCGTCGCGCCCGCGCTGGTGCCCGCCGAGGATGAGCACGACCGGGCGCCGCGCCTCGGGGGCGCCCGGCAGTCCGTTAGGCAGGGGGCCGGCCGGGGCGGGGCGCTTGACCATGAGGTCCACCGGCGTGCCGTCGGCGGCCACCAGCTCCACCGTCTCCACGAGGTCGCCGCCCTCGCGCACGGGGGCCGCCTCGCGGGTCACCGTGAGGGCGGGGCGCGGGCGCGCGTAGCGCGGCATCGGGTTCGGGGTCAGGCGGGCGCAGCCGGCCGCCGCGGCCAGCGCGGCGCCGAGCGTGAGGGTACGCGTTAGGCGCCGCACGCTAGCGGAGCGCCCGGAAGTACGCCCCGAACAGCCGCCGCACGCGCGGGGTGAGCTTCCGCCGACGCCACTGGTCGGCGGCCTTGCGCAGCGCCTCGGCCTGCGTCGGGTACGGGTGCATCGTGCGGCCGATCGCGGCCAGCCCCACCTTCGCCGTCATCGCCAGCGTCACCTCGCCGATGGTCTCCCCGGCGTGCGCGCCGACCAGCGTGCACCCCACGATGCGGTCCGTGCCGCGCGCCAGCAGCACCCGGCAGAACCCCTCGGCCTCGCCGTCGATCACCGCGCGGTCGACGTCGGCCAGCTCGACGGTGACGACATCCACGGCGACGCCCTGCTCGCGCGCCTCGGCCTCGGTGAGTCCCACGCGCGCCACCTCGGGGCTGGTGTAGGTCACCCACGGCGTGACGAGCGCGCTCGCCCGCCCGCGGCCGAAGAAGAGCGCGTTCTGCACCACCAGCCGCGCCTGGAAGTCCGCCGCGTGGGTGAACTTGTGCGGCGACCCTGGCGGCGAGCACACGTCGCCGACCGCGTAGACGCGCGGGTTGCTCGTGCGCAGCCGGTCGTCCACGGTCACGCCGCGCACCGGGTCGTGGGCGACGCCGGCCGCCGCCAGCCCGAGCCCGTCCACGTTGGGCGCGCGCCCGACGGCGACGAGCAGCGCGTCGGCTTCCACCGCGTGTTCGGCGCCGTCCCGCCGTACGTGCAGCACGCTCGACATGCCGCCCCGGGCCTCCACCCGCCGCAGCTCGGCGCCGTGCCACACGTCCACGCCGTCGCGCGCCATCGCCCGCTCGACGACGGCGCTCGCGTCCGGCTCCTCGCGCGCGAGCAGCCGCGCGCCGCGGTCGAGCACGGTCACCCGGGTGCCCAACCGCGCGAACGCCTGCGCCAGCTCGCACCCGATCGGCCCGCCGCCTAACACCACGAGGTGCGCGGGGCGGCGGTCGAGCGAGAAGATCGTCTCGTTCGTGTAGTACGGCGACCCGGCGAGCCCGGGCACGTCGGGCACCGCGGCGCGCGCGCCCGCGGCCACCACGGCGCGGCGGAAGTGGAGCCGCGCGCGCCCGCGGTCTCCGTCCACCTCGACCGCGTCGGGGGCCACGAAGCGGGCCTGGCCGAGGAAGACGTCGACGCCGAGGCCGGCGAAGCGCGGCGCGCCGTCGATCGGGGCGAAGCCGGCCCGCACCTCGCGCAACCGGCCCATCGCGGCCGCGAAGTCGCCGTCGCCCGCCGTCCGCGGCCCGCCGAACCGCCCGGCCGCCGCCCGCGCCTCGTGCCACGCGCGCGCCGCGCGGATCACGCTCTTGCTCGGCACGCACCCCACGTTCAGGCAGTCGCCGCCCATGAGCGACCGCTCCACGAGCGCGACGCGCGCGCCGAGCCCCGCGGCCGCCGCGGCCGTCACCAGCCCGCCGGTGCCGGCGCCGATCACGACGAGGTGGTAGCCGGATGCGGGCGCCGGGTTGACCCAGTCCGGGGGGTGGACCTGGGCGCGCGTGCGCTGGTCGGCGGGGTCGTCGGGGCGGAGCGTCGGGTGGTGCGCGTTAGGCGCGCCCGGCCGCGCCGAGGTCGGGGCGGTCACCGGGCGGCCGCGTCGGCGGGGGCGGCCGCGTCGGCGTCCCCGGTCGCCGCCCGCAGCGCGCGCCGGGCGGTGCGCGTGACGAGCACCGTGACCGCCACCGTCGCGGCGAGGCCTAACGCGAGCACCGCGTAGTCCCCCGCCCCCCGCGCCGGCCCGCGCCCGCCGGCCGCCGCGGCCACGTCGCCGGCCACCTTGCCGGTGTAGACGTAGAGCAGCGTCCCCGGCAGCATCCCCACCGACGCGACCACGAAGTCGACGAAGCGCACGCGCGTGAGGCCCAGCAGGTAGTTGAGCAGCGAGAACGGCACCGCGGGCGACAGGCGCAGCAGGAAGACGATCCGCCGTCCTTCATGGGCGACGGCGCGGTCGATGGCGCGGAAGCGCGGGTCGGCGGCGGCGCGGCGCTCGACGGCGCCGCGGGCCACGTAGCGCGCGATCAGGAACGCCGCCGACGCGCCGAGCGTGGCGCCGACGAACACCCAGAGCGCGCCGGCCCACAGCCCGAAGAGCGCGCCGGCCGCGAGCGTGAGGAGCGACCCCGGGATCCCGGCCACCGTGGCCAGCACGTACCCGCCGACGAACGCCGCCGGCCCCCACGCCCCGAGCCCGCGCACCCGCGCCACGAACTCGGGCACGTAGCGGCCGCCCGCGCGGCCGAGCAGGAACAGCCCCGCGAGCGCGGCCACCGCGAGCGCCACCGTGACGGCGAGCGGACGCCGAGCCCCGGGGGGCCGGGCGGCAGCAGCGGCGGTGGCGTCGGGCGGCATGCGGGGAGGGTAACCGGGGAGGGTAACGGGGGAGGGGCGCGCGTCTCGGGCGCCGGGGCGGCGCCGCGCCGGCAGGGAACGTGCAATCCGTGCGCCTGCTACAGACGTAGTCAACCACCGCTTATGATGCGGGGCGGTGCCGCCGGCGCGCCTCGCCGCCCCGCACCGACGCCTCGCCATGCCGCCGCTGCTCCGCCGCCCCCTTGCCGTCGTCCTCGCCCTGACCGCCGCCGCGGCCGGGCCGGCCGACGCCCGCCCGGCCGCGGCGTCTCCCCCAACGGTGACCGCCCCCGCCCAGGCGCCCGCCCAGGCCACGTTCGACCACTCGGCGTTCGACCGCCTGCTGCGCGCGCACGTGCGCGACGGCATGGTGGACTACGACGCGTTCAAGCGCTCGGCCGAGTTCCGCGCGTACCTCGCCGCGCTCGCCGCCGCCGACCCCGCGCGGCTCGCGCGCGACGAGCAGGTGGCGCTCTGGATCAACGCGTACAACGCCTACACCATCGCGCTCATCAACAAGCACGACGAGCGCCGCAGCATCCGCAACATCAACAAGACGTTCGGGCTGGTGAAGGCGTACGGGCCGTGGCAGGAGAAGCTCGCCGACGTCGGCGGGCGCCGGTACGGGCTTGACGAGATCGAGCAGGGCATCCTGCGCAAACAGTACCAGGAGCCGCGCATCCACTTCGCGCTCGTGTGCGCGGCCAAGGGGTGCCCGCCGCTCCGGAGCCAGGCCTACACCGGCGCCCGGCTCGACGCGCAGCTCGACGACCAGGCGCGCACCTTCCTGCTCCGCTCGCCCACCAAGAACCGCGTGGACGTCGCGACGCGCACCGTGTACCTGAGCCCGATCTTCGTCGGGTTCCGCGACTACATCAAGGACTTCGGCGGGAGTGAGGCGGCGGTGGGGCGGTACATCGCCCGCTACTTCCCGGCCGGGCCGGAGCGGGAACTGCTGGAGAGCGGGCAGTTCCGCGTCGAGAAGACGGGCTACGACTGGTCGCTGAACAAGCAGGGCTGACCCGCGCCGCCCAGGGCACATGACCACGCTGCACCGTTTCCGGCGCCTGCTCGCCGTCGCCCGCCGCCCGGTGGGCGACGAGGCGCGCCGCCTCCTCGCCGCCAACTGGGACGCGCTCGCGCCCGAGATGCGCGTCCCCCAGCAGATGTTCGGCCGGCAGGGGAACGGCTGCGGCGCCACCATCGGCGCCATGCCGCGCTGCGACTTCGCGTGCCGCGGCTGCTACCTGAACGCCGAGGCCAACAAGATCCCGGCCGAGCCCGTGGAGGCGATCAAGGCGCAGATGCGGCGGCTCCGCCCGGTGTTAGGCCACGCCGGCAACATCCAGCTCACCGACGGCGAGGTGACGCTGCGCCCGGCCGAGGAGGTGGCGGAGCTGCTGCGCTACGCGCAGTCGTTAGGCCTGATCCCGATGCTGATGACGCACGGCGACTCGTTCCGCCGGCGCCCGGGCCTCCTCGAGCGGCTGATGGTGGAGGGCGGGCTCACCGAGGTGAGCATCCACGTCGACACCACGCAGCGCGGGCGGCAGGGCGAGCGCTGGCGCGCCGCGCGCACCGAGGCCGAGCTCAACCCGCTGCGCGAGGAGTTCGCGGCGATGGTGCGGCGGG
>ERZ1066118.1597-NODE-1597-length-13515-cov-9.409287_pt1 | contig 13515 bp, 12 predicted proteins | sample MGYA00382765_ERZ1066118 | MGnify/ENA primary metagenome ERZ1066118 (study PRJEB33369, sample SAMEA5778348) | biofilm metagenome | biome: Industrial cooling water; feature: Water cooling tower basin; material: Biofilm | place: United Arab Emirates | collected...
GCAGCGAGTCGGGGCACTCGCCGTTGGCGATGAGCTGCGCGAGCCCCTCGACGATCGCCGTCTTGCCGACGCCGGGCTCGCCGATGAGCACGGGGTTGTTCTTCTTGCGGCGCGACAGGATCTCCATGACGCGCTCGATCTCCTTGGCGCGCCCGATCGTCGGGTCGAGCTGCCCCTCGCTCGCCAGCGCCGTCAGGTCGCGGCAGAAGTGGTCGAGCGCCGGCGTCTTGCTCTTCTTCTCCCCCTTCTGCGGCGGCGTCGCCCCGGGGGTCTGCCCGGAGCTCCCCCCCTTGTCGGCGGTCCCGCCGGCGGAGCCCTGCGGCATCTCGTTGCCGAGGAGCCGCAGCGTCTCGGCGCGCGCCGCCTCGAGGTTCACCCCGGTGTCGGTCAGCACCTGCGCGGCGATCCCCTTCTCCTCGCGCAGGAGGCCGAGCAGCAGGTGCTCGGTGCCGACGTAGCTGTGGTTGAGTTCCCGCGCCTCGGCCATGGCGAGCTCGAGCACCTTCTTGGCGCGCGACGTGTAGGGCAGGTCCGGCCCGGTCGCCTGGGCCGCCTTCCCCTTCTTGACGGTCTCCTCGATCTTCTGCTGGATCTCGTCGAGGTCGACGTTGAGGTTCTGCAGCACCGCGGCCGCCACGCCCTCACCCTCCCGGATGAGGCCGAGCAGGATGTGCTCCGTCCCCACGTACTCGTGGTGGAGGCGGGCGGCCTCCTCGCGCGCCATCGCGAGGACCTTGCGCACGCGCTCGGTGAAGTTGTAGCCGTTCATGTCTCCCCTCGGTTCCGGGTGGGACCGCGCCGGGTCTCGTGCCCGGGTACCCCTGCGGACTCGCCCGCCGTTCCTCCCGTCACGCCCGGCCCGCCCGGGCATGCGACGAAGGCGCCGACGGCGCCTGGTGCCGTCAGCCCGCCGACCCTGCCTCGTTCACGAGCGCCTGTCGCACGTACCGTGCGCGCGCCACGCTCGCCTCGCCCTCCGAGAGCGAGCGCCCTTCCATGTACGCCAGGTGGGCCGGCTGGCAGAAGATCAGGAGCTTGTTGAGGGTGTATACACTGAGGCCACTGATGAGTTTCAGCCCCACCGCCAGCCGCACCCCGCTGAGGTAGTTCATCGCCTCGTCGAAGCTCAGGCTCCGAGCGTAGCGGAGCGTGCCGTACGCCCGCCACAGCTTGTCCTCGATCACCGTCGCCGCGTCGCGCACCAGCACACGGCGCGCCTCCTCCTCGCGCTCTATCACACGCCGTACCACGCGCGCCAGGTGGTCGAGCAGCTCGTCCTCGGAACGTCCGAGCGTCGTCTGATTCGAGATCTGGAAGAAGTTGCCGACCACCTCGCTCCCCTCGCCGTAGAGCCCGCGGTAGGTCAGCCCCATCTGCTGCAGCCCGGCGAGCACCTTGGCGATCTCCTTCGTGAGCACCAGCCCGGGCAGGTGGATGAGCACGCTCGCGCGCATCCCGGTCCCGGTGTTGGTCGGGCACGCCGTGAGGAAGCCGAACTCGCCGTGGTACGAGTACGGCACCCGCGCCCCGAGCTCGAGGTCGAGCCGCTCCGCCGCGCGCCACGCGGCCGGCAGCTCGAAGCCGGCACGCAACGCCTGCAGCCGCAGGTGGTCCTCCTCGTTGATCATCACGCTCACCTCGTCGCCGAGCAGCACCGCGGCGCCGGTGCGCACCCCATGCGGCCCGTCGAAGCCGGCGAGCTCCTTGCTGACCAGGTGCCGCTCGTGCAGCAGCTGCCGGTCGACGACCGGGAGCTCGTCGACGCGCAGCAGGATCCCCCCCTGGAGCGCCCGCAGCTGCCCGGCCGCGTCGCGGATCTGCGCCAGCACGCGCAGCCGCTCGCCGTCGCGCGCGCGCGGCGTGAACGCGTACCCCTCGACGTTGCGCGCCAGGCGGATCCGCGTCGAGAGCACGATGTCGGCGTGCGCCCCCGAGGCGTCGAGCCACCCCACCCCGCCGTCGGGGAGCAGCGAGAGATCGAGCGTCATCGATCCGCGCTCCCGCCGCGCCGCCGTGCTGTCTCGCTCATCCCGGTCGCCCTCCTGTGTCCGCCCCGGCGGCGCGCCACGCGCCACCCTCGCGTACCTCCCTAGAACGTGCGATCGACGCCCCCGGTTCGCACCTCCCCGTTCGGGGGACCCAGGGACGGGGCGATCGGCGCGCGGCGCGGCGCAGACGCGGTCGCCCACGTCCGCGCGGAGTCGTCACTCGAACGCGCGCAGCCGGTCGCGCAGCTCCGCGGCGAGCTCGAACTGCTCCGCCTCCACCGCGCGGCGCAACCGCTCCTTCAGCTGCCCGGCGACGTTGACGCGCTCCATCAGATCGGGGGCCGGCGCGCTGTAGCGCCGCCCGGCGTGCTTCGAGTTGCCGTGCAGCCGGCGGAGCAGCTCGCGCAGCGACCGCTCGAAGGTGCCGTAGCAGCGCGCGCACCCCAGCCGCCCCGACGCCCGGAAGTCCCGCGCCGTGGCGCCGCAGAAGTGACACGTCCCCTGCTCCCCGGGGGTCGTCAGCGCCTGCTGCTGCACCGCCTGCAGGAAGTCGCCCAGCGGGTGCTTCGGCGCCGCGACGCTCGTCTCGACCCCCTGCTCCGCCGCGCACTTCTCGCACAGGTGCAGCTGCGAGACGGTGTTGTCCTTGATCTTCGTCAAGTTCACCACCGCATCGCGTTCCTTGCAGTTCTCGCAGAGCATGCTCGCCCCTCCCCGGCACTCTCGGCGCCCCGCCGGCCCCCCTCCGGGCGGCCGCCGCGCTCCCCCACATATTGACCCGGCGCCCGCTTCTGCGCCATCCAGCGGCGCCGGCGCCCCGGCCGCGGTGGCCCCGCCCCTACCGCGCCGTCACGTCACCGCCTCGCGCACGTCGGCGTCCACCAGCCGCCCGTCGCTCAGCAGCAGCGCCCGGTCGGCCAGCTGGGCGAGCGAGCGGTTGTGCGTCACCACGACCATCCCCAGCTCCAGGTCGCGCGCCAGCTCGGCGAACAGCGCGTGGAGCCGTTCGGCGTTGGCGTGGTCCAGGTTCCCCGAAGGCTCGTCGGCGAGCAGGAGCGCCGGATCGGCCGCGAGCGCCCGGGCCACCGCCGTCCGCTGCTGCTCCCCGCCCGACAGCTCACCCGGCCGGTGGTGCCGCCGCGCCGCGAGCCCGACGCGCGCCAGCAGGTCGTCGGCGCGCGCGCGGGCGGCAGCGGGCGCGTGGCCGGCGATGCGCAGCGGCATCATCACGTTCTCCAGGGCGCTGAACTCGCGCAGGAGATGGTGGAACTGGAACACGAAGCCCACCGTCCGATTGCGCAGCGTCGCCAGCGTCTCGTCGTCGCGCCCCGACACCGGCGTCCCGTCGAGCACCACCTCCCCGCGCGTCGGCCGGTCGAGCGCGCCGAGCACGTGCAGCAGCGAGCTCTTCCCGGCCCCGCTGGCGCCGACGACGGCGACCATCTCCCCACGCGCCACGCGCAGCGACACGCCGTCGAGCACGCGCAGGAGCGAGCCGTCGCCCCCGCGGAACTCCTTCACGACGTCGCGCGCCTCCAGCACCGTCATGCGCCTGCCCTCATGCGGCCCCCGTCATTCGTGCCGGATCGCCTCGATCGGGTAGAGCTTCGCGGCCTGGTTGGCCGGGTGCAGCGTCGCTACCGCCGCCACGGCGATGCTCGCCAACACCGTCAGGGCGACGTCGAGCGGCTCGGTCGCCACGGGGAGGTGGTCGATGAAGTACACCGACGGATCGAGCCGGATCAGCTTGTACGTCCCGAGCGCCAGCGAGGCCGCCAGGCCGAGCACCAGCCCGCCCGCGGTCCCCACCGCGCCGATGACGAGCCCCTGGAGGAAGAAGATGCGGCGCACGCTGCGCGCCGGGAGCCCCATGGCCTTGAGGATCCCAATCTCGCGCGTCTTGTCGGTGACCACCATCGTCAGCGTGCTGACGATGTTGAACGCCGCCACGAGGATGATCAGCAGCAGGATCACCCCCATCCCGAGCTTCTCGAGCTTGAGCGCCTGGAAGAGCGTGCTGTTCTGCGCCTGCCAGTCGCGCGCGAAGTAGGGGAAGCCCAGCCGCTCGTCCAGCCGCGCCGCGAGCGCGCTCGCCTCCCACCGGTCGCGCGCCCGCACCTCGATCCCGGTCACGGCTGTGCCCAGGCCGCCGAGCTTCTGCGCCTCGGCGAGGGCGATGAACAGGTAGCCGTTGTCGTACTCGAACATCCCGGTCTCGAAGATCCCGGTCACCTCGAACCGCTCGAAGGTCGGCGTCGGCTGCCCGGTCACCGGGTTGAGCTGCAGCCCGGCGCGCGTGACGATCGTGATCTGGTCCCCCGGCCAGGCGTTCAGCTGCTCCGCGAGCCGCTTCCCGAGCACGGCGCCGCGCGCCCGGCCGTCGCTGCTGCGGAAGCGGAAGTCCCCCATGACCGCGTGCGTGCGGATGCTGGTCACGTCCGCGACGCCCGCGCCGGGCGGCTCGATGCCGACGATCTGCGCCCCGGTGGCGAAGCTCTGCGTCCCCTTCCCGACGATCCCGAAGGTGAGGACGACCGGTGCCGCCGCGACCACGCCGGGATCCTGCTTGACGCGCCCGAGCGCCTCCTCCCACCGCTCCATGCGCAGGTCGTCCCCGTACGTGAGCACGCGCACGTCTGGGCTGGCGACGAGGATCTTCTCGCGCAGGTCGCGCTGCAGCCCGTTCATCACCCCCATGATGAGGATGAGCGCGCTCACGCCGACCAGCACCCCGCCCATCGCGATGACGCTGATCAGCGAGAGGAGGCGCGACCCGCGCCGCGACCGCAGGTAGCGCCACGCGATCTCGAGCTCCAGCCGGCGCAGCGAGCGCGCGGCCGGGCGCGACGCGCCGGCGGCGCGCGCCGGGGCGTCGGCGATCGGGAGCGTGGTGGCCATCAGCGGCGGGACGTCGGGTACGGCGCGGGCGCCCCGATCACTCGGGGCGCATGTGCGGGAAGAGGATCGCGTCGCGGATGTGCGCCGTGTCCGTCAGGTACATGAACAGCCGGTCGATCCCGATGCCTACCCCGCCGGTGGGCGGCATCCCGTACTCCATGGCCCGCAGGTAGTCCTCGTCCACACCGGTCGCCTCGTCGTCGCCGGCGGCCTTGAGCCGCGCCTGCGCCTCGAAGCGACGCCGCTGGTCGATGGGGTCGTTCAGCTCGCTGAAGGCGTTGGCCAGCTCCCGCCCCTGCGCGAACAGCTCGAATCGCTCGGTGAGCGTCGGATCGCCGCGCTTCGGCTTCGCCAGCGGCGAGAGCTCCACTGGGTAGTCGACGACGAACGTCGGCCGCTCGATGCGCCGCTCCACGAGCGTCTGGAACATCTCGTCGAGCAGCTTCGGCCGACTGAGCGTCGCCACCCGCTCCACGCCCGCGCGCCCCGCCGCCTCGCGGAGCGCCGCGTCCTCGAGCGCGAGCAGGTCGCCGCCGAAGGCCGCGTGCAGCGACGCCACCCAGGAGATGCGCGGAAAGGGGGGCTCGAGCGTCGGGACGCGCTCGGCCATCCCGGGTGTCGCGCGGACCGCGCCGGCGGCCGCCGCGAGCAGCCGTTCCACCCGCCCCATCATCACCTCGTAGTCGGCGTAGGCCTCGTAGAACTCGAGCATCGTGAACTCCGGATTGTGCGTCCGGTCGATCCCCTCGTTCCGGAAGTCGTGCCCGATCTCGTAGACGCGCTCGAAGCCGCCGACGATCAGCCGCTTGAGGTACAACTCGTCGGCGATCCGGAGGTAGAGCGGCATGCCGAGCGCGTTGTGGTGCGTGGTGAACGGCCGGGCCGCCGCCCCCCCGTAGAGCGGCTGCAGCACCGGCGTCTCGACCTCGAGGTACCCCAGCCCGTCGAGGAAGCTCCGGACGCCCGAGATCATCCGGGTGCGCGCCACGAACGCCTGCCGCACCTCCGGGTGCACGGCCAGGTCCGCGTAGCGCTGCCGGTAGCGCTGCTCCGGATCGCTGAAGCCCGAGTAGCGGACCGTCCGCCCCTCGACCACCTGCTCCTTGCCGAACGGGAGCGGGCGCAGCGACTTGGCCAGCAGCTCCACCTGCTCGGCGCGCACCGTCACCTCTCCGGCGCGCGTGCGGAAGAGCGGTCCCGCCACGCCCACCACGTCACCGACGTCCACGAGCGTCTTCAGCAGGTCGAACTGCTCCTCGCCGAGGAGGTCGCGGCGGAAGTAGCACTGCACCCGCCCGGCCGCGTCGGCGAGGTGCGCGAAGGCGGTCCGTCCCTGCGACCGCCACGACACCAGCCGTCCGGCGAGCCGCGCCGTCGGCCCCTCCACCTCGGCCCCGGCGTCCTCGAGCGCTGTTCCGCCCGCCGCCCGCGCCTCGAGCTCGAGCGCCTCGAAGGCGGCGATCGCCTCGACGCTGGCGTGCGTGCGGTCGTAGCGGTACGCGTACGGCGCCACGCCGCGCGCCTCGAGTGCCGCGAGCTTCTCGCGCCGGGCCCGCAGGACGAAGTTGAGCGCCTCGGCCCCCGACGCGTCGGCCCCCGACGCCCCGTCGCCCGACGCCCCGTCGCCCGCCCCGGCGGCGCCGGCCGACTCGCTCCCCGCGGCGGGTTCGCTCACCGCGCGGCCCCGCCGGCGGCCGCCTTCAGGTACGCCTCGATGAACGGGTCGATGGCGCCGTCCATGATCTTCTGCACGTCGGGGATCTTCAGCTCCGTGCGGTGGTCGTTGACCATCGTGTAGGGCTGGAACACGTAGCTGCGGATCTGGCTGCCGAAGCTGACGTCGCTCTTCGTCGCGTCGATCGCCGCCTTGGCGGCGAGCTGCTTCTCGAGCTCGATGTTGTACAGCTTGTTCTTCAGCATCTTCATCGCCGTCGCGCGGTTCTTGAACTGCGAGCGCTCCTGCTGCGACGACACCACGACTCCGGACGGGAGATGGCGCAGGCGCACGGCGGACGACGTCTTGTTGACGTGCTGCCCCCCGGCGCCGCTCGCGCGGAAGACCTCCATGACGATGTCCTCCTCGCGCACCTCGATGTTGATGTCGGTGTCCACCACCGGGTAGACGAACACCGAGGCGAAGCTTGTGTGCCGGCGGGCCTGCGCGTCGAAGGGCGAGATGCGCACGAGGCGGTGCACCCCCGTCTCGGCGCGCAGGAAGCCGAAGGCGTACTGCCCGCGGATCTCGAGCACGGCGCCCTTGATCCCCGCCTCCTCCCCCTCCGAGAGGTCGAGGATCTCGACGTCGAAGCCGCGCCGCTCCGCCCAGCGCGTGTACATGCGCATGAGCATCTGCGCCCAGTCCTGCGCTTCGGTTCCCCCGGCGCCCGCGGCGATCTCGACCTGCGCGTCGCGGTGGTCGTCGGGGCCCTGCAGCAGCGACTTGAGCTCGAACGTCGCCAGCTCCTCCTCGGCCTGCTCGATCTCGCGCCCGACCTCGGCCGCCATCTCGGCGTCCGGCTCCGCGTCGAGCAGCTCCAGGAGCTCGTGCGTGCCCTGCACGCGCGCGGCCAGCGCGTCGAACGGCTCCAGCCACCCGCGCAGCTCCTTGACTTGCTGCACCACCGTCTGCGCGCGCTCCTGGTGGTCCCAGAAGCCCGACTCGCTCATCCGCGCGTCGAGCTGCTCCAGGCGCTCCCGCTTGCCCTCGACGTCAAAGATACCTCCGCAGCTCGGCCACCCGCTCGGCCTGCCGCTCTAGCTGGCGCACGCGCTCAGCGTCCATGCTCGCTCTCCTCGTCCGCGGACGTGACCCCCGGGCTCTTCCCGGAGTGTGAGGTTGCCGACCGATCCTGCCACCGGCGCTCCCCGGCTGCGACGCGGGCCGCCCACCGGCGGGTGCGACGCCCCCCGGCGAGCGGCCCGTGCCCGTGGGCCGGTCTGGGCGAAGTATAGCGACCCGCGGAAGCGCGGCAGCAGCCGACGGGTGCGCCAGCGCCGCCCGGCGCGCGCGGTCAGAAGATCTTGCGCCCCCCGGCGAGGACGTCGTTCAGCGCGTCCTGGAAGTGCGTGGTGGACTCCGCCAGCGAGGGCCCCACCTGCTCCACGTACTCCTCCCAGCTCTTCCGGATCTCCTCGCGGAAGAGCTGCTTGAGCGTCCCGGCGCGCAGCCCCTCCTCTCGCTTCTGCGGCTGGTACGCCACGAGGTCGGAGACCAGCGCGCGCGCCAGTCGCCGCGCCTTCTGCCCGGGCTCGTTCGACAGGTACGGGTTGAACGGGCGCGTCGGAGCCGCAGGCGGGCGATCCGCGCCCGTGGACTCGCCCCCCGGGGCGGTCGTCTCCGCCCCGGCGACCGCCACCGTCTCGTCGACTCCCCCGGTCGGCGGAGACGCCTCGGGGAGGGCGGTCCGCCGCGCCTCCCCGCCGGCGTCGCCCGGCACCGCCGCTGCCACCCAGACCGGGGCCGCTGCGACGGCCGCCGCCGCGACGACGGGGAACACCGCGCCACACACCGAGCAGCGCGCGCGTACCCCCCCGGCCGGCACACGAGCAGGGTCGACGCGGAAGATCGATGCGCAGTCCGTGCAGGTGACGTTCATCGTCGCTCCTCCGCTCTCGGGCCCTCTTCCGGCTGGCCGTCCACCGGCCCCCGCTCGACGCCGCCGCGCTGCGGTCCCGCCTCCCCCCGCCGATCCACCGCGTACACCGAGCCGGGGAGCGTCTTCGCGTAGCTCTTCATCTCCGACGCCAGGCGGCTCACCTGGAGCGCACTCGCGTACCGCCGCCGATCCGTCGTCGCCACCCCGATCGAGAGCGACATGAGCGGGACGCGATGCAGCTGGCCCCGCCGGTCCTTGCCGAAGTAGTACCCGGCGCGGCGATCGGCGTCGGAGTACTGGAACGGCACCAGGAGCTCGAACGTCTCCACGATCGCCGCGCACACCTCGACCGCCGACTCGAGTGGAACGATGAAGAGGAAGTCGTCGCCGCCGATGTGCCCGACGAACCCCGCCTCACCGACGCTCCCCTTGACGACGTCGTGGAGCAGGCGTCCGACCATGCGGATCACGCGGTCGCCCTCGTTGTAGCCGTAGCGATCGTTGAACTCCTTGAAGTGGTCGAGGTCCGCGTAGCACGCCGCGAACGGCTCTCCCGCCGCCAGCCGACGCGTCAGCTCCCCCTCCAGTTCGGGAGTGCCGGGCAGACGCGTCGTCGGGTGCACCCCCAAGTCCCGCTCGGCGCGCCGCAGCATCGCCGTGAGCCGCGCCGCCGCCTCGAGCTCGCCCGTCGCCTCGGTGATGACCTCGTCCGCGCCGGCCGCGAACGCCTCCGCCAGCGCTCCCGCGCCCGGGTCGACGACGCACAGGGTGGGAACGATGGCGGTGTAGGAGTCCGCCTTGATGCGCACGCACGCCCGCAGCCCCGCCTCCCGGTGCGCCCCGCGCGCGTCGACGGCGGCGAGGCGCGGCCTCCCGCGCAGCGCCTCGTGCATCAGCGCGTCGCCGCCGGTGACCCGCCGCGTCACGAGCCCGGCGCGGTCGGCCCAGCCGGCGAGCGCCGCGGGGACGGCGGCCGCGGGGCTGCCGAGGAAGAGGACGCGCTGCCGCCCCACCGCGTCGATGCGCTCCCCGTAGCCGGTGGCCGCGCCGCCGCGCCAGCCGAGGAGCGCTCCGTCGCCGGGTCGCCCCGGGCGGGCGCCGCCCGGAGGATGGGCGGAGGGTGGCGGCAGGGTCTCACGGGGAGGAACGCTCACGGGAGCTCGGCAGGACGTCGGATCGGACGGATGGCGGCCCCGGTGGAGCGCCGACGCGGCGCGGACGCAGGAGGCGTCGGCGTGCCGGATAGGACGGTCGGCACGCCCCGCGGGTCACCCGCTGCCGGCGCGGCAAGGGAGATTCGTGCCGTGCGCCCCTCGCACCGCGGCCGCATGCGAGCGCGCCGCCCGAGTCCGCACCACTCCACCACCGCGCCTCCGGCCGAACCGCGCCCGTGGGGCATGGCAGCTCCCGACGCAGCATGGCTCGCGCCGCCCGTCCGAAAGCGGCGGCGCCGAGCGCTCACCGTCGGGGACGCGATCGCGGGGTGCCCGGCTCCCACGGTAGCTGCACCGCGAGGGAGGACGGCCCTCCCGGGCCGAACCGACGCACGCGCACCGTCGCGTACGCGTCCACGAGACTGAACACGCGGTTGGCCAGCGCGACGCTCAGCGCCGTACGCGCCCGTCGACCCGCGTCGTTCGCCTGGGCGATCGTCTGCCGGTACTGGTCGAACTGCAGCTGGCGGTCGCGCCACGACCAGAGGAAGGCAGGCTGCTCGGCGCGCGCCCGATAGAAGGCGAGCGCCCGCGCGTACTCGGGGGAGTCGACGGCCGGGGGGAGCTCCGGGTTGCGCCAGTAGGTCTGCCGTGCGAGCGCCCAGATCTGCCCGTTGTACGTGTCCGGATCCACCTCCGGGTCGACCTCGCCCCCGGCGACCCGGTCGAACGCGCCGCTGGAGGTGCAGACCCGACCGAAGATCTCGCACCCCTTCTCCAACCGCTCGTAGTACGCCCAATCGCCGTCCGGGAGGGCGCCGTCGGCGGGCATGCCGGCGAGGCGCCGCGCGTCGGTGCGCGCGATCGTCCGGAAGCGGGCGGCGGAGCGCTCGCGGTCCCGGTCGGCCTCTCGATACTGGAGCAGGGTGTACACGTCGACCGCCGCATAGGCCGCCGCCCGCGTCTGCCCGAGCACCGCCTGCCCGGCACCCGGGAGGAGGAGCGACGCCAGCGGCGCCCACCACGGGGCCGCCCGCTGCCGCGGCCCATCGGGAGCCGCCCACCGGGGGCGGAACGCCGCGTCCTCGACTTCCTGCGCTTCCGGACGAGGCGCGACCGCCCCCATCCGACCCTCGCCGCCGGCGACGACACCGCGCGCCCAGCGGTCGAGAGGCGCCGCACCGGGACGGTGCCCGAGCGCCCCCGGGCCGGCGGCGATCGGCTGCGCGGGGAGCGCGCCGCCCGTGCCGATCGCGAGCGCGACCGCGGCGGCGAGCGAGCGGAGGGCGGAGGGGTGTGCCGGTCCGGGGCGCATCAGAAGCGGTAGCGAAGCCCGACGAACGTCGGCGGTTCCCCCGCCTCTACCGAGAAGCCGGTGAGCTGGCGCGCCACGTCGAAGCCCACGCGTCGACCGTCGTAGCCGAAACCGATGCTGGGCCCGTCGTTGCCCCCGGTCCGCGCGGAGAAGCCGGCCCGAACGACGAAGGTGTCGCGAAGCCGACCCTCGGTGCCCAGCCGCACTCCGGTGTCACCGCCGGCCGGGCCCACCGGCTGGGTGACTTCGGCGTGCAGGCGGAGCTCGGCGCCCGGCACACGCTGCGCCACCCCCGGCACGACGTAGCGCGCTCCGACGGCCACCTGCGTCGGCAGCGGATCGGCCTGCTCCTCGTCCTGCACCTGCAGCCGCGGACCGAGGTGGCGAAGCGCGGCGCCGAGGACGAGCGTGCGCGCGCTGTCGACCGCGTACTGCCCTCCGACGTCCACCATGCTCGTCGTTGGCGTGAGCTCGGAGATCGGGCTCGGATCCTCTGGCTGGCTGCACTCCCCGGTGCAGTCGGTGCGGAACTGCATCACCCGAAAGGTGAGCCCCAGCGCCAGCCGGCGTCCGAGGGTGCTCGCGTAGCTCCCCTGGAGGAAGACGTAGCGCGGGTACGCCGTCCCGATCTGCTGCCCCGATCCGGCGGCCGTCACCGGTTGTTCGCCGAGGTTGAGGAGGTACCCGGAGACCCCGAACGTCCCGAGCGCCCGGGAGGGAATCACCACCTGCAGCATGTCGCGGGTCCCGACGACGTCCTGCGCGTGCAGCAGGGCAATCTCGCTCCGGCTTCCGAGCGCCAGCGCCGCCGGGTTCACGATCACGCTCTCGCCACCCAGCCGGTCGGCGACCCCGGCGCCCCCCTGACCGACGAGTCGCGCGCCGAGCGGCAGGAGGAGGAACGTCGCCCCCGATCCGTTCGTCTGTGCAGCGAGCGTCGCGGGCGCGGCCACCGCGAGTGCGAGCGAGACGGCGAGCCACCGCCGAGCGCTCCGGCCGCTGCCGTGCCCCGTGCCGCTCACGTGCCGGTCGAGCGCGGTCCGGCCGACCTCAGAGCGGCCGGGCCTCATCCAGCAGCATGATCGGGATGTCGTCGCGCACGGGATAGGACAGGGCACAGTGCGCGCAGACGAGACTCGCCTCGCGCTCGCGATACTCGAGCGCTCCCTTGCATTTGGGGCAGACCAGCACGGCGAGCAGCTGTGGGGAGAGCGTCATGCGCCTGGAGCGGCGGGAACGGCGTACCCGAGCCGGCGGAGCGCCTGCTCGTCCCGCCGCCAGTTGGGAAGGACCTTCACCCACAGGTCGAGATACACGCTCGTGCCGACCAGCGTCTCGACCTTCGCGCGCGCGGCCTGCCCGATCTCGCGGATGCGCGCGCCCTTCGCGCCGATGAGGATGCGCTTCTGGCTCTCGCGCTCGACGTAGAGGACGGCACGAATGTACAGCGGGGTCCGGCTCTCCCGGAACTCCTCGACGGCGCAGGCGACGCTGTACGGGACCTCGTCGCTCAGCTGTTCGAGAGCGGTCTCCCGGACGAGCTCGGCCACGAAGAAGCGGACGGACTGCGTGCTCACCTCGTCCTCGGGATAGAGGAAGGCGCTCTCCGGCAGGCGCGCGGCGAGCGTGGCGAGCAGCGCCTCGACCCCGTCCCCCCGCAGCGCCGACACGAGATGGGCGTCGGGGCACGCCTGCCGCAGCGCATCCAGCTCTCCGGGTGCGACCTCGTCCACCTTGTTCAGCACCAGGAGCACGGGCGCACGAACGGGACGCTCGAGCGCCGCCGCCTCCGCCAGCGGCACCGGCACGCCCTCGGTGGCGTCGGCGAGGTAGAGCACGACGTCGGCGTCACGCAGCGCCGCCAGCGCCGTCGCCCGCATCGCCGAGTGCAGGGCATACCGCGGCTCGAGCAGGCCGGGCGTGTCGAGCACGATCATCTGGACGTCGCCCTCGCTGCGGATCCCGACGACGCGATCGCGCGTCGACTGCGGCTTCGGGCTGGTGATCGCGAGCTTCTGGCCGACGATGCGGTTGAGCAGCGTCGACTTGCCGGCGTTCGGCCGGCCGACGACGGTGACGATTCCGGCGCGGGTCATGGTGGAGACGCTGGGCGGGGAGGCGAGTGCGGGAGGTCGCAGCTGCGCGCCGCAGGAAGATGATCGCGTGGCGACCGGCGCGCGTCCGATCGACGCCCCGAGTTGGGGAACACACGAAGCCCCCGCCACCAGACGGTGACGGGGGCTTCGCACGAGGTGCCGGCAACGGCCTACTCTCCCGCGCTCTCTCGAGCGGAGTACCATCGGCGCTGTCAGGCTTAACGACCGTGTTCGGGATGGGAACGGGTGTGGCCCTGACGCTCTAGTTGCCAGCGAACGCTTGCAATGTATGTCGACCTGCTCGCCACGAAAGGGCGCGCTGGCTGACGAAACGCGTGTCAGTGGATGGGATGGTCGAACTTCGCAGCGACGGCGCGCGGCGCCGTCGGGCGCTCCGGAGAGCGCCCACTTGAGGAGTAGTCAAGCCGCACGGGCGATTAGGACCGCTACGCTTGGCGGTGGTTGCCC
>ERZ1066118.1598-NODE-1598-length-13511-cov-18.852854_pt1 | contig 13511 bp, 7 predicted proteins | sample MGYA00382765_ERZ1066118 | MGnify/ENA primary metagenome ERZ1066118 (study PRJEB33369, sample SAMEA5778348) | biofilm metagenome | biome: Industrial cooling water; feature: Water cooling tower basin; material: Biofilm | place: United Arab Emirates | collected...
ATCGCCTCCAACATGGCCATGCCGGGCTCGGAGGTGTTGAGGCAATCGAGCGCCGCAAACTCCTTGCCGCCCGCTTCCAAAAATTGCTCTTTGCCGCGGATCGCAAGCTCCTCGCGTGTCTCCAGGCAATCTGCGGAAAAGCCCGGCGCGGCGATGGCGAGGCGCCGGCTGCCTTTGCCCGCTTCCTCGGCCAGCACCAGATCGGTCGCGGGCTCGAGCCATTTGGCGCGGCCAAAGCGGCTTTGAAAGCTGGTGACGAAGCGCAACCCGGGCCGCGCCATGCGCGCCTCCAGCAGCCGCGCCGTCTTGCGGCAGTGACAATGGTAAGGATCACCCAGCTCCAGCGTTCGCTCCGGCATACCGTGGAAGCTCAGCAGCAGCACCTCTGGTTCGAAGGATAGCGCATCTATTTGTGCGCCCAGATCAGCGGCCAGCGCGTCGATGTGCAGCGGATCGTCATGATACGGCGGCAAGGTCCTGAGCACAGGTTGCCAACGTTTTTCCCGCAGCCAATCCCCCGCCTTGTCCACAGCCGTCGCCGTCGTCGCCGAGCAATATTGCGGATAGAGCGGCGCGAACAGGATACGCTCGCAGCCGGCCGCCATCAGCGCTTCCAGCTTGTCTGGAATATTAGGGGCGCCATAGCGCATCGCCCAGCCGACCAGCACGCCCTCGCCCAGCCGCGACTGCAAACCTTCCGCCTGCGCCTTGGTGATGGCCGCGAGGGGCGAGCCGTCAGGTGTCCACACCTGGCTATAGGCATGCGCGCTCTGCTTGGGGCGGGTGTTGAGAATGATAGTGCGCAGGATCGGCTGCCAGATTAGCCGCGGGATTTCGATGACGCGCGGATCGGACAGGAATTCGGCCAGATAACGCTTCACCGCCCCGGCCTCGGGCGCTTCAGGCGTCCCGAGATTGACCAGTAGCACGCCCACCCGGCCCGAACGGACCGGCGGGTGGTCCGCGGGGAGATGCTGCGTCTGCCAAGTCATGCGCTTGGCTGTATAAGGGGCAATGTTCGAAAGCGAAGACCTGTCGCAGCGAAAAGCGCATTGGCGATGGCAGGCGGCGCCACCGCCACGCCCAATTCGCCCGGATCGAACGGCGGCGCAGTGCTGGCGATAAATTCCACCACAATTTCGGGTGCATCCGCCAGCGTCGGCAGCCGGAGACCCGCGAGCCGCGCGGGCTGCGGCATGCCTTTGACCCAGCGTGGGCTTTGGCCGGCCGCTAGCCCGACCCCGAACAGCAATCCGCCCTCGATCTGCTGGCGCGCGATGTCGAGGTTCACGATGCGGCCGATGTCGACGACCGCCGTCAACCGATCGACCTTGAGCCCCCCTTCCGCCAGCCGCGCCTGCGCTACACAAGCGATCCGCCCCCCGCCCTCGTTCGTCTCGTCATCGAACGCTGTCATGCGCACCAGCGCCAGCCCTTGGCCGCTACCGGGGCGGCCACCGTCCCACTCGCCGATCCGCCCGGCCCGGCGCAGCACCTCTGTGAGACGTGGCTGGTCGGCAAGCATGCCGAGCCGGTAGACCAGTGGGTCGCCCCCCGCCCGCCGCGCGAGTTCATCCATGAAGCTCTCGGTGGCAAAGGCGGTGTAGGCGGGCGCATTGCCGCGCAGCCGCCCGGTCGCGAGCGGCAGATCGACGGGCACATGTTCGACCGCGACCGAGGCGATGGTATAGGGGGGCACGGCACCCTCGCAGGCAAGCGGATCAGGCTTGCCCGCAGCGGCTTCCCGCGCCGCTTCGGGCGTCAGATTGTCGAACAGCCTTGCGCCGAACTCCCGCACTGTTGGCGGGCAGGCGATGCGAGCGCGCCAGGCGGTCGGCAGGCGGGTGGCGGCATCGAGCTTGGCAGTCACCGCGATCGAGACAGGGGTGCGAGGCGGCAGGGACTTCATCTCTTCCGCCCGCGACCATGTGAGCTGGACCGGGCGGCCCAGCGCCTTGGCGATCTGCGCCACTTCGATTGCGTGTTGCTTCTCCAGCCGGGCGTCGAAGCTGCCTCCGGTCGCCACGGGATAGAGCTGGACGGACTGGACGCCGATGCCAACGGCTTCGGCCGCCGCGCGGCGCGCCGCTTCGGGCGCCTGGCTGGCGATCCACAGCTCGAGCCGCCCGTCAGCGATGCGCGCGGTCGCGCTGGCGGTTTCGAGCGTGGCGTGAACGGCCGGCGCAATATCGTAGCTCGCCTCGAAGACGGCATCGCCATCGGCAAACGCAGACTCGACATCGCCGCTCCCACTGATGACCGTGCCGGCTTCCTTTGCGGCCTGGCGCAGCGGGCTTGCGAGACTGCCGCTGTCGAGCGAGCCTGACCCCGCAAAGCGCGGCTTCATGGCCGACAGCGCCCGTTCGGCCTGCCACCAGCTATCCGCCGCCGCGGCAATCCAGCGCTTCGATTTCACGACGCCCCGCAGACCCCGAACGCCCCCCGCCGCGGCCTCGTCGTAATCAGCCAGCCACGGGAGGCCGACCGGTCCGTGGCGGATCGCCGCGTGAACCATGCCCGGCAACCGCACATCGCCGGCGAACACCATGCTGCCGTCAACCTTGGCTGGTAGGTCGAGGCGGGGATAGACCAGCGCCAGTTCCTCCGTTTGGCCGGCCACCCCGCCGAGCGGCACCTCGGCCGGCGGTTCCGGGCGCAGCGGCGGCGGATCGGGCGGGGTCATGGCCGCAGCCTCGGCCGCCAGCTCGCCGAAGCGGGCCTGGCGCTCGCCGGCCATGACCAGCCCGCCGCGAACCTCGCATTCCTCCCAACTCACGCCCCAGCGCTCGGCTGCGGCCATCGCCAGCATCGCGCGCGCTGCAGCGCCGGCCTCGCGGGCGGGCTGCTCATAGGCGGCCAGCGTCGTGCCATCGGCTGCGGCAACAAAAGACCTGCTCCGCGCAAAGCGCTCGACGAGCAAATCGTCAGGCTCGTCCGCAAGCCGCGGGAACGACGACCACAGCGGGGCCCATTTCGCGGCGAGAACCGTATTGGCCTGCGCCCCATTTGGCGGCACCGGCAGCACCGCGATCTGCCGCCAGTCGGCGCCCAGCTCATGCGCGACCATCTGTGGGATCAAGGTCATGACCCCCTGCCCCGTCTCAACCTGTGGGACGGCGACTGTCACCACGCCGTCCTCGCCAATCGTCAACCAGGCGCCGAAACCGTGCTCGCCCTCGCCGGGCGTCAGCGCACCGGAATAGCTGCGCGGCCACAGCGTCCAGGCGACAAGCAACCCGCCGGCTGCGGCAGCACCGACCAGCAATCTGCGCCGGGTAAGCTGCGCGGTCGCCCCCGGCTTGCCGATCACTCGTTTGCGGCGAGCCACTCGGCCACTTTCGCAGCAATCGCCCGAAACGGTTCTGCATCCGGCCCGTCGCCCGCCGCGGGCGGGGCTCCGGCATCGCCGCTTTCGCGGATGGCGAGGCTGAGCGGAATGCGTCCCAGGAAGGGCAGTCCCAATCGTCCTGCAGCCGCTTCCACTCCGCCCACGCCGAACGGGTCGGAAACTTGCCCGCAATGCGGGCAAGCATAGCCGGCCATGTTCTCCACCAGCCCGATGATCGGCACACCCTGCTGCTCGAAGAGCTGACCGGCGCGGGCCGCATCGATCAGCGCCAGATCCTGCGGCGTCGAAACCAGCACCGCCCCTGCGGGCTTATGCTTCTGGATCATGGTGAGCTGCACGTCCCCCGTGCCCGGGGGCATGTCGACCACCAGCAATTCCGTATCGCCCCAATCGGCGTCCACAAGCTGGCTGAGCGCGCCTCCCGTCATCGGGCCCCGCCAGGCAATCGCCCTGCCTGGGGCGATAATCTGGCCCATCGACAGCAGCGGCACACCAGCAGGGGTCGGCACTGGAACCAGCTTGCCGTCCTGCGCGACCGGCTTGGTGCCCGAGGCTGCGAGAATGGTAGGCTGGGAGGGGCCATAGATATCGGCGTCCACCAAACCGACCTTCATCCCCGCCCGCTTAAGGGCAATGGCGAGATTGGCAGCCAGCGTGGATTTGCCGACGCCACCTTTTCCCGAAGCCACTGCCAGCACGCGGCGCGCCCGCTTTTCCGCAGTCATTGCCACACGGACAGACGCTATTCCGGCTGTTGTCTTGAGCCGCTCGGTCAGGTCCCGCTCGATCTCTTTCCTTGACGAAGCGTCCAATCCCGTCGCGTCCAGAACCACAGTCGCGACACCGTCCGCCGCTCGCGCCGAAACGACCCGATCGGCAATTCCAGCGGGCAGCGAGCCGATCAGCGCTTCGTCTTTCATGGCGGCCCGCGGGTGGCGCAGGAAAAAGCGGCCCGCAACCCCTGTTTTTCGCTGCAAGCACCCCTATAACGGCAATATGAGAAATCCGGACGGGTTCCCCACCAAGCCCTGGCTAAGCCAGGTGCTGGCGATGGCAGGCAAGCGCAATCCCTGGGGCAAGCCCCAGGGCGACGATGGTTCCGGCAGCGACGGGGGCGATCCCGATGGCGCCCCTTCGAAGCCGACGGCGGATACGCCCCCGCCCAAAGGCCCTCGTAACCCCTGGCTCCCGCCGGGCCGCGGCGGTTCTGACGGTGGGGAACCGCCGCGCCGCTCGGCCAGCATCGAAGATATTTTCAAAACCCGGGGTCCTGAGGGCCCGCGCCGCATCGGTGGCGGCGGCGGAGGCCCCAACTTCCGCCTGCCCGAACGCGCCAATGGCAAAAGCTGGCTGCCGCTGATCGCGCTCGGCCTCGCCGGCCTTTGGCTGGTCTTCACGAGCACGCATCAGGTGCAGCCTAAGCAGCAGGCTGTGGTCACCTGGCTGGGCGGCAAATATTCGCATAAGCTCGGCCCCGGCCTCAACTTCACCCTGCCCTGGCCCATCCAGCAGGTGACGGTGGAGAACGTATCCGAAATCCGGTCCGTGACCATCGGTGGCGAGGGTGAGAAGCTGGTGCTGACCGGTGATCAGAACCTCGTCGATCTTAGCTATGTGATCCGGTGGAACATCAAGAATCTGGAGCAATTCATGTTCCAGATCGATGATCCGGAGCTCGCCATTCGCGAAGTGGCCGAAAGCGCCATGCGCGCCGCCATGGCGGAGCAGGAACTGGACCAGGTTGTTTCGGGTGAAGGCCGCGCTGTCATCGAGGCGCGCGTGGCGAGCCGCATGCAGCAGCTGCTCGACGCTTACCGCGCCGGGGTTGCCATCCAGGGCGTTGAAGTCGTCAAGGCGGATCCGCCGGCCAAGGTCATCGACGCGTTCAAGGATGTGTCGGCCGCGCAGCAAGACGCCAACGCGATGCGCAACCGCGCTCGCGCCTATGCGCAGCAGGTGCTCGCACGCGCGCAAGGCGACGCCGCTGCGTTCAACCAGATCTACGAGGAATACCGGCTCGCGCCTGAGGTCACCCGGCGCCGCCTCTATTATGAAACCATGGAAAGCGTGCTGAGCAAGACCGACAAGACCATCGTCGAAGCCGATGGCGTCACCCCCTATCTGCCGCTGCCTGAAGTGCGCAGACGCGCGGTCACCCCGCCCGCCGGGCCCGCCGCGCCCGAGGGAGGAGCAGGCCGATGAACGCGCAAGCAATCTGGGACACGCACAAGGCGACCATCATCGCAGTGGCAGTGCTGATAGTGGCGGCGCTGTCGACCTTGATCGTGGTGCCGGAAACCCAGCAGGCGGTGAAAATCCGCACTGGCCAGCCGGTGGCCGTGATCAACAAGTTCGAACCCGATACGCCTTATGGGCAGACCGGCGCCGGGCTGTGGTATCGCATCCCGATGATCGAACGGGTCCAATATGTCGATCGGCGGATCATGAACCTCGACATGGAGCCGCAGCAGGTCCTTTCCAACGATCAGCAGCGGCTGCAGGTCGATGCCTATGCCCGCTTCCGCATCATCAACCCGGTGCTGATGGTCGAGCGTGCCGGATCGGAGGAGACTTTGCGGGCGCAGCTGGCGCCTATCCTGTCATCGACGCTGCGGCAGGAGCTTGGCCGTCGGCCGTTCGCGGCCCTGCTGACGGCGGAGCGCGGCAATGCCATGGCCAATATCCGCAACGCGCTCGATCGGCAGGCGCGGCAGTATGGTGCGCAGATCATCGACGTGCGGATCAAGCGTGCCGATCTGCCCGACGGCAGCCCGCTCGAAACCGCATTCACCCGCATGCAGACCGACCGTCAGGCCGAAGCCGAGACCATCCGTGCGAGCGGGCGGCGCGACGCGCAGATCATCCAGGCTGAGGCCGAGGCGGATGCCGCGAACACCTATGCGGCCGCTTATGGCAAGGACCCTGAGTTTTACGACTTTTATCGCGCCATGGAGAGCTATCGCCGAACCTTCGAGCAGGGTTCGGGTGAAAGCACCATGATCCTGTCGCCGGATAGCGAGTATCTGCGGCAGTTCCGGGGGCAGCGGTGACAGCAAGACGAAAGGTTACGCCGGTGTCGGCGCTAATGCTTGACGCGACACGGAAATATCCAGGCAGGAGTTTTTCAATTACCCGCGGTCTGCGGTCCACGTCGCGCCCGGCAACCGCTGGATCCGGTCGCGGCTTGTAACAGACTGGGCTCATTCAATCGCCGTTAAGCGCGCGACACTTGTAATCGCGGCCGCAAGTCTAATCTGTCTGGTCGCTGTCACCCCTGCCGGGGTGGTATGGCCGAATACCCAAGGAAGGATCGAGAGGACGTGAAGCCCGTGCGATATGCTTACGGATTGACCGGCGCCCTGCTTCTGGGAGGCGCCGCAGCCACCCTCACCACCGGCTATGCCGCCGGCGCTCAGGTCGCCCAGAACGACGCCACGCAAATGAGCCGCGTAGTCCCGCGCGCCGGTGCTCCGGAAAGCTTTGCAGATTTGACGGCACAACTTCAGCCGGCGGTGGTCAATATCTCGACACGTCAGCGGATACAGGTGCAGGCGCAGAACCCCTTCGCGGGTACGCCGTTCGAAGGGTTGTTCGGCAACCGCGGGCAAGGCGGCCAGGGTCAGCCGCGCACTCAGGAAGCGCAGTCGCTAGGCTCCGGCTTCATTATTTCCGCCGATGGTTTCGTGGTGACGAACAACCACGTTGTCGCCAGCCCCACCGGGCGCGGCACGGTCGAAGAGATCACGGTCACCATGCCCGACGGAACGGAATATCCGGCCAGGCTGGTGGGCGCCGATGCTGCGTCCGACCTGGCGGTGCTCAAGATTTCCGCCAACAAGCCGCTGCCCTTCGTCAATTTCGGTAATTCGGCCGATGCGCGGGTTGGCGACTGGGTCGTCGCAATCGGCAATCCCTTCGGCCTGGGCGGTACCGTGACCAGCGGCATCGTTTCGTCGGTTCTCCGCGCCACTGGTCAAGGCGGCGCCTATGATCGCTACATTCAGACCGACGCTGCCATCAACCGCGGCAATTCCGGTGGCCCGCTGTTCGACATGCAGGGCAACGTGATCGGCATCAACAATGCGATCTTCTCGCCCTCTGGCGGCAGCGTGGGCATCGGTTTCGCCATCCCCGCTGAAATCGCTGCGCCTATCATCGAACAGCTCAAGCAAGGGCGCGACATCACGCGCGGCTATCTTGGCGTCTCGATCCAGCCGGTCGATGACGATCTGGCCGATTCACTGGGCATTCCGAAGAACCGCGGCGAGTTTGTCCAAACGGTCCAACCGGGTGAGCCGGGCGACCGTGCCGGCATCCGCCCAGGCGATATCGTGCTCACTATCGACCGCAAGCCGATCACGCGCGAGCAGACCCTGTCCTTTATCGTTGCGAACATCGCGCCGGGCACTCGTGTGCCGGTCGAGCTGATCCGCGACGGACGGCGCCTCACCGTGAATGCCACCGTCGGCCGGCGGCCGAGCGATGAGACCCTGCGCCAGCAGCAGTTGTTCAACAACGACGATGATGCGCCCAATGCCCAGGGCGGCACGGGCCAGAGCCAGCCCAGCAGCCTTATCCAGGAGCGGCTCGGCCTGACGGTGGTGCCGCTCACGCCGCAGATCGCATCGCAGCTGGGCGTCGGCAGCGGCACCCAGGGCGTGGCGATCGCCGATGTCGACCAGACTTCGGACGCAGCCCGCAAGGGTTTGCAGCGCGGTGACATCGTATTGACCGCCAACTACCGCCCGGTGGCAAGCACCGCCGCGCTGGAAGCTGCAGTTCGCCAGGCGCAGTCCGAGAACCGCGAAGCACTGCTGCTGCAGATTCAGCGCCGAGGTGGCCCAGCGATCTATCGCCCCGTGCGCCTGCGCTGACACATGATTAGCGGCAGGCCTCTCGTTGAGGCCTGCCGCCGGCCGCATTACGCCCGCCGGCGTGCCCCAGCTCGGTGCATAAGCTGGCGGGCTTCCTCCGCTGGCATCGGCCGGCCGAAGTGGTAGCCCTGGATCTTGGTGCAGCCCATGGCGCGGATTAGGTCGGCCTCGTCGCCATTCTCAACGCCTTCGGCGGTGGTGGTCATGCCAAGGCTGTCCGCCATGGCCACCACGGCGCGGATGATCGCCAGGCTTTCCGCATTTCCTTGCCCTGCACCGGTCACGAAAGTCCGGTCGACCTTGATGGTCGAGAACTTGAGCGTCTTGAGATAACCGAGCGAGGAATAGCCGGTCCCGAAATCGTCCAGCGCAACTGTGCAGCCGAGCGCCATCACCGACTCCAGAGCTTTGCGGGCCACATTCGCGTCGCGCATGAAGATGCTCTCGGTGACTTCGATCTCGACACGCTCGGGTGCGAGGCCGCTAGCCGACAATGCGCGCACAACCGTGGCGACAAAATCCGGCTCGATAAGCTGCTCGGGCGAGACGTTGATGTTGACCTTGACCGGGCTCGGCCAGCGCGCCGCTTCCTCCATCGCCTGGCGCATCACCCATTGGCCGATCGGCACGATGAGGCGGGTCTCCTCGGCCAGCGGAATGAACTTGCCGGGGCTGACAAAGCCATGCTCCGCACTGTTCCAGCGCACCAGAGCCTCAAAGCTGACCAGTTCCTCGGTGTTGGCGTCTACAACCGGCTGGTAATGCAAAAGCAGCTCGTCGCGCTTGAGTGCATTGCGTAGCGCGAATTCGAGCTGGCGGCGTTCTTCGGCCGAGGCGTGAAGCGAAGGCTCATATTCGAAATACTCGCCGCCGCCCACGTCCTTGGAGCGGTACAGCGCGAGATCGGCGTTGCGCATGAGTTCCTCGACGCTACGCCCGTCGCGTGGGCCCACCGCAGAGCCGATGCTAGCTCCCACATAGAGGAGTTGCTCGTCTACGCGATAAGGCTCGCTGAGCCGATCGATAATGGCTCGCGCCAACAGTTCGACGCGCGCTTTGTCACTGGCGTCACGAATAACCACGGCAAACTCGTCGCCACCCAGGCGCCCGCAGGTTTCCCCTTCGCCCATAAGGCCTTGCAACCGCTGGGCGACCTGGGCCAGCAGCTTATCGCCGACAAGATGGCCAAGCGAGTCGTTGACGGCCTTGAACCGGTCGAGATCGATCATCAAAAAGGCGCAGCGCGAGCGCCATTTGTCGGCATAGCGCAGCGCGTCCGACACCGCTTCGTGGAGCATCAAGCGGTTAGGCAGTGCTGTAAGCGTATCGTACCGCGCGAGATAGGCGATCTTTTCGGAGGACTCCTGAGCCGCCGTGACGTCCGACCCGACGCCGCGGAACCCGGTGTATTCGCCGCGCTCGTCCAGCATCGGGGTGCCAGACAGCTCCCACCAGCGCCGCGTATCCTTGATAGTGACTTCAACCACAAAGTCCGAGAAGCTTTCGCGGTTCTTGATCTTCTCGGCGAGCTGGTGGAGGCTTGGCGCGAACTGGCCGGTTTCCCAGCTCTCGCCGGATATAAGCTCGATGAAGCTCTTGCCTTCGATCTCCGTCAGCTCGCGGCCAAGCGCAAAGGCAAGCCGCGGGCTGACCGAGCGAAGACGGCGGTTCTTGTCGAGCTGGAACAGCCAATCCGCGTCGGAATCCTCGTATTCCCGCAGCAGCAACGACACCACTTCGCTCGACTCGTTCATGTCGAGCTCGGCAATGCGAGCTTGATGGACGCCCCGCGCGCCTTCGACCGCGGCGGCCGCGGCGAATAACCCGGTAAACGCCGCGATCGCTGCCAGCAGGTGCTCGCCTGCAGTGACGAGCGCGATCGTCCACCCGACCGCCAGGCCAGCGCTGAAAGCCACCGATCCGAGCGGTGCACTGTAGCGGCTGGTCGCCGCCGCCAGGCCAAGCAAGGCGACGAAGGACCAAGCCGTCGCGTTGGTCACCGGATCGGCGGCCGGGACGAACAATATCGCGGCGGCACCCCAAATCCCGCCCTTGGCTAGCGCGTTGGCGGTGTGATGCGCGAAGGCAAGGCGGGTGATGCCCTTGATATCGCAATGCATCAGTGACCGGTCGATCCACGCGCTGTGCAGGGACAAAAGCACGACCGCAGCGACCCAAGCCGCCAAGTGTACGGCCGATGCGGTTGGGTAATAAACGAAGCTCAGGCACAAGGCGCCGAGAGCGTGAATCGAAAAGCGCGGCCAACGCTTGTTATGCAACGCAGCATATTTCTGGCCTTGGACGCGCGACCATTCGACCCCAGAGCCGGTCAGCCCGAGGATTGCGCCAACGGAGGGTACGCGCCCATCCTCACCCAAATACGTGGATGCCTGTTTCACCCATCTGGCTTAGCCGCGGTAAGTTAACCGGGCGTAAAACACGCGCCTCTGCAGATTCAGCAAACCGCTGCAAAACAAGCCTATTCGACCGTGACGGATTTAGCCAAATTTCGCGGCTGATCGACGTCTGTGCCTTTCACGCATGCCACATGATAAGCCAGCAATTGGACGGGCACGGCATAGATAAGCGGCGCAATCAGCGGATGGACCTTGGGCATCTCGATGGTGGCGAGGCAATCCTCGCCCGCTTCGGCCAGCCCATCTGCGTCGGAAATGAGGACCACCTGCCCGCCGCGCGCCCTTACTTCCTGCATATTGGACACCGTCTTCTCGAACAGTGGTCCGGAAGGAGCGAGCACAATAACGGGAACACTATCGTCGATCAGCGCGATCGGCCCGTGCTTCATCTCTCCTGAAGCGTAGCCTTCGGCATGGATGTAGCTGATTTCCTTGAGCTTAAGCGCCCCTTCGAGCGCCAGAGGGTAATCGGCCCCGCGCCCAAGATACAGCACATCACGTGCCGGCGCGATAAGGGGGGCCATGGCGGCGATGTCATCGTCGTGATCGAGCGCCGCATTGAGCGCGGCGGGCGCTTCGAGGAGATGACGTACCACCTCAGCCTCTTCCACCCGGTCCATCCGTCCCTTGCGAACCGCGATATGCGCGGCGAGAGCGGCGAGCACCGCCAATTGGCAGGTGAAAGCTTTGGTACTCGCGACGCCGATTTCAGGCCCCGCGTGCGTTGGCAGTAGCAGATCGGCTTCCCGGGCCATGGAGCTGGTCGGCACGTTGACGACTACGGCGATGGTCTGCCCTTCGCGCTTGCAATGGCGCAGCGCCGCCAGCGTATCGGCCGTCTCCCCGCTCTGGCTGATGAAAAGGGCTAGCCCCCCCTCCTCCAGCACCGGATCGCGGTAGCGGAATTCGCTTGCCACATCGATGTCGACCGGGACCCGGGCGAAATGCTCGAACCAGTATTTGGCGACCATGCCGGCGTAAAAGCTGGTGCCGCATGCGACGATGGTGACGCGCCGAATGCTCGACAAATCGAAGTCGAATTGCGGCAAGGCAACTACGCCCTCGGCCGGGCGCAGATAGGAGCTGAGGGTTTGAGCAACCACGGTCGGCTGCTCGAAAATCTCCTTCTGCATGAAGTGGCGGTAGTTACCCCGCTCGACAGCCGCCGCCGAAGCGCCCGACGTGCCGATGGCGCGCTCGACGACCACACCGCTTTCGTCGCGGACGACAGCGCTTTCGCGCGTGATGACGACCCAATCACCCTCTTCGAGATAAGCGATCTGTTGAGTCAGAGGAGCAAGCGCCAAAGCATCCGAGCCGAGATACATCTCACCATCGCCATATCCGACCACCAGGGGCGAACCGAGCCGAGCCCCGATCAGCAGTTCGGGATTGGCACGGAAGGCGATTGCTAGAGCGAAAGCACCGCGCAACCTTGGCAGAACGTTCACCACAGCCTCTTCAGGCGACGCACCATTTTCGATCTCGCGGCTGATGAGGTGGGCTACGACCTCGCTGTCAGTCTCACTCTCCAGCGTGCGGCCTTGCGCGAGAAGTTCCTCACGCAGTGGCTTGTAATTCTCGATGATTCCATTGTGGACCAACGCCACTTCAGCCGTGGCATGCGGATGCGCATTGCTTTCTGTCGGCGCGCCATGCGTCGCCCAGCGGGTATGCGCGATGCCGACTGGCCCCGGAGCCGGATTGCGTGCCAGCTCGGCGACAAGGTTGGCAAGTTTCCCTTCGGCTCGGCGCCGGATCAGCGCGCCGCCATCGAGAGTACACACCCCCGCGCTGTCATAGCCGCGGTATTCCATCCGCTTCAGCGCATCAACAAGTCGATCCGCAACCGGCGCGGCGCTGACGATCCCGATAATTCCGCACATGGTGACCCAACCCTCATGATCCCGGCGGCCGCCGCTATCCGGAACGCCCGGGTGGTCGCCATTCGTGCGCCCGTTCGCACATCTTCCGCACGGTGAAAAGAGTGGCAACTTGCGGAGCGTAATCCGTGTTCGAGGGTCAACGCAAATACCGCGCGAACAAGGTGCAGCTCACGGCCGTCTCGGGCCGCTACCGGGCGGCGGTTTAGGGAATAATAAGGTTTCCCAAATATTCACCGACTTGGAACGACAGCACCGGCGCGGCTTCGCGTATGTGCTCGCACGCGGGCGTAAAAGAGCAAGGGCAAAGCGGAATGAGCGCATTTGGACGGAAAAACGGCCCCGCGGGCATGGGCGCCGGTGCGCGCCCGCAGTTCGGCGTGGCGCGTCCGATGCAAGGCGGCAGTGGTGCGGCTCCGGCTCGGCCGCAGGGTGGCGAGCAATTCCCTCCCTTGCCCGGAAGCGGGGCCGCCCCGGCACCTCCCGCGGTTTCCTCTCGCCCGACCTCCAACGAAGACGCCATGGGCCGTCTAAACGATCGCATGAATTCCACCCATGCGAACGAATCGGAGGTCGGCGGCTTCGAAGCCAGCGTTCACAAGATCAAAGAGCAGGTGCTCCCTCGTCTGCTCGAACGCGTCGATCCCGAAGCTGCCGCCACGCTCAGCAAGGAAGAGCTTTCCGAGGAATTCCGCCCGATCATCCTCGAGGTGCTGGCCGAGCTCAAGGTCACGCTCAATCGTCGCGAGCAGTTTGCGCTCGAGAAGGTGCTGGTCGATGAGCTTCTCGGGTTCGGCCCGCTCGAAGAACTGCTCGGCGATCCCGACGTGTCCGACATCATGGTCAATGGCCCGGACCAGACCTATATCGAAAAGAAGGGCAAGCTGCAGATCGCGCCGATCCGCTTCCGCGACGAACAGCACCTGTTCCAGATCGCCCAGCGGATCGTGAACCAGGTCGGTCGCCGCGTCGACCAGACCACGCCGCT
>ERZ1066118.1599-NODE-1599-length-13509-cov-13.690873_pt1 | contig 13509 bp, 13 predicted proteins | sample MGYA00382765_ERZ1066118 | MGnify/ENA primary metagenome ERZ1066118 (study PRJEB33369, sample SAMEA5778348) | biofilm metagenome | biome: Industrial cooling water; feature: Water cooling tower basin; material: Biofilm | place: United Arab Emirates | collected...
GGTTCAACATTTCTGCAGATCGGCGATGCAGCATCGTGGCTGCCGCCACAGCCGCAAAGGCTCTACATCGCCAACAGACGCCGGCGTCGATCCAACGCATGCCAGACAAAGGGGATCGACGATGACAAGGACCTTGAACACCGCGCTGGTCGGCGCAATCACCTTCTGGGGGCTGGCCATGAGCCTGCTGCTCGTCACCCCCGCGTCTGCCGTGCCGAAGCTGCCGGTCGCTGTGGAAGACCAGATCCGTCACCTTTGCGAAGCGTCGAGCGCCGACCTTAGCGGCAAGCGCGACGAGCGCCGGTGCCGCGCCGAATGGCGGAAGAAACTGGAGGACATGGGCGCGGGCAATGCGCGCGCCGTGCGGCTCGTCCTTCGTTGAGCGGCTCGGGACAGAACGGCGGCGGAGCGCACCGCACCGTCGCCGTTCATCCGCCGTTCTCTTCGTCCTCGCCACTCTTCATGCCTGCACTTGCGCAGGCAATGATACGTCATTACCCGCGTGCAACCTTCTGCCTGGGGTAAGACGTTGATGAGCAGCAGCCAGCCCAACCCGACCGCGGACGATCTGCCGTCGGACGACCCCCAGGTGGCTCAGCCGCGCCAGAAAGGGTTCCTGGGCGCGGTCGAGCGGATCGGAAACCTGCTGCCCGATCCGATCATGATCTTCGTTTATCTGATCGGCATCCTGATGGTGCTGAGCGCGATCGGCGCCTGGCTCGGCTGGTCCGCCTCGCTATCCTATTCGGGCGAGGAAGCGCCGCAGTTCGGCACGCTTGAGAATGGAGTGCTGACATTCAGCGCGACCAGCCTCTTTTCCGAAGAGAATATCGGCCGCCTGCTGACCGACATGCCGCGCACCCTGACCGGATTTGCGCCGCTCGGGCTGGTGCTGGTAGTGATCTTCGGTGCTGCCGTGGCCGACCGCGCGGGGCTCTTCTCCGCCCTCATCCGCAAGAGCCTGCGCGGCGCACCGCGGGCGATCCTGACGCCGGTGGTGGCGGTCATCGGCATGGTCTCGCACCATGCGTCCGACGCCGCCTACGTGGTTTTCATCCCGCTCGCCGGCCTGGTCTTCGCTGCCGTTGGGCGCCATCCGCTCGCCGGCATCGCCGCGGCCTTCGCCGCCGTGTCGGGCGGATTCGCGGGCAACGTCACTCCGGGGCAGCTCGACGTGCTGCTGTTCGGCTTCACTCAGGAAGCCGCCCGCATCATCGACCCCGCCTGGACCATGAATCCGCTCGGCAACTGGTGGTTCATCCTGTCGATCGTGGTCATCTTCACGCCGATCATCTGGTTCATCACCGACCGCATCATCGAGCCGCGGCTGGGCAAGTGGGGCGGCAACACGCCCGACGAGGAGCTCCGCGCGGAGCTTGCCAAGTCCGAGGTGACCCCGGCTGAGAACCGTGGCTTGCGCAAGGCCGGGCTGGTCGCTCTGGCGATTGTCGCGCTGTGGGCAGCCCTGTCGCTATGGCCGGGCTACACCCCGCTGATCGACGAGGAAAAGGGCGGGACCGCGGGTCTTCAGCCCTTCTACCAGTCGCTGATCGCCGGCTTCTTCCTGCTGTTCCTCCTCAGCGGCATTGCCTTTGGTCGCGGCATCGGCACGGTCAGGAACTCGAACGATGTCATCGCCATGATGGTCGAAGGCGTGAAGACGATGGCGCCTTACATCCTGTTCGCCTTCTTCGCCGCCCACTTCGTTGCCATGTTCAACTGGTCGAGGCTCGGCCCGATCGCCGCAATCAACGGCGCCGAGGCGCTGAAGGCGATGAGCCTGCCGGCGCCCGTGCTGCTGGTCTCGGTCCAGGCCTTCTCCTCGATCCTCGACCTGTTCATCGGCTCGGCCAGCGCCAAGTGGAGCGCCATGGCCCCGGTCGTGGTGCCGATGTTCATGCTGCTCGGCATCTCGCCGGAGATGACCACCGCCGCATACCGGATGGGCGACAGCTACACTAACATCATGACCCCGCTGATGAGCTACTTTCCGCTGATCCTCGGCTTCTGCCGGCGCTGGGACCCGAGCGTCGGAGTGGGGAGCCTGCTCGCCCTGATGCTGCCTTACGCGCTCACCTTCATGGTGGTGGGCTTCCTGATGGTCGGCACCTGGGTCGCGTTCGATCTGCCGCTCGGCCCGGGTGCACAGGTCCAGTATCAGGCACCGCAAGCGCTGCGCTGACCCCCCGCTCCTTGCGCGTGAGGGGGAGCGCTGCCAAGGGTCGCTGCGCCTCCCATGCTGCCCTACTGGCTCCTCTTCCTCTTCTTCGCCGTGGGAGCGCTGCTGACGCTGCGGCCGCTGTCGCTCGCACTGGCAGCGGAGGTCGGGGCCACGCAGGCCTCGGCACGAAGAGCGCGGCCGCTGTTCGTCCTCGGCATGCTGCTCCTTACGCTGATGGTCGGCCTGCGCTTCGAGGTCGGCGGCGACTGGTTCAGCTATGCCAACATCTTCGAGCGTACCACCGACGATCTTGGCCGTGAGCTGACGCGCGGGGACCCTGCCTATCAGTTCCTGAACTGGCTGGTCCACGAACTCAGGGGCGAGATGTGGCACATCAATATCGTCTGTGCGGTGATCTTCGCCATCGGCCTTCATCGCCTCGCTACCACCCAGCCGGAGCCGTGGCTCGTCCTGGTGGTGGCGGTGCCCTACCTCGTGACAGTGGTGGCGATGGGCTACACCCGCCAGGCCGCCGCCCTCGGAGTCCTGATGGCGGGCCTTGCCGCCGTGATCCGCGGTGCGGGACTGGTGAAGTTTGCGGTCTATGTCTTCATCGCCGCTTTGTTTCACCGCACGGCAGTGGTCGTCCTCCCCCTGATGGCCTTTGTCTTCCCCCGCTCGCGGTTGACCGACGTGCTGATCGTCGCCGGCATCTCGCTGTCGCTCTATTTCCTCCTGCTGCAGGAGTCGGTCGACACTTTCACCCGCAACTATCTGGAAGCGCGTTACTCCTCGCAGGGCGCGGCCATCCGGATCGCCCAGCTGGCGCTTGCCGCCGGGCTGTTCTTCCTGTCCCGACAGGCGCTCGGCTTTTCTGAACGGGAACGCAGGATCTGGCGCAACTTCTGCGTGGTCACCTTCGGAACCGTCGTGGCGCTGCTCATATCCCCAAGCTCGACGGCGGTGGACCGGATGTCGCTCTACCTCATGCCGATGCAGGTCGTGGTCCTTGCCCGCCTTACTCAGTGGCTCACCCAGCCGGTGCTCGCACGCTTGCTGGTGACCCTTTATTCCGCCCTGGTGCTCTTCGTGTGGCTCAACTACGCCTCCCACGCCCCCGCCTGGCTGCCCTACCAGACGATCCTCGAGGAAAGCGGCTGGTAACGCGGCCTTAACCATGCTTGGGGAACAGGGTGAGGGACCGGCAGGAGCGGACGTGAAGGGCATCATTCTCGCAGGTGGCAGTGGAACGCGGCTCTACCCGGCGACGCTTGCCGTCTCCAAGCAGCTGCTTCCGGTCTACGACAAGCCGATGATCTATTATCCGCTCGGCGTGCTGATGCTGTCGGGCATCCGCGAGATCCTGATCATCTCGACCCCGCACGATCTTCCGCTGTTCCGCAACCTGCTCGGAGATGGCAGCGCTTTTGGCCTGTCGCTTTCCTATGCCGAGCAGGCAGCGCCTAACGGCCTCGCCGAAGCCTTTGTCATCGGCCGCGACTTCGTTGGTGCCGACCGGGTCGCGCTGGTGCTCGGCGACAACATCTTCTTCGGGGCCGGGCTGGGCGAGCTGACCCGCGCGGCGGCGGCACGCACCACCGGGGCGACGATCTTCGCTTATGCGGTCGACGATCCCGAACGCTATGGCGTGGCGAGCTTCGACAAGGCCGGCCGTGTCGTCTCCATCGAGGAGAAGCCGGAGCGCCCGGCTTCCAATTGGGCCGTCACCGGCCTCTACTTCTACGACAACCGCGTGCTCGACATCGCCGCGTCGCTGAAACCGTCGCAACGCGGCGAGCTCGAGATCACGGACGTCAACGCCGCTTACCTGAGACTTGGCGATCTGTTCCTGACCCGGCTTGGCCGCGGTCACGCCTGGCTCGACACCGGAACCCACGACAGCCTGCACGATGCCGGCTCCTTCGTCCGGACCATCGAAGCCCGGCAGGGAATGAAGGTGATGTGTCCCGAGGAACTCGCGCTCGAGCAGGGGTGGCTTTCGGCGGACGAGGTGCTGGCGCGGGCCGACCGGCTCGGCAAGACCGACTATGCCGCCTACCTCCGCCGCCGCGTGCGGGAGCTGGCCGATGCTTGAGGTGCGCCCGACATCGCTGCCCAGCGTGCTGGAAGTACGGCCCAAGCGCTTTGCCGACGAACGCGGCTTCTTTTCGGAAGTCTGGAACCAGGCCAGCCTCGCCTCCGCCGGGGTGGACGTCGCCTTCGTGCAGGACAATCACAGCCTGTCGCGGCAGGCCGGTGTCCTTCGCGGGCTGCACTACCAGCTCCCCCCGGCCGAGCAGTACAAGCTGGTGCGTGTCACCCGCGGAAGCGTGTACGACGTTGCCGTGGACATCCGCCGCTCGTCGCCCACCTTCGGCCAGCATGTCGGGCTCCGGCTCAGCGTCGAGGAATGGAACCAGCTGCTGATCCCGCCGGGGTTCGCGCACGGCTTCCTGACGCTCGAGCCCGACACGGAGGTTCAGTACAAGGTCAGCGCTCCGTACAGCCCGGCCGACGAAGCCTGCATCTGCTGGAACGATCCGGCACTTGGCATCGACTGGCCGCTGCCGGTGGCGGAGCCGGTCCTTTCCGATCGTGATCGGGTCGCGCCGCCGATGGCGCAGGCAAGGCTGTTCGGCTGATGCAGTCCATTCTCGTGACCGGCGGTGCCGGCTTCATCGGCAGCGCCGTCGTGCGCCGCCTGGTGGCTCAGGGCCGCCGGGTCGTGACCCTCGACAAGCTCACCTACTCCGGCGTCCGCGCGTCCTTGCGGGACGTGGAGGACAGGCCCAACCACCGCTTCGTTCAGGGCGACATCGGCGACGGCGCGCTGGTCCGCAAGCTGCTCGAGGAAGAGCGGATCGAGGGCGTCATGCACCTCGCCGCCGAAAGCCACGTAGACCGCTCGATCGACGGTCCCGGCGTGTTCGTCGAGACCAATGTCGTCGGCACCTTCCGGCTGTTGCAGGCGGTACTCGGCTATTGGCGCGACCTTGGGGAGCAAGCGCGCGCCGCCTTCCGTTTCCACCACGTCTCCACCGACGAAGTGTTCGGCGACCTGCCCTTCGACAGCGGCATCTTCACCGAGGAGACGCCTTACGCGCCCTCGTCGCCTTACTCGGCCTCCAAGGCGGCGTCCGATCATTTCGTCCGCGCCTGGCACGAGACCTACGGCCTGCCCGTGGTGCTTTCCAACTGCTCCAACAATTACGGCCCCTATCACTTCCCCGAGAAGCTCATTCCGCTCGTCATTCTGAACGCGCTCGAAGGGCAGGAGCTACCGGTCTACGGCAAGGGCGAGAATGTGCGCGACTGGCTGTTCGTCGATGACCATGCCGAGGCGCTCGAGCTTGTGCTGACCCGCGGGCGAGTGGGTGAGAGCTATAACATCGGCGGCAGTGCAGAGCGCACCAATCTCGAGGTGGTGGAAAGCATCTGCCACCTTCTGGACGAGCGTCGTCCCCTGCCGCAGGGGCCCCGCCGCGAGCTCATCCGCTTTGTGCCCGACCGGCCCGGCCACGATCGCCGCTATGCCATCGACGCCAGCAAGATCGCGCGCGAGCTCGGCTGGGCTCCGGCGCACGACTTTCATGGCGGGCTCGCGGCGACGATCGACTGGTATCTCCAGAACGACTGGTGGTGGAAGCCGCTCCGCGAACAGGGACACGGCAGCCGGCGCCTCGGGACCGGCAATTGAGCATCCTCGTCCTCGGCCGCTCGGGCCAGCTTGCCACCGCCCTGGCGGAAGTTGCGAGCAGCAGCACTCCGCTTCGCTTGGCGGGCAGGCCCGAGCTCGACATGGCGGAGGAGGGGAGTGCGGCCGCGCTGATAGAAGCGACCAGACCCAGCCTGGTCATCAACACCGCTGCCTACACCGCCGTTGACCAGGCCGAGGCGGAGCCCGCCGCCGCCCACCGGATCAACGCCGAAGCGGTCGGGGAGGCCGCCGCCGCGGCGCACTCGGTCGGCGCCTCCTTTGTCCACGTCTCGACCGACTATGTATTCGATGGTTCGGCAGGCGCGCCCTGGACCGAGGACCGCCCGGTCGCGCCGCTGAACAGCTACGGCCGGTCCAAGCTGGCGGGCGAGGAAGCGCTCCGACGCGCCAACCCGGACCATCTCATCCTCCGGACCTCATGGCTCTACGGCGCGACCGGGCAGAATTTCGTACTCACCATGCTCCGCCTGGCGCAGAGCCGGCCCGAGGTTCGGGTGGTCGACGATCAGCGCGGCTGCCCGACCGAAGTCGGCGATCTTGCCCGCGCGCTGCTGGCGCTCGCCCAGCGGCGGCTGGGCGGAGACAGGGCAGGGTGGGGCGAGACCTATCATCTGGCGGGCTCGGAGGCGTGCAGCTGGGCGGAGTTCGCGCAGGCGCTGTTCGCCGAAGCAGGCTCGCTCGGGTGGCCCGCAGCGCGAGTGGTCCCGATCCCGAGCGCCGACTATCCGACGCCCGCGCGGCGCCCGCTCTACTCGGTGCTCGACTGCAGCAAGGCTGAGCGGCAGTTCGGCCTTACGCTCCCCGGCTTTCGTGAGGCCGTGCCCAAGCTGCTCCGGCGCCTTCAGGGCTGACGCTGCTCACGCTTTAGGCTTCCCCAAGCGGCGTAGAGGAACAGGTACCAGGCCCAGAGCTCGAGCGGCAGCGTCGAACCGGCGACGACCGCAACGAAGAAGATGACCGGCGCAAGCACGGCCATCTGCACGGTCCCGAAATGCCGATCCTTGCGCGCCGGCATCGCCAGCAGTGCCTTGCTGTCGAGATACCCGAGCCAGCGCAGATAGGCGTAGAGCAGCAGCGCGAGGAGCAGCAGCAGCGGGACAAGCGCGATTGGCAAAGGGCCGATCACCGGAAGCGAGAAGCGCAGTACCGCCAGCTGCACGAATGATGCGCTCCGCGCCTCGGGTGAGCGAAGAATGTTGTGGAGCGTGAAGGCGGCGGCCAGAGCGGCAAAGCCGCAAAGCCAGACAGGATTGCGCCACCATTCGGTCGACGCCGCCACCGCCGTCCAGACAAGCAGCCGTAACGCCACGAAGGCGAGCAGGAAAGGCGCCCCTGCCTCGAACGGCATGCGCTTGCGCCCGCCGGGGCCCCGCTCCGCATCCCAGCGATCGTTCGCCAGATAGCCAAGCTCATAGACGGCAATGAAGGCAAGATAGCCGAGCCCGAAGCTCAGCAGCGCCCCGTCCACTCCAAGGTCGGTGGAGCGATACAGGAACCAGGCCGCTGGCACGAAGGAGGTACCGACGAGGTAGAGAAGGTCGCGCAGGTCCTTGACCCGGGTCAGGGCAAAATAGGCGCCGGGCAGCAGCGCCAGCAGCGAGCGCGCGCTAGAGCTGGACATAACGGCAGCCGTCGCCGGCCCAGCGCTCGGCCGGACGGCCGTGCGGGAGGACGATGGTCGCTTCGTCGGCGAGGTCCACGAGGTCGCGGTCGGTCCGATTGTCGGTGTAGACCACCAGCCGCTCGCCTACCTGCCGCATCGCCGCGGCCAAGCGTCCCTTGCGCCCGGTCAGATCGTCCCTGATGCGCCCCGTACAGCGATCGCCGTTCCACTCGAGGAGCGACCCCCTGCCTTCCACTCCGAGGTGCTCGGCCACCGCCTGCACAACCGGATCGAGGCTATTGGTCAGGATGAAGATCCGGTCGCCGGCCGCGCGGTGCCAGGCGAGAGCCTCGTGCAGCGGAGCATTGGCCCGTCCGGCAAGGTCGGCTGCGACATAGCCGTCGGCGGCGTCGGCCAGTTCGGCTCGGTCGAGACCGGCCAGCGCCCCCACCATCCGCTTACGGGCAAGATCGCGTCCAAGGCGATGCGCGATCGCCCCAAGCCAGAAGCCAGGCGAAGAGCGGCTGGTCCAGCGCTTTAACACTTTGGCTACCTTCGGCCGCGAGCGCCCCAGGTGCTGGAGGAACCCGCGCGTGGTGTTCGCCGCGTAAAGCGTGTCGCACAGGTCGAAGACGATCAGCGCCACGCTGGTCAGCCCACCGTTACCGGGCGGTCCAGCCGCTCGTAGAGGCTTCGATAGGCGGCAACGGCGTGCGGCAGGTCGAGGAGTGGCCGCGCCCGCTCGCGAAGGGCGACGCGGTCGACGGCGGCAAGCTCCAGCACCGCCCCGGCGGCTCGCTCCAGGGCCGCGTCGGAGAAGTCGGCCACGGTCATGCCGCCGCGGCATCGCTCGAGCAGCCGCGCCACGTCCCCGACCTGACAATTGCCGATCGCGGGCACGCCGCACGCCAGATATTCCGCGAGCTTGGTCGGCGACACGTTGAGGCTCGAAAAGGCGGGCGTGTAGAAGCAGGTGCCGACATCCCCGGCCGAAATCCACCGCCCAATCTCGGCCCGCTCGGCCGCGACGACGCTGACCTCCTCCTCGCCGAGCGCGATCCCGGCCGCACCCGCCGCGGCCAGCAGGTCTGCCTTGCGGTGCCGGCCGATGAACAGGAGCCTTGCGCCCGCCCGCCGCAGCCGGACCTTGTCGAACAGGCGAAGCTGATCCTCCAGCCGGTAGATGGTCCCGAGCGAGCCGACATAGACCAGTACCAGCGCGTCCTCGGCGATGCCGAGTGCGGCGCGAGCCTCCCTCCGCTGCTCGGGCAACGCGACGTCGAACAGCTCGAAGTCGGTACAGCAGGGAATGACCGAGACCGGCGCTCCGGCATAGCCGGGCATGGTCCGGATCGCCGCCCGCGCCGCATCGGCCATGGCCACGATGTGATCGCTTTCGCGCAGCAGCGCCCGCTCGTGCGCCTTCCAGCGCCGGTAGAGCGTGCGCCCAAGCAGGCTCCGCTCGCTCCAGCGGCCGCCGTCGCGGCGGCTGTCGGGCCAGAAGCCGCGCATGTCGAACAGCAGGGGCACGCCATGCCGGCGCTTGAGGCGCAGCCCCGCAACAGCGGCCGGGTAGCTGCGCGCATGAACGAGGTCGAAGCGTTGCTCCCTTGCCAGCCGCTCGACCGAGCGGCGCATGGCCATCTGGTCCAGCGCACGGGCGACGAGGGGAGGGCTCGGCCGGAATCGCTCTGGCCTCCACTCCATGCCATGCGCCTCGACAAGGCCGCGAACCTGCTCCCCGAGCAAGGCCAACCGCTCGTCCTTTTCGAAGCTGACGATCGTCAGCCGGTGCCCGGCCTCGGCGCAGCCGGCAAGATAAGGCAGGATCTGCGACTGACCGAGCGGGTCGGTCAGGCCATCGTAGCTGATGTAAAGAACGCGCACCGCCGGATCAGCCCGCGGCGACCGCCCGGCTCGCGACATGATCCCGGTACCATTGCACGAACCGGGGCACCCCTTCGTCGAGCGACGTGCGCGGATGATAGCCATGGTCGCGGGCGATGGCGGAAAGGTCGGCGAAGGTGTCGGGAACGTCACCGGGCTGCATCGGCAGCAACTCGATATGCGCCTTGCGTCCGACTTGCTGCTCCAGCAACTCGACAAGCCGGGTCAGCTCCTCCGACCGGTTGTTGCCGATGTTGTATAGTGCGTGCGGTGCCATGCTGCCGCCCGCCTTGACCTCGCCGTTATCGGCCGGCGCGCGCGCGAGGCAGGCGAGGACGCCGTCCACCACATCGTCGACATAGGTGAAATCGCGCCGCATCTGGCCCTGGTTGAACAGCCGGATCGGCCGGCCCTCGAGGATGGCCGCAGTGAACAGCCACATTGCCATGTCTGGCCGGCCCCAGGGCCCGTAGACTGTGAAGAAGCGGAGGCCTGTCTGCGGCAGCCGGTAGAGATGGGCGTAGCTTTCGCTCATCAGCTCGTCGGCCTTCTTGGTCGCGGCATAGAGCGAGATCGGCCGGTCGGCCCGATCCTCGACCCGGAAGGGCAGCGCCTCGTTGCCGCCGTAAACGCTGCTTGACGAAGCATAGACCAGGTGCCGGACCTGCCTCTCGCGGGCAAGCTCGAGCAGGTTGACGTGCCCGACGAGATTGGACCGCACATAGGCCCGCGGGTTCTCGAGGCTGTAGCGGACGCCGACCTGAGCTGCGAGGTGAACGATCCGTTCGAATTCGCTCGACCGCAGCCTGGCGCCAAGCGCCTCGTCATCGGCAATATCGAGCTGGTGGAATACGAAGCGCCCGCCACTCGCCTCGAGTTCCGCCAGCCGCGCCTTCTTCAGCGCCGGATCGTAGTAATCGTTGAGGCTGTCGAGGCCGATGACCTCCTCGCCACTCTCCAGCAGGCGCCGCGCGACGTGGAAGCCGATAAACCCGGCCGCGCCGGTGACGAGGACGGGCACGTCCTCAGTCCGCCGGCAGCTCGCCCCGGCCGACGCCCTGATAGCTCAGCCCCGCCGCGCGGGCCATCGCTGGATCATAGGCGTTCCTGAGGTCGATGAGCTCACGGCCCTTCATGGCCCCCGCCAGCCGCTTAAGGTCGAGGGCCCGGAACTCGTCCCATTCGGTCACCAGCACCAGCGCGTCGGCGCCCTCGGCCGCTGCATAAGCGTCGGCGGCAAAGTCGACCCCGGGGAGGATCGGCTCCGCTTGCTCGCGGCCGACCGGATCGAAGGCCGCGACCGTGGCTCCGCCTTCCTGCAGGCGCTTGATGAGGGTCACGCTCGGCGCATCGCGCATGTCGTCGGTGTTGGGCTTGAAGGTAAGGCCGAGCACGCCGATGCGCTTGCCCGCAAGCTCCCCGCCGAGCGCCTTGCGCACCCGGTCGGCCATGGCCGCCTTGCGGGCGTCGTTGACCGCCACGACCGAACCGACGATCCGCATCGGCACGCCGGTGCCTTCCGCCGTCTGGAGCAGCGCCAGCGTGTCCTTGGGAAAGCAGCTTCCGCCATAGCCGGGCCCGGCATGGAGGAACTTCGGGCCGATGCGATTGTCCAGCCCGATCCCGCGCGAGACCTCCTGCACGTCGGCGCCAACCGCCTCGCACAGGTCGGCGATCTCGTTGATAAAGCTGATCTTGGTCGCGAGAAAGGCATTCGCCGCATATTTGATCAACTCGGCGGTGCGCCGGCCGGTGAACAGGATCGGCGCCTTGTTGAGGAACAGCGGCCGATAGACTTCGCGCAACACCTCGCGGGCCTTTTCGTCCTCCGCCCCGACCACGATCCTGTCCGGGATCTTGAAGTCGCGGATGGCGGCGCCCTCGCGCAGGAATTCCGGGTTGGAGGCGACGCTGGTCCCTTCCGGCGCACCATTCTCGCGGAGAATGCGCGCGATCTCGTCGCCGGTGCCGACCGGCACGGTCGACTTGGTGACCACCACGGCGCTGCGGGTCAGCGCGCCGGCAATCTCCTTGGCGGCGGCATAGACAAAGGAAAGGTCGGCATGGCCGTCCCCGCGGCGGGCAGGCGTGCCGACCGCGATGAACACCGCGTCGGCATCACGGATGCCTTCGGCCAGGTCGGTGGTGAAGCGAAGCCGGCCGCGCGCGGCATTGTGCGTGACGAGCGCCTCCAGCCCCGGCTCCCAGATGGGCATGCGTCCGGCAAGCAGGCCATCGATCTTGCTCTTGTCCTTGTCGACGCAGACCACATCGTGGCCGAAGTCAGCGAAACAGGCCCCCGACACCAGCCCAACATAGCCGGTGCCGATCATCACAATGCGCATCTGGTCTTCTCGTTCAGCCCCAAGGTCGGAGCGGCTTTAGCCAGCGTCATCCCGCGTGGCTAGGGTGGTTAGGTTCTCGGCCAGTGGGTGGCGGTGCGGTCGGCCGAGGCTTGGAAAAGCCCTTCTGCCTGCTAGTCCACCTTCATGTCAGCACCAGCCCGTGAGCGCCGGCGCGCCGCCCTGCTGCTCCCCAGCCTCGCAGGCGGCGGCGCCGAGCGGGTGGCTTTGGCCATCGCCGCCGACCTCCTGGCCAAGGGACATGCCGTGGACCTGATCCTTGTCGAACGCAGGGGTGAGCTGCTCGACCACGTTCCCAGTGGCGCCCGAGTGATCGACCTTGGCGCCAGACGCCTGCGCTCGGCGCTTGCCCCGCTGGTCTCCTACCTCCGGCGCGAGCGGCCGGACGGGCTTCAGGCCTTCATGTGGCCGCTCACCATCGTAGCGGTTGTTGCTCACCGGCTAGCGCGGTCGAAGGCACGGCTGGTTCTCAGCGATCATGGCACGCTGTCCAAGGAATATGCGGGCTTCCCCATGTCGGCGCTGCTACGCCTGTCTCTTCGCGGCTGTTATCCGCTAGCCGACGCTCGCGTCGCGGTCTCCAGGGGCGCAGCGGCGGACATGGCGCGCCTGTCCGGATTACCGCTCGAGACTTTCGAAGTCCTCGCCAACCCGGTGCTCCTGCCGCAGGAACCAGCCTCCGACGCGTCGGCCGAGCGCTTGTGGCAGGGCGCGGCCGAGCGGATCGTCAGCGTCGGCAGCCTTTCCCCCGTCAAGAACCACGCCCTCCTGATCCGCGCCTTCGCCAGCCTGCGAGAACGACGCCCGGCCGCGAGACTGGTCATCCTTGGCGAAGGCTCGGAGCGGCCGGCTCTGGAGCAACTGGTGGCCAGGCTCGGCCTCGACGGTGCGGTCCTTCTTCCCGGCTTCGTCCCCGATCCCGCGCCCGTCCTCGCCTCGGCCGATCTCTTTGCCTTGTCCTCGAACAGCGAGGCCGCGCCGCTGGTCCTGGTGGAAGCGCTGAACGCCGGCCTCCGGATCGTCAGCACCAACTGCCAGAACGGCCCGGCCGAGATGCTTGCGGGCGGTCGCTACGGCCTGCTTGCCCCCGTCGGTGACGCGGAGGCCCTTGCCGAAGCCATGCTCGCTGGCCTTTCGGCAGAACCCCAGCCGGAGCGTCAGCGCCAGCGGGCGCGCGAGCTGGCCGGGGCGGAGAGCTTCGCGCGCTATGAAGAACTGATGCTCGGACCTGCCGCTGACGATCGGCGGACCGAACGGCGGTAACGCGGGCTCAGCTTCCTGAAGGAGCGATCGATCGCAAGCATGTCCTGCTTCAGCGCGCCGGCCTTCGCTGAAGATTGCTCGAGCAGGCGGAGCAGCCGCTCGAAGATGCGATCCGGGTCATGGCATTCCCGCACATATCGGGCGGCGCGTTCCGGCAGGTCGGGAGAGCCGACCATCGCCAGGCAGTCCGCGAAACTGCGAAGGCCCGGGACATAGCTCGGGGCATCGCGAAACTCACCCAGGCAAAAGTCCTCGGCCTCGTGCAGGAAGCGGAACAGGCGCTGGGGTGGCGCGGATCGGCGCAACACGGGATCGATGATGATCACCGGCTTACCGCACGCCGCAAGGTCCAGCGCGGCGGTGCCCATCGCCAGGATGACGTCCGTCCCTCCCGCGAGGAGGTGGCGGGCTTCCGCATTGGGCAGGAAGCCCCGCTCGTCCAGCTCGATGCCGGCACGGTCGCACGCGGAGCGCAAGTCTGCCATCCTGCTCCCTTCCGCGACCGCCACGAGCC
>ERZ1066118.1600-NODE-1600-length-13501-cov-13.794511_pt1 | contig 13501 bp, 13 predicted proteins | sample MGYA00382765_ERZ1066118 | MGnify/ENA primary metagenome ERZ1066118 (study PRJEB33369, sample SAMEA5778348) | biofilm metagenome | biome: Industrial cooling water; feature: Water cooling tower basin; material: Biofilm | place: United Arab Emirates | collected...
GCGCGTCGTCGGTCATGCGAGGGCGGATGCGATGATGCAGGCGCGAAGGCAAGGGGGTGCGGGAGCGGTGGAGGCTTGCGATTGCTTGTGACGAGCGCGACCTCTTCGTCACCCCGGGCTTGACCCGGGGTCTGCCTTTCTTCTTCCTTTCTGCGATGGAGAAGCTGCCCTGCGTCTACCTGCTTGCTGCAGGCTCCCACAGCACCTTCTACACGGGCGTGACGAGCGATCTGATTGGACGGATCTGGCAACATCGAACCGAGGCGATCAAGGGCTTCACTGCCAAATATGGCATCAAGCGCCTGGTCTGGTTCGAGATGCACGACACGATGCATGCCGCGATCACCCGTGAGAAACAGCTCAAGCGCTGGGCGCGGGCCTGGAAGTATGACCTGGTGAATGCGGCTAATCCGACCTGGCGTGACCTTGCCGAGGACTTCGGCTTTGACCCGCTGCCGGTCGGAAGGAAGGCAGACCCCGGGTCAAGCCCGGGGTGACGTTTTCGCCGCGTACTACCCCTTCCACGTTGCCCTTTCGTTCCCCTATCGCCACATAAGTCGAAGTGGCGTCCTCGCTCTCCCTTCCCGCCCTTCACGCGAGTCATGCCGGCATCTGGATCGCCGGTCCCGAGGGCGTGCGTGCGGTGGGGCGGGGGGAGGCGATCCGGGCGGCGGCCGATACGCCGCATATCCTTCTCAATGCGCCGCTGACGGGGCAAAGGCTCGGCTATGGGGAGGTGAGCGGGCTCGACCTTCTCGAGCTGTTCGCCTTTCTGCACCCCGCGAAGTTCGTGGTGCCAACGGTGGCCGGGCTTGCGGCGCAGTGCGGGCTCGAGGTGCCGGCGGACGATGCGGCGGCGGCGGCCCTCCTGCCGCTCATTGCCGGACAGTTGCTGGCGGTCCTCGACCGGCAGGACTGGGCCGAGCGCGAGGGGGCTTGGACCAGCAATGCCACCCTGCACCGCCTGGGCTGGGGCTGGGCCGGGCTGATCGGGCAGCGGCTGAAGCGGCCGGACAGGGGCGAGCGGATGCTCTTCTCTCGCCTCGAACAATGGGAAGAAAGCGCGGAGCGGCCGCCGCCCCGTACCATCCGGCTCGGCGACGGAGAGGCCGAGCAGCGGCTGCGGCGGCTCACCGGCGAGAGTGCGGAGGAGCGGGCCGGACAACGCGCCTTTGCCTCGGCCGCGGCCCATGCCTTTGCCCCGCGCCACCAACGCGACGCGCCCAACCTGCTGCTTGCCGAAGCGGGCACGGGCATCGGCAAGACGCTCGGCTATCTTGCCCCGGCCAGCCTGTGGGCGGAGAAGGCGGGCGGGACGGTTTGGGTGTCGACCTATACCAAGGCGCTGCAGCGGCAGCTCGATGCCGAAGGGGCGAAAATCGTCCCTGACCCCGACGAGCGGCGGCGACGGATCGTGATCCGCAAGGGCCGCAAGAATTACCTGTGCCTTCTCAACCTCGAGGACGCGCTGCAGGGGAGCTTCTCCGGCCGGGCGGCGGTGCTGGCGCAGTTGGTAGGACGCTGGGCGGCCTATACCAAGGACGGTGACATGGTGGGCGGCGACCTGCCAGGCTGGCTGCCGAGCCTGTTTCGGCGGGCCGGTGCCACCGCGCTGACCGACCGCCGCGGCGAGTGTGTCTATGCCGGCTGCCCGCACTATCGCAAATGCTTCATCGAGCGGGCGGAGCGGGCCAGCCGCGGGGCCGACCTGGTGATCGCCAACCATGCGCTGGTGATGGTCAGCGCCGCCCGCGGCCGGCTTTCCACCGAGTTGCAGCGGCTGGTGTTCGACGAAGGTCATCATCTGTTCGACGCCGCCGATTCGACCTTCGCCGTCGCCCTGACCGGGGCCGAGGCGATCGAACTCCGGCGCTGGATCGTGGGGCCGGAACGGAGCACGCGCGGGCGCCGGCGGGGGCTCTCCGCCCGGTTGATGGACGTCTGCTCCTACGACGACCAGGGCGCCGCCGCGCGGGACGCTGCGGTCAAGGCTGCCGAAGCCTTGCCTGCCGATGGATGGCTGGGGCGGATCGGCGAAGGCCTGCCGCTGGGGCCGCTCGAGCAGCTCTTCCTTGCGGTGCGGCAGACGGTGCTTGCCCGAGCCCGGGCGGAGGACGCCGGCTATGGGCTCGAGACCGAGCTTGCCGAGCCCGATGCGCGGCTGGTCGAGGCTGCGGCCAGGGCGCAGGAAGCGCTGGAGGCGCTGCAGCGGCCGCTGGCGGCGCTTCGGCTGCGGCTCGAAGCCTTGCTCGAGGAGGCGCCGGACTGGCTCGACGGAGTCGCACGCGCGCGGGTGGAGGGGGCCATCGCCAGCCTGACGTGGCGGACCGCGACCATTGCCGCCTGGGGGCAGCTGCTGGCCCGGGTGGCGAGCGCGCCCGATCCCGACTTTGTGGACTGGCTCAACCTCGACCGGGTCGAGGGACGCGAGCTCGACATGGGCCTGCAGCGGCGTTGGCTCGACCCCACCCGTCCCCTCGCCAAGGCGGTGCTCGAGCCGGCCCATGGGGTGCTGGTCACCTCCGCGACGCTGCGCGGCGGGGAAGAGGATTGGCAGCTGGCCGAAGCGCGGAGTGGAGCGGCGCACCTGGCCGCGCCCGCCGCTCGCTTCCACGCCAGGAGCCCGTTCGACTACGCGGCCTCTGCCGAGGTGCTGGTGGTGACCGACGTCAAGCAGGGCGACCTTGCCGCGCTGGCCAATGCCTACGCCCGGCTGATCGCAGCGGCGGGCGGCGGAACGCTGGGCCTGTTCACCGCCATCCAGCGCCTCAAGGCGGTTCACGCCCGCATTGCCGATCGCCTCGCCCGCGACGGGCTGCCGCTGCACGCCCAGCATGTCGATCCGATCGACACCGGCACGCTGGTGGACATGTTCCGGGCCGATCCCGCGGCCAGCCTGCTCGGCACCGATGCGCTTCGCGACGGGGTGGACGTGCCGGGCGACTCGCTTCGGCTGGTGGTGATGGAGCGGGTGCCCTGGCCGCGCCCGACCGTGCTGCACGCCGCGCGGCGGCTCGCCGGCGGGGGCAGCGCCTATGACGACCGGGTGGTGAAGGCGCGGCTGGCGCAGGCGTTCGGACGGCTGATCCGCCGGGAAGGCGACCGCGGCACTTTTGTGATCCTTTCCGCGGCCTGCCCGTCGCGGCTGCTGACGGCCTTTCCGGAAGGGGTTCGGGTGAGCCGGGTGGCGCTGGAGGAAGCGGTGGCGCGAGTGGCATCGTCACGGCGTGTAATGGACGCATCCCCGCTCGCCCCGAGCGAAGTCGAAGGGCGTTCTTGATACTTCAGCTTGCGTGCTTGGCCTTCGCTCAGGCCGAGCGAGAGGTCAGGAGATCGCTTCGCTCAGGTCAGCGCGCACCCGCTTCAGGGCGCCGAGCAGATCCTCGTCACGCGGCAGCGGCGGCGGCAACGGGTCGGGCTGGGGTTCCTTGCTCCTGAGGAGAAGCTGCACTCCGCGCAGCGTATAACCCTGCTGCGACAGGAGGTGCTGGATGCGCCGGAGCAGCGCCACGTCCTCGGGCCGGTAATAGCGCCGGTTGCCGGCCCGCTGCATCGGCTTCAGCTGCGGGAACTTCGACTCCCAGTAGCGCAGAACATGCTGCGCGATCCCGAGTTCGCTCGCCACCTCGCCGATGGTGCGAAAGGCCTCGGGGCCCTTGGTGCCGGTAGTTGCCGGCACGTCATCATCCGCGGGCGATACGATCGCGCATCATCTGACTGGCGCGGAAGGTCATCACGCGGCGGGGAGCGATCGGCACTTCCACTCCGGTCTTGGGATTGCGGCCGATCCGCTCCCCCTTGTCGCGAAGGATGAAGCTGCCGAAGCCGGAAATCTTGACGTTTTCGCCATTGGCAAGCGCCGCGCACATGTGATGCAGCAGCCGCTCCACCATGCTGGCCGACTCGGCACGGCTCAGGCCCAGCTTTCGGTGCACGACGCCGCCGAGATCGGCCCGCGTCAGCGTTCCCGAATGCATTTGGTCCTTGTGCCCGCCCCGCGGGACGCCAGCATCGGCCATCCTAACCCGCCTTCCTAAAGCTCCAGCGCCTCCCCCCGAAGCGCCTGTTCCTGCATACTCCACAAGAGCATACTCGGCAAACTGACAATCTTGTGCGCTTTCCGCGCGTTAAACGCGAAGTACCGCCGCTCCCCAGGTAAAGCCACCGCCCATCGCCTCCAGGACGACGGTGTCGCCCGTCTTCACCCGGCCGTCCCGAATTGCGACATCAAGGGCAAGCGGGACGGAGGCGGCCGACGTGTTGGCGTGCTGGTCGACCGTCAGCACGACTCGCGCCGGGTCGAGCCCCAGCTTGCGCGCGGTCGCATCGATGATCCGGGCGTTGGCCTGGTGCGGAACGACCCAGTCGACGTCCGCCGGCGTGAGCGAGGCTGCCTCAAGCACTTCGCCGAGCACGTCGGCGAGGTTCACCACCGCGTGGCGGAAGACCTCGCGGCCTTTCATGCGCAGCTTGCCGACCGTGCCGGTGGTCGAGGGACCTCCGTCGACATAGAGCATGTCGCCCCATTGCCCGTCGGCATGGAGTCTGGTGGCAAGGATTCCGCGTTCCTTGCCGCTGTCCGTGCGGCTGTCCTCCTCGGCGCGCAGCACTGCGGCCCCGGCACCGTCGCCGAACAGGACACAGGTGGTGCGGTCCTCCCAGTCGAGGATCCGGCTGAAGGTTTCCGAGCCGATCACCAGCGCCGTGCGGGCATTGCCGCCGCGCAACATCGAGTCGGCAACCGTCAGCGCGTAAAGAAAGCCGGTGCAGACCGCATGAACGTCGAACGCGATCGCGTCCTTGATGCCGAGCAGGTGCTGGACCTTGGTGGCCGAACTGGGAAAGGTCTGGTCGGGGGTGGCGGTGGCAAGCACGATCAGGCCGACGTCCGCAGGCTCGAGTCCCGCCTGCTCGAGCGCCCTGCGCGAGGCTTCGGCTGCCAGGCTGGCGGTGGTCTCGTCCTTCCCGGCAATGTAGCGGGTGCGGATGCCGGTCCGCTCGACGATCCATTCGTCGGAAGTGTCGACCTCGGCGGCGAGCTCGGCATTGTCGACGCGGCGCTGAGGCAGGGCAGAGCCGACGCCGGCCAGGACACTACGCAGGGGCACTGGCGCTACTCGCTCCGTTGAAGGCATGGGCGCGGAATTCGTCGAGGTCGTTCGAGACCTGCCGCAGGATGTCGTTGCGGACCATGGAAGCCGCCACTGCAACGGCGTTGGCGACGCCCTTGGCATTGGCGCCGCCATGGCTCTTCACCACCAGGCCGTTCAGGCCCAGGAAGACGGCGCCATTGTGGTTGTTGGGGTCAAGGTGAACCTTGAGCATGTGAAAGGCCGGGCGGCTCAAGGCGAAGCCGGCCTTGGAGCGGAGCGAGGAGGAGAAGGCGCGCTTCAGGAGGTCAGTGACAAAGCGGGCGGTGCCCTCGGCGGTCTTGAGAGCGATATTGCCGGAAAAGCCGTCGGTGACGACCACGTCGACCTTGCCGCGGGACAATTTGTCGCCCTCGGTGAAGCCTTCAAAGGCGAGCGGCAGGTAGCTCGCCTCGCGCAGCATGGCGGCGGCTTCCTTGAGCTCGCCGGTGCCCTTCAGCTCCTCCGTACCGATGTTGAGCAGCTTCACCCGCGGCCGCTTGAGGCTGAGGACGGTGCGCGCATAGGCCGCGCCCATCACCGCGAACTGGACGAGGTTCTGGGCGTCGCACTCGGTATTGGCGCCGAGGTCGAGCATGACGCAGTCGTGAGCGCCGAGCGTCGGCAGGAGCGCGGTGAGCGCCGGACGGTCGATCCCCGGCATGGTGCGCAGCGCAAGCTTGGCGATCGCCATCAGCGCGCCCGTGTTGCCGGCCGACAGGGCCGCGTCGGCGCGGCCGTCCTTCACGGCGGCAATCGCCAGGCCCATGGAGGTCATGCGGGCGCGGCGCAGCGCCTGGCTCGGCTTCTCGTCGCCGGCGATCGAGTCCGGCGCATGAAGAATGGTGATCGCGCCGGCCGGAACGACCAAGCGCTGGAGCAGCGGGGCGAGAATGGCTTCGTCGCCGACCAGCAGGAAACGCAGGGATGAATCGGCCTTGAGGGCGCGTTCGATCCCGCCCAGCATCGCTGCCGGACCCCCGTCGCCACCCATGGCATCCACTGCAATCCGCGGCGCGCTCACGTTCCTGGCGCTGGGCGAACTGCGGTTCACGTCGGTGCCGGCTCTAGGCCTCGGTCGCGACGATTTCGCGGCCGTTGTAATGACCGCAGGCCTGGCAGAGGTTGTGCGGGAGCTTGAGCTCACCGCAGTTGGGGCACTCCTGGAAGCTCGCCGGGGTCAGCGCATGATGGCTGCGGCGCATGTTGCGCTTGGAAGGCGAGGTCTTTCTCTTGGGGACGGCCATTGCGGCACCTGTTCTAAGCTGTTGCGGTCAAAAAAGAAGGCGACGGCCCTTTGCCGGCTCACCGGGGAGAACCCCGGGGCGGCGACAGGGATCGTCGCGAACGGGCGGCCTATAGCGGAATGGGCGGGGGAAGCAAGGGCGGTGGAGAGTAGCCGATGCTCGTTCGTCCTGAGCGTAGTCGAAGGACGCAGGCCCGCGCCCTTCGACTACGCGCCTGTGGCGCTCCGCTCAGGACGAACGAAAGGTGTTCCCCTTCGGCTCACCCCATCGCCCCCACGCCGACGAACGGATTGCTCGCCCGCTCGCGCCCGAAGCTGCTTACCGGCCCGTGTCCGGGAATGAACACGGTTTCGTCCCCCAGCGGCCAGAGCCTCGTGCGGACCGAATCGAGCAGCGCCTGGTGATCGGACAGCGGGAAGTCGGTGCGGCCGATGGAGCCTGCGAACAGGACGTCGCCGACCAGCGCCAATTGCGAGGGCGGGTGGTGGAAGATGACGTGGCCGGGCGTATGGCCGGGCGTGTGGTAGACATCGAGGGTGAGGGCGCCGACCGTCACCTGCTCCCCGTCGGTGAGCCAGCGGTTGGGCTCGAACGGCGAGGCGTCGATGCCGTAGGCCGCGCCATCGTCAGCCAGGCGCGCGATCCAGAACAGGTCGTCGAGGTGCGGGCCCTCGATCGGCACGCCGAGCTCCGCCGCCAGCTGCCCCGCCTGCCCGCAATGGTCGATATGGCCGTGGGTGAGGATGATCTTCTCGACGGTCACGCCGGCCTGGTCGACCGCGGCCCTGAGCTTCGGCAGGTCTCCGCCAGGATCGCACAGGGCCGCCTTCATGGTCGCCGTACACCACAAAAGGGTGCAGTTCTGCTGGAGCGGGGTGACCGGGATCACCACCGCCTTCAGCGGAGGATTGGCGCCATCGCTCACTTGAGAAGGGTCTGCTGCCAGAACTGCAGCGTGGACCAGAACAGATAGTCCTGGTTCTCCTTCTTGGCGAAGCCATGGCCCTCGTTCTCGCCGACCATGTACCAGGTCGGCGCAGCGCCCGGGCGGGCGTTCAGGGCGGCGACGATCTGGTCGGCTTCCGACTTGGGCACGCGCGGATCGTTGGCGCCCTGGACGACGAAAACGGGCGCCTTGATCTCCGAGATCCGGCGCAGCGGGCTGATCTCCTCCAGCTTGGTTCGCTGGCGGGGATCACGCTCGTCGCCATATTCGACCCGGCGCAGATCGCGCCGGTAGCTTTGCGTGTTCTCGAGGAAGGTGACGAAGTTCGAGATGGCGACGTTGCACAGCGCACCACGGAAGCTGTCTTGGTAGCGGATCGCGGAGGCGTAGCACATGTAACCGCCATAGCTTCCGCCGGTCACCGCCATGCGGCTGCTGTCGAGCGCCGGATCGGCGCGGAGCGCCTCGAGGAAGGCGCCGATGTCCTTGACGCTGTTTTCCCGCAGGAAGGGACCGTTGTCGAGGCTGACGAAGCGCTTGCCGAAGCCGGTCGAGCCGCGCACGTTGGGGTAGAAGACGGCAATGCCGAGTTCGTTCACGAGATAGTTGCCGCGGCCGATGAAACCGGGGCGGCTCTGCCCTTCCGGACCGCCGTGAATGTCGACCACCACCGGCCGCTTGCCCGGGAACTTGGCCGGATCGGGCCGGTAGAGGAAGCCCGACACCCGCTCGCCATCGAAGCTCCGCACCTCGATCAGCTGCGCTTCGGGGTTGCGCGAGAAGTCGAGGCCGCCCGTCTCGCTCTGGGTCCAGCGGGTGAGCTTGCCGGTGGCGGGGTTCAGCGACCAGGCGTCGGCCGGGCCACGGGCGGAGTTGAAGGTGAAACCAAGCTCACCCCAGGGTGCCCAGTCGAGCCCGCCGGCGACGCCCACCGGCAGCGACTCGACGCGGGTCGACCGGCCCGACGCGACGTCGAGCAGGTAAAGGCGGCTGATGCCCGCCTCGTTGGTGAAGTAGGCGATGGTCTGGCCATCCTCGGAGATGTCGAACTCGTCAATGTCCCAGCGGCCGGCATTGGCGACCGGGGTGAAGCGGCCGGTGCGGAGGTCCTTGCGGCCGAGGCGCTGCACGTCGCTGTCCTCGTCCGACAGGACCCACAGGCTGCCGTCGGGCGCGAACTCGGCGCCGCCGTAGGCAATGTCCTTGCGGTGGTCGCCGAGCGGCGTCAGCTGACGGGTGGCAAGGTCGAGCAGGTAGGGGTCGGAGTTGGTGACCTGCTTGTAGTTGAGCACCAGCGCGCGGTCATTGCCCGGCGCAAAGGCGGCGATGCCCCAGCCGCCGCCGGTCACCTGCGCCACCATCCGGTCGGTCGTGGGATCGCGCGGGTCCATGACGTAAAGGTCGGTGTCGGTGCCGTTGCGGCGGGTGGAGCTGTAGGCGATCAGCTTGCCGTCCTTGCTCCACGCGCCGCCCTGGTTGCGGCTCTTGCCATCGGTGAGCAGGGTCAGGCGGCCGTTGTCGAGGCGGTGGAGCTGAAAGAATTCATCGCCGCCGCGGTCCTTGGTGACGACCAGCACGTCGCCTGCCGGCGACCAGCTTCCGGCGACCGGCTCGGCCTCGAAGGTGATCTGCTGGCGGTCCATCATCGGTCCGGCAACGCGGTGGAGCTGCGGCACGTTGCCGAAGCGGGTGCGGACCAGCATGGAGCGGTCGCGCTTGTTCCAGCCGCCGAAGCTGGCAGCGCGAAGCTCCATATAGGGGCGGGTGCGGGCGGCGAGCTCGGCCGGGGCGGCGGGCACGGCCTGGACCGTCAGCGCGGCCGGCCGCGGCACTTCGGCGGCGGCCTGAGCCAGCGCGGGGGTGGACACAAGAGCGCCAGAAATAGCGCAAGCGGAAGTGGCGGCCAGCGCCATGGCAAAGCGGGTCAGCATGAACAAGGCTCTTATTGGCTGGGGGCAGCGGGCTCAAGCACCGCCATCGACGGGGGAAGGTCCTTCATCGAAGCGGCGACGGCTTCGGCGCGGCGGAGCGCCCGGAGGATGTTGCCGCCGGCAAGCTTGGCAAGGTTGGCGTCCGACCAGCCGCGCCGGATCAGTTCGGCGAACAGCAGGGGATAGCCGTCGGCGCTGTCGAGCCCCTCGACACCGAACGGGATGCCGTCGAGGTCGCCGCCGATCCCGACATGGTCGTGGCCGGCGACCCGCACCGCATGTTCGATATGGTCGGCGATCTGCGACACGGTGACGGCCGGGCGCGGATTGGCCGCCTCCCAGGTCTTCAGGCCTTCGGTCACCGAGGCGCGGCTGAAGGGGAAGCGGGCACCGAGCCTGGCATTTTCTGCCGCGCGGCGCTGCGACCAGTCCCACACCTTGGGATCGGTGAAGCCCGGAACGAAGGTGATCATGATGACGCCGCCATTCTGGGGCAGAAGGCGGAGCACCTCGTCGGGCACGTTGCGCGGATGCGGGTTGAGGGCCGCGGCGTTGCTGTGCGAGAAGATCACCGGCGCGCGGCTGGCCGCGATGGCGTCGCGCATGGTGGCGGGCGAGACGTGGCTCAGATCGACCAGCATGCCGAGCCGGTTCATTTCGCGGACGACTTCTTGGCCGAAGGGCGACAGGCCGTCGTGGCGCGCCTCGTCGGTGCCGGCGTCGGCCCATTCGGTAGTCTGGTTGTGGGTCAGCGTCATGTAGCGCACGCCAAGGTCGTGGAAGCGGCGGAGCGCGGCCATCGACCCGCCGATCTGCCGCCCGCCCTCGATCCCGAGCATGGAGCCGATCCGCCCCGCTCGGTGCGCGGCTTCCATCTCGTCGGCACTGCGGGCGAAGCGCAGGTGCTCGGGGTAGGCGGCAATCAGGCGGTGGGCGGTGTCGATCTGCTCGATCGTGTGGCGGATCGCCTCGTCGCCCACGGTGGTGCCCTGGATATAGACCGACCAGAACTGGCCGCCGACCCGGCCTGCGCGGAGCCGCTCCATGTCGGTCATCAGCGGCGGCGTGCGCGCCGCCGTACCGCGCTCCAGCCCTTCCGTCCGACTGCGGAAGTCCTCGCGCAGGGCCCAGGGCAGGTCGTTGTGACCGTCGATCAGCGGGGTCCGCTTGAGGATCCGATCAATCCTTTTCTGGACAGAGGGGTCGATCGACCGGGGCATGGCCGCCGGGGCAGCCGAAGCGAACAAGGCGGCGATCACGCCGAGCGGGAAGAAGCGCATGGGACCAGCTTTACGAAGGGGAACGCTTCGGGGCAAATCCCCCCGCGTGACCTCGCCCTTTCTCCTGTTCGACGATGCCCGGAGCGGCAGGAAGGCTCGCCTGTACGAAGCACCCGCGGGGGAAATCAGGGCGGACCGCATCGATGAGGTGCAGCCGGCGCTGGATGCCCTGCAGGCGGCGGTGCGGAGCGGGCGCCACGCCGCGGGGTTCCTCACCTACGAAGCCGGCTATGCGCTCGACCCGGCGCTGGCAGGGGCCGGGCGAGAGGCTGGCGGTCCGTTGCTCTGGTTCGGCCTGTTCGACCGCTTCGAGGAAGTGGATGCGGAAGCCTGGCTGCCCGACCCTGCCGGAGCCTTTGCCGGACCGCCGCAGCCGCGCTGGGCGCAGGGCGACTATGCGCCGGCCGCGGGCCGTGTCCACGACCATCTGCTTGCCGGCGATTGCTATCAGGCCAATCTCACCTTTCCCTGCGATCTTGCGGTTCAGGGAAGCCCCGCCGCGCTCTACGCCAGGCTGCGAACGACGGCGCAGGCCGGCTGGGGAGCGCTGGTCCGTCATCCCGATGGCTGGCTGGTGAGCCTCAGCCCCGAGCAGTTCTTCACGCTGCGGGGAGGCGTTCTCGAGGCCAAGCCGATGAAAGGCACGGCGCCGCCGCACGCCCTGGCGGAGCTGCTTACCGGCGATCCCAAAAGCCGGGCCGAAAATCTGATGATCGTCGACCTCCTTCGCAACGACCTGGCCCGGGTGGCGGAGACCGGCAGCGTCGCCGTGCCCGAGCTGTTCACGGTGGAGCGCTATCCGACTGTCTCCCAGATGGTCAGCCGGGTGACCGCGACGCTGCGGGCCGGGCTGGACGCCGTCGATGTCCTTCGCGCGATCTTCCCCTGCGGCTCAGTGACGGGCGCGCCCAAGGTGGCGGCGATGCTGGCGCTGCGGCAGCTCGAGCCCTGGCCGCGGGGGGCGTATTGCGGTGCTGCGGGATGGATCGAACCCGGCGGCGATGCGGCCTTCAATGTGATGATCAGGACACTTCAGTTGCCGACTGGTGCTCAGAAGGCACAGCTCGGTCTTGGTTCAGGACTTGTCGTTGATTCCATTGCCCGCGATGAATGGGCGGAGTGCCTGTCCAAGGGAGAGTTCGTGACGCGTGCCGTACCTGCCGTCGATCTCATCGAAACCATGCGCTTTGACCCACAGGAGGGTGTCGCCGAACTAGACCGCCATCTCGACCGGCTGAAGGCGTCCGCCGAGGCGCTCGGCTTTCGCTTCGACCGGCATGCTGCCCGCAACGAGCTCCAGGCGGCGACTTTCGGGCGCAAGGGGGCGTCCGCCGCCCGCCTTCTCCTGTCACCAAGCGGAGCGATGGCGGTTGAGGTGCGGCCCATCGCCGGCCGGCTCGCCGAGCCTGTGCTGGTCAAGGTGGTACCGCTGCCGGTCTGCTCCGAGGATTATCGGCTGCGCTTCAAGACTACCGACCGCGCCTTCTACGACGAGGCCCGGCTGAAGAGCGGGGCCGGCGAGGTGATCTTTGCCGATGCCGAGGGCTTCCTCACCGAAGGTAGCTTTACGTCCGTGTTCGTGGAGCGGGACGGGATCCTGCTGACGCCCCCGCTCAGCCGCGGCCTGTTGCCGGGCATCCTTCGCGACAAGCTGATCGCCGAAGGAAAGGCGCGGGAGGAGGACCTGCGCGCGGAGGATCTTTCCGGCGGCTTTCTCGTCGGCAACATGCTCCGCGGGCTGATGAAGGCCAGGCTCGCCTGATCAGGCGGCCAGCGGAAAGCGCAGCAGCCGGTCCTGCACCGGCACCAGCGCGGCGGCCGGCTGGCCGACCTTGCGCAGGATCTCCTTGTGCCCCGCGTCGAGCCCGCCGGTCAGGCTGCCGAAGGCCGGGAGGATGAGCTTGCCTGCGCTCGCGACATAGCAGCGGCGGCTGACCTGCTTGCCCTTCACCTGAAGGCGAAGCTTGGGGTGATAGTGGCCGGACAGCTCGGGCCGAAGGTCGGCCGGATCGGCTTCGTGGCGGAGGATGATCCCGTCCACCTCCAGCTCCTCGATCAGGGTGCCGCCGCAATGGTCGGCGAAGCCGGGGTCGTGGTTGCCAAGGATCCAGGTCCAGTCGAGGCGGCTGGTGAGGGCCAGCAGCATGTCCCGCGCCGCCTGCGGCAGGCGATCGCAGCCGAAGCGGTCGTGGAAGCTGTCGCCGAGGCAGTAGAGCCTGGCGACGGCGGTGCGATCGACGATCTGCGTCAGCGCCGCCAGGGTCGCCTGGCTGTCGTAGGGCGGGAGGAACTGGCCGAACTTCGCGAACCAGCTCGCCTTTTCAAGATGAAGGTCGGCGACCAGCAAGGCGTCCTGCGCGGGCCACCACAGCGCGCCCGACGCATCGGCAAGGAAGTCGTGACCGGCGAACGAAAGGGGAACCATCGAACCCGCGTCTAGCTTGCGTTTCGTGCCATGACGAGGGGTCAATAACCCCGCTCGACCACATGGTCGCGCAGGGACCGTGCGTCGTGCAGCGCATTGTGGGGAACGGCGCTGTTGCGGGCCGTCGAAAAGCCGGCAAGGTTGAGCAGGCGCAAGGAAAGTGCCGGGACGGGGACCATGGTCCCATTGCCCGTCAGCAGGAGGCGGCAGAAGAGCGCCAGATCCTCCGGCCAGTCGGCAACGATCTCGACCTCCGCCAAACCGGCGAGCCAGGCGGAAAGCTCGAATGCGACATCATTGGCGGGCTTCGGTTGGCGCCGCATCATGTCGGGTACGGTGTCGAGATAGGGCGCGACGTGCCGCTCCACCCACTCGCTGAGCGGCCGCTCATGCTCAAGCACTGCGTAGAATTCCTCGCTGCCGTCTTCCGGCACGAGGGCAAGGCTCAGCAGCGCTCCGCCAAAGCCGTCATATTCGCAGTCGAGAAAGTAACGCATGGCTCGGCTCAGCGCGGCGTGACCAGCTGGCACGGGTCGTCGGGCA
>ERZ1066118.1601-NODE-1601-length-13501-cov-12.310576_pt1 | contig 13501 bp, 12 predicted proteins | sample MGYA00382765_ERZ1066118 | MGnify/ENA primary metagenome ERZ1066118 (study PRJEB33369, sample SAMEA5778348) | biofilm metagenome | biome: Industrial cooling water; feature: Water cooling tower basin; material: Biofilm | place: United Arab Emirates | collected...
TCCTCGGTCTCGGGGTCGCCCTCTTCGTCGCCCTCGTCGGCCTCGTCGTTCTCGTCATCCTCGTCATGCTCGTTGTTCTCGTCCGACTCGTCGTCCTCGTCGTCCTCGTCGCCCTCGTTGGACTCGTCGCCCTCGTTATTCTCGTCGTTCTCGTCGTTCTCGTCGCTTTCATTGTCCTCGTTGTTCTCGTCGCCCTCGTCGCCCTCGTTGTTCTCGTCGTTCTCGTTGGCCTCGTCGTCCTCATTGCCCTCGTCGCCGACGTCGGATTCGTCGCCCTCGTCGTCCTCATCGCCCTCGTCGCCGTCATCGAGCGTGCTCTCGTCACCCTCGTCGGCTTCGTCGCCCTCATCGTCCTCGTCGCCCTCATCACCTTCGTCGGCTTCGTTGCTCTCGTCGTCCTCGTTGCCCTCATCGTTCTCGTCGGTTTCGTCGCCCTCGTCGCCCTCGTTGAGCTCGTCGCCCTCGTTGCCCTCGTTGGCCTCGTCGCCCTCGTTACCCTCGTCGTCCTCGTTGCTCTCGTTGCCCTCGTCGCCTTCGTCGTCCTCGTCGCCCTCGTTGCTCTCGTCGCCCTCGTTATTCTCGTTGTCCTCGTCGCCCTCGTCCTGGCCCTCGGTGTCGGGGTCGGCGAAGCTGACGGGAGCGAACAGATCGTGTTGGTCGATCAGTTGCAGGAGTTCATCAAGCGGATCGAGGCCGGTTTCCAGGGCATCAGCGTCAGGATTGATCGTGCAAGCCATTGCTACCTCCGAGTGAATGCGCGCGCCGGCGGGACCGCCGGGAGCGAAGCTTCCGTGGGTATGGAATGCCGGCCTACGATGGGCCTGGCCCGAAGACGAAGAAGTAGACCGATCCCCCAGGGATCGCCCTGCTGTCGCGACAGGTCGCACGAACACACGGCCCGACACCCTGAGGGTCGGACAACGTTATCGGATCATGCTAAACAAATCGCCCTTTTTGCCCCCGCCGACGCTTCAGGACATCAATGGTCCGGAAGTCTCGGACAGCGACTCGATGCCCATTGGCATCAGCTTTCTGTTAACCTTCTTACGTAATGATTGCAAGTTGGAGCCAACCGTCTGACGGACAGGGTTTCTGTCGTTCAACCGCTCTTGAGCGAGCAGCTTTGCACCCGAAATCGCGTCCGGCGCATTGGGCGCAGCGATGTTCAAGTTCGACCCTTTCCACATCGCCCTGGCCGGCTTCGGTCTCGCCATCCTGCTCGCCTACTGGCTGCCGCGCTTTGTGTCAGGGCGGGAGCCAGCCGCGTCCGCGCTGCTGATCGCGATCGGCTTCCTGATGATGATCGGCTTTCCCGACATCCGCGCCTCGCTCGATCCAGTCGAGCAGCCCAAATATTGGGAGCTGGCGGCGGAGCTATGTGTCATTGTCGGCTTGTTCGGCACCGGGCTCAGGATCGACCGGCTGGCCCGCAAGGCGATGTGGTATCCCACCATCCGCCTCCTTCTGATCACCATGCCGCTTTGTATCGGAGCCCTGGCGCTGTTCGGCTGGTTCGCCGCGGGGATGACGCTGGCGGGGGCGCTGCTCCTCGGGGCCGTGCTGGCGCCGACCGATCCCGTCCTCGCGGCCGACGTGGCGGTCGGGCCGCCGCTGGAAGGCGGTGAGCATCCGGTCCGCTACACCCTGACCACCGAAGCAGGGCTCAACGACGGCCTCGCCTTTCCCTTCGTCCATCTTGGCATCCTGGTCGCCGCCGCCGGCGCCATGAGCTGGGACCTTGCCGGCGAGTGGATCCTGCGTGACGTCCTCTACCGTGCAGTGGTCGGCGGCCTGGCGGGCTGGGCAGTGGGGTGGTTCCTCGGCAAGCTCCTGTTCGACTGGCCGCGGGAAAATGCCCTGTCGCGAACCGAAAGCGGCGTGATCGCCTTTGCCGGGGTACTGCTCGCTTATGGAGCGACGGAGCTGGTCGAGGGCTACGGCTTCATCGCTGCCTTCGTTGCCGGCGTGACCCTGCGCCGCTCGGAAAGTCACCACGACTTCCACAAGCGGCTGCACGACTTCTCCGAGTCGCTCGAACATGCGCTGACCGCCCTTCTCCTGGTGGCGCTTGGCGCAGTGCTTCCGATCCTGTGGCCGCACTTCACCCTCGCCAATGCCATGATTGCCGCGGCGCTGATCTTCGTCATCAGGCCAATCATCGGCTGGTTTTCGCTGTCGGGAACGATGCTCCGGGGTCGCGAGCGGGCGGTGGTCGCCTTCTACGGCGTGCGCGGCATCGGCTCGATCTACTATCTTGGATACGCCGGCAACCACGTCGAGCTCACCAACGAGTATGAGTTGTGGGCAACCATCGCCTTCACCATCCTGCTCTCGACAGTGGTGCACGGGCTGAGCGCAGGGATCGCGCTTGAACGGGTCACGGGCGAGACGCACAGCAGCAATGCGTCGGAGGAAAGCAACGCTCTTGAGGGCAGGGAAGCGGTGCGATAATCTCGTGACATGGCTGAACGCACGCTCAAGAGCTTTGCCGAGTTCTGGCCTTATTATCTGCGCGAACATGCCAGTCCGCGCACGCGGACGCTCCATTATGTCGGAACGGCGCTCGTCATCGCGGCCTTTGTCGCGCTGCTGGTCACGGGCAACAAGTGGTGGGCGCTGGCCATGCCATTCGCCGGCTATGTCTTTGCCTGGTTCGCCCACTTCTTCGTCGAGAAGAATCGGCCGGCGACCTTCACCTATCCGCTCTGGTCGCTGGTCAGCGACTTCAAGATGTTCTTTCTGGCGGTCACCGGCCGCCTTGGTCCGCATCTCCGGGCGGCGGGCGTCGTGACTGGCGAAGCCGCAGCGCGCTGAGTAGAAGGGCGCCATGGACGCGCCTGCTACCAAGGACCATCACGAGGACGAAGCGGCGGTAATCGCCGAGCACATCACCATCAAGCGCGACCGGCTGCTCGCTTCCTTGACCCTGATCGCGGGCATCGGCCTTCTCTTCGCGCTTCCCTTTGCACTGCGGGCAGGAGCGGAGTTTTTTCTGCCTGTTACGGCGGCGCTGGTCATCGCCATCGCGCTGGTGCCGATGCTCGAATGGTTCGAGCGGCGCGGTCTTCCGTCCGCGATTGCTGCTCTGTCCTGCGTCATCGTCTTCCTTGCGGTGATGACCTTTGCCCTGCTGTCGATCGTCATTCCGGCGATCGACTGGGTTGCCCTTCTTCCCGAGCGGATCGGCCGGGTGCGGGAGGCGCTCGAGCCCTTGCTCAGCCTCGTCCAACAGCTGGAGCGGTTCGTCGACCGCATCCTCAACCAATTACCGACAGCCGGGCAGGGCGGGGTGCGCACGGTGCAGCTCGAAACTCCCAACAGCATGTTCGACCTGCTGACGAGCTCGGCGCCGCATGCGCTGATCCAGCTGTTCTTCGCCCTGCTCGTGATCTTCTTCTTTCTTGGCGGCTGGACCGCCATGCGCAAGCAGACCATCACCAGCCGAGGCAGCTTTGAAGGGGCGCTGACCACTGCGCGCGTCATCCAGCAGGTGGTCGCCGCGACCTCAACCTATCTTGGCACCATCACCTTCATCAACGTCAGCCTTGGCGCCATCATGGCTGCCATCCTGTGGTGGATGGGCATGGACAGTCCGCTGATGTGGGGCGGTATCGTCGCGGTGCTGAACTACATCCCCTATCTCGGGCCCATTGCCGCAGCGCTGCTGCTGGCGCTGGGCGGCCTCATCAGCTTTCCCGACCCCTGGACCGCGCTTCTCCCGCCGCTGATCTTCATTGCGCTGCACACGATTGAGGCCAATGCGGTTACTCCGCTGGTGGTCGGCAAGCGGGTGCGCATCAACCCGCTACTGATCCTTATCTCCTTGAGCTTCTGGACCTGGGTCTGGGGCACGGTCGGGGCGCTGCTCGCCATTCCGCTGCTGATCATTCTGAAGACGATCTTCGCCGCTGCCGGCACACCCGACGTCGCGGGCTTCCTGTTCGAGCAGGGAACGCTCACCCACGCCGGCGAGGATGAGGATGAGGAGGAGCCGGGTTCGGCCCTCCGCCAGGAAGCTTGAGGCTCGCGCCATCTTTTGCAGTTGACGGCGCCTGAGCCCTCTTCTAGTTGGCCCGCCTGTCCCAAACGCGGGTGTAGCTCAGTTGGTTAGAGCGCCGGCCTGTCACGCCGGAGGTCGCGGGTTCGAGCCCCGTCACTCGCGCCACTTTTCCCATGTGAAAATTGGCGCTTCAGCCCGCCGCGCAGGTCAGCGGGCGGCAAGCTTGCGCAATGCCCTTTCCGGCACGGAGCGCATTTAGTTGGCGGCGGTTGCAGCCGCCGCTTCGGTGGGACGCCCAAGCGGCGCCTGATCGCCGCCCTCATCCTTGCCGGTCAGTCCCCAACGCAGGCTGGTCGAGGCCGAGCCGTCAAGCGTCCGGTCGACCCCCGCCGTATCGGCATTGTCCTTGCGCCCCGGCGAGACGGTCAGCGCCACGCGGGTCTGTCCCTTGGGCCCGATCTCGGCCTCGACCAGCCTGGCGAGCTCGGGCGGGAGCTGCTGGCGAGCCTGCACCACCACCTCCTCTGGAGCGGCCTCCGCAGGGGTCGCCGCGGCATGGCGCGCTTCGGCCGCAAGCGCCGCACTGCGCAACACCCAAGGATCGAACTCGCGCTTGGCCCATTTCTGGGAGAAAGCCGACGGCTGCCCCCAACCGCCCGGCCAGCGGTAGAAGATGTGGGTGCCGATCACCGCATTCTTGACCAGCGTCGGCGCCCAATAGGGCATGACGTAATCGGCATGGTAATGCGTCGCATTGCCGACCGGCGCATGGACGTAGCCTTGCAGCGCCTGATGACCGACGAGCCGTGCGCGCTGCCAGTAGCTGCGCATCGGCGTCCGGGCGAGCGACCCGTCGCAGGTGAAGCTGAACTGGCAGCCAGTCGGCCGCTCCGACCCCTGGTAGACGACCGCGCACACGCTCGCCGGATAGGCCGGATGGCGCATCCGGTTGAGAACGACCTGGGCGACCGCACGCTGGCCATCGGTGCTTTCCCGAGCAGCCTCATAGTAGATGGCTTGCGCCAGGCATTCGAGCGCCCGGGCGTAGGTCTTGCTGTCCGCCTTGAGGACGAAGGGTGCGGCGGCCGGGTTGGGACCGGCGGACAGGGGGACGGCAGCGTTGAGCTTCATCGCCTCGCCCGCATCGACCTGGCGTACGGCAAAGGGGGTCAGTTCCTGGACGGGAAGCGTCACCCCCGCACCCTTCGGTGGCTCGAGCGGAGCCGCGCCGCTGGGATCGGCCACGACCGCCACGACGATCGCAGCCCCACCCAGAAGCAATGCACCGCCCGCACACTCCCGCGGGTGCGAGCGCAACACGTCCAGGGCCTTGAGGGCCGCAGCGGGCCGGGCCTTGAAGAGGGCCAGTGAGCTCATGAGGAGTGTATCAGATACCTAAGACAGCCCCAGAATTCAAGGTTCACGTCCGTCGCTCCGCCAACGGCCGGTCTCGCTCCAACGCAGGATGGGCTTCAAGGGCAGGATCCAGACGACGCCGGCGACGATATAGAAGAGCAGCTGAACCAGCGCTGGCCAGCGGGTCACCGTGTCAGAAAAGGAGGCGATGAGCGCCGCCCAGACCAGGATCACGCCAAGGATCATGAAGACGGCAGCAGTGGGGCGGGAACGGGGTTCTTCTTCATGGTTCATCGGGCAAACTCCGTCAGTCCGCGGGGGCTGGCAAAGGCCTCGAGCGGCTGATCCCATGGTTCGGGTGAGATCGGCTCGGCCAGCAACTGAAAGTCCCAGCCTACGCCAACCAGCCGGGCATTGCCCCGTAGAGCAGCCAAAGCCCGGTCGTAATGGCCCTGGCCCATGCCGATGCGATTGCCGAGCCGGTCGCAGCCGACCAGCGGCACGAGGATGAGGTCGGGCTCAACCGGCGGCTGGTCTAGGGATGGCTGAAGGAGGCCCCAGGGTCCCGGCTCGACAGCGTCCCCGGAGCGGAAGGTCATGCGCGAGTCGCGCGCCGCAAAGGCGGGCAGAGCCGTCATCTTCCCCATGGCCCTGGCATGATCGAGGGCGGGCAGGGGCGAGATCTCGTGCTTCATGGGCTGATAAGCCGCGACGATCCGGCAGGCGAACAGCAAAGGCTCCAGCACCCGGGCAAGGTCCGCTTCCAGCGCGGTGCGCGTCTCAGGCGCGAGGCTGGCGGCATAGTCGCGGCGGCGCGCCATGAGCTCGGCCCGCAGTGCGACCTTGTCGTGACGGGCAGTGGAGGAGGGTGACGGGACCACCATGAGGTCGTTGCTCTGTAATCCTCTGACGCCTGTAACGTCAGGTGGGGACCATATGCTTCAGGCCAGGGCCCGGGCAGGGACAGCCCCCATGGATCGGGAATAGCCTCAGGGATTGCGAAAAGCGCGTGCCAGGCAGTACCCGTCCGCCCCTATCTAGGCGCTGGCGGCTTCCCGCTCAAGGTTGCCGGCCAGTCTTTCAAGCCGCTCGGCCAGAGCGTCGACGCGGCGGACCACCTGCGGGTCGGGCGGCATGGTCGGCGGCGGCGCCTGAACGCCCTTCTTCTCGATCAGCTGGTCGGCGAGAAGCAAGGAGGCGAACAGCAACTGCCGGCTTTCCGACAGGGCGCCAAGGCCCGCGAGCGCTTCCCGGCTCTTGGCGTCGACCATCTCGGCGGCGCGGCGCAGGTTCTGCTCTTCGCCATCGCGGCAGGCCACCCGGTAGTGGCGCCCGGCGATGGTAATGTCGACCTCCGCCATGGCTCAGGCCTCCACCCGGGCGATGATGGTGTCGAGCTCGGCGAGAGCCGCCCGCACCTTCTCGCGAAGCCGTTCCTCTCCGTCGCTCCGGCGCTTGGCCTGTTCGGCCATCCGCTCCACCCGTGCCAGTGCCCGTTCGGCGCGGGTCAGCGCCGCTTCCAAAGCCTCTTGTGTCATGAAACAGAACTATGCCTCCTTGGGCGGCTTGCCAAGCGGTGGCAGGTGTTGACGCTCAACGGCTCACCGCCCAAAGGAGCCGCACTATCGGCGCCGCCGACTCCCGCGCGGCGTTGTTTGTTCGAACCAGCGGAGCCCCGATGCAGCCGACTCAGCGCCGCCTTGCCAATGCCATCAGGGCGCTGGCCATGGACGCGGTGGAGGCCGCCAATTCCGGTCACCCGGGCATGCCGATGGGCATGGCGGACGCCGCTACGGCTTTGTTCACCCGTTTCCTGAAGTTCGATCCGGCCGATCCCAAGTGGCCGGACCGGGACCGGTTCGTTCTTTCAGCCGGCCACGGCTCGATGCTGATCTACGCGCTTCTCCACCTCGCCGGCTACGAGCGGCCGACGATGGAGGACATTCGCCGCTTCCGTCAGCTCGGTTCGCCCTGTGCCGGACACCCGGAGAACTTCGAGCTTCCCGGCGTGGAGACCACTACCGGTCCGCTCGGGCAAGGGCTGGCGACGGCGGTCGGCATGGCGATTGCGGAACGGCATCTCAACGCCATCTACGGCGACGACCTGGTGGATCACCGCACCTATGTCATCGCCGGTGACGGCTGCCTGATGGAAGGCATCAACCACGAGGCTGTCGGCCTTGCCGGGCATCTTCGGCTCGGGCGGCTGATCGTGCTGTGGGACGACAACAAGATCACTATCGACGGCGGCACCGAGCTGTCGCGCTCCGAGGATGTGATGGCCCGTCACGCGGCCGCGGGCTGGCATACGGTGGAATGCGACGGCCTTGACGCGGGCAAGGTCGCGCAGGCGCTCGAAAAGGCGATCGCCGATCCGCGGCCGAGCCTCATCCGGGCCAAGACGGTGATTGGCTACGGCGCTCCCAACAAGCAGGGCACGGCGGCGACGCACGGGGCGGCGCTGGGCAAGGCCGAGGTCGAGGCGGCCCGCAAGGAACTGGGGCTCGAGCCGACCGAGTTCACCATTCCCCCGGACGTGCTTTCCGCCTGGCGCAAGGCGGGCGAGCGCGGCGCCCCGGAGCGTGCCGCCTGGGAGAAGAGGCTGCAAGCCAGCGGCAAGGCCGACGAGTTTCGGCGGCGCATGGCCGGCGAGGTCGACGAGCGCTGGCTTGGCGCCTACCTTGACGAGCTGCTGAAGAGCCCGCCCACGGTCGCCACCCGCAAGGCCTCCGAGATGGCGTTGGAGGTGATCAACACGGCGGTGCCCGCCACCGTCGGCGGCTCGGCCGACCTCACCGGGTCCAACAACACCAAGACCAAGGCGCTTCAGCCGCTGACCGCCGATGATTACTCCGGCCGCTACCTTTACTACGGCATTCGCGAGTTCGGCATGGCCGCGGCGATGAACGGCATGGCGCTGCACGGGGGCGTCATCCCCTATGGCGGCACCTTCCTGGTCTTCTCCGACTATGCCCGGCCCGCCATCCGCCTGTCGGCGCTCCAGAACGCACGGGTCATCTATGTCATGACCCATGACTCGATCGGGCTGGGCGAGGATGGGCCGACCCACCAGCCTGTCGAGCACCTCATGAGCCTGCGGGTCATTCCCAACCTCGAGGTCTGGCGCCCGGCCGATGCGGTGGAGACCGCCGAATGCTGGGCCGAGGCGCTGAAGCAGGATGGGCCCTCAGTCCTGTGCCTGTCGCGGCAGAACCTTCGACCTGTCAGGACCGAGGCGGCGAACGAGAATCTGTCGGGTCGCGGCGGCTACATTCTCAAGGATGCGTCCGATCCGCGCGTGATCCTCATCGCCACAGGATCGGAGGTAGAGATCGCTCTCGATGTCGCGGCACGGCTGGAGGAAGAAGGCGTCGCGGCGCGGGTGGTGTCGCTGCCCAACTGGCGGCGGTTCGAGGCGCAGGACGAAACCTATCGCGAGACCGTGCTGCCGAGCGCCGAGCCCGAGCAGATCCTGCGCGTGTCGATCGAAGCCGGTTCGACCTTCGGCTGGGAGCGGCTGGTCATGGCCAAGGGGCTGAAGTTCGGCCTCGACGGTTTCGGCGCAAGTGCTCCCGCCAAGGACCTCTACGATCACTTCGGGCTCACCGCCGAGAAGATCGCCCCGCAGGTGCTGGCACGGCTGGGGCCGCTGCAGCCCTCGGTTTCACCCGCAAGGGAGCAGGAAGCGGAGGTCGAGGCTCATCCGAGCTGAGTTCTTTACGACTTCGCACTCCAGGGCTCCTTCGCCCTGAGCGAAGTCGAAAGGCGTTCGCGCCACACACGCAACCGGGCTTCGACCTCGCTCAGCCCGAACGAGACTGGGAGACGTAAGCAAGATGACCAAAGTCGCCATCAACGGATTTGGCCGCATCGGCCGCCTGGTCGCCCGGGCGATCCTGGAGCGGCCCGACTGTGGGCTGGAGCTGGTTGCGATCAACGACCTGGCCGATGCCAAGGCCAATGCGTGGCTGTTCGAGCGTGACTCGGTGCACGGGCGCTTTCCGGGCGAGGTGAAGGCCGAGGGTGACGCGATCATCGTCAACGGCAAGCGCATTGCGGTCACCGCCGAGCGCGACCCCGCCAACCTGCCGCACCGGGATCATGGGGTCGAGCTGGCGCTGGAATGCACCGGCTTCTTCACCTCCAAGGAAGGCGGCGAGAAGCACATCCAGGCCGGCGCCAAGCGGGTGCTGATCTCTGCTCCGGCCAAGGGCGCAGACCTGACGGTCGTCTACGGCGTCAACCACGACAAGCTCACGGCTGAGCACCGCGTCGTCTCCAATGCTAGCTGCACCACCAACTGCCTTGCCCCGGTGGCAAAGGTGCTGAACGATGCGATCGGCATTGAGCGCGGGCTGATGACCACCATCCATGCTTATACGAACGACCAGAAGATCCTTGACCAGATCCATTCGGACATGCGCCGCGCCCGAGCGGCGGGGATGAGCATGATCCCGACCACCACCGGCGCCGCGCGGGCCGTCGGCGAGGTGCTCCCGGAATTGAAGGGCAAGCTCGACGGCTCGGCCGTGCGGGTGCCGACGCCCAACGTGTCGATGGTCGACCTCACCTTCACGCCGAAGCGCGACACCAGCCTCGATGAGGTGAACGGCCTTTTGAAGGCGGCGGCGGAAAGCGGGCCGCTCGCCGGGATCCTCGACTATTCGACCGATCCTCTGGTCTCGATCGACCTCAACCATTCGCCGGCAAGCTCGACCGTCGACAGCCTTGAGACGGCGGTGCTGGAGGGCAAGCTGGTCCGCGTGGTCAGCTGGTACGACAATGAATGGGGCTTCTCCAACCGCATGGTCGATACGGCGTGTGCGATGGCCAAGCTGGGCTGAACCTCTCCCCTCCCGCGTGCGGGAGGGGCCGGGGGTGGGCGTGTCGCGCGCTTGCTCCCGTTCAGGCCCACCCCTAGCCCCTCCCGCAAGCGGGAGGGGGACAGGAGAGCAACTTGCCCACTTTCCAGACCCTAGACGAACTCCCCGCCGACCTCACCGGCAAGCGCGTCCTCGTTCGCGTGGACCTCAACGTGCCGATGCAGGACGGCGCCGTCAGTGACGCGACGCGCCTGAAGGCCGCGCTGCCTACGATCCTGGAGCTGTCCGACCGCGGCGCGATCGTCCTTTTGCTCAGCCACTTCGGTCGCCCCAACGGGCAGAAGCGCCCCGACATGTCGACGGCCCTGCTGGTCAAGCCCCTGACCGATCTCACCGGCCGCTCGGTCCGCTTCGTCGAGGATTGCGCCGGCCCGGAGGCTGCCCGAGCGATCTCGACCATGACTCCCGGCGCGATCGGCGTGCTGGAGAATACGCGCTTTCATTCCGGCGAGGAGCAGAACGATCCCGAGCTCAGCCGCGGCATCGCGGCACTTGGCGATTATTACGTCAACGACGCTTTCTCCGCCGCGCATCGGGCGCATAGTTCAACCGAGGGCGTGGCGCATCTCCTGCCGTCCTTCGCGGGCCGAGCCATGGAGGCCGAACTGACGGCACTGGAAGCGGCGCTCGGCTCGCCCCAGCGGCCCGTTGCGGCGGTGGTGGGCGGCGCCAAGGTCTCAACCAAGCTGAGCGTGCTCCACAACCTCGTCGGCAAGGTCGATCACCTCATCATCGGCGGCGGCATGGCCAACACTTTCCTAGCCGCGCGGGGCGTCGGCGTCGGCAGGAGCCTGTGCGAGCATGATCTGACCGGGGAGGCGGAAGCGATCCTCGAGGCAGCGGACCGGGCGAACTGCACCGTCCACCTTCCCTATGACGTGGTGGTCGCCACCGAGTTCGCCGCCAATCCGCCCAGCCTCAGGACGGCGAACGTCCATGAGGTGGCAGCCGACGAGATGATCCTGGACCTGGGGCCGGCCGCAGTGGAAGCGCTCGGCGACGTTCTCAAGACCTGCCGGACATTGGTCTGGAACGGACCGCTTGGCGCTTTCGAGACGCCGCCCTTCGACGCGGCGACGATTGCCCTGGCGCGAACCGCGGCAGCACTGACGGGCGATGGCAGCCTGGTCTCGGTCGCGGGCGGCGGCGACACGGTTGCGGCGCTCAACCATGCCGGTGTGGCAGCCGACTTCAGCTTCGTTTCGACGGCCGGCGGCGCCTTTCTCGAGTGGATGGAAGGACGCACCCTGCCCGGCGTCGCCGCGCTCCAGCGCTAGCCCTTGTTGCGCGGTCCCGGGGGCCTCGTTAAGGCCGCCCGCATACGTATGCAGCTGTAAGGGAGCGTCATGACCAACGAGGAAATGCGGGCCAAGATCGAAGCCGGGCAGGGGTTCATCGCCGCGCTTGATCAATCGGGCGGGTCCACTCCCAAGGCGCTCAAGGGTTATGGCATCGAGGAAGGCACCTACTCGGGCGACGAGGAGATGTTCGCCCTTATCCACCAGATGCGCTCCCGGATCATCACTTCGCCCTGTTTCTCGGGAGAGAAGGTGATCGGCGCGATCCTGTTCGAGAAGACCATGGATGGCGAGGTCGAGGGCAAGCCCACGCCCGCCGCTCTTACCGAGCGCGGCATTGTCCCCTTCATCAAGATCGACAAGGGCCTCGAAGAGGAACGCGACGGCGTTCAGCTAATGAAGCCGATGCCCGACCTCGACGCGCTGCTCACACGCGCGAAGGGCCTCGGGGTGTTCGGGACCAAGGAACGCTCGGTGATCAACCTTGCCAACGAGGCCGGGATTGCGACAGTCGTCGGCCAGCAGTTCGAAGTGGCAACCCAGGTGCTTCGCCACGGCTTGGTCCCGATCATCGAGCCGGAAGTGAACATCAAGAGCGCCGATCGCGACGCCTGCGACCGGATCCTGCTGGCCGAGATCCTGCGGCACCTCGACCGACTGCCCGAAGGCAGCGAAGTCATGCTTAAGCTGTCGCTGCCGGCCGAGGCGGGTCTGTTCCAGCCGCTGGTCGATCATCCGCGCGTGCTGCGCGTGGTGGCATTGTCGGGCGGCTTCAGCCGCGCCGAGGCGTGCGAGCAGCTTGCGCGCAACCCAGGGATGATCGCCAGCTTCAGCCGTGCGCTCCTGTCGGACCTCCGGCAGCAGCAGTCGGATGACGAGTTCGACCGCACGCTTGGCACCGCCATTGACGAGATCCACGCCGCTTCGGTGGCGTGACGCTCGCGTTGCTGAGGCTGTGACTCTGAACTAGTGTCAGGGTGGCAGCCTCAGGCAGCATGACGGCGGTCAGGGTGCGGCGCGGCTTCGAAGCGCCAGCACGAAGGCGAGGGACAAGGCGGCCACGAAGGTCGCTCCTTCGATGGCGCCAGCGGCAAGCAGCAGCAGCGGCGAGAGCGTGCCCAGCAGCGTGCCCAGCGGAGCCTCCGGGTGCGCTGCGGCAAGGCCGGCAAGGCTCCCAGCCATCATCGTGCCTCCGCCGAGCGTCACTAGCAGGCCGGCGAGGGCTCCGAACAGGCCGCCTGTTCCGGTTACCCGGACCGGCGGCGCGGCGACGTCCCGACCTGTTTGCCACAGGGCAGCACCGGTGAGCGCGCCGATGATCAGCCCCTCGCTCCCGCCGGTAATCAATGTCGGCCTGCTGCCGACCAGCAGCGAAAAGGCGTCGATCCCAATCAGCCGCCCCAGTGCGCCAACAATGAGGCCGCCAAGCGCTCCACCTATCATCCAGGCGAACAAACGCCCCGGCGCGAGCAGCCGGCCAAGCGCAATTCCGCTGCCCACCCCGAAACCGCCGAGCAGGCCGACGCCCAGACACAGGCACGTCAGTACGAGGAGGATCGAGATGGCGCCGGTCCCATCCGGCGGCTCGCTCGCGGCAACGAGGCCATAGCCGATCCCTCCCACCAGCCCAGCCGCTGCTCCTCCCGCCAACCCCGCCGCTGCGAGGAGCAAGAAATCGGATCCCGCACCATAAAACTTGAAAGACGAATCAGTTCTCGAGTCAGCAGGGCTAGTCCCGGTGGAGGGTGACCGTGGGTGGGAGCCTTGTTCAATCGTCGAAAGGTTAGCAGTGCCGGCCTCGGCTGAGTCTTCGGCGTCCGCCGAAGTCACAGCGCGGACAGAGGAGATAGCGGCTGCCGCCGGGTCCTCAGTGTGGACAAGGGAGGGGGCAGAGACTGCGGCTGCCGTAGTGGGAGCGGCGACCCCGCTCGGGGCTTCGACACTCCGGTCGTGCTCTGCCGCGT
>ERZ1066118.1602-NODE-1602-length-13498-cov-18.681991_pt1 | contig 13498 bp, 15 predicted proteins | sample MGYA00382765_ERZ1066118 | MGnify/ENA primary metagenome ERZ1066118 (study PRJEB33369, sample SAMEA5778348) | biofilm metagenome | biome: Industrial cooling water; feature: Water cooling tower basin; material: Biofilm | place: United Arab Emirates | collected...
GACATCGTCGACCAGGGCATAGTTTTGACCGGGGGCGGCGCCCTCATCCAGGGGCTGGATGACTATCTTCGCGAGGAGACGGGGCTGCCGGTTACTGTCGCCGAGGATCCGCTCACCTGCGTGGCGATCGGCACCGGCCGGGCGATGGAGGATCCCGTCTATCGCGGCGTCCTCATGACCGCCTAACACCGGGAAGCTGCCATGGCGCCCCAGAGCCGCTCGGGATATTCGAAGCGGGCGCAGTACACGCTGTTTACCGGCTATATTCTGGCTGGGATCGGGGCGCTCGTGGGCGCTCTTCTCCTGGCCGTGTCGCTATGGCATCCGCCATTCCTGGCGGGACTGCGCGGCAGCGCCCAGGATATGGCTGCCCCCGCCACCCGCAGCGCGGCTGTCGCGCGCACCGAGAGCAAGGGGCTGATCGCGAGCATTCAAGGTTATTTGCGCGCCGGCTCGCAGAACGCCGCTCTCAAGCGCGAGGTCGAAATCGCGCGGATCCGCTTGAAAGAGGCGGAAGCCGTGCGGCGGGAAAACGCCACGCTCAAAGCGCTGCTCGCGATCCGCGACGGCGATGTAAAGCCGGTCGCCGTGGCCCGATTGGTCGGTTCCACCGCAACCAGTGCGCGGCGCTTCGCCTACCTTGGCGCGGGCAGCGAGCAAGGCGTGCGAGTGGGAATGCCGGTGCTGAGCCCTCGCGGCGTGGTGGGGCGCATCCTTGAAACAGGCCGCAATTCTTCCCGGGTCCTGCTCCTGCTCGACTCCGAAAGCGTCCTCCCGGTGCGTCGTTCGAACGATGAGCTGGTCGCTTTTGCCGAGGGCCGCGGCGACAGTCTGCTGCGGATCAGACTCATCAATCTTGGTCTCAATCCTCTCAAGGTCGGTGACTTGTTCGTGACCAGCGGCGCAGGCGGTTACTATCGCCCCGGCACCGCGGTCGCCATTCTTACGGAGAAGACCAATGACGGGGGTGTCGCCCGTATTGTCAGCGACCCTGCGGCGACCGACTTCGTGGCCGTGATGCCGATCTTCGAGCCTACGGCTGTCAAGGTAGCGGAGACTCCCGTGGATCAAGCGGTCGAGAACTGATGGAGCGCTACGCCCCCCGCGCGCGCAGTGATGCCTATGGACGGCGGATCAATCGCGAGCACTCGCCGCTGGTCGCGCTCGCCTTGCCCTGGCTTTCCATTCTGCTGGGATCGCTCCTGCCACTGTTCATCATCGCGACCGCGCTACCTCTGGTTCCCCCGACGGGCTATCTCATGTTGGTCGCCTGGAGATTGTTACGGCCAGGTCTGTTGCCGGTGTGGGCTGGATTTCCCCTAGGCGCATTCGACGATTTGTTCAGCGGCCAGCCATTCGGGAGCGGCATCTTGCTTTGGTCGCTGACAATGATTGCCATGGAGTTTCTAGACCGCCGCATTCCCTGGCGCAGTTTCTTGCAGGATTGGATCGCCGCCAGCCTGGCGCTTCTTGGCTATGTCCTTGCGACATTTCTGCTTTCTGGCGCTCAACCCGGCACCCCGGGGCTCGTTGCGCTCGGACCGCAGGCGCTTCTTTCCGTCCTGCTGTTTCCCGCCGCAGCGCGAATCGCTTCCGCGCTCGATCGGTGGCGACTGACCCGATGGAAGGTGACCGGGTGAGGTTATCCCGCCCTCGCCGGGCCAAGCGCCGCCCATTCACGAGCGCAACCACGCTCGATACCGCGTTTTCACGACGCAGCTTCGTGATCGGCACCGCCATGGGTGGGCTGGGTGTTCTGCTCGCGGGACGCTTGGCCTGGCTATCGATCGCGCAGAACGAAAAATATCAGCTCGAATCGGAGAGCAATCGGGTCAATCTCTCGCTCATTCCGCCTCGGCGCGGCTGGATTCTGGATCGCAATGGCGCTCCTTTGGCTTCCAACCGCGCCGATTTTCGTGTCGATGTCGTTCCGGATCGGATGCAGGACCCGGCAGGCACAGTTGCCAAGCTGGGGCAAATCCTCTCGCTCGCGCCCGAAACCCTGGCCGATGTGCAGAAGCGAGTGGCCAGCGCTGTCGGCCCGCAACCTGTCGAGGTCGCGACCGGGCTCAACTACGAACAATATGCGGCAATCAGCGTTCGCCTCCCAGACATGCAAGGCGTGATCCCGCAACGTGGGTTTTCACGTTTCTATCCCACCGGCCCCAGCGTGGGCCACCTCATTGGTTACGTGGGACCGGCCAATGCCGAAGAATATGCCGAGGAAAAAAACCCGCTGCTGATCACGCCGGGCTACAAGATCGGCAAGGACGGGCTGGAACGGCAATTTGAACAGAGGCTGCGGGGGGTCCCCGGGGCGCGCCGCACGGAAGTCACGGCCTCGGGTCGGATCGTGCGCGAGCTCGAAACGCGCGAGGACACTCAGGGCAAGCCCATCCAGCTCACTATCGACGGCCCGCTGCAGGATTATGCCGCCCGTCGCATCGGGCTCGAAAGCGGCTCGGTGGTCATGCTCGACTGCGACACCGGCGAAGTGCTGTGCATGGCCTCTATGCCCAGTTTCGACCCGAACAGCTTTTCGGCGGGCATCGGCAGCGTCGAATACGCCATGTTGCGCGACGACGAACGGGTACCGCTGCGTAACAAGATTCTGAAGGGGCTTTATCCGCCCGGATCCACCGTGAAACCGATGGTCTCGATGGCCTTCCTCAAGGAAGGGCTTGATCCGGCACAGTCGGTCTTCTGTGGCGGCGGGCTCCGAGTCGGCAATCGTGTCTTCCGCTGCTGGAAGCGCGGCGGCCATGGCACGGTCGACATGGCCAAGGGCATCTATCAGTCCTGCGACGTCTATTTCTATCACTTCGCCCAGTCGATCGGCATGGACCCGATCGCGGCAATGGCGCGCCGCTGCGGCATGGGCGAAAAATTCGATCTGCCGGTGGCGAGCCAGTTTTTCGGAACGGTGCCCGACCCGGCCTGGAAGCTGAAAAAATACGATCAGCCCTGGGCTCCCTTCGACACCGTCAACGCCACGATCGGCCAGGGCTACATGCTGTCCAATCCGCTGCAGCTTGCCGTGATGGCGGCGCGGCTGGCTTCGGGTCGCCACGTCGAGCCGCGCTTGGTCAAGAGCGGAAGTCGCACGCCCTTCGCCCCGGCCGACTTCGATCCGGAGCACATTGCTGTCGTGCGTGCTGCCATGAGCGACGTGGTCAACGGACCCGGGACGGCTGGGCGCGCTAAACTGCCCGTTCCCGATGTCCTGATGGCCGGCAAGACCGGGACGGCGCAGGTGGTCGGCCTCAACTTTTCCGACGGTAAATCCGGCCCCTGGAAATATCGCGACCACGGGTTGTTCATATTCTTCGCGCCATTCGACAGGCCGAAATACGCCGGCGCGGTGGTCATCGAGCATGGCGGAGGATCGGGCGCGGCTTATCCGATCGCTCGCGATGTGATGACCTTTCTCTACGATCCGGCAAAAGCGATGGATGCGCTGCGCAGCCTGGAGGGCGAATGGGGCGGTACCGCGCAGCAGCGGCTGGCCCGCAAATATGCCGCTTACGCCGCGGCTGCCGGGATCGAGGCAGCACCGCTGCCCCGCAGTGAAGCTGAAATATTCGCACGGGTAGATGCGGAAGCGCGGCTCCAGGCTCAGCGCACCGAGCAAATGGGAGGGCGCACCGTCGACCCCCGACCTGAACCCAATCCCGTCTCGACCGCCCCAATCCCCGGCGCTGCGCCAAGCGTAGCGACCAGCCCCGATCCCGCCGCTCCGGCACGGCCCTCAGGAACGGCGCCCCAATGAGCGTGGTACCGGTCTCGGTCGCACGCCAGCCTTGGCAGATGCTTATCCCGCTGTTGATTCTGGTGGTTGTGGGGGCGTTGGCGCTTCATTCGGCTGCCGGCAACAAGTGGAGCACTTACGCACAGCCTCATCTCATCAGATTTACGGCTTTTGTGGTCATGGCATTGATCATGAGCCGCTTCCGGCGAGATTTCGTACAGTTCATGGCCTACCCGGCCTACGTTGGGATTCTGATCCTACTGTTAGTCGTCGAGGCGGTCGGCGCGGTCAGGGGCGGCGCTCAGAGTTGGCTCAATCTAGGCTTCATGGAGCTGCAGCCTTCAGAGCTCATGAAGCCCGCGATCGTGTTGGTGCTCGCTCGTTTCTTTTCCTCGGTACCAGTGGGCATGATACCGACCTGGCGCGCCCTCGTGCCCGCCGCCGCGCTGCTGGCGGTTCCGACTGGGTTGGTCCTGCTGCAACCCGATCTCGGGACGGCAACCGGTATACTGCTCGGGGGCCTGGTAGTCATGTTTCTGGCAGGCCTGCCTTTGTGGTGGTTCATAGGCGCGGGCACCGTGGCAGCGATCGTCGCGCCGCTGGCATTCTTCTTCGGCCTTCACGAATATCAGCAACGCCGCGTCTTCACGTTCCTTGATCCTGAAAGCGATCCCCTCGGCGCCGGATACCACATCACCCAATCCAAGATTGCGATCGGATCCGGCGGCGTGTTTGGAAAAGGGTTCGGCGAAGGTACTCAAACTCACTTAAGCTACCTACCCGAACCGCATACCGATTTTGTTTTCGCCACCTTGGTAGAAGAATGGGGTTTCGCCGGGGGGGTTTTCGTACTGGCTATATTCGCTTTGATTTTTTCCTGGGGCCTTGGCGTCGCACGGCGATCGAGCGACCGGTTCGCAAAACTACTGGCGGCAGGGATGACTGCCACGATCTTCTTTTACGTGGCGATCAATCTAATGATGGTGATGGGCCTGGCGCCTGTCGTCGGCATCCCCTTACCCTTCCTGAGCCATGGCGGCTCATCGATGATGACCAATATGATCTGCATCGGGACCTTGATGATGGTCGATCGCTGGAACCGTCGGCAATCTCGGGGCGGATTGGCCGCATCTTGAAAATTCCGCGTCCATCGCTCTTCCATTCACGTGGCGCCCCGCTATATGCGGCGCCTCTCCCGATTCGGACAACCGTTCGATGGGTGCCGCAAGCCGGCAGTGGACGCATAGCTCAGTTGGTAGAGCAGCTGACTCTTAATCAGCGGGTCCTAGGTTCGAGCCCTAGTGCGTCCACCAGTTATCAAGCAGATGGCAGTTTCCTCAGCGGCTGACCGATCAGGCTGGGTTTCGCTTGACCCATTGTTTTGAAATGATCATGCGCTGCATCTCGTTCGTGCCTTCGCCGATACACAGGAACATTGCGTCGCGGTAAAAGCGCTCGATGTCGTATTCCTTTGAATAGGAATAACCGCCATAAATGCGCATCGCCTCCTGGCAGTTTTCAACCGCGGCTTCACTGGCGAAATATTTGGCCATGCCGGCCTCCATGTCGCACCGTTCACCCCGGTCATAGGCCTCCGCGGCATCCATGGTTAGCAGGCGCGCCGCGCGGGCACGGGTCACCATGTCGCCGAGTTTGAGCTGAATTGCCTGATGTTCTGCGATCGGCTTGCCCATGGTGTGGCGCTGCTGCGCATACTCGGTGGCGAGGCGCAGGCTACCCTCAGCAAGGCCTACCCCGCGGGCAGCGACATTGATGCGGCCTAATTCAAGTCCGCCCGTCGCCTGGATAAAGCCCTGTCCCTCGACGCCGCCGATGAGCTGGTCCGCAGGCACGGCGAAATTGTCGAAGATCAACTCCGCGCTGTCGATCGACTTGTAGCCGAGCTTATCGAATTTCCTGCCCGTTGCGAACCCCTCGCGCTTGTCAGCGATAAGCAGGCTCATTCCTCTATAGCGCGGACTGGCGTTGGGGTCGGTCTTCACCAGAAGCGCGAAAACCGATGCGTGCAGCGCATTCGAAATCCACGTTTTGGTCCCGTTGACGATGTAATTCCCCGTCCCAGGATCGCGCCGGGCGACGGTACGAATGGCCTGAAGATCGGTGCCGGCGTTGGGTTCGGTCAGCGCAAGCCCGCCACGGATTTCCCCCGACGCCATGCGTGGCAGCCAAGCCGTCTTCTGCGCCGGGGTTCCAAAGCGCTCGATGGCAGCGGCGCAGATCAGGTGCGAGTTGAAGATGCCCGTTAGCGCCATCCAATACGACGAGAGACGCGCCACAATCAGCGCGTATGTTGTAGCGGGTAAACCAAGCCCGCCGTATTCCCGCCCAATCGTGGCACCAAACAGGCCCATTTCCGCCATCTCGTGAACGAGTTGCTCGGGCCAGATATCGTGATGATCGTGATGTTGTATTACGGGGATTACCGAGCGTTCCAACCAACGGTCGATCGCATCAAGGAAGCCTTGCTCCAAGTCGCCCTCGTGCCCTCGGCGTTGGATCGGTGCAAAGCTCATCATCACGCTCTCCCATCTTTCTGGGGAGCATCCTTCTGGACAGGTGAGATGGCAATATCTGAATGCAGCGAGCGGCGCAGGGACAGACGGATCTGCAGCAAAATGTGATCTGCATTTTGCAAATCACATTTTGATGTGATATCACCGATGGATGTCCACAATTGATCGTGTCCGAAGAATGGTTCTGGAAGGCTCCATAACTCGGAGCGGGTTGGCCCGCGCAGCCGGGCTTCACGCCAATACGCTGCGTGATTGCGGTGAAGATGGCTGGAACCCAACCTCCGACACTCTGGCCAAGCTTTCCCGCTTCCTGGACGACCATGACGACAGCCCCGTGATGGTCCCGATTGAGACTATCATCGACGAGGCCCGGAATGGCCGGATGTACATCCTGGTGGATGACGAAGATCGAGAAAACGAGGGCGATCTTATCATCCCAGCGCAGATGGCGACGCCGGCCGCGATAAATTTCATGGCAACCCATGGCCGCGGCCTTGTGTGCGTGGCCCTGACGCGTAAGCGAGTTGCTGCGCTCGGCCTTGAGCCGATGAGCCGCGATCATACTGAGGCGATGCAAACCGCCTTCACCGTCTCGATCGAAGCCCGAGAGGGTGTGACTACAGGTATCTCCGCAGCCGATCGCGCGAGGACAATATCGGTCGCGATCGATGCGGCGCGGGGCCCGGCAGACATCGTCACTCCCGGCCATGTCTTTCCGCTAGCCGCGCGGGACGGTGGCGTGTTGGTGCGCGCTGGCCATACCGAGGCCGCTGTCGATATCTCTCGTCTCGCCGGGCTCAATCCGTCGGGTGTCATTTGCGAGATAATGAACGAAGACGGCAGCATGGCGCGACTGGCGGATCTGATTACCTTTGCGCGCCGGCATCAGCTCAAGATCGGAACCATCCGAGACCTCATAGCCTACCGCATGAAGCACGATCATCTAGTTGAGATGGTTAGCGCAAGTGCCCTTGCATCCGACTATGGCGGCGATTGGCGCGCGATGACCTACCGCAGCAAGATTTCGGGCGCGACGCACGTCGTGCTTCAGAAGGGTCATGTCGATCCTGGGCACCCCACTTTGGTGCGAATGCACGCAATTTCGATATTTGATGACGTGCTCGGTCAGAGAGGACCGAAAAAGCGCCAACTGCAGCGCTCGATGGCGGCGATTGGCGAACGCGGCGCGGGTGTGATTGTTCTCATCATGCCTGAGCGACCCGAACAGCTTCAGGCTGAAATCGGCCGCCATGCGCATTCCGAAAATCAGCTGCGCGACTATGGCATTGGCGCGCAGATCCTGGTCGATCGTGGCGTCACAGACATGGTGCTGCTTTCGGACAATGATCGCACCGTGGTAGGCCTGGAGGGCTACGGCCTCAAGGTCGTGAGCCGCGAGGCAATTCCGGACTAAAGGAATGTCCTTGTTTCTGATAGTTGAAGCACGCTTTTACGGCCATTTGAACGATCTGCTGATCGAAGGTGCGCGCTCGACGCTGGAAGCAGCCGGCCATCAGGTGGAAGTGCTCACCGTTCCTGGAGCACTGGAAATCCCTGCGGCCGTGGCGCTGGCGGCGGAAAGCGGTCGGTACGAAGGCTACGTCGCGCTAGGCGTGGTCATCCGTGGCGAGACCTACCATTTCGAGATTGTTGCTGGCGAAAGCGCGCGGGGCATCATGGCGCTTACCATAGACGGGCTCGCGATCGGCAACGGCATTCTCACTGTTGAAAACGAGGCTCAGGCGCTGGTCCGTACCGATCCCGCGCAGAAGAACAAGGGCGGTGAAGCAGCGAAGGCCGCGCTCGCCATGGTCGCGCTGCGCCAGCGCTTCACCTGAACTATTTGTCGGCGAAGGAACCGACTGCTGGCCACGGCGTCTCGCAATGATGTTGTCCAGGTTTTTTAGGCCGTGAACGGTCCTCTCGAGTGGATTGCAGCAATCGGCACGATGCTCGCTGCCGGGCTCATCGCCGCCGATCTGGGCCGGCGGGCCACTGGCTGGGGGTTCGTACTGTTTTGCGCTGTGTCGATCATCTGGATCGTCTCAGGGCTGACATCGGACGCTACCCCAATCGCGGCTATGAACGCGGTGTTGCTGTTGATCAACGCCTGGGGCGTCTGGCAATATCTGCTCAGCGCCAAGAACCGCAAAATCATGGAGCGCCTCGAGCCTGTGCAAGAGCGGATCGCGCGGCAAGTGGAAGCAGAGGAAACAGCGGCAAACGCCTGAGTCGCTAGAGCATTCTGACCGGTTGAGCGACAATCACTCAGACATGGATCTCGCGCTCCAAGAAGGTATCACGTCGCCAGTCGTCCGAAGCAACGTCGCCCGGCATAAACGGCGCTGTTGCCCAGCTCCTCTTCAATGCGAATGAGTTGATTGTATTTGGCAAGCCGGTCGGAGCGGGCGAGGCTGCCGGTCTTGATCTGCCCGCAGTTGGTGGCGACTGCCAGATCGGCAATGGTCGCGTCCTCCGTCTCGCCCGAGCGGTGGCTCATCACGGCAGTATAACCCGCCCGGTGCGCAATGCTAACCGCCTCGAGAGTTTCAGACAGCGTTCCGATCTGGTTTACCTTGACCAGCAATGAGTTTGCGAGCCCGCGAGAAATGCCGTCTGTGAGACGTGCGGGGTTGGTCACGAACAGGTCGTCACCGACCAACTGTACGGTGGAGCCGAGCCTCTCCGTCAGCGCTCGCCAGCCCGCGAAGTCGTCCTCGGCCATCCCGTCCTCGATCGAGCGGATGGGGTAATCGCGACACAGTTCCTCGAGATAGCTCGTCATCTCCTCGCCCGAGAGCGACAGCTTCTCGCCCGAGATCACGTATCTGTCATCCCGAAAAAATTCCGTCGCGGCGCAATCGAGAGCTAGCACGATGTCTTCGCCAGGGGTGAAGCCAGCCTGCTCCACTGAGCTCATGATGAAGTCCAGCGCCGTTCGGGTGCTGGCGAGGTCAGGTGCAAAGCCACCCTCATCGCCGACCGCGGTCGAAAGGCCCCGCTGCGCCAGTCCCTTTTTGAGCGTGTGAAACACCTCCGCTCCCCAGCGCACACCCTCCGCGAGGCTCGCGGCCCCGACCGGCATGATCATAAATTCCTGAATATCGATCGGGTTATCGGCGTGCTCTCCGCCGTTGATGATGTTCATCATCGGTACCGGCAGGACATGCGCCCCCACCCCGCCAACATAGGCGTACAGCGGAAGACCGCGCGTACTGGCCGCGGCCTTTGCAACCGCGAGGCTGGTTCCGAGGATGGCATTGGCGCCCAGCTTGCTCTTGTTGGCAGTCCCGTCGAGTTCGATCATTGCGTGATCGATATCGCGCTGATCCTCGGCATCCAGTCCGAGGATCGCATCGGATATGGAGCCGTTCACCCCCTCGATCGCCTTGAGGACCCCCTTTCCGAGATACCGGCCCTTCTCACCATCCCGCAGTTCCACCGCTTCGTGGGCGCCGGTCGAAGCCCCAGAAGGTACCGCAGCGCGCCCGAAGCTGCCGTCATCGAGCAACACATCCACTTCGACCGTCGGATTGCCGCGGCTGTCTAGGATTTCGCGAGCATGGATGTCGATAATCGCGGTCATAGGCACACAGGCTCCGAGGGGTGTTGTATCCAGGTAAGGCACTCCCCATTTTTGGGGTTGCACATTTTGGTGCGCAGGCTCCTATGCGGCGGAACATTGCCGCGCAACCCGCGTTCCAAGAGCGCATCCACCGGACGGGCAGGCAGCTCCGTGCTGCTTGCTGTAACAGAGGGCAAAACCGATGGCCGACGATCTTGCTTCCCCCGCGCCGCGTAAGCGCGCAGCTTCGAAGAACGCAGGTCAATCTGCAAGCTCGAGCGGGACCAAAGCACGCAAGACCTCGACATCGCCCTCCAGCAAGAAGGCAAGTCCCATGAACCAGAGCACCACCACGACCGCAACTGATCCAGTCGCGACCACGAAAACGGCGACCGGCGTCGCAACGTCCCGTTCCGAGGCGAAATCACGTTTCAACGCCGCCGTCAGTGAGGCACGTGCCGGAGCGGCTGCGCTCCGCGCTGAAGCCGCCGAGCGCGCCGGTCTCTATCGCGAGCAAGCCGGGCGCCGCTCTCAGGATTGGGTCGCCGAGGCCAAGGCTTATGGCGAGGAGGCCAGGGTGAAGGGCAAGGATCTCGCCACCCAGGGTAAGGGCAAGGTCAGCGAGGGCCTGACTGCGCTCGGCCAGACAATCAGCGAGAACGCCCATGTCGTCGACGAGAAGCTGGGAGCCAGATATGGCGACTACGCTCGCACGGCCTCGCGTAGCTTGCAGGATGCTGCCTCAAAGCTCGATCAAAAAAGCGTCGAAGAATTGGGCGAAGACGCTCGCGCTTTCGTCCGCAAAAGCCCCGGCACGGCGGTGGGCATTGCGGCAGTGGTCGGATTCCTGCTGTCGCGTTTGTTCTCTGGCTCGCGCCGCTGATCTCGGCGCGCGGGGGTGACCAGGGCGGAAGCCGAAACGAACCGGAAGGATGCGGCGCGCGCGGAGCCGCCGCCTCCTTTCGACTGGCCGGCCGAGAGTGCAGACGACAAGGCCGCGGCCTCGCCCGAACCCTCGCTCATAGGGGACATCCAATCGCTGATCTCGGATGGCAGGACTTATTTGGACGCCGAGTTAGGCTACCAGAAGTCGCGCGCCGGCTTTGCCGCCAATCGCCTCAAATTCGTGGCGATTTACGGGGCAGCAGTGTTTGCCTTTCTCCACCTAGCGCTCATAGCCCTCACGGTGGGGTTGGTGTTCGCGCTTTCCCCGATCATCGGTCCCTGGTTTGCGACTGGCATGGTGGTTATGCTGTTGCTGGCTGGAGCGCTGATCTTCGGACTGCGCCTGCGTGGAAAGTTGACCGACATCCGCGCCGCTTTTGAGACGCCCAATTCGTGACCTGGCGCCGCGAACGGATGATTGAGGACCGCAATCTGCGCGATGCAGCGCGCGCAGTGGTTGAAACGGATCTTCGGAACGTGCGTGCTGGCCTTTCGACAAAAAGCATTGGTGAGCGCGCCGCCAGCCGTATCGCCGAGGGCGCCAGCGACGTTTACGACGAGGCAATCGAGGTGGCCTCAGATCATAAAGGCGCCTTGGCGGCGATTATCGCCGCTCTGGCGCTGTGGTTTGCACGCCATCCGATCTTGGAAGCGCTATTTGGCGAGGAAAGTCGGCCTGGTTGAGCGGAACCGACGCCGCGTGCATTTCGTTCCGTTGAAGAGCTCATCCCAAGAGGTAGACCATGGCAAAAGATGACACCGCACGCGCTGAGGATCGGTCAAAGAGTACCCCAAAAGTTCAGTCAAAGACGGACGAAGAAAAGCGTGCCGCACTCAAGGAAAAGATTGCTCAAGCCGAAGAGCGCGAAGCGCAACGCAGCTTGTCGGATCAGGCGAAGGGCGCGGCCGACAATGCATTAGGGTTCGTGAGAGCCAACCCGCTCAAGACCGTCGCTGCGGTAGCAATAGGAGCGCTCGTGCTCGGCGCCCTAACTCGGCCCGGCCGTCGCGCCGGTCGCAAGGCGGGAGCCCTGGCAAGCGTCGCCACGGATGCTGCGATGGCTTATGGCCTCAGTCTGCTCGACGGCGTCAGCAACGTCGCCAGCAAGGGGCAAGACAAGCTGGCCAACGTCGGCAATGCGGCAAGTGACCGCGCCAGTGCTTGGAAATCCAGTGCGACACATCAAGGTGCCGATCTGTCGGATTATCTGGTCCGAGCGGCTAAGCGCGGAGGCAGAAATGCTGGCAAGTCGATCAAGGACCTCCGCAACCGCCTGTCACACTAGCCTGCATCTGAATTCGCGCGCAACGGCGGCGCGACGGGCTTTTCCTGTCGCGCCGCTTTTCCTATGGGCGGCGCTAATCGAGATTTGACGGACCATTATGACCGAGATCACTTCGAAACAATTGCTCCACCTAGTGATGGGCGGGCGCGTCAAAGACACCCGTTCGGTGGAGTTTGCCGATCCGCGCGCTATCGACGTGGTTGGCGTCTTCCCGAGTTATGCGGAAGCGCTGGACGCTTGGCGCGGGGCCGCACAGCGGACGGTCGACGACGCCGAGATGAAGTACGTCATCGTCCATCTGCATCGGCTCCTCGAACCCGAGGGCTAAGCGCGCGCATCGGCCAGCGCCCCGCCCCGTCCGGTGTCAGACGAATTCGATCTTTTCTACCAGGTAGAACTTGTCGCCCGAAGGAACAGTGACTTCGACCTCGTCTTCGACCTGGCGCCCGATCAATGCGCGGCCAAGCGGAGAGTTGTAGCTGATCCGACCCTTGCTGGCGTCAGCTTCCGTCTGGCCGACGATCTGATATCGCACCGGCTTGTCGTCTTCGTCCAGCAGAGTGACGGTGGCGCCGAACACAATCTTGTCGCCTGAAAGCGTGGAAGGATCGATGATCTGCGCCCGGGTTACCTTATCCTCGATCTCGGCGATCTGCGCCTCAATCTGACCTTGGCGCTCCTTAGCGGCATGATATTCGGCGTTCTCGGAAAGATCGCCGTGCGCACGCGCCTCTTCGATCGCTTCGACGATCTTCGGGCGTTCGGCGCGCAGCACCTTGAGATCGGCCGTCAGCTTTTCGTAGCCTTCGGCGAGCATCGGCACTTTTTCCATTGTGGCCATGTCGTCCTTTACCCTTGCCCCCTTGCCCCTCGGCAATTCGCCGCCGCGCCCCAGCGAACGGGGCCAAACGGCATGCGATGTCGGGGGAATGAAACTATATCGTCAATTATAATAGGCTTGCAGCGAGCGCACTTCAAGCTGCGCCGCCTGAACCTCGCTGATGGCGCGGGCTACCGCGAGTGCTCCAGATGCTGTGGTGTAATACGGCACCTTATTCTCTAGCGCGCTGGCGCGGATGGATTGCGAATCGAGCAGCGACTGCCAGCCTTCGGTGGTGTTGAAGATCAACGCGATCTCTCCGTCGATTATGGCATCGACGATGTGCGGGCGCCCTTCGGCGACCTTGTTGACCGGCGCGACATCCAGCCCCTGCGCCGCGAGGTACCGCTGCGTGCCGCCGGTGGCGACGGCGGTGAAGCCGTGGTTGAGCAGGGCCCTGACCGCGGGGACGAGTACTGGCTTGTCGGTGTCTTTGACGGAGACGAAGAGGGTGCCTTTGTTAGGCAAGTACATCCCGGCGCCGAGCTGTGACTTTAGGAAAGCCGCTGGGAAAGTCCTATCGATGCCCATCACCTCGCC
>ERZ1066118.1603-NODE-1603-length-13496-cov-4.580537_pt1 | contig 13496 bp, 11 predicted proteins | sample MGYA00382765_ERZ1066118 | MGnify/ENA primary metagenome ERZ1066118 (study PRJEB33369, sample SAMEA5778348) | biofilm metagenome | biome: Industrial cooling water; feature: Water cooling tower basin; material: Biofilm | place: United Arab Emirates | collected...
CATCAGCGCCGTCCACTCGTCCCGAGTCCTTGTGGCGATCACCTCGGCCAGGCGGGCCTTGAGCGCGGGCCATTGCTCCCGGTCCATCTGGGCGTCGAAGGCCGGATCCTTGTCGAGGCCCGTCTTCTCCCGCAGCAGGGCGTAGAACTGCGGCTCGATGGAGCCGATGGACACCCAACGGCCGTCGCTGCACCGGTAGGTGTCGTAGAACTGCGCCCCCCCGTCGAGCAGGTTGGAGCGCCGCGTCTCCTTCCAGATGCCGGCCGACTTGAAGCCGTAGAACATGGCCATCAGCGAGGCCGCGCCGTCGCTCATGGCCACGTCGATCACCTGCCCCCGTCCGGTCTCGCGCGCGTGGATCACGCCGGCGAGCAGGCCGAAGGCCAGGTAGAGCGCGCCCCCGCCGAAATCGCCCACCAGGTTCAGGGGCGGCACGGGCTTGTCCTCCGTGCCGATGGCGTGCAGCGCGCCCGTGATGGCGATGTAGTTCATGTCGTGGCCGGCGGCCTGCGCGTAGGGGCCCGTCTGGCCCCAGCCGGTCATGCGCCCGTAGACCAGCTTGGGATTGCGGGCGAGGCAGACGTCGGGCCCGAGCCCCAGCCGCTCCATCACCCCCGGCCGGAAGCCTTCGAACAGGGCGTCGGCGCCCTCGATCAGCTTGAGGCAGGCCTCCACCGACTCCGGCTTCTTCAGGTCCAGCCCCACCGACCGGCGGCCCCGGCTGGTGACGTCATGCTTGGATGCGCGGCCCTGACCCTTGCGGTCGATCCGCACCACGTCGGCCCCGAGGTCCGACAGCAGCATGCCGCAGAACGGCCCCGGCCCGATGCCGGCGAACTCCACGATCTTCAGCCCCGTGAGCGGTCCCTGGCGCATTCCGTTCTCCCGTTCTCAAGCCATGAGGTGGTCGGAGATCGTCGTCGGCTGAGCGACGGCCTCTTCCCTTTAGAGCGCCTGCCCGTCGTCCACGGTCAGGGCGGTTCCGGTGATGGCGGAGGCCGCCTCGCCGCAGAGCAGCAGCAGGGCGGCGTCCAGGTCCGCCTCCTGCATCAGGCGCCGTCGCGGAAAGCCAGCGATCATGCGCTGCCCGTGCTCGCCGGCCAGGAACTCGCCGTTCAGCTCGGTGGAGACGTACCCCGGGCAGAGCGCGTTCACGCTGATCCCCTTGCGCGCCCAGTCGCGGGCCAGGCACTTGGTCAGCTGCACCAGCGCCGCCTTGGACGAACAGTAGGCGGGCAGGCCGGGGTAGACCCTGAAGGCGGTGATGGAGGCGATGTTGACGATCCGCCCCTCGCCGCGCGCGCCGACACCGCTGGCGATCATGCGCTGCGCCGCCTCCCGCGCGCAGACGAAGGGCGCCCGCACGTTCACGGCGTAGACCGCGTCCCAATCCTCCACGCTCATCTCCAGCGCCGAGGCCTCCACGTTAACCCCGGCGTTGTTCACCAGGATCTGCAGGGGGCCGAGCGCCGCCTCCGCCCGGTCCAGGGCGGGGCCGACCGCCGCCGCGTCCGCCACGTCCAGGGGCAGGGCTAACGCCCGCCCGCCGGCGCGCTCGATGGCCGCCGCCTCCGCTTCCAGCCGCTCGACCCGGCGGCCCGCCAGCGCCACTGCGGCCCCGGCGCGGGCCAGGGTATGGGCGAAGCGGCGGCCCAGTCCGCTGGTCGCGCCCGTGACCAGGGCGACCCTGCCCGCCAGCGGCTTCTCCGACATCCGCGTCCGTTCGCCTCCGCCTGTTCGCTTCATCGCAACGCTGCGGCTGCTACAGTGCTGCGTCAGCGATTCCCGTCCACCTTAGCCGCGCCCCCGGGCGCCTCAAGTCGAGAGGGTCCGTGTCCTCGCCGCAAGCCCGCGTGCTCCTGGTGGCCAAGGACGACCGGCTGGCGGGTCCCCTGTCGGAAGGGCTGGACCGGCTCGGCTGGCGGACGATCACCGCCCGGGGGCCCTACGCCGCCATCGCCGCCCTGTCCGATCTCGGCATCGAGGCGGCCATGGTGGACCTCGTCTCCGCTGGCGACAGCGAGACGGACGGTCTCGCTCTCGCCCGTCGGCTGAAAGCCGCCGCAGCCCCCCGACGGCTGCCCGTGGTGGCGCTCGGGCGGGGGCCGGAGGCCCATCCGGCCGGTGTCGACATCGTCATGGCCGAGCCTGTCCACCCCGCCCAGGCGGCGCTGCGGCTGGAGCAGCTGGTCCGCGCGGCCGTCAGCGAGGAGGAGCTGGAGCTCCGGGCCTCGACCTTTGCCGAACGGGGCGGGCGGCTGCAGACGCCGACGCCCATCGACACGCCCTACCGGGTGCTCACCATCGGCGAACCGGCGCCAAGGTTTCTGGCCTTGGCCAACGCCCTTAACTGCATGGGGGCGGAGGCGGTGGCCGCCTTCACTTCCTTCACAGCCTTCGACTACCTGCACGAGAAGCCGTTCGACGCCGTGGTGCTGTGGGCGGGGCAGGGGTCGGCCGAGGCCCTCTCCATCACCGCCGGCATGCGCCGCAACACCCGGCTGTTCCACATCCCCGCCGTGCTGGTCATGGAGCGCCAGGCGGAGCTCGGCGTGTCCGAAGCCTTCCACCGCGGCGTGTCGGACATCGCCCTGGCCGACGAACCGCCGGAGGGTGTCGCCGCCCGGGTGATGGAGCTGGCCCGCGCTCATCGGCGCGCCGGCGGCATCCGCCAGGCGCTCGAGCGGGCGCGCGGCTCCGGCCTGATGGACCCGGTCACCGGTCTCTTCACCCGCGAGCTCTTCGCCGTGCACCTGGCGCGCATCGCCGCCGCCGCCCGCCAGCGCCGGCGTCCGCTCACCGTCTGCGTGCTGCGCCTGGCGGAGCGGCCGGAGGTCGCCGCGGCGCGGTCCGGCGGCTGGCTGGATCGGGCGCTTCCGCAGATCGGCAGCATGATCGGACGCCTGGTCCGTGCGGAGGATACCGCCGCGCGCCTGGCCCCGGAGGTGTTCGCGCTCGCCTTGCCAGCCACGCCTCAGCTGCCGGCGCGGGCCGCCGCCGACCGGATCGCTGCGGTGGTGGGCTGCACCGCCTTCGACGGCGGGCCGGAGCAGAAGCCCTTCGTGGTGGAGTTCGACATCGGCGTCGCCGAGCTCGTCCCCGGCGAGAACGCCGCCGTCGCGCTCGAGCGGGCCGCGGTCCGCGCGGCCCCCGCCCGGGCGGGCTGACCGCGCCCGACGGTTCGCCGCCCGGCCTCGTCTGGGTTAGGCTGGCCCCCATGCGCATCGACTTCATCGCCGACGTGGTCTGCCCGTGGTGCTGGCTCGGCTGGCTGCGGCTGGCCAAGGCCCGGGCGCTTCGGCCGGCGCTGGCCACCAGCGTGTCCTGGCGCGCCTACCAGCTCGACCCCTTCATCCCGGAGGGCGGGGTGGACCGCGACGCCTACATGCGCGCCCGCTTCCCCGATCCGGAGGCTCGCGCGGCCGCCGGCGAGCGGCTGCGCGCCGCAGCCGCCGATGACGGCGTGGAGCTCCGCTACGACCGCATCACCCGCCAGCCCAACACGGCCGGCGCCCACCGGGTGATCCGCTGGGCCCAGGCCCAGGGCGGCGGCGAGGCCGCGGTGGGGGCGGCCTTCCGCGCCTACTTCGAACAGGGTCGCGACCTCGGGGAGCCCGAGGTGCTGGCCGACATCGGGCAGGCGGGCGGGCTCGACCGCATGCTCGTGCTGGAGCTGCTGTCCGAAGGCGTGGACGCCGACGCCGTGCGCCAGGAGCACGAGGCGGCGGCCGACTCCGGCGTGGGCGGCGTCCCCTTCATCGTCTTCGACGGCCGCTTGGCCGTCGCCGGCGCCGACTCCCCCGAACGCCTGGCCGAAGCCATGGACCGTGCGCTGGCTAAGCGGGAGCGGGGGTGAACGGCTGGTCAGACTACGACTAGGACTGCACGGAGCCACGCCCCGACGTCAGAGCGCCCCGCCAGAGCTGATCCCCCTCACAACCCCAGCAGCAGCTTGGCCATGATGTTGTGCTGGATCTCGTTGGACCCGGCGTAGATCGACGTCTTGCGGTAGTTGAAGTAGGCCGGAGCCACCGGCGCCGCGTAGTCCGGCCCGGCCCGCACCTCGTTGGTCTCGCCGTTCAGGATGGAGAAGGTGTCCTCCACGAACGGCGCGGCGTAGGCGCCCACCGCCTCCAAGGCCAGCTCGCTGATGTGCTGTTGCATCTCGGAGCCCTCGCATTTCAGCATGGAGGACACCGCGCCCACCGACTCGCCCGCGGCCCGGCCCATGAAGACCCGGAGCTCGGTGGCGTTCAGCGAGTCCACCTTGATGGCCGCCTGGCTCAGCTTCTTGCGGAAGTCGGCGTCGGCCAGCATGGGCGCTCCGCCGTCCGAGGGCTCGAGCGCCGCCAGCTTCTTGACCTTGTTCAGCGCCTGCAGCAGGCCGGGCGCGTAGGCGTTGCCCCGCTCGTGCTCCAGCAGGTACTTGGCGTAGGTCCAGCCGCGGCCCTCCTCGCCGATCCGGTTCTCCACCGGAACCCGCACGTCCTCGAAGAAGACCTGGTTGATCTCCTGCTGATTGGGCGCGGGGCCGTCGAGGGTTGGCAGCGGCCGAACGCTGATCCCGGGCGTCCGCATGTCCACCAGGAGAAAGCTGATGCCTTCCTGCGGCTTGCGCTCCTGACTGGTGCGCACCAGGCAGAAGATCCAGTCGGCGTGCTGGGCCAGCGTAGTCCAGATTTTCGACCCGTTCAGCACGTAGTGGTCGCCGTCGCGCTCGGCCTTCATCTGCAGGCCGGCCAGATCGGACCCGGCGCCCGGCTCCGAATAGCCCTGGCACCACCAGAGGTCGGCGTTGCGGATGGGCGGCAGGTGGCGGGCCTTCTGCTCTTCGGTGCCGTACTTCATGATCACCGGCGCCACCATCTTGACGCCGAAGGGCAGGGTGGGAGGCACGCCCGCCGCGCTCATCTCCATGCCGAAGATGTAACGCTGGGACGGCGTGAACCCCGGCCCGCCGTGCTCCACCGGCCAGTCCACGCAGAGCCAGCCCTTGGCCGCCAGCTTCTTCTGCCAGCGCAGCAGGGACTCCTTGTCCATGTAGCCGTTCTTCGACTGGGCCATCTTGGCCCGCAGGTCGGCGTCGTAGTTCTCCTCGATCCAGGCGCGCACCGAGTCGCCGAAGGCGAGGTCTTCAGGGGTGAAGGCGACGTCCATGGCGCTTCAGCTCACCGCGTCCAGGTATTCGATCTCCGGCCGGCCGCCCAGCGTGGGGCCCATGGCGGCTCCGGCGGCGCGGAAGTAGTCGGTCTTGCCGTGCTCGGTCAGCGCCTCCTGCGAGGCGTACAGCTCCAGCACCTTGTACTGGTTCGGGTCGGTGCGGCTGCGGGTCAGCTGGTACATGATGCAGCCCGGTTCGTTGGCCTTCACCTTGGCCGCCAAGTCGAGGAACACGCGCTCGAACTCCGGGCCCTTGCCCTCCTGCACCTTCAGGGTCGCGACGACGCCGATCATGGCCTTCCAGCCTCCCGTGTTTGTGGGACTGATCGTAAGCCGGGCCGCGCCCTGAGCAAGGCTGTCGTGGCGGCAGGCGCTGAGCCGGCGTCTTCCCGCCGTCGTCGCAGGCCGCTAGCTTGGCGATTATCGAGGGAAGAACCGCCATGCCCAGCCTGCCGTCCCGTGAAATCCGCCTGAAGCGCCGCCCGGTCGGGGAGCCCGTGCCCGACGACTTCGAGGTCGCCGACGCGCCCGCGCGCGACCCGGCCGCGGGCGAGGCGCAGGTGCGAAACCTCTACATGTCGGTCGACCCCTACATGCGCGGCCGGATGTGGGACCGGCCGAGCTATGTACCGCCCTTCCAGATCGGGGCGGCCCTGGAGGGCGGCGCCGTGGGCGAGGTGGTCGCCTCCAACGACCCCAAGCTGGAGCCCGGCGACCTGGTCATGAGCATGTTCGGCTGGCGGGAGGGCTTCACCGCCCCCGCCGCCGCCCTGCAGAAGGTGGAGACCCACGGGCTGCCGCCCTCCGCCCTGCTCGGCGTGGCTGGCATGCCCGGGCTAACGGCCTATGCGGGCCTGCTGCGCGTCGCCGCCATGAAGGAAGGGGAGACGGTGTTCGTCTCCGCCGCCGCCGGCGCCGTGGGCTCGGTCGTCTGCCAGATCGCCAAGATCAAGGGCGGAACCGTCATCGGCTCGGCCGGCGGCGCGGAGAAGGCCGCGCACCTGCGCGAGATCGGCGTCGACCACGTCATCGACTACAAGGCCACGCCGGACATCAACGCCGCTCTGGCCCAGGCCGCGCCCAAGGGGATCGACGTCTACTTCGAGAACGTGGGCGGCGCGCACCTGGAGGCCGCCATCAACGCGGCCCGCCCGTTCGCCCGCTTCGCCATGTGCGGCATGATCAGCCAGTACAACGCCACCGAGCCCGTGCCGGGCCCCTCCAACCTGATCATGATCGTGGGCAAGAGCCTGCGCCTGGAAGGCTTCATCGTCTCCAACCACTTCGACATGCAGCCGGACTTCCTGCGCGACATGGCCGGATGGATCGCTTCCGGCCGCTTGAAGTACCGGGAGACGGTCGACGAGGGGATCGCGTCCGCCCCGGGCGCCTTCCTCAAGCTCTTCCGCGGCGAGAACCTCGGCAAGATGCTGGTGAAGCTCAGCTAGCGGCGGGGGCGGGCAGGGTCTACGCTCCGCCCATGCGCCGCTCCGTCGCCTGCCGCGAGGTCTCCGCCAAGCTCGCCGCCTACCTCGGCCTGTTCGGCTGACCGAAGCAGGGTTACCCGGCCCGGCGGGGCGCGCTAGAAGCCGCAGCTCTTCCTCCCCGAGGTTCTCCCGTGTCGCGGCTGTTCGGCGCCTACATCGTTGTGGACTGGTCGGCCGCCGAGGGCCGCAAGACGGGCGAGGGCTCCGTCTGGGTCGGCGTGGTCAAGCGCGACGTCCGCTTCCGCCCGACCTTCGAGGCGCACAACCCCGCCACTCGACTCGAGGCGGAGAAGCTGCTGCGCGACCTCCTGGCCGACCTCGGACGGCGCAACGAGCGGGCGCTGATCGGCTTCGACTTCGGCCTGGGCTTCCCCGAAGGCACGGCGGCCAAGCTCGGCCTCGACGGCGAGCAGCCCTGGGCCGCCCTCTGGCGCTGGCTGGCCGGCCGCGTGGTGGACAAGGCGGACGGGACCAACAACCGTTTCCAGGTGGCCGCCACCATGAACCGGCTGATGACGGGCGCAGCCCGCCCGTTCTGGGGCGCGCCGGCGCGCCAGGCCCAGACCACGCTCTCCACCACCAAGCCGCCGCCGGGCGCGACCGACGTTCCGCCTGAGTTCCGTCGGACGGAGCTCGCCACCCAGGGCAAGGGCAAGGCCGGAGCGAAGAGCGTCTGGCAGATGCACGGCGCGGGCGTGGTCGGGGGCCAGACCCTGCTCGGCATCGCCGCGGCCCAGCGTCTGTTGACCGAGCTCGGCGCGGCGGGCGCGGTCTGGCCGTTCAGCTTCGGCTGGCGCGCGCCCACGGCCGACGACCTCGCCCCGCTCAAGGCGCTGATCGTCGAGGTCTATCCCTCGCTCCTCCCCGTCAAGCCCGAACCGGGAGAGGTGAAGGACCGGGCCCAGGTGCGCGAAACCGCCGAGCATCTGGCCCGCCTGGACGAGGGCGGCAAGCTCGCCGCCCTGTTCGCCCCGCCCAGGACCGCGACCCCCGAGGACGTCGCGGCTGTGGAGCGGGAGGAGGGCTGGATTCTCGGCGCCTGAAGGCGGCCCCGACCAGCGGGGCCGCCTTGCGCTGACCTTACAGCCGCTCGACGATGGTGACGTTGGCGAGCCCGCCGCCCTCGCACATGGTCTGCAGGCCGTAGCGCCCGCCGCGATCACGGAGCGCGTGCACCAGGGTGGTCATCAGCTTGGTGCCCGAGGCGCCGAGCGGGTGGCCGAGCGCGATGGCGCCCCCGTTGACGTTCAGCTTCTCCGGGTCCGCCCCGATATGGTGAAGCCAGGCCAGCGGCACCGGGGCGAAGGCCTCGTTCACCTCGTACAAGTCGATCTCGTCGATGCTGATGCCGGCCTTCTTGAGCGCCCGCTCCGTGGCGAACAGAGGCTCCTCCAGCATGATCACGGGGTCGCCGCCGGTGACGGTCATGTGGTGGATGCGGGCCAGCGGCTCCACGCCGAGCGCCTTCAGCCCGGCCTCGCTGACGATCATTACGCCCGAGGCGCCGTCGCAGATCTGCGAGGAAGTGGCCGCAGTGATCCGGCCCTCCTCGGCCAGCAGCTTCACGCCCGCCATGCTCTCCAGGCTGACGTCGTAGCGGATGCCCTCGTCCTTGTCGTGCGTCTCCGCCGAGCCGTCGGGCAGGGTGACGGCCAGCGGCACGATCTCGTCGTTGAACTTGCCCCCTTGGGTGGCCGCGATGGCCCGCTGGTGGCTGCGGTAACCGAACTGGTCCAGCTGCTCGCGGCTGAAGTCGTACTTCTTGGCGATCATCTCCGCGCCCATGAACTGGCTGAAGTTGATCCCCGGATAGCGCTCCTCCATGCGCGGCGACTTGTAGTTGCCGAAGCCGTTCTTCATGGGCAGGGCGGCCGACAGTCCCATGGGCACGCGGCTCATGCTCTCCACGCCGGCGGCGATCACCACGTCCATGGCGCCGCTCATCACGGTGGCGGCGGCGAAGTGCAGGGCCTGCTGGGAGGAGCCGCACTGGCGGTCCACCGAGGTCGCGGGCGTGCTCTCGGGCAGCTTGGAGGCCAGCACGGCGTTGCGCGCCACGTTGATGGCCTGCTCGCCCACCTGGCTGACGCAGCCCATGATCACGTCCTCGACCAGCGCGGGGTCGGCGCCCGAGCGGTCCACGAGCGCGTTCAGCACCTCGCCCGCCAGGTCCACCGGATGCCAGGCGGAGAGCCGCCCGCCCTTGCGCCCGCCGGCGGTGCGCGCGGCGGCGACGATGTACGCTTCAGCCATGACTTCCTCCTGTGCGGCGCCTGCCGGGACGCCTGCACGTAGGGGGCTCACCTCGGGTGAGGCAAGGGGGGTCAAGGCGCGGCGTCGGGCTGTCGATCTGGTGGACACGACCGGGATTGAGTCGGGCGCTCCGCCGTCGCTAAGCTACAAGCCATGACGGACGACAGCCAAGACCGCCCCAGCCCGCTCGAGGGCCTGCGGGTGCTCGACTTTTCCCGGGTGCTGGCCGGCCCGTTCGCCGGGCGCATGCTGGCCGACCTCGGTGCCGAGGTGGTCAAGATCGAGCCGCCCGAGGGGGACATGACCCGGCTCTGGGGCAAGGTGGTGGCCGGGGTGCCCGGCTACTTCCACCAGCAGAACGCGGGCAAAAAGAACATCTGCGTGGACCTGCGCGCGCCGGGCGCCCGCGAATTGGTGCTGGAGCTCGTCCGGCGGGCCGACATCGTGGTGGAGAACTTCCGGCCCGACGTCATGCCGCGGCTGGGCCTGGGCTGGGCGGCGCTGAAGGCCGTCAACCCCCGGCTGATCATGCTCTCCATCTCCGGCTTCGGCCAGGGCGGGCCGGAGTCGCACCGGCCGGCCTACGCCCCCATCGTCCACGCGGAGGCGGGCCTTCTCGACCGGGCGCGGCGGCGGCACGGCGTCAGCCGCGACCTGCCGCTCTCGGTGGCCGACACCAACGCCGCCCTGCACGGCTTGGTGGCCGTGCTGTCGGCGGTGATCCTGCGCGAGCGCACCGGCCAGGGTCAGCACGTCGACCTCGCCATGATGGACGCCACGGTCGTCACCGACGACCAGCTCCACGCCGAGCTGGAGGACGCGGTGGTGGACGCTCCGCCCAACGACGTCTGGCCGACCGGGGCGGGGGAGATCTTCGTCTCCGCCGACGTCCGCTACCTGTGGAAGAAGCTCAGCGAGACCCAGGGCCTGCAGGACGGCGCCGGCCCCGACACGCCCTTCGAGGAGAAGGTCCGCCGCCGGCACGAGGCCATCCGCGCCTTCCTCGCGGGCCTGACCGACTGGGCGGCGGTGGAGGCCGCCATGGGGGCCATGAACATCGCCTGGGGCCGGGTGCGCTACGGCGGCGAGCTCCACCACCAGCCCACCGTCCGGCACCGGGGAACCATCGCCCAGGTGGACGACCGCGCCGGGGGGACCCGGCCCATCCCGCAGTCCCCCTACCGCTTCTCCGACGCCCGGAGCGAGGTGCGCGGCGGGGCCGCCCATCGTGGCGAGCACAACGCCGCCGTGCTGGCCGACTGGCTCGGCAAGGATCCGGCCGAGGCCCAGGCGCTGGAGGCCTCAGGCGTCCTGCAGAGGGCTTGACGCCCCAAGCCGCCGCCGCCCGTCAGCGCTCCCGTCGCTTAAGCACCTCCGCCAGCTGCACGGCGTCCAGCGTCTCGCTGGGCACGCTGCGGGCCACCCGGCCGAGGATGGCGCGCACGGCCTCCGGGTCGAACTTGGGCGTGCGGTCGGCGCGCAACAGGCCGTTGGTCTCCTGCTCGGTGTCGGTCAGCTGGGTGTAGCAGAACCCGGCCAGCGCCGTGCTGTCGAGCAGCGCGGCCGTCAGGTCCTCGAACCGCGCGAGCATGGCCAGCGCGTCCGCGTCCGTGGCGTAGCCGAACCATTTCTCCTCGCCGGGCGGCTTGATGGAGAGCCCGCCGTACTCGCTGATCACCACCGGCTCGTCGCCCAACGCGTGGCCGTCGGTCAGGATCGGCTTCCAGTGCGGCCGAATCTCCCGGAACGTCCGTTCGATCGCCTCCCGCGAGCCGTATCGGTCCCGGAGCACCTGGCCATCGAAGGCGTAGTCGTGGACGCCGAAGATGTCGCCAACCGCGTGCTGCCAGCCGTCGTTGCCGATCACGGGCCGGGTCGGGTCCAGCGCCCGGGTCAGGTGATAGAGCCCGCGCACGAAGCTGCGCTGGGCCTCGCTGTGGTCCAGGTCGGGCACCCCCCAGCTTTCGTTCAGCGGGACCCAGGCCACCACGCAGGGGTGGCTGTAGTCGCGCCGGACCGCCTCCAGCCATTCCCGGGTGAGCCGCTCGGCCGCCGCCTCGGTGTAGACGTAGGCGTTGGCCGCCTCGCCCCAGACCATCAGCCCCAGCCGGTCGCACCAGTACAGGAAGCGCGGGTTCTCGATCTTCTGGTGGATGCGCACCCCGTTGAAGCCCAGGCTCTTGATCAGCTCCACCTCGCGCCGGAGCGTGTCGTCGTCGGCGGCCAGCAGGCTGTCGGGCCAGTAGTTCTGCCCCAGCACCAGGCGCATGAAGGTCGGCACGCCGTTCAGCAGGAAGCGGCCGTCCCGCGCCTCGATCCGGCGCAGGCCGAAGTAGCTCTCCACCCGGTCCGCCACGGCGCCGTCCTCGTCGATCAGCTCGATCTCGGCGTCGATCAGGTTCGGATGGTGCGGCGCCCAGGTGAGCAGGTAGCGTCGGCGCATCAGGAGCTCGGGATCGAAGCGGAAGCTGCGCCGAAGCTCCCGCCCGGTCAGGAGCACGGTGTCGTCCGCCAGGGCCAGGCCGCCCGCGCCCGTCAGCCGCACCCGGACCCTAAGCGGCTGCTCCGGCCGGCGATCCAGGGTCAGGTGCAGGTCGACGCCGAGCGCCTCTAGGTCCGGCCTCCAGCGCAGCCCCTCGACCGACACGGCCGGCAGGGGCTCCAGCCACACCGGCTGCCAGATGCCGCTGGTCCGGTGGTACCAGATGCCGGCGGGCTCGCGCCGCCAGTACTGCTTGCCCCGCGGCTGGCCGAGGTCGTGGGGATCGTCCTCGGCCCGGACCACCACCACCTGCTCCGGTCCGTCGGTCAGGAGCGGCGCGATGTCGGCCGAAAAGGGCGTGTGGCCGCCCTCGTGCTCGGCCGCCAGCCGGCCGTTCACCCACACCTTCGCCCGGTAGTCGACGGCCCCGAACCACAGCCGCAGCTGCGCCGGGCGCTCAGCCGGGGCCAGGGTGAAGACGCGCCGGTACCAGACCACGGGGTGGAAGCCCGTGTCGTGGACGCCCGAGGCTTTCGACTCCGGCGGGTAGGGGACCTGGATGGTGCGGTCGAAGACCTCCGCCCGATCCTGCCAGCGCTCGGCCAGCCCGCGGTCGTCGTCGTCGAAGGCGAAGCCCCACGCGCCCGTCAGGTCCGTCCAGCGCGCCCGCCGTATCTGCGGTCTGGGGTGTGACGCCTGTTCCATGCAGCCCTCCGATTCCACGGGGGAGGGTAGGGACTTGGCCGGACAACGTCACATGCGGGACCAAGCGCCCGACCTCTTGACCGCCCCGGCGGCGCCCCGTCAGCCGCCGCCGATGACTCCTGCGCGCTTGACCGGGCCTGAGTGGGCGGCGGTGGCCGTCATCATCCTGATCTGGGGCGTGAACAACGCCGCGGCCGAGATCGCCACCGCCGTCCTGCCGCCGCTGCTGGTGGCCGGCCTGCGGTTCGCGCTCGGCGCCCTGATCCTGGGCTGGTGGCTGCGGCCGCCGCTGGGCGACCTGAAGCCGCTCTTCGCCGTCTGCCTGTTCATGGGGCCGGTGCACTACGCCCTGGTCTACTGGGGGTTCGCCCGGACGGAGGACCTCAGCCCCTACGCCGTCAGCCTCCAGCTGTGGATCCCGTTCACCGCCCTGTTCTCCTGGCTCATGCTGGGAGAGCGCATGTCGGGCCGTGCAGCCGTGGGCCTGGCGGTGGCCTTCGTCGGCGTGGCCTGGATGTCCCTGGACGCCCGGGCCTTGCGGGATCTTGACGCCATCCTGATCGGCGTGGCCGCCAGCGCCGGCATCGCGCTCGGCACCGTGCTGGCCCGCCGCCACCAGGCCCTGCCGCCGCTCAAGATGCAGGCCTGCATCAGCCTGTTCTCCGCCGCCACCCTGCTGCCCGCCGCCTTCGCCTTCGAGCCGGGCGCCGCCGCCGCCATGGCGGAGGCCGGCTGGCTGGTCTGGGCCACGATCGTCTGGGCCGCCGTGGTCTCCACCGTGCTGGCGAGCGGGCTGTTCCTCTGGCTGGTGCGACGGCGGGAGGCGGCGAGCTTCACGCCCTACTTCCTCGCCACACCCGTGGTCTCCATCAGCATCGGCGTGCTGCTGCTGGGCGACGTGCTCACGCCCCAGATCGTGGCGGGCGCGGTCCTGACCATCGCCGGCGTCGGGCTGGTGGCCCTCGCCGAGCGGAGGCGACCCGCGGCTAGGGCGTCCGCCTGATCACCGCGCAGGCGATCCGCGCGCCGGCGCCGCCGATCGGCTGGCTGACGTGGTCGTCGGCGTTGGCGTGGAGCAGCAGGGCTGCGCCGTCCGCGTTCAGCAGCGGCTGTCGCCCGGCCGCGGAGCCGAGGGTGACGAAGGCCGTGAACAGCTCCGCCCGCAGCGAGCCGTCCGCCGCCACATGCACGTTGGGCAGATCGCCGGTGTCGGTCGACGCCGGGTTCAACAGGCCGTGCACCGACTTGGGCCCGTCATGGGTATGGCCGCCGGACTTCTGGAAGCCCTGGTCAGAGCAGTCGCCCACCTGGTGAAGGTGGGCGCCGTGCCAACCCGGCGGCAGCCCCTGCGCCTCCACCCGGATCAGCACGCCGGCCGGCCCCTCCGACAGCGCGACCTGCCCCACCGC
>ERZ1066118.1604-NODE-1604-length-13479-cov-8.172601_pt1 | contig 13479 bp, 8 predicted proteins | sample MGYA00382765_ERZ1066118 | MGnify/ENA primary metagenome ERZ1066118 (study PRJEB33369, sample SAMEA5778348) | biofilm metagenome | biome: Industrial cooling water; feature: Water cooling tower basin; material: Biofilm | place: United Arab Emirates | collected...
ATTCGTGTGCCTTGATCTCCGAGGATTCCTCGGATGACTCGTCGGGAAGCGCCTCGATATTCGGAAGCCTGAAGAGCTCGTTGTCGTCGATGTTCATCTTGGCGTCGATCGCCTTCACCTCACCCGACGGTGTCGTGATGAGCGGGTTGATCTCGGCGAGGGATGCACCGGACTCGATGAACGCAGCGTACAGCTGCTGCAGGATCCTGGCGGCAGCGCGCTGCTGCTTCACGTCGTCGTACAGCTTGGTCGCGAGCGAGTATGCCTGGTGCGGCAGCAGGCCGTAGCGCGGGTCGACAGCGAACTTGGTGATCGCGTCCGGATTGGTGTGCGCGACCTCCTCGATGTCGATTCCGCCCTCAGCCGAAACCATGAACACGGCAGCCTTGCTGGCGCGGTCCACGATGATGCCGACATAGGCCTCGCTGGCGATGTCCTCGGCCGGCGTGATGAGCACCTTCTCGACCGGGAGGTCCTTGATCGTCATCCCGAGGATCCTCGAGGCATGCTCCTTCGCGTCGGCCGCGCTTTTGGCTAGCTTCACTCCGCCCGCCTTGCCGCGGCCGCCGGCGTGAACCTGCGCCTTGACTACGACCATCCCGCCGAACTTCTGAGCGATACGCTCTGCTTCCTCGGGGGTAGTGGCGACCTCTCCGGGCGGAACGGGCACTCCGTGTCGGAGAAGGATTTCTTTCGCCTGGTATTCGTGGATGTTCATCAAGCTCCTGGTGTGAGCAACAATCGTCCGGCCCCGCTCCCGTCACGCGGGGCGGGGCCTGATCGAATCCGGCCCGCGTCGCGGACCGGAGTTGAAAGTGGTTTACTGGTACCTGCTAGGGGTTACCAGTTACCGGAGAACTACGTGAGTCGAATGCCCGATTACCGCGTGCCTCCGAAAACCGTCATCCCTCGGGAGGGGCAGCGCACCCCGGTTGATCCAGCGTCGTCGTCGAAACAGGTAACCGGCAACTGGTCCCCTCCGTCATTCAAGCGCCGCAATGATAAGCGTGCCCCAGAACCGGAGCAAGCTTGGGAGAGGGGCTCTAGTTGGTTGCGGCGCCGGGTGTAAGCGTCTCCTGCAGTTCCTCCCACGTCTGACCGAACCCCGCCCAATCGCCTGCTCTCAGAAGGGCCTCCGCCTGCGACATCAGGGTCCGAGCGCGTTGCATACTTTCAGACTCGCCAGCAATGGGCCCTGGCAGGGGCGTCGACACTGCTCCTGAGTCGGCAGGGGGTCCGGACTGCCCCCGCAGCAGAGCGGCCACCGCGGAGGTGAAGGTCGGCTCCATCACGACACGCCCGGAGCCCGCGAGGATTACCCGTTCGAGCTGGGGGATCGCAGCGTTCGCCGCCTCCAGGAAGAGCGGCTCCACATATACCAGCGAGCCCTCCACAGGAACGATCATCAGGTGCCCCCGAATCACGTCGCTGCCACCCCGTCTCCAGAGCGAGAGCTGCTGCGAGATCTCAGGGTCCTGATCGATCATCGCCTCGATCTGCTGCGGCCCCTGGATCAGCTCGTCGCGCGGCAGCAGGTAGAGGATCTGCTGCCCGTAGTTCGGAGCGTCGTTCCGGGTTACCAGCAATGCCGTCATGTTCTGCCGACCCCGGGCGACGTAGGGCACGGAAAGGAGGAACTCGGATTCCGATGAGCCGGGCAGAGGGTACATCGAGTATGTCGGCTCCATCGACGCGGGGGTACCGCGGTACTGCTCTGTGGCGACCGACCACACGTCCTCCTGCCCGTAGAACTCCCGCGGGTCCTGCAGATGGTAGCTGCCCATCACCTGAGCCTGCACCAGCATCAGCTGGATCGGGAAGCGGAGGTGCGCGCGCAGTGCCTCGGGCATCTCCTCGCCCGGCCGAATCAGATCCGGAAAGATCCTGGAATATGTGTCCAGGATCGGATCATTCTCATCGACGCGGTATAGGCGGACCTCCCCGGTGACCGCATCAACCGTCGCCTTGACGCTGTTCCGGACGTACCGGACCGGACGCGAGTCGAAAGCCGATCGCCTCGACAGGGGGAAGTTGTCGCTGGTGGTATAGGCATCCACCACCCAGAGGATCCGGCCGGCGTCGATAACCGGGTAGGCGCTTCTTTCCGCCGTAACCCGCAGGAAGGGAGCGGCGGCCATGACACGCTCGGAGACTACCCTCCTGAAGACGATCTTGCTGTCGTCCCCGAGCTCACCGGAGAGCAGAATGTTCTTGCTCTGGAAAGCCCATGCGAAGAGGAGCTGGCGCATTGCACCGCTGATGGAGATGCCGATCGGCTCTGTCTGAGGTCCTAGGATGACGTACTCCCGAGTCCGCTCTCCGAAGTAGACGCTCGGGTTCTCTAGAGCCAGCTCAGCTGGAGCCGCCGGGTCGACCTTCGGTGGATCGATGTCCCACACGTAGAACTCGGGCGTTCCGTCGGCGGCCATGGTCGCCACCGGACTCACGACCGCCCCCTCTCCGGAGACGTAGTTCAGATGGAGGTTCTGCCACGTCTGGGCTGCTGCCTCGAGCTCTGTCGTCTCCAGCTCGCGGACCGATATCGCAACAGGCTCCTGCGCGCCTTCGGGTCCGTACCGGTCGTGATGTACGCTGCCAAAGGAGTAGTAGCGGAAGAGCGCCTGCTGCTGCTGGTATGTGGTCAGGAGCGGCCGCGGATCCCAGAGCGGGACGCCGCTAAGCCTCTCGAGCAGCGCTGCCTCGTCGATCTCCGCACGCGTGTCGTACGGTAGCGGCACGCGCTCGACGGTCGCGAGATCGTATGCCGCACGCGTGAACTCAAGATGCTGCTGAATGAATCCTTCTTCGCGGGGGAACTGATTCGGCTCGACGACGAAGCGCTGGATCGAGGACGGGTAGATAACCTCCGCCGAAACGAGCCCGACAAAGAGCAGGATCGCGGCAGCAACGGGAAGACGAGGGGCGCCTCTCCAGCTGCCGTATCCGATAGCTGCTGCGGCCGCCAGGGTGAGGACCAGAACGATCAGCTTCGCCGGGATGCGGGCGTGCACGTCCGTATAGCCCAGGGCACCCTCGAAGCCGTTTCCGCTCACCAGCAGGTGGTAGCGGTCGAGCCAGACGTTGAACGCGTAGAAGAGGAGAAATGCAGCCACCAGGACACCAAGGTGGCGCCGTGCGAGGGCGGATACCGTAAGCTTTCCCTCCACCACCCGAATTGCCCCGGTGGAGACGTACGCCGCGGTTGCGAGAAGAGCGATCCAAAAGACGAGCAGCGATGCCAGTGTCTGGATCCGGCTCAGGACCGGGAGCTGGAAAACATAGAACGAGGCGTCGCGACCGAAGACGGGGTCCGCGAGGCCGAAGCTGTCGGGATTGAGAGCTGCCAGGATTGGGAGCGGATCTGCCAGTCCGGACGAAAGCCACCACGCGGAGAAGAGCGAGAGAATGCCCAGGGCTCCAACGACATACATCTGCGGAAGGCGCTCCGCGATCTCGATGTTCGCATAGCGACGACGTACCCGGATTGTGCCCAGAGATCGTGCGACGAACCAGAGATTGGCGAAGACCGCCAGAGCTGTCAGAAGCGCGGCCGTTCCCCTTACAAGAAGAGCGGCGCGCCAATGGGTCCAGAAAACATTTTCGAGCTGAAGGCTGCGGTACCAGTAGAGCTCGACCAGAAAACCGGCAATCGCCCGCCCTCCCACGAGTAGCAAGAGAAGGCCGACGATTACACCCGAAATTATGGCTCTACGACCGAATTTCATCTAACTCACGGAGACGTCCTGCGCGCGGACCCACCCTTCCATCTCCTCGCGAATCGCAGCGAGCGCCTCATGGTTTCTCGCTTCGTAGCGGGCAACGAGAACCGGCTCGGTGTTCGATGCCCGCAGCAACCCCCAGCCATCAGGGAATAGGACGCGTGCACCATCGACATCGATCACTTCCCGGTCCCTCGCGAAATGACTGACTGCGCGCTCCACGATGCCAAACTTGCGCTCTTCCGTCGTGTGGTAGCGGATCTCGGCCGTCGAGACGAACTGGGGGAACTCCTTGAGCCGCTTGGAGAAAGGCTCCTTCGAGCGAGAAACGATCGAGATCAGCAGGCAGGCAGCGAAGAGGGCGTCATCGAAGCCGTAGTAGTCATCGGCGAAGCAGATGTGGCCCGACAGCTCGCCGGCGATCAAGGCACCCTCGCTCTTCATCCGCTCCTTGATCAGCGAGTGTCCAGTCGCTGACATGATCGGCACGCCGCCAACCTTGTTCAGCACCTCGGTGAGCGCCTGAGAGCACTTCACATCAAAGACGATCTTCTGACCAGGGCCCTTCCGCTCGATCAGCTCCAGCCCGAACAAGAGTGTCAGGGTGTCGCCCCGCACGATCTCGCCCGTCTCGTCGACGGCGCCAATTCGGTCAGCGTCTCCGTCGAAGGCGATGCCGAGATCAGCCCCTTCATCCAGCACCACGCGCTGAAGATGGACCAGGTTCTCGTCCACCACCGGATCCGGGTGGTGGTTCGGGAAGGTGCCATCGGACTCGCAGAAGAGTGGGATGATCTCGACTGAAGGTCCCATCGCCCGAAGGAGCTCCACAGCCACGACGCTGCCGGTGCCGTTTCCGCAGTCGACGACGACCCTTACCGGGCGATCGACCTTGAAACGGGTGGAGAGTGACTCGATATACGCTGGAAGGATATCCCTCACCTCCGTCGCGCCGCTGCCCTGCTCGTAGTCCGCCTGCTCCATCAGGACGCGAAGCTCCTGAATGGCCTCTCCATAAATCGAACGCCCACGGACGGAGAGCTTGAAGCCGTTGTACTGCGGCGGGTTGTGCGAGCCGGTTACCTGGATCGCTCCGTCGGTGCCGTAATTGGCTGAAGCGAAATAGAGGGCCGGAGTCGGAAGCGTGCCGACGTCGATCACATCGATGCCGACGCTTTGCAGACCTTCGCGAACTGCGGCTGCAAGGTCATCCGAGCTCAACCGGTTGTCCCGACCGACAACCACTCTCAGCGGGTCGGTGCTATGCCGACGGAGCATCGTTCCGAAAGCCCGGCCGATGGAATTGGCTACAAAGGGGTTGAGATCCCGTCCGACGACGCCGCGTACGTCGTACTGCCGGAAAATGTGCGGGTTGATCGTTTGTGCAGACTCGGAATTGCTCACTGATATATCAGAAGGTGCGGTTGTCGTTGGAATTCACTGTCGCGATGCATTCAATCTCAACGGCGCAGTCACGAGGAAGTCTTGCCGCCTGAACCGTGGACCGGGCGGGCCGATGATCTCCGAAGTAACTGCCGTAGATCTCATTCATAATCGGGAAGTCGGCCATATCCCGGAGGAACACGGTAGTCTTCACTACCTCTCCCAACGAGGAGCCTGCTGCTCCCAATACTGCCGTCAGGTTGGCCATCACACGATGGGTCTGAACGTCTGCCCCGCCCTCGACCAGCTCGCCAGTCGCAGGATCAAGCGCGATCTGACCAGCGGTGAATACGAGTCCGCCGGAAACGATAGCCTGGCTGTAGGGCCCTATTGCCGCGGGGGCCGCCTCCGTCTGAACGATCTTCATGGCTGGTTCTCTTGCGGGACTGGCTAGACTGCAGCGGCTTCGGCGTGATACCGCTGCGCTTCCTCTCGTACTTCTTCGGGTGAAACCGTCGCGACGCCAGGCTTCCCGACCTCGATAGCGGCCGCGAAGTTGGCCAGGATCGTTGCCTCGGTTATCGAAGCTCCCCCGCCGAGCGCCACGGCGACGAAAGCCGTGACTGTGTCGCCGGCACCCGATACGTCGAACACCTCGCGCGCCACAGCCGGAATTCGGAAGCTGGTGCCATCCTCAGACCGAACGACCATCCCCTCTTCGCCGAGTGTCACCAGCAGGTGCTTGCAGCCGAATCGGCGGCGGGCATTCTCGAGCCAGTCGTCGTCCAGCGGCTGAATCGGCACCCCGAGCGCGCTGGTAAGCTCGAGTGCATTCGGCTTGAACACCGTCGCGTCCCGGTACTCGAAGATGTGCCGGAACTTCGGGTCCACGACCACGGGGACTCCAGCTTCACGAGCCGTTTCGATCGCGCAGCGGATGACCGCAGGGGTCAGCACGCCCTTGTTGTAGTCCTCGAGGACCAGAACGTCACTCTGGGTGATTACTTCCTGGATCAGACCGCAGAGCTCAGCCACGACCTCGACCGGCAGATCGGAATCGACCTCACGGTCGAAGCGCACGACCTGCTGCTTGCGTGCCATGACTCGCGTCTTGGTCGTCGTCGGTCGATCGGCGCTCGAAATGAGCCGCGCCCGGACCTCCCCTCCGCCGTCGAGGCTCTCGATCGCGGCGCGCACCTGCTCTCCAGCCACATCCTGTCCTACGAAGCCCACCACGTGGCAGGCAGCACCGAGCCTCAGCACGTTGGCCGCGACGTTGGCTGCCCCTCCAAGCGCGGTGCGCTCCTCCTGAACGTGAACCACAGGAACCGGTGCTTCCGGCGATATCCGGTGGACAGAGCCACTTAGGTAGACATCGAGCATCAGGTCACCGATCACCGCGACCCGGACACCGGATGCACGTCCAAGAATCTCGTCCAGGCGGTCCAGCTCGAGCGTGGTCATCGCGACGCGTCAGTTGGCGGGAGAGGCTGTTCTCGCTCAGCTCGGAAAAAGCGGGCGCAATGTAACTCCCGTCGCGTAAACATGTAAAGCTGAGTTGGGCGGGCTTCCCTGCCCTTCCGCCGCACGGAAATTGCGCCCCTGCGGACCCCGAAGTCGGGCGGACATCAACTAATCGGCGGAGCCAATGGCAGAGAACCCGGACAATGTGACCCGTCTGCAGGTTGCTGGAACCAAGCCGGAGGATGTAGGCAAGGGCGTGGCGCGCCTGGGTCGTAGCGCAATGGAGAACTTGTCGGTATCCGAAGGCGATGTGGTGGAGATCACAGGTAAGCGATCCACCGCTGCAATCGCTCTTGCGCCATATGCAGAGGATGTCGGTCTCGACCTGATCCGGCTCGATGGGCTTCAGCGCGCGAACGCTGACATCGGTATGGGCGACCATGTCGATGTGAAGAAGGCGGATGTAAAGCCCGCGCGGCGCATCAGCATCGCGCCTGCTCAAAAGAACATGAAGCTGAGCGGCTCCCCGGAACTCCTCCGCAGAACTCTCTTTCGCCGGCCCCTCGTCGCTGGCGATGTCGTATCGACCGCCGTCTATCAGCGGACGCAGGCGCCAGCCGGGGGAACCAATCGCCAACCGGAGGACATCTTCCGCACCTTTTTCCAGCAGCCGGCGTTCGCGCTGCAGGAGATCCGACTCGTCGTCGTTGCCACGATACCGAGAGGGGTCGTCCAGGTAGCCGCGGACACCGAAATCGAGCTGCTCCCGGAGTACACCGAGCCGCAGGAAACTCGGCGGGCGGATGTCACCTATGACGACATCGGTGGATTGGGTGCCACCGTCGAGCAGGTGCGCGAGATGGTGGAGCTTCCGCTGAAGCATCCGGAGCTCTTCCACCGGTTAGGGATCGATCCACCGAAGGGGGTTCTGCTGCACGGGCCGCCGGGAACCGGCAAGACGCTTCTCGCCCGGGCAGTCGCAAACGAGGCCGACGCGAACTTCTTCAGCATCGCCGGCCCCGAGATCATGGGGCGGCATTATGGAGAGTCGGAGCAACGGCTCCGGGAGATGTTCCAGCAGGCCCAGCAACAGGCTCCCTCCATCATCTTCATCGACGAGATCGATTCCATCGCTCCGAAGCGCTCGGACGTTACGGGCGAGCTCGAGCGTCGCGTAGTCGCTCAGCTCCTGACGCTGATGGATGGGCTGGAACCGCGGCAGAACGTCGTGGTGATGGGGGCGACGAATCGCCTGAACGCGATCGACGAAGCTCTCCGCCGTCCCGGTAGATTCGACCGGGAGATCGTGATCGGAGTGCCCGATTTCCAGGGTCGTCGCGAGGTTCTCGCGATCCACACCCGCGGAATGCCCCTGGCTGAGGACGTCCTGGTGGATGAGCTCGCCCGCGGCACGTACGGATTCGTGGGAGCGGACCTGTCCGCGCTCACGCGGGAAGCTGCGATCGAAGCGCTGCGCCGGAATCTTCCCTACATCGATCTCGATGGGGGTGAGATCCCGGGGGAGGTACTGGAGAACATCCGCGTCGAGCGGAACGACTTCCTCAACGCGCTGAAGCGGGTCCAACCGTCGGCGATGCGGGAGATCATGATCCAGGTACCGGACGTGACCTGGAGCGACATCGGGGGGCTCGAAGAGGCGAAGCGCTCGCTGAAGGAAGGAATCGAGCTCCCGCTGAAGCATCCCGACGCCTTCAAGCGGCTGGGAATCAGGCCGGCGAACGGCTTCCTCCTCTACGGGCCCCCGGGCACCGGCAAGACGCTGCTAGCGAAGGCGGTCGCACGGGAGGCGGAAGCGAACTTCATCGCCACCAAATCGTCGGATCTGCTCTCAAAGTGGTATGGCGAGTCAGAGCAGCAGATCTCGCGACTGTTTGCGCGGGCACGTCAGGTGGCTCCGACGGTGATCTTCATCGATGAGCTGGACTCGCTCGTCCCGCAGAGAGGTGGTGGGGGTGAGCCCGCGGTGACAGAGCGCGTGGTCAACACGATGCTGGCGGAGATCGATGGGCTGGAGGAGCTGCAGGGAGTTGTCGTTATCGGAGCTACAAACCGGCCGACCCTGCTCGACCCTGCCCTGCTGCGCCCCGGTCGCTTCGATGAGCTGATCTACGTCTCAGTGCCGGACATTGCGGGCCGGCTCCAGATCCTGAAGATCCACACAGCTGACATGCCGCTCGCCAACGACATCGACATCGAGTCGCTGGCCGACCGGACACACGGGTATACGGGTGCGGACCTCGAGGACGTGACGAGGCGTGCGGGGTTGAACGCGCTGCGAGAGGACATGGAGGCGACGCAGATCTCCATGCGCTTCTTCGAGACCGCGCTGAAGGAGACGCGCGCCTCAGTGACGCCGGACATGGAGCGTGAGTACGAGCAGATTGCGGAGGAGCTCAAACGGGAAAGCCCCCAGGGACGCCGCATCGGCTTTCAGGTGGCGCCATCCTAGCCTCCCGAAGCTCCTACGAGCCTCGGCAAGGGTTGCTCAGCGAAGTGGGGCCTGATTCCGAGCCGATAGCCGGTGGGTCCGGTACCTCGGTCTCCGAGCGAATACCTATGACGAGTCCCGCCAGCCTCGTCGCTTCAACGAGAAAGGAGATCGAGCACGTCTGAATCGCCCGTCCCATCTTCATCGGATCCGGCCGTGCAGATACAGGCACGGCCCGCCGCTTTGGCCTTGTACAGCGCCGCGTCGGCAGCCCTGTACAGCGACTGTAGATCCTCTCCATCGGCGGGGTAGACGGCGATTCCGGCGCTGAACGTAACCTCCAGCCTGCCTCCTCGACCGTCATCTATAGGCTGTTGACGGAACTTTTCGAGGGCTGACTGGAGGCGAGATGCAGCGTCGCCTCGATCCATGCCGTACATGCCGAGCACGAACTCTTCCCCGCCCCAGCGCCCGATTACGTCTTCTCCGCGGAAGACTCGGAGCAGAAAGTCTGCGAGCTGTCGAAGCACACGATCACCCGTTGCGTGGCCGTGGCAATCGTTGACCTCCTTGAACCGATCGATGTCGAGCATGGCAAAGGAGAGCGGCTGTTGATGCCGGTCCGCCAATCGCCTGAGCTGCTCGATCATCTCCGACGACTTCCACCGGTTCGCAATGCCGGTGAGGAAGTCGGTTTCTGCCATGTTTCTGTAGAGGCGGGAACGCTCCAGCCTGTTGGAGATCCGGGTAAGCAGCTCTATCTCCACGATCGGCTTCACGATGAAATCGTCGGCACCTGCCGCAAAAACCCGCTGCACAACCTCGCTCTCACGGTTGGCCGTAAGCACCAGAATCGGCAATCCCTGCCACCGGGGATCGCTCCTCACGACGCGACAGAGCTCCACGCCAGTGAGGTGAGGCATGTCCAGATCGAGGATGAGGAGATCGGTATCGCCCTTCTCGAGCTTCGCCAGCACTTGGAGGGGATCGGTGAGAGTCTCGATGTCGAACCCCTCACGGGAGAGGATCGACTCGAGCGCAGCGAGGATGTGTGCGTCGTCGTCGACCGCCAGGATGCGGCCGCGCTGCGGACGGAGGGACTGGAGCATACGCTCGGCCTCCGTGATCACCGCGGCCGCTGCGATCGGCTTCTCGAGGAATGAGCGTGCACCCATGCGCGCGGCGGTGACGCGGTCCCAGAGCGATTCCTCGCCACCCATCACGATCATTGGGATCGGCGGCTCGACCTGGGAGAGCATCTGGAGCAGCGAAGCCCCGGAGGCCGGCCTGCGCTCCACCGTCATATCCACGACGATGATGTCGGGTCGCTCCGCGATCAGCTTCGTGCGCGCCTCACCGACCCGCTCAAGCGCGACGCCCCGGATGCCGCGTTCCGCAGCGGCTGCTACGAGCCCGTCCGCGAAGCGCGTGTCCGAGTCCAGGATCAGCAGCATCGGCGCGCGATCCGGAAGCTCTACAGGGGTCTTTGGCTTTCCCTGACCCTGCTCCAGCCCCCAGCGCAGCCTCATAACACTGTCGGAAAACCTCCGCAGATTCCCCGAGTCGATGTCAGCAACTCCGCCGAGGATCTGCTCACAAGTGCGCGCGATCCTGGAGGCTTCCGAGAAGCCGAAGGTCCCCACCGAGCCCGCGAGTTTGTGCGCCTCACGTTCAGCCTCGCGTCGTTCCTGGAGGCTAAGCGTGCCCTGGAGCAGGCCCGCACCTGCCGATTCGAGCAGATCCACGCGTGCGAAGATCGTCTCCCGGAAGCGCTCCCATAACGCAGCGACTCCGGCGGCCACGGAATCGCCGGCAGTGGCGCGTGAGCTCCTGGGCTGTATACCAAGCAGCTGGGCCGAGTGGCGGACCAGCTCGCGTCGGTCGAGGGGGGAGATCAGCAGCTGATCGACCTGATGCGACTCGACGAGCCGACGGCCGAGCGCGGGATCGGAGGCCGAGTCCAGACAGAAGATGATCCTGGTGCTTTCTGCCGCGGAGTTCGCCCGCGCCTGACGCGCGACCTCCTCGCCCTCCCCGTCACCGACTCGTTCCGAAAGAACGAGAAGAGCGGGCGGCGCAGGATCGACTACTTCGTCCAGGGCCTGCGGAAGGGAGTCGGCATTCATGATTTGAACACCGTCGATCTCTTCCTCGAGCCAGGCTGCGACCTCTTCGCCGAATCCGGCGACCAAAATCCTTGGGGTCACTTGCCTGCCAGCTTCGAGTCGATTTCGCCTGCGAGCGTGAGCGGGTCGAACGGCTTCGCGATCACCCCGGCAACCCCCAGCTCCTCGAACTGCTTGCGGTCACTCGCCTGTACCTTGGCAGTAAGGAGGATGACAGGTATCGCACGCGTCGCCTCATTCTGCTGAAGGAGCCTGAAGGTGCTTGGGCCATCGAGCTCAGGCATCATCACATCCATCAGGATCACGTCGGGTTGCAACCCGGGGGCAAGCTGCAGCGCCTGCTGTCCGGAGCTCACCGGGGTGACTTCCCATTCTCCGATGACCTCCAGGCAGAGCTGCGCGACCTCGCGGATATCGTCTTCGTCGTCGACGATCAGAATACGACGGGGCATCAGTCGGTTTTTCGGGGGATGAGTAGCTTGTCCAGCAGCGTCACGACACGCTCCTCAAGTTGAGCCGGCGAAATCCGGCCCTTCGTCATGAACTCGGTAGGGCCGAGGCGAAGACGCTGCCTTTGCTCGTCGTTGAGGTCGAGCGCGGAGTAAACCACGAGTGGTACGGATCTGAGAACGTTGTCCTGCCGCAGGCACTCCACCACCTGAAATCCGTCGCTGCCGCGCAGCAGGATGTCGAGCACGATCAGATCGGGCGGACTGTCCTTGCTGTGCTTCACGGCCTCTTCGCAGCTTTCCGCGTGAAGAACCTGAAGTCCCTTGCGGCTGAACATCGCGTTCAGAACCTCGGCCAAGTCCAGGTCGTCCTCGATGAGAAGAATCCTTCCAGCTCGTGATTCCTTGCTGAGTACCCGCTGCAGCGCGTCGAAAAGCGACGAATCATCAGCGGCTTTGGTCACCCATTCGTCACTCAACTCCTCCACGTCGTCGTCGAGAGGCGGCGGTGTGGTGCTGAAGATGATGATAGGGATGTCGCGCGTGGCTTCATCCTCTTTGAGGACCATCATGGTCTGACAGCCGTCCATCCCCGGCATCGCCAGGTCGAGGAGAATCGCATCGGGGAATTCGCGACGGGCGACAGCGATCGCTTCCCCCCCCCCGATGAGGCGGTATGGACAGCGAACCCGCGCGCCCGCACCCGCTCACCTACGGCCTCTCGAGTGATCTCGTCATCATCACACAGCAGAATCACGGGTTGGGGACGAGCGGCCGGTCGCTTCACCTGTGCGATAGGAAGCGTGAAGTGGAACCGGCTCCCGCCGCCAAGCTCGCTCTCCACCGAAACAGTTCCGCCATGCTGCACGACAATGCTTTTAGCGATCGCGAGGCCCAGCCCGGTCCCCCCCTTCTCGCGGGAGTCGGAGGCGTCCACCTGCTGGAACCGCTCGAAGATGCTTTCGTGTTTTTCCTTCGGTATACCGCGTCCGTCGTCGGCGACGGTGAACTGCACGAACTCGCCGGTGATTCGCGTCTCCAACACGACCTTCCCGCCGGGAGGAGAGAACTTTACGGCGTTGCTGAGGAGATTGGTCAATACTTGAACGATCCTGTCGCCATCCGCGTGGACCTTGGCCCGGACCGGCTTCGTTTCGAACGCGATGCGATTCTTTTCCGCCATCCCTGCGACCGTCTCGACTGCGTCGGCGACCAGCTGCTCGACCTCCACGATCCGCGGGTTCATCGTGATCTGTCCCGACTCGATGCGCTCGATGTCCAGGATATCATTGATGAGCCGCACGAGGCGATCGGTGTTCTGGGCGGCAATCTCCAGCATGCGCTGGCCGCGCTCCGGGAGGCTGCCGAGCATACCGCTAGCGAGCAGACCGAGCGAGCCGCGAATCGAAGTGAGTGGTGTCCTCAGCTCATGGCTGACGACAGAGACGAACTCGTCCTTCATCCGGTCCACCTCACGCCGCTCGGTGACGTCGCGGAAGGTCACCACCCCACCAACGATGTTGCCGTCTTCGACAATGGGGTTCGCGATGTACTCGACCGGGAAACCGGTGCCATCTTTCCGCCAGAAGAATTCGCTGTCAGACGCGTGGACCTTGCCATCGCGCAGTGAGATTCGGATCGGGCACTCTTCGATCGGATAGGGTGCGCCATCCGCACGGGTGTGGTGCATGACGTTATGGGAGAGGCGCCCCCTCACCTCGTCGGCCTCCCACCCGATCATCGCGGCCGCGGCTGGATTCAGGAAGCTGATCCGGCCGTCAGCGTCCAAACCGCAGATGCCGTCGCCGGCGGCCTGCAGAATCAGCTCGTTGCTCCGGCTGAGGCGCGCGAGCTCGGCCTCAGCCTTCGTGCGCTCCGCCATCTCGGCC
>ERZ1066118.1610-NODE-1610-length-13415-cov-35.488174_pt1 | contig 13415 bp, 8 predicted proteins | sample MGYA00382765_ERZ1066118 | MGnify/ENA primary metagenome ERZ1066118 (study PRJEB33369, sample SAMEA5778348) | biofilm metagenome | biome: Industrial cooling water; feature: Water cooling tower basin; material: Biofilm | place: United Arab Emirates | collected...
AACGAGTATCTGAACTAGATGAACGAGTATCTGAACTAGATGAACGAGTATCTGAACTAGATGAACGAGTATCTATACTCTCCCCTGCTCCTCTGCTCACCTGCTCCCCTGCCTCTTGCGGTATCCAACGCTGTGCCTCTTCAACATAAAGGGCGGCGCTTGCTACTGATGTTGCTATAGTACGATCGCCTACGACGAGTCGTAGGCGATCGTTAGGTAGGTGTTTTGTGCCAAAAGGAATCGCGATCGCAAAGCAACTTCCCTGCCCTACGATACTCCTGACATCGATCGTGCCATTATGCAGTCGAATCAGTTCGCGTACCAAAGCTAGACCAATCCCAGATCCTTCATGGGTTCGTGCCTGTACTCCTCGGACTTGATAGAATCGCTCGAATAGATGGGGCAGGTGTGCGGCTGCAATTCCCGTGCCGGTATCTTCGATTTCAAGTATGACGCGATCGCGATCCGCAGGATGCAGTCTGACTGCAATCTCACCTGCAAAGGTGTACTTAAAGGCGTTAGAAAGCAGATTGAGAACGATTTTCTCCCACATTTCACGGTCTACATAAACTGGCTCTGGCAATGGTGGGCAATCAACAATCAACCTTAGCTCTGCTCGTTCAATGGCAGAACGAAATACGCTCGCTAGCTCAGTTGTAAACATTGCCAAATCGGTTGGTTCGTACACTGCTTCCATGCGTCCAGCTTCAATGCGGGAGAAATCGAGTAGAGTATTAACCAGCTTCAAGAGGCGTAAACTGTTGCGATGGGCGAGTTCTAAGCGTTCTCGGTGAACAGGGGCGAGGGGATGGGTGCGATCGCTCAAAGCATCTTGCAGGGGAGCCAGGGATAGTGTCAGCGGTGTGCGGAATTCGTGACTAACGTTGCTGAAGAAGAGGGTTTTGGCGCGATCGAGTTCTGCCAGAGCTTCAGCGCGTTGGCGTTCTTGTTCACGCTCAGATTGTTCTCGCACTCGCTGAAGTTCCGATTCGCGCATGGCTGCTTCGGCTTTCGCGCGTTCGACTGCCGCCCAAGTGCGTTCGGCGGTTTCCTGCAACAGTTTCGTTTCCGCTTCGCTCCACTCGCGCGGCGTTAGATGCTGCAAGGCGAACGATGCCGCCCAGTGTCCTTCTTTAACGAGCGAAATTGCCAGCAAAGCCGCCACGCCAACCGCCCGAAACTCCGCGCGCGCCGACTCGCTCAAGTTCGGGTCTGCGTTCACGTCCGAGATGCGTAGTATTCTTCCAGCAAGCAGTTCTTTGCCCGCCCAGCCGAAATCGTCAATCCGTCCTCTGCCGATGAGCGGCGGCGCGCCTTCGCGCACGTAGTTGTCCGCGACAACCCAGTGTTCGTCGTCCGGCTCGATGTCCACGTAATACGCGCGGTCAACGCCCAGATATTCGCCGATGACACGCGACGCTGTGCGTTGAATTTCAACCGCGTCAGAAAGCGATCGCAGGGCATCTGATAGCTTGATTCGGAACGCATCCCGCTCAGCCGCGCGGCGCAATTGGGCTTCTGCGTGCTTGCGATCGGTGGTGTCCTGGAAAATGCTGGCGACGCGGCGGCTCTGGGCTCCACCAACTTTGGAAGCGTAAAAATCGAACCATCGCCCATGCGGTTCGGCGTAGTGTTCGGCGCGTACCGATTCGCCCGTGAGCGCGACGCGCCCGATCAGTTCATACCAGTAGTCTTCATAATCCGGGTCGATCTCGCGCATCCGCCGCCCGGAGAAATCCCGTCCGGCAAGACGCACCGCCGCCGGATTCGCTTCGAGGTAAAGAATATCAATCGGCTGCTCGTTTTCGTCGAAGATGACATCGCAGAGAAGATAGCCTTCGTCAATCGAATCGAACAGCGATCGATATTTGGCTTCCGACTGCCGCAACGATTCCTCGGCACGGGCACGTTCAAGCCGCGTCCAGATGCGGCTCGTGATTTCGCGCAGCAATTCGATTTCGTCCTCGCGCCAGTCGTGCGGTGCGGAATCGAGCAGACTGAAATAGAAACGCCATTTGTTCTGATGGATGAGCGGCACGCCGACAAACGCGCCTACGCCCAGCGCAGCATAACGCTCTGCGTCAACCCGCTCGTCCTTCGCAGTATCGCGGACAACGGCGATTTCCCCGGCGCAGTGGAGAAGTTCAAATTCGGGCGAGAAATAGTCTTTTGTGGCGTAAGAGCCTTTCATATCGGGCAAATCCGCTTTGTGCCATTCGTGGATGACGCGACCCGTCTGCTGGTCTTCACTGATTTCGGAGAAAATGACGCGGGCGACGTTGAAATGTCTGCCGATTTTTGCGCCGATCGCAGCCATCGTTTCGTCAATGTTCGTCAGATGCACCAGGTCTTGGCTGATTTCGGCTAAGAAAGCGAGATTCGCTTCGTGGCGTTTGCGTTCGGTAATGTCCTCAAAAATATTGGCAACTACCCTGCTTTCAGCACCTCCCACCCGTGAGGTATGGGTTCGATACCATTGCTGAATCCCTGCATGAAAATTTTCATAACGGATGGACTCGCCTGTTTTGACTACGCGGTCATAGGTTTCCAGCCAGTAGTCCTCGGAAGGAACAAACTCGCTGCACAATCTGCCTGCCACATTCTTTAAGCCAGTTATTTTTTCAAATGCCGGGTTTGCCTCGACCCAACGCATATCAACAGGTTTGCCGCTATCGTCGTAAATTAACTCCAACACAGAAAGACCTTCATCCATCGTCTCGAACAGCGATCGATATTTTGCTTCTGATTCGCGTAAGGCTGTTTCCGATCGCCGCTGCTCAATTAAATCTGCCGCCTGTCGTGCCAGGACATCGAGCAGACTTAGCTCCCGTTCGGATGGCTGATGCGGTTCCTGCCAGTGAGTAGAAATCATGCCGACAACCCGACCACTGCGCGAGATCAGCGGTGTGGTCTGCACTGCTCTGACTCCTGAAAGGCGATAGGCGTCGAGATCCCTGCTGCCAGCCATAAACTCGCAGGTTTCGACATCGGGGACGATCGCTCGCTCACCCGTCCTCAATGCCACGCCGCAGGTACTATCTGAATCCACCCGTACCCACTGCCAAAAGGCTGCCGATGCCGGGTCAAATCCTTTCCATGCCAGTAACTGTAGTTCGTTGCGATCGCGGTGCAGCAATTGCATACTGCCCATCTGTGAGCGCATGAGAGCGATCGCCGCATCCAAAATCTGCTCATACAGGGCATCAATATTTTCCTCCTGAACCAACTGGCTGCTAATGAACTGCAACTGCTTGGCATCCGCTAGTTCTACCGCCAGTCTCGCCTCACTCTCGCGCAACGCGACTTCGGCGCGTTTTCGCTCGGTTACATCACTGGCAGTTCCAAACCATTCCACGATGTCACCCTGCTCATTTAGCATTGGAATGGCACGCGAGAACCTCCAGCCGATCGCCCCATCTTGTTGAATGACTTGATGTTCTAACTCAAATATGCTATTGGTGCGGATCGCTGCCTCGATGGCAGCCCATACCCTTGGCTGTTCCTCTGAGGGAATGTAGGTTTCAATCCAAGTCTGGTTTAGATCGTCGGTGTTGGCAAGAAAACTCTTACCTTCGAGACTCCGCATCTCGCGCCAATCGGCACTCATTCTATAAACTATGTCTGAGCTGGCGGTAACGAATAAGCGCAATTGTGTTTCGCTCTCGCGCAGTGCGGCTTCGGCACATTTGCGTTCGTCTTCGACGCGCTTGCGATCGCTAATGTCGTAAGAGACTGCCAGTACGGCATATATCTCCCCATTTTCAGCCCGAAGCGGCGTTCCCCGCGAGACGTAAGTGCGATCGTGGGCATGGTGTTCATGCTCAAATCGCTCACCCACAAGCGCTTTACGGTACATCGGTTCGTAATTCGCAGCTAATTGGGGCGGCAGCACTTCAAAAATTGTTTTACCAACTAAATCTTCTGGTTTGAATCCGGCAACAGATAACGCTTCTCCTTCAGCCAGCAAATAGCGCAACTCGCGATCGACGACAAAGGCTGCCCCACCCGGTAAATTCTGAATTATTGCCCGCGCTAGTGCTTCCAAGTGGCGCAATTGTTCCAGCGTCTGCTGTTCATGAATAACCGTTTCAGATCGAGGTCGTTGCATGGCACTTATGATTCCGACAATTGGGCGATCTCAGGCTCAAACTCGACCCGCCAGCCGAGCTATCATTTCAACTAATTCATTTGGCTGAGCTAGTTTGTGCAGATGGGATTCAAATCCGGCTGCAAGTGCTTTTTCTCGATCTTCTGCCAGATAGGCTGTGAGGGCAGCGGCGGGAATGTGCCAGCCTTTTTCGGCTTCGAGTTGACGTATTTTGCGAATCAAACTATACCCATTGTCATCAGGCATCAGAATGTCGCTAATCAGGACATCGGGACGAAATTGGTCTAGTGCTGCCAAAGCAGCAGCAGCTGTGGCGACGGCAGTGACGCGCATCCCGTGACATTCCAAAACCGCGGTAATAAATTCACGGGCATCGGCTTCATCATCGACAATTAGCACCTGCAAGCCGTCAAGGGACTGGGGCAGTGCGGGCATCACCATCGTTGTTGTTGGCATCTGTTCTGGATGCTGTGACTCAACTGATTGATTCAGCGTTTGCTGATAGCGGCTGACATCGTACACTCCAATCTGTAGTGTTTCAATCAAACCTGAATTGTTGCGCGCGATCGCTACAGTTAATTCGGCGGCAAATAATTCTCCCTTCCGTGGAGATAAGTTTAGCTGCCAAACTTGGATACCGCTGCTGTGAGCCAGTCGATTTAGATTGGTACGAAAGCTTGAGCGCTCTTCTTGTACGATATACACAGCCAGAGGCTTACCGGGTAGATGGGATTGTGGTACGTTCAGAAGTTGCGCGATCGCTTGGTTTGCTTCCAGAATTAAGCCATTGGCATCGGTAACCACGCAACCAATCGGCGACGAGTAAAACAAGTCATAATAGCGTCGATACTGTGTAGCAATCTGCTGATTCTGTTGGACAAGTTCTTCCTCAACTACCTCGGCTACTTCCAAACTCGTCTGCATTTCCTCATAAATTAATTGCAACCCTTCAAGCGCAGCATTAATTTCCTCCCCAGCCCGCGCAACTTGAACTTGTTCCGCTTGCAGCGCCGTAATTTGCCGCTGGATTGCTTGAAAATGCTGTCTAAATAGCTCGTCATTCATAAATCCTGCCTAGCGATGTTGCCAAACTTGTCTATCTGACACCTGTGGCGCGTACTGCCTCTAGTAGAGGTAATTAACAGCTGTTTTGAAGCTAATAACCCAAGTTGCTAGTTACAAATATTGTCTGTTCGAGCGGTGCAGCTCAACTTAAACAGTTTAAACCAGGTTACCTCTAGTCTAATAAACTCTCAACAAAAGCAACTAAATAATTTTACCTCAGATGGCAAATGGTGAGTTCCAGCCTTAAGGCTGAAATTGTTCAGCACGCAGTAATGCCCGCGCTTGACAGGTGTAGGTTCAGGGCGTCAGAATGCATCCCCTACTAGAGGGATGGGAGGTAATATCATGTTCGGTAGCATCGGTAGTTGAGCTGGGGCAGGTTTAAAAAATATCTCGTGATGCCACAGAATGGCTGCTTATACTCGCCCCTACTCCCGGCAAAAATTATAGACTACCGTTGCTAGCGGACATCATATAACTGGATGTTTTTTCACGTTCATCTCCTCCTCGAATTACGCCAGCGTTCAAAAATAATAGTTCCAATTTCAGCTCCTGAAATCGAACCGATTAACATGCCGCTATTCAAGTAAAATATAATCAAACCCAGTCCCTCAATAAAGTCTGGATTGGGATGTACAATATTGAATAAAATATATCCAATTCCCGAGCCAATATAAACCCCGATTACTGCTCCAACAATTGTCCAAATTACGACTAATAACTTCCGCATCCTCAAAGCAGCAAATATTCCGCTCGTGATTCCGGCAATCGCTCCATATAGGAGAGGAACTAAAACGAAAGAAACTGTTGTTGGTAGAAAATCAAGTAAATTCATTGACTGCTAACTGTTGCGAAAATCAATTATTGCTTGGCGATAAACATCCGCCATTCCGGTATCAAAACACTTTCCTTTCACAATATAGCCTGTCATTCCCTCCCGCTGCCGCAATTTTTCCAAACAGGTTGTGAGTTGAAACTCGCCTTTGAAGCGAATATTATTTTTGATGTCTTCTGACAAACAATCAAAGATTGTTGGCGTCAGGACATATAAACCAAAAATACATAAAAACTCATCCTCTGCCATGCCTTCTACCCGCAAATGCTGGCGGGCATATTCCACGGTTGGTTTTTCCGCAACTTCAGTCAAGGAAATAATCGAGTTTAATTCTTGCCAAACTCCAGCGACGCACCCAGCTTTTTCAATAATTCCTGCTGGCATTGTGGTTAATCCTACAACACTTTGCTCGATTTGTTCGTAAATATTTATAACTTGTGCCGCACAAGAAATATCCGTATCGGATGAGTAAACATGGTCACCTAAAGAAAGTAAAAATGGCTCATTGTTAACCCATTCTTTGGCACAAAATACAGCATGACCGTAACCTTCCTGAACGTCTTGAGTGAGAATTGTAACTCGGTTGCCTAAGTTTTGAAGGTATTGGCTGTATGCTTGATTTTGGGGCGATAATTTGTTGAAGAATTCGGGGGAAAGTGGAGATTTAAAAAAGTCTTCAAAAATTGCGCGATCGCCAGCCTGTACCACTATCCCAACTTCCTCTATTCCCCCACTAATTAATTCTTCCACAATTGACAGAATTACCGGCTTGGCACGCCCCTCCCGATCGATAATGGGAAACAGTTCTTTTTTAACAGCTTTGGTAGCTGGAAATAAGCGAGTGCCAAAACCAGCCGCCGGAATTACACCTTTGCGAACCTTTCTTTTTAAAGGATAGTTTTCTGGTTCGCTTGTGGGCTGGGCATCTGGCCCGCCGATTATTTGCCAGCTAGAAGGTTTTTCCACATCCAAATTACTTTTTATTTCCAGCTTCAAACATTGCATGTTGGGAAAATCACGCTCAACTATTTCTATAACTTTTTGCTGACTAGACTCATCTTTGACAATAAATTGCGCCGTGCCATCGCCTTGAGAACCAACGCCTTTACCGCCTAAAATATAAGGTTGAATTGGCTGATAGTTCAACAGTTGATGCAAAACGGGAGAAGTTAGTTGAGAGGGAGAAGCTGGGATTAAATATCGGTCGAATTCCGATTGAGATTTTTTCATCAATGCGCCAATTTGTTCAGCATCGCCTTTTTGCAGGGCGTCAATTGCTGCTTGGGTAATTTGAGCGCTGATGGAACCTAAATATTTTTGGACATTTTCTTGTACTTCATTGGCAGCAAAGGGATAACATTGATTCAAGTCGCTAAGGATTTCTTGGGTGTTTTTGCCCGCGCCGAGATCGACGATAACAAAGTATAAATCTTGGGATACATTTAGTTCGGTGACATCGATGCGATCGCGATCAAAAGTCATCAAAATCGGACGGCTGCCATAAGCACAAGCTTGATCCATTCTGCCGCAGCGGGAAGGGGTGGTAATTTCGCCTAAATAGGCAAACTCCATTTCGCCGCGAACGGTCATTTTTAAGTCATAAACGCGATTAAAAGTACGAGCAATTAAAACGCAAATAGCAGCACTAGAAGATAACCCTTTCCCAATTGGTAAATCGGTTAAGTAATTATCTATTTCCAGTCCGCCGATGCGATAGTGAGTGAGAAACTGATAAGCAACCCCAGCAGCATAACTGAAGAAACCGCCTATTTCGGCTTCAGCAAGTAAAACTTGCCTTTCCATTGGTAGAGAGAGAGTTTGACGAGTTCCATCACTTAAGGTAGCGCGCATAATTAGATGAGTTGGATGGGGTTTTACTTCGGCATAAAGACCTTGATTTGTGCCAACTAATAGCGCGTAGCCTTTTTCTAAATAGGGATTAATGCGGCGATAGCCACCCGCCCAATCGCTATGTTCTCCAAATAAACAAAGGCGTCCCGTAACAAAAATTTTCATGCTAGTTATTAGTTATTAGTTGATTTTGGGTTTAGGAACCAGCCTAATTTTCCCCATACCCCAGATTTTAGGATTAACAGGAATTAGGCAAAAAAACCCGGTTTCTAGCAAAAATCGTGGGTTTGGAGCAACGAGATTGACGCAGAAACCGGGTTTTTGGCTTTGCGTGCGTAAGGTAAGTCCCGATCAAGTACCAGCAACCAAAAGTAATTGCACAACATCCCGATAACCGTTTAATTCGGCAATTGTCAAAGCCGTATCGCCGTTTAAGTTTGCGATGTTGAGATCTGCGCCAGCGTCGAGCAATATTTTTACAGCAGCAAGATTACCGCGAGTGGCTGCACAGATTAAAGCAGTTGAACCAGATAAGTCTGGAAAATTCACATTAGCACCGTTCGCTAATAATGCTTGCATCACACTTGTGTAACCGCGATCGCTAGCTTTAATTAAAGCAGTTTGCCCATCATCTGCCACCACGTTGGGATCGCAACCGGCATTCAACAGCGCGATCGCAGTATCTACAAATCCCTCAGATGCTACTACAGTTAAAGCAGTTTCGCCCATGTTTTTAGCATTGCAGTCAGCTCCTTTTTGCCGCAACGCTGCCACAATTGTACTGCGGTCTTGCAAAGCTGCGAGTAACAAAGGTGTATCCCCCAAATTATTCCTGGCTTCGATATCAGCCCCTTGGTTAAGCAAGATATTTACCACGCGATCGCGTCCTTCGGCAATCGCCAGGTGTAACGCGGTTTCCCCATCGTTATCTTTGGCGTTAATTTCGGCATTTTTCTCGAGTAAAGCTGTCACAATTGGCACGTAACCTTCTGCCGATGCTGCCATTAAAGCTGTCCACCCATCTTGGTTTTTAATATTGACATCAGCACCAGCTTCGAGAAGACTTCGCACTAAATCTACATGACCTTGGTCGGATGCTAGGGTTAAAGCAGTTTCGCCTTCCCCATCTTGGGCATTGACATCCGCACCCCAAGCGAGCAACATTTGCGCGATCGCTAAATCTCCAGATTCTGCTGCCAGCATCAAAGCCGTTCTGCCATCACCCGTTCTAATATTGACATTTGCCCCATGCTCTAACAACAGCCGCACCCCAACGGCATTGCCAACGCCTGCCGATAAAGTCAACGCCGTTTCGCCGCCGCTGAGAAGGTTCGCGTCTGCGCCTGCTGACAGTAAAGCATCCAAAACAGAGCTATAACTCTGTTCTGCTGCCAAGTGCAAGGCTGTATTTTCGTCCTTATTCCTCGTATTCACCTCCGCACCGCCAGCCAGCAACACCTGTACGATATTGGCATATCCCCTCAGAGATGCTGCCATCAGCGCCGTGTTGCCATCCTCGTTGGTCGCATTGACATCTGCACCCCGATTTAGCAACATTTGTACGATCTCGACCCAATTTGCCGCCGCCGCTATCATTAAAGCCGTTGTGCCAAACCGCTTTCTCGGCTGATTGACATTCGCGCCAGCATCTAGTATATGTCGCGCGATCGCCGTATGCCCGTTTTGAGCCGCAAACATCAAAGCCGTCGTACCGTCTCGCCCCGTTCCATTCACATCAGCACCCTGGGCAATTAGGGCTTGTACCTGATGCATGTCACCACTTTGAGCCGCCCTTCTCAGTAAGACATCCTTATCTTTCGTGGAGGTCATGCCTGCTCCTCGTTCCATCCTCAGCATTGACAACTTAGCGCCAAATCAGCTGTTTGAGAAGTTCACTGAGATGCTTTGTGATAGTTTTGTCCCGATCCCATAGGTGTAGAAAAGTGTTTTTATGCTAACTTTTATTACAGTTCCTCATCTGACGACCCCAGCCCTATGAACTTGGAAATCCCCGCCTCGATTAAAACTTGGAGCCAATTCGGTCACCCGCTGATGATGTGGGTGCTGCTTGGCCTATCGATTTATGCCCTATACTTAGGCATTCAAGTCCGACGCACCAGAAGCGCCGAAGGGGACACGCGCAAAGAACTAATTAAAGGTAAGTTCAACCTCAAACACTACCAGATCGGATCGATCCTGTTTGCTTTAATGGTTCTCGGTACCCTGGGCGGTATGGCGGTTACCTACATCAACAACGGTAAGCTGTTTGTTGGCCCTCACCTACTGGTGGGATTAACCATGACCGGACTGATTTCGATTTCTGCTGCTCTTTCTCCCTACATGCAAAAAGGACAAGATTGGGCGCGTTACACCCACATTATCTTGAATATCAGCCTCTTGGGATTGTTTGGTTGGCAAGCAGTCTCGGGTATGGATATCGTGCAAAGAATTATTAGTAAGATGTAATGCGGTAATGGGTAATGGGTAATGGGTAATGGGTAATTGCTAATTGCTAATTGCTAATTGCTAATTGCTAATTGCTAATTGGTAGTAGATATACTTAATGGGGACACTGTCCTAACAGTTCGGTAGCGTGTTACCCATTACCCATTACCCATTACCTATTACCTATTACCTATTACCTATTACCTATTACCTATGACCCTTTTTGTGCGGCATCGGTAAGCCCAAGCTGGAATGAAAGTCTTGCTGTACCTTGTGAGTCAAGCGGTGGGATACTTGGCGGACGATTTGGCGGAGTAAGCTTGTACCCGTATTTTGAATCAAAGACATGGGCAAGCGGTAGATAAAGCGGGGAAACTGAATTGCCACCACTAAATCCAGCTGCCACTCTACCCGCGTCACCTCTCCTGGATAACTTGCCGATGCATTAATCGTTGCTTCTGTCAACTGCATTACGGCATTAAAATCAACATCATAGCCCGGTGGTATGTAATCCGGTACGGGTATGGTTTGGATGCGATAAACGCCTTCATCGGGGGGCAGTAACTCCAAGCCAATTTTTGGTTCTACCTCATATCCGAAAGAACCGAAGCGCCCGATGGTTAAAGCGTAGCCATTGTTACCGAGGGCTTGCGCCTTCATTGGGTGGGCGCAGCGCCTAAACCATTCTGGGTGAGCGTTGAGATATTCGGCAACCGTCGCCACATCAGCATACATGTCCATGCAATCTTCAAACTGCCCGTGAAACCGTACTGGCTCGCTCAAACCCATTGCATTGGCGATCGCACTCTCAGTATCGACAAAGTTCGGCAAACCCTTTTCAGTAACTTCAATTGCTGGATAATCACTGTAGTTTGATTGCATAGACGCATACCTGCGCGAGTTGTCCTAATGTTATGTTAAATATTCCCTTTCAGGTTTCAATAGTTACAACCTGACTCCAAATCTTCACTTTAACGACAAAACACCCTCCTTTTAGTTCACAGATTATTTACATTAAATTAAGGAAGCGGACTGCAAAGGTTGCAAAATTCCTAGTTTAACCAGGATAACTTGTGATATGAAAGCATTTGTAGCAGGGGCAACAGGCGAGACGGGTCGCCGCATCGTACAAGAGTTAGTCAAGCGTCAGATTCCCGTGCGTGCTTTGGTGCGGGATGCGGACAAAGCTAGAGCAATTTTACCCGCCGAGGCCGAGTTAGTAGTAGGTGATGTCCTCAAACCCGATACGCTGAGTACTGCCATCGGCGATAGCACCGTGTTGCTGTGCGCCACGGGTGCAAAACCCAGCTTTGACCCAACCGGGCCGTACCAAGTAGACTACGAAGGCACTAAAAATCTGGTAGATGCAGCCAAAGCGAAGGGAATTGAGCATTTTGTCTTGGTTACCTCCTTGTGTACCTCCCAGCTATTTCACCCGCTGAATTTGTTCTGGCTAATTTTGGTGTGGAAAAAACAAGCTGAGGATTATCTCAAGAAAAGTGGTTTGACTTACACGATAGTGCGTCCGGGCGGGCTGAAAAATGAGGATAACACCAACCCAGTGGTGATGTCCGCCGCTGACACCTTGTTTGACGGCAGTATACCTCGCACTAAAGTGGCGCAAGTCTGCGTCGAAGCTTTGTTTCAACCCGAAGCTAAAAATAAAATAGTAGAAATTGTTGCCAAGTCAGAAGCTCCGGAAAAAAGCTGGCAGGATTTGTTTGCTACTGTAGCCTAATCTCTTTTAGGCAAAGAAACCGGGTTTCTACGGTTACCCAAGCGTAAGTGTTTTCCCTTCAGTCGATGCAGGAGTTCTCAACTTGGTAGATACATCGCCGCCCTCTCAGGTATCAGGGGAAGAGAAATCTCCTGATTCCAGTCGTCGCAAAAAGCTCCTAGTGGCTACTATAGCCGCCCTGGGGCTTACTGTTGTCATCCAGAATTGGCAAGATGTGGAAGGATTGATCGTGCGCTATTTGCCAGATTGGCTCGATCCTCCGGCTCGCATTACTGGCTTGCGCGGTACAATGCCCTTGGCGATGCAGGGCGGCGATCCTTACATTCGCGCCTTGATGCGGACGATTTCGGCAAGCGAGTCTAACTATGCTCGTCCTTACCACGTGCTTTACGGTGGTAGGTATGTGCGCCATCTAAACCGCCATCCGAATCGCTGTATCCGCATTCCCGTTGGCCCTAATAAAGGTAATTGTTCCACAGCTGCGGGGCGTTATCAGTTCCTGAATCGAACTTGGAGTAAAATGGCGCGGCGGTATCATCCCAGTCCAAGGGGGATATTGTTGTGGAGATCTTATAGTTTTGAGCCAGAATATCAGGATCGGGTGGTGCATGATTGGTTAAGCGATCGCAATTACTGGAATGCCGATATTCCCCAAATGTTGCGTCAGGGAAAAGTACGCCCGGTATTGCGAATGCTTTCTGGCACTTGGACAAGTCTAGGATACGGCATCGAAACTAATTCTATGAGCAGGCACTTGCCAGGTATTTACGAACGGATGCTGAAAGAAGAATTGGGCAATTCTCCTTTGCAATTAGCACCTATTCAAGAAAAACCAAAGGTTCTGAGGAAACAAGAGGAACGCAGAAAACGGGAAGAGTAATACCTAATCCGGGTTAACTACCCCCTTTATGCCAAACGACTAAAGTCGCGGCTATACAAACAGAGCAACGCCTACGCGGGCTATAAAATAAAGGGGGTTTAGAACCCCGGATTTGGTATAAATCCCGCCAACAAAAACCCCAGCTATCTCTAGCTGGGGGTGAATAATTGTCAGGGTGCATCTACTAATTCCTTCTTCCACTGGTTGCTGTTACTATCCGGATCGATTGAGAAAATTTTTTCTTCAGTTTTCAACAAAAAGCCCCCAGCTATCTCTAGCCGGGGGTGCCAAAATCAGGGTGCATCTACTGCATACTTCTTTCTTGGGCGTGCGATCGCTTTCCGGACGTTTTTCTGAGAATCAAACAAAAAACCCCAACTATCTCTAGCTGGGGTGATGAATATCAGGGTGCATCTACTGCATACTTCTTTCTTGGGCGTGCGATCGCTTTCCGGACATTTTTCTGAGAATCAAACAAAAAACCCCAACTATC
>ERZ1066118.1612-NODE-1612-length-13392-cov-5.758042_pt1 | contig 13392 bp, 12 predicted proteins | sample MGYA00382765_ERZ1066118 | MGnify/ENA primary metagenome ERZ1066118 (study PRJEB33369, sample SAMEA5778348) | biofilm metagenome | biome: Industrial cooling water; feature: Water cooling tower basin; material: Biofilm | place: United Arab Emirates | collected...
TTGCAGCGTTGTACAACATTTTTGCAAACGATGGTTTGTACCTTACACCTTATCTCGTTGAAGGCGACACACTCCCTGAACCACGTCGGGTGTTCTCGAGTGAAATCGCCGCAACCATGCGGAAGATGCTCGAGTACGTCGTGCAACAAGGACACCTCAACACCATTATGCCAAGTGAACTTAATGTAGCAGGAAAAACAGGTACAGCCGATAGTTACGACACACGTCAAGGAAAATATATTGACGACTACACGCTAAGTTTTGCAGGGTTTTTCCCCGCAAATAATCCAACAATTACAATGGTTGTCTCCGTGCAAAAAGCAACGAAAGCAACGATGAGCACGTTTGTTTCTGCGCCACTCTTTGCCACGATTGCAAAAGATATGTCCGCACTGTTACAACCAGACGGCACACTACTCGTTAATACAAATCAAGAGATTTCAACAGAATCACAAGTTCAACAAACAACGACTACTGAGGTGACATCGCAATAAGTTTCATTACACCAAGTTTCGTTTGCGTAGGGAGACGCAACAATGCAAACGCTGAGCGCACAATTTATCGCCGAACTGGGAGGAAGTAAAACGGAAGTTTTTCTTCCAAACGCTACAGGTGTTTCTTTTAGTACACAACGACTCGAGCAAGGTCAGGTCTTTTTTGCATTACCTGGAGCCACCACGCACGGTATCATGTTTGCTGATGATGCGGTTGCGCGTGGAGCTTCTTTTATTGTTTCAGACCGTCCGCACCCAATGGGCGTGCAAGTTGCTGACCCTGTAAAAACATTGCTCGAGCTAGGACGTTGGGCGCGTTCACAATGCAAGGGTGCAGTCATTGGTATTACAGGCTCTGCGGGAAAAACGAGCACGAGGGCTTTTGTTGCAACCGCCCTTAACGCAAGTAGCAGTACAGGAAATTTGAATACACCTTTTGCCTTAGCAGCACTTCTCGTCAATACGTTATTAACAAAGGGCAGCGAACAACCACTCGTTTTAGAAATGGGCATTGACCATAAAGGCGAAATGGACACGCTCGTGAGTGTCGTTCAACCCACGCACGGTGTTCTAACACTCGTCGCACCAAGTCATTTGGAAGGTTTAGGAAGTGTTGAGAATGTTGCAAAAGAAAAGGTAAAATTGTTGCAAGCGGCCTCCTTCAAACTTGCCAATGTACAAGCGCAACCTTTTTTGAGAACACTCGAGCCTCCCGCAAAAACATACGGACTAAGTGACCACGCAGATTTTCGTGGCACTTACAGTACTGGCGTATTGACTTATAAAAATGTAGGAGTAAAACTTCCCGTTCTCGGTGTAGGCATGGCAACCAATGCACTTGCCGCGCTTGTCCTTGCAGAAGCATTAAACGTTTCATTGAATGATGCGGCAAAACGACTCGAGGGGACACAACTCGAGCCTGGGCGTTTGCAGTTAAAAAGAATTGGCAACGCACAAATTATTGATGACACTTATAACAGTAGTCCCGCAGCAGCAAAAGAAGCACTCAACGTTTTGCGTTCACTCTCAAAACCACATACAGCAATTTTAGGAGATATGCTCGAGCTTGGAACTCATAGTTCTGATTATCACTTTGAACTAGGCAAACAAACGAGAGATTTAGATAAGGTCATAGCTGTTGGCAAAATGGCAAAGTTTATTGCCGAGGCAAATCCAAAAGCAAAATATTTTTCAACTGTGGACGAAGCCTTAGTCTTTTTGAAAACTTACAAAGTAGAAGGAACTGTCCTAGTCAAAGCCTCGAGAGGAATGAAGCTCGAGCGGTGTGTTGAAGTTTTAATGAAACAGCGTGAGGTAACACTGTGACTATACTCATTGCCAGCATCATTTCACTCCTTTGCGTTGGCGTGTTCGTCATCCTTGCTAAAAGGTTTGGTTGGGGCAAATCTATTCGCAAAGCAGGACCAGAAAGCCACTTAGCAAAAGAAGGCACACCAACAATGGGCGGGATTGCATTTCTTGTTGCAGCCGTTGGTGTATGGTTGTTCTTGCCAAAATCTGCTGATGGTTACGCACTTGTTTTACTTACTGTAGCTGCGGGTGTTATTGGTTGGTACGATGATATTCTTTCTTTAAGGCGCAAGAGTAAAGTTGCACTTGGTAAAGACGCTTCAACAGGTTTACTCGCACGTTATCGTTTAGTTGGACAAGGGCTTGTTGCGTTTGCCTTTGCTATTTACGCAACACAAACAGGTCACACACTTTTCAATCTCACGTTCCTCGATATTCTCTCCTTTACACTCATCATCATGGGCGCGATAAACGCCATCAATTTTTCAGATGGCTTAGATGGTTTAGCAGGTGGCATGATGGTGATTATGCTATTACCTTTCACCAGCTTGCCGTTTGTCTTACCGATAATGGGAGCATTGCTCGGTTTTCTTTGGTATAACAGCAAGCCTGCCAAAGTTTTTATGGGCGGTGTCGGTTCAGAATCACTCGGAGCTATGCTCGCAGGTGTAGCGATTTTATCAGACTGGGTTTGGTACTTACCAATCATAGCGTTCATACCTGTCCTAGAAGTTTTATCCGTCATGATTCAAGTAAGTTATTTCCGTGCGACAAGTGGCAAACGCTTTTTCAAAACGGCTCCAATTCATCATCACTTTGAACTTAGTGGTTGGTCGGAGTTTCAAATTGTGATGAGATTTTGGTTAGTGACGGCTGTGTGTGTTGCTACAGCTTGGGCCTTGCGAGGTGGTGTATGAACGTTCTCGTTTACGGCTTAGGGCGTAGTGGTCTTGCAGTAACAAGATTGCTCAAACAACAAGGTCATCACGTGATTGCTTATGACGAATCACCTAAGAATAGCGACACAGATGAATTAGCACGTTTGGGTGTTCCATTAACGTTGACACTCACGACGGAAGAAGTAAACATTTGCATCGCTGCACCAGGCGTACCGTATGACCGCAGTGGTTTAGTCGAGTTGCGTGAACGCGGGATTGAAACGATTGGCGAAGTCGAGTGGGTCTACCGCACGATTCCTGCAACATTTATCGGGGTCACGGGCACAGCAGGCAAAGGCAGCGTGACGCGCTGGCTCGCTGATGTTTTGGCTCTTGGCGATTTACCCGCAAAAGCTGGGGGCAATATAGACCCTGCGCTTTCTGCCGTTGCTGAAGAGGGTGACGTGCTCGTGACTGAGTTATCATCCTTTCAACTCGAGCGTTGCCCTACGCTTAAACCCAAAATTGCCATCATCACGAACTTGGGTGTTGACCACCTAGACCGTCACCATACAGTTCACGCTTATCACGAAGCAAAACGCAACATTCTGAAAAATCAAGATAGTAACGATATTTTTATCTACAACCGTGAAGACCCGACACTTTGTTCGTGGGCAGGTGCATCCGCAGCAAAAACGTTGGGGTTTTCAGCTAACACCGCCTCGACCTCGAGCTTAGGGACTGATGCCTGTCTCGTTGAACGTGGCGACGATGTTTGGTTGCGACTTCACGGTGTTGACCTTATCGCTGCTTCAGAAATGCAGCAAAAAGGAACGCATCAACTTGCTAATGCTCTAGCCGTTGCACTTGCAGCAAAAAAAATGGGCTTGGACAATGAAACCATCAAACAAGGGCTTTGTTCGTTCAAAGGGATTGAAGGACGTTACTCGGTTGTCAAAAAGTTGAACGACATCACGTTTATTGATGATTCGATTGCAACACGTACACTTGCGGTGAAAGCGGCACTCGAGTCCACCCCCTCCCCTATTGTTTGGATTGCAGGCGGCGCAGACAAAGGCGCGACGTTTGAAGAACTCGAGACACTCATTAAAAACAAAGTGAGTTTATTTGTTGGCATTGGCGAAGCAGGACAAACCTTCGCAGAACGAGTTAAACATTTAACGAAGACGCTTGTCTTTACGGAAAAAAATGGCGAAGCAGCGTTGCGCTTCGCATGTGAAGAAGGCTTGAGGCATTTACAAAAACATAATAATCGCGGTACGATTTTGTTGGCCCCTCTCGCCGCTTCGTTTGACCAATTCAAAGACTACAAGGACCGTGCCACAACCTTTAAGCGGGTTGTGAATGGTCTCAGTGAAAAGGATTTAGTGCATGGATAGCTTGCTTGTTTTTATGCAACTTCTACTCGGCATGTTGGGGGTTCTCGGTGTTTCCGCAACGATTAACTCTGGGCAATGGCCCGAGCAACTTCTTAATGTTGCTCTAGGTTTACTCATTACCTTTTTAGTCTCGAGATTTAATCCAAGAGCCATTGCAAAATTTAATCCAATTATTTTCGGCGGCACACTTATTATGCTTGTTGCCGTACTCATTCCTTCGGTGGGTCTTTCGCCTGACGGCAGTGAGAGTCGCCGTTGGTTGCCGTTTTTTGGCAGCACGATTCAACCCTCTGAATTTGCCAAGATTGCCGTGATTGTTTACCTTGCAGCGTTTTTCCACAACCACGTTGGTAGGTGGGAGTTGTGGCGACCTACGGTGGTGATTGGTCTCGTGGCTGCACTGATTATGCTCGAGCCAAACGTCAGCACGACGCTTTTTGTTTTTGCTTTAGCCTTCACAATCATGTTATCAGCAGGCACGACGCTCACGCGCTTGGCGAGCGTGACGTTTTCAGCAGCAATTGTTGCCACGCTCTTTGCAGGGTTGTATTTAAGTCAGTTCGGTTATTTGCAAGACCGTATCACTGCGTTTTTTGATGCCAGGGGCGAACAAGAATATGATGAAACGTTAAGCTATCAAGCGATTCAAGCACAAAAAGTTCTATTAGATTCAGGTTTTATGGGCATTGGACCAGGCAGACCCGTGCCCGTGCCCGAGGCACACACGGACATGGTTGCCATTTCAGTTGCGCAATCTTTAGGTCTCACAGGGATTGCCAGCTTAATTATCGCTTATATAGTTATCGCTTGGCGCGGCATTCGCATCGGCTCACTGCATCACGGGCCAGGGAGTCTTCTCGCAGCAGGTGCAGCAGCTTATATTTGCGGACAAGCAGGACTCAATCTGCTTGTCGCTTCGGGCATGTTGCCCGTGACGGGTGTTGTATTGCCCTTCGTCAGTCACGGTTTTAATAATCTCGTTTCTGTTTCGATTGCCATGGGCTTCATGCACAGTGCCTACCGCAGTTTCCGCAAAGAAGGCGTGATGGTATGAGATATAACCACCAAGGACACAAAGAGCACAAAGAGAAAATAGCAAAGACATATAATTCTATCTTTGTGGTCTTTGTGGTCTTTGTGGTGAAAAATTCTTTCTGGAGTCAAGCATGAGACTCATTTTTGCGACTGGTGGCACGGGTGGACACATCTTCCCTGCCATTGCCATTGCCAACGAAGCAAAACGTCGCGGGTATGAGGCGATTTTCTTAGGGCACGAAAGTGGCATGGAAGCAGAACTCGTGCCGCAAGCAGGATTTCAGTTTCACGGTGTGCCTGCGGGAAAATGGGACAGACAAAAACCTGACCCACGCCAATTTTTGAGAGCATGGGAAGGGCAAACAGATGCTGTCAAACTCCTCAAACAACTCAAACCCGCGCTCGTGATTGGTTTTGGAGGCTTTGCAAGTCTGCCAGGTGTTGCGGCGGCGCGGTGGCTGAGACTTCCTTACATGCTGCATGAAGCGAATGCCTATCCAGGCTTAGTGACAAGATTTTTTGCGAGAGCTGCGAAAACCGTTGTCATCTCACAAGATGTCACTGCAAAACATCTCAATACGCATCATACGATTGCCATTGGTTACCCCGTGCGTGAGATGCACGTAGAAAAATCTCATGCTAGACAAGAGCTTGGACTCCCTGCTGATGCTGTCGTTACGTTTGTAATGGGTGGCTCACAAGGTTCGCTATTTCTCAATAACGCTGTGCCAAGCGCATTTCAAAACCTTAATGCCGAGACAATTGTCCTACACAGTGCAGGTAAACGTTGGGAAGATAATGTCAAAACACAAACAGAGTCTTTCAAAAATTACATCGTGCGTGGGTTTGTGGACTCGGTTCTCGCTTGGTCTGCGGCTGATTTAGCAATTACTCGAGCCGGCTTTGGTACACTCTCTGAAGCAGCATTTCACGGTGTGCCAACAATTATAGTTCCATTGTCAACCTCTGCTGATAATCACCAACTTCACAATGCAAATGCAGTGGCAAACGCAGGTGCAGGTTGGGTAGTTGAAGAAAAAGATAGCGAGGGGCTGGCTCAGGTTTGGGAGAAAGCGTTGGTAAAAGATGATAGAGACGACGCTTCACGCGCTGCGAAATCGCGTTCGCCCAAAGGTGCAACGAGCAGTTTCGTCAACGTGATTGACGGACTCCTTTCACCTAAATTGGCAAAGGTGTTGTGGGAGAGAAAACAGGAGTTAGGGATTAGGAATTAGGATTTAGAAATAAACATCAGAAAGGGTTCAGTTATTAGGTTTAGACTTTTACAAATAATGAATGACGAATAGCTGAAAACTTTTGGAGATTCAATGGCGCGAATTGACAGACGCAGCACTATAGACGGAAATAAGAGACATCTTCACTTCATGGGGATTGGGGGTGTAGGCATGAGTGGCCTAGCACGGTGGTACAAGCGTGACGGTTACCGCGTGTCTGGCTGTGACTCGAGTCCCTCTTCTATCGTAGAGGCATTAGTGCAAGAAGATATAGCCGTCTTTGTAGGACACAGTGCCAGTCACTTTGAAACGAATGTAGACACGCTTATCAGTACGATGGCGGTTGCTGATAATCACCCAGAAATTCTTGCGGCAAAAGAGTTAGGCGTGAGGCACATCAAACGCATTGAACTTCTCGCAGAACTTTTCAACGAGCAAGCGAGTATTGGCATCACAGGTACACACGGTAAAAGCACCACGACGGGCATGGTTGCAACGATTTTCATGGCAGCAGGTCTCGAGCCATCAGTCCAAGTCGGGGCGAATCTGCCCCTTATCGAAGGCAACATGCGTTATGGAAACAGTAACATCCTGATTGCCGAAGTAGACGAATCTGACCCTGGTTTTGTCGGGTTGAAAAGTCATATCGCCGTGATTACGAATTTAGAAGATGACCACATCGCGGGTGATTATGATGAAAGGCGCAATTACCACGCTAGCCTCGAGGACCTAGAAGAAGCTGCTTATTCCTTTGCAAAAAAAGCAACTCGAGTCGTGTACTGTGCTGACTGGGAAAGACTGACAACCTTAGTTGGAAATTTGGAAACTGCCGTCTCGTATGGATTTGACACGAAAGCCGATTACGTCATCTCGAGTGCAGACTTAAAAGAGAGCCAGTCTTCCTTTACACTCGAGACTCCAAAAGGCAAAGTGGATGTTCAACTCAACGTGCCAGGCAGTCATAACGTGTTGAACGCCTCAGCAGCGTTGACCGTTGCACACTTAAACGGCATTGACCTCAACCTTGCAGCAAAAGCACTCAGCACTTACACAGGTGTCGGGCGGCGTTGGCAGCGTTGGGGTGAGGTGCATAACGCCCTCGTTATTGATGATTACGCCCATCACCCAACCGAGATCACCGCCACACTCATGACAGCGCGGAATACAGGTAGACGGGTGAGAGCCGTGTTGCAACCGCACCGTTATGTCCGCACAGCTAGGCACTGGCCCGCCATTGCTGATGCCGCAGGCTTAGCCGATGAAGTTTTGGTTTTGGATATTTACGGCGCGGGTGAAACCGTAATTCCTGGAATTTCTTCGCAGCTTATTATTGAAAGGCTTAAAGCCGCAGGGAAAAATGTTAGTTTTCACAATCTTTTATCAGCACAAGATTATCTGTCTCAAACGTTGGCAGAGAATGATTTGGTTATTACGCTTGGTGCGGGTGATGTGTGGCGCATTGCTGCGGGACTGGTAGAAGGTCAACATGCGTAGAGCGGTTTCTAGCACACCGTTGTCGGGCTTCAAGGGACCACAGCCCCTTGTTGCTGCGAATTTCTCTCCCTCGTCATTGCGAGGCTCAGTCAAACGTGTATTCGACTTCAATTCAGCAAATCGTTGCTGCATCTCCGAAGCAATCTTCCTTCACTACGCAACTGACGAGAGTATTTCAACAGTTGCGAAAACACTTCACAGCGAACTCAGAGCAGGGAGATTGCCGCGTCGCTTGTTCCCTGCAAATGAAGCAAACTACTTTGTTTCAATTGAACTCAACTTAGGAACGCTCCTCGCAATGACGAAAGGTAGCGGTTTCGGTGTTCAGGGCAGCGAATCCAAATCTTTAGGATAGACAAATGACTAAGGTTCTAGGGCAAATACTTAATCTCAAACAATTCACCACGCTTAAAGTGGGTGGCCCTGCCGAAGTGTGGGAAGTGGAGACCCTAGAAGACTTAAAAGAAGCCACCAAACAACCTTACCGCGTCATCGGTGCAGGTTCAAATTTGCTCGTGAGTGATGAAGGTGTCAAAGAGCGAGTTGTTAAACTCGGTCAAACTTTCAACAACCTCAAAAACTTCAAAAATCAAAGCGATGTTTGGTTGGGTAGCTCCACACCGCTTCCAGGACTGATTCGCAGAGCGCAACAAGCAGGATTATCGGGTCTCGAGGGTCTCTTAGGTGTCCCTGCTGTACTCGGGGGTGCGATTGCCATGAACGCTGGTACACGTTACGGCGAAATGTCTGACACTTTGCAAGAAGTCGAAGTTTTCGTGAATGGTGGTCTCGAGCGTCTAAGCGCATCCGCCTTGGGTTTACGCTACCGTCACAGTGAAATCCCAATAGGTGCAATTATTACTAGAGCAAGACTCAAACTTACACCTTCAACACCAGAAGCCGTCCAAGCAAAACTAGACCAAGTAGATGCTGCTAGAAAGGGTCAGCCTAAACAAAAAAGTGCAGGCTGTGCCTTCAAAAATCCTATTGGCTATAGTGCCGGAAAACTTATTGACGAAGCAGGTCTCAAGGGAACCAAAGTTGGCGACGCGATGGTCTCGCTCGAGCACGGCAACTTCATCGTGAATCTTGGCAACGCAACCGCAAAAGATGTGTTAGCATTACTTGACCTCATCCGTCATCGTATTTCAATTCAATATAACGATGCAGTCGCACTCGAAACCGAGTGGCAACTGTGGGGGTTCTGATGCTTATGCGAAAGGAGAAAGGAGAAAGGAGAAAGGAGAGAGTGTTTTTCACTCTTTACTCCTCACTCCTCACTCCTCACTCCTCTAGGATGTGGTTCTAATGCGCCGTCCTTTCCTACTTTTTTCTCTCCTCCTTCTTCTCGGTCTTGTCTTTGCAAGCCGTTATTATCCGACTGTTCGTTATATACAAGTATCGGGCAACACGCATTACAGTGCGACGGAGGTTGCAAGCCTTACGGGAATCACTGTCGGCAAGCCTTTACTGTGGATAACGAAACGACAACTCGAACCTTTAGCAAATAATCCTTGGATTCAAAACGCCCAAATTATTCGCGCATTTCCTGACGCAGTTCACATTCAACTTCAGGAGCGCGTACCCGTTCTTACAGACACTGTTCAAACTTACGCAATAGATGGTACAGTTTTACCTGGCGTAGACGCAACGGCGCGTGAGTCACTTATACAACTTCAGGGATGGGGAGAGAATCGTGTGGACGAAGCACTAGAAATTATTGCACTCGTCAACGCCGATAATCGCTACGCTCACTCACTAAAGATGTTAAGCTACTCAGCAGCAGGGTTTACCCTTCAATTTGAAACAAACATAGGGCAGGCGAAAGAAATTTTTACACCTTCGCTTCAAGCTCTTAAAACACAGTGGGCGAGTGTGATGACGCTGAGCGAAACGAGCCAAACCATCGCACTGTACCCTTGGGGAGTGACGGCACATGAATGAACGTATCATCGTTGGACTCGATATTGGTACGACAAAAATTTGCACGGTGATTGGCGAAGTTGCCAACGACGGCGTTCTCGACATTATTGGTGAAGGCACCGTCCCGAGTGACGGACTGCGTAAAGGTGTCGTCGTCAATTTAGAACGCACCATTGCCTCCGTGCGTCAATCTATTCTTGCGGCGCAGCGCATGGCAGGTGTGGAAGTGACACACGCTTGGGTGGGTGTTGCGGGAAGTCATCTGAGAGCTTTCACCAGTCACGGCATGGCGGCGATTCGTAGAGGTTTAGAAATTACGCCACCTGATGTCGAGCGAACCATTGAAAACGCTAAAGCCGTTCCGATGGAAAGTAACATGGAGGTGATCCACGTTATTCCGCAAGAATACGTGGTGGACGGTAACGACGGCATCAAAGACCCCATCGGTATGTCGGGAGTTCGGTTAGAAGTAGACGTTCACGTGATTGCTGGGGCGCAAGGTCCGTTACAAAATCTTAGACGTTGTGCCAGAGACGCAGGAGCCGAGGTCGAGGGGATGGTCATTCAAGCACTTGCTTCGGGGCTGGCAGTGCTGGACACGAGCGAACAAGAAGTCACCACATTACTGATTGATATAGGAGGAGGAACCACAGACGTAGGGGTATTTCGGCGCGGAACCCTTACGCACTCAGCCGTCATTCCCTTAGGCGGCGATCACATCACGCAGGACATCAGCCAACTCTTACGCATTCCTCCTGATGAAGCCGAGCGTGTCAAAAAACGCTACGGCGTGGCTGTGCCCGACCTTGCAGACCGTGATGTCGTCTTAGAAGTTGCCAATCCAAACTTCACGGCTTCCCTCACAACGTTTGAATTGGCGCAAGTGATTCGCCCGAGAGTCATCGAGATTCTCGATTTAGTCAAGCAAAATATCGAACAACGTATGGGGGCTTTAGAACTCCTAGCAGGGAACGTCGTCATTACAGGTGGTGCTTCGATGATGGTGGGGCTAGACCAAGTGGCCCTCGAGCGTTTCCGTCTCCCTGTTCGCATCGGTAAACCGCACGGTTTTTCTGGTTTGACTGATGTCGTTGCAAGTCCTGCCCATTCGACGGCGGTTGGGTTGGTGCGTTACGGAATGCAGCACGGCTCTACGCTGCCTGTTAGCACGAATAGCAGACAACGTAGCAGCTCGACAAACACCGTCACCACGACCAACGACAGCAACCTTATTGACAGAGTGCGTGTTTTCCTAAAGGATTTTTTCTAAGACATTTGCTTATTTAGACTGCAAGCAAGTATTGTTTTTATCGTGACACGTTTTTAACGCAAGTCGGACTTATTCAAACTTATTTTTATGATTGGGAGTGAAGCACATGACAAAATCAGATAACACGATGATCCGCGTAATTGGCTTGGGTGGTGCTGGGAACAATGCTGTCAACCGCATGATTGGCGCTGGCTTGCAAGGTGTCGAGTTTATTGCCGCCAACACTGACGCGCAAGTTCTAACAACAAACCTGGCAGACACGCGCATTCAACTGGGTGACCACTTAACCAAAGGTTTAGGAGCAGGTGCCAATCCAGAAGTAGGCGAGAAAGCAGCCCTAGAAGACCGTGACCGTATCGCCGAAGTCTTGCGCGGCTCTGAACTTGTCTTCGTTACCGCAGGGATGGGCGGTGGCACGGGAACAGGGAGTGCTCCTGTCGTGGCGGAGATTGCTCGAGAACTAGGAGCTTTAACCGTCGCTGTCGTGACAACACCTTTCGGTTTTGAAGGTCCTAAGCGTAAAAAACACGCTGAAGAAGGCTTACGGAAACTCGAGGACAAAGTGGATGCGCTTATCGTCGTCGAAAATGAACGCCTGCTTTCTTCGCTAGAAAAGAAAGTCAAACTCTCCGATGCCTTTAACGTCGCTGACCGCGTTCTCTATCACGGTGTCGGCGGGATTTCTGACGTGATTAACAAGACGGGTCTTATCAATGTTGACTTTGCTGACGTGAAGACCCTGCTCTCGAGTGCAGGTAACGTTCTTATGGGTATTGGTGCAGGACGTGGCGAAAAACTCATCGAAGAAGCCGCTAACAGTGCGATTCACAGTCCACTGCTCGCAAGGGGCATTGAAGGAGCCAAGCACCTCCTCATCAACATCACAGGCTCCGAAGACCTCAGCCTTTCTGACGCGACGCAAATCGTCGAGCGCATCTGCGCCGCTACAGAAATTGACGACCCAGAAGTGTTCTTTGGTGTCACGACAGACGAAGCCGCAGGAGACGAAGTGCGCGTGACGGTCATTGCGGCAGGCTTTGACCACCAACCCAGCATGAACAAGGTTATTAACACTGCCAGCCTCCGCAAAGTCGTGGGCGCACGCACCTATGACCCGACCAATTACGATATTCCTGCCTTCTTGCGCTATCCAGAAACGAATAACTAGGCAATGAGTAAAGAGCAATGAGCAATGAGTGTGGCACGGTCACAAAATCGTGCCACATTTTGTTTTGAATGATTTTGTAGGGTTCCAACTCGAAAATCCATAAGCACTAATGAGTTGGAAATTCGTAGGATTTTCGAGTTGGAAAGGGTCTCGTCTTTTGTTGTATTCCAATATCTTTGATGTCATAATTTGCAATTCATTTGAGACCCACCCTCACGCAAGCCAACAATTTATGCAGACGGAATAGGCTAAAAATGAATCGCAAATATATTTACCAAGGACACATCCTTTCCCTCGTCGTGCAAGACAACAAGTGGGAAATTATCGAACACGCCGAGGCAGTTGCTGTTTTAATCATGCGTGGGCGTGAAGTTTTGGGTGTGATGCAACACCGCCCAGCTATAAATCAAACCACCTGGGAACTTCCCGCAGGACTTATTGATGAGGGTGAAACACCGCTCGAGGCCGCCAACCGCGAACTTGCCGAAGAGGTGCAACTTACGGGAGACCTAGAACTCATTACACAGTTTTACTCGAGTCCTGGCTTTACCAATGAAAAGCTCTACGTGTTTGAAGCGAAAAATTTGTCCGAGGCTTACGCCGAACCAGACAGCGATGAAAATATTCAACTAAGCTGGCGGGATGTGGATGAAGTGTGGGAAGATATAAAACAAGGTAAGGTAGCTGCCAGTAGTCCGACGGTTTTGGCTTTAGCTTATGCTCGAGGAGCTAACCATGTGGTGTAGAACCCCCCGTGCTTTGCTAGAAGGGAACGAAGTCCACGTTTGCGCGTGGAAGTGCACCCCCCGGGGGGTCAGTGTGCGAACTATTGATGTGTTCTTCGTTCCTCGCTAATGAGGCACGGGGGTCTACCCGCCTGCAACCCAGCCCTCGTTGATAATAAAGACTTTTATGCAAATCACCACTTCACCCGAACAACTCTCACTCAAAGATACCATTATTTGTATCGGGAATTTTGACGGTGTGCATGTCGGGCATCAAATGCTACTCGAGCACATGCAAACCCTCGCCCAAACTCACCACAAACCAAGCATTGTCATCACATTTTTTCCACCGTCTAAAGTTTTTTTTCAAGGCGGTGATTTTCTGAGCAGTGAAGCAGAAAAACTAGACCTGCTAAGGATTTATGAACCTGATGCGGTTGTTGTGATTCCATTTAATGA
>ERZ1066118.1613-NODE-1613-length-13386-cov-11.531618_pt1 | contig 13386 bp, 7 predicted proteins | sample MGYA00382765_ERZ1066118 | MGnify/ENA primary metagenome ERZ1066118 (study PRJEB33369, sample SAMEA5778348) | biofilm metagenome | biome: Industrial cooling water; feature: Water cooling tower basin; material: Biofilm | place: United Arab Emirates | collected...
TTGATCTCAAGTAGTTCTGTTTCCAGCTTACCTAATTGATGACACGCTATAAGATAATAGTTGAAATTTGTCCGGCTCGCACCAACTCGCGATCGCTTGCTTCTGGTTTCCACCTTTGGTAAAAGTCCATAACAACCAGCGTGGAACTGCTATTAAAGACGCTGGAAAGAGAACTCATTAGTGCTGCTAGCAACCCAGCTACCACCAATCCTTTAATTCCTGGCGGGAGAAGATTATTTACCATCGTGGCATATATTCGGTCTGGTTCCACGTCAGGAAACAGAATTCTACCTGCAATCCCTGGTAAGACGAGAATAAAAACGGGTATGAGTTTTAAAAATCCAGCAAAAATTGTCGCTCGCCTTGCTACTTCAATATTAGATGCAGCCAGGGTACGTTGCACGATCATTTGATCGGTACACCAATACCACAAACCCAAGATCGGTGCGCCGAATAAAATTCCCGTCCAGGGAAAATCGGGATGGTTGATGCTTTTCCATAAGTTAAAAAAGTTGGGGTCAATTTGTTGGGACAAAGCACCGAAACCGCCCACATCAATAATTGCTGTCGCAGTTAAGAAAATTCCGCCACCAATTAAAACGAATGCTTGAAAGAAATCGGTGTAAATAACTGCTCGTAAACCGCCAAAAATGGTGTAAGCACCCGTAGCCACAATTAAGGCGATCGCGCCTAGCCAAATATTCCAGCCTAAAATCGTTTGTAGGACGATCGCACCTGCATAAACAGCTACGCTAATTTTTGTAAAGACATAAGCAACCAACGAAATTGCTGAAAGATAGGTGCGACACTGACGGTTGAAACGCCTTTCTAAAAACTCCGGCATTGTAAATACACCCGTGCGGAGATAGAACGGCACGAACAGCCAGCCTAATAGCAACAGCATAAAACAAGCAATCCATTCAAATTGCCCTACTGCTAAACCAGAACTAGCACCGCTACCTGCTAAACCAATGAAATGTTCGGCAGAAATATTACTGGCGAACAGGCTCGCACCAATAGCCGCCCAACCAATACTACCACCGCCTAAAAAATACGATTTGCTACTTGCTAAACTTTTGTGACTCGACCAATAACCAATCGCCGCTACTCCCACAAAGTAAGCGACAAGAAACACGATATCTAAAGCAGCCACCGTCTTCTCCTACAGTTTTTAAATTGCTTAACTAAACGTTGAACGAGAATTTTTGTAAAGAAGAATTAAGAAGTGGTAAGGGAACGATTCGAGCGCCTACTTCTTGGGGTTCTCGTAGTTTGTCGATCCCTAGCCTTAAAAGACTGTAATTCTCATTGAACTCTAAATCTTATCTAAATTTTATCGTTCTTAGGTTAGAAGTTTTATCAGTTGTCAGCTATCAGTTATTAGTATTAGCGAGCAATTTCTGACTAAGAATAAATTATTTTCACAAATAGATTTAAAAATTTATGCCTAAAAAACTTTATCTTTTTAATTTTTATTAAGTTGTTAAAAAATCATTCGTAAGGTATATGACAAGTATTCGATACCCGATGATATGCTCTGCTTCTAAGTAATTGGTCTGACTAATTAAGACTATTATTTAGTCTGAAATATTTTTTTCATGCTAAATAATTTAACATGCATTTTGAAAATAATTAATTTTGAAAAAAGAAAGTGAGTGGCGAACGGATGAACATCAAATTGCCGCACGCTAGAGTTTTTTTGGTCGCGAATATAATAGCGGTTTTATTAGGATTGAGTGCGGAGACGACCTTAGCATTGCCGCTAGAAAATAGTATGGCTCAAGTTACGTCTGTATCTCAGTTGCCTGACGTACAGCCAACAGATTGGGCATTTCAAGCTTTACAATCTTTAGTAGAAAGATATGGTTGTATTGCTGGATATCCCGATGGAACTTATCGCGGCAATCGTGCTTTAACCCGTTACGAGTTTGCAGCAGGATTGAATGCTTGTTTGGATAGAGTCAACGAACTAATCGCTACGGCTAGTGCAGATTTAGTTAGTAAAGAAGACTTGGCTACCCTGCAAAGATTACAAGAGGAATTTAGTACAGAACTAGCAACTTTGCGCGGTCGAGTTGATAGTTTAGAAGCACAAACAGCAGAATTAGAAGCAAATCAATTTTCGACAACGACAAAACTTAACGTTAGTTTAATTACAGCTTTTACAGATACATTTGGCGATCGCATTGCGGGGGATGAAGACGATTCTAATACTATATTCGGTTATCGTTCGCGGATGAATTTCGAGACGAGTTTTACTGGACGAGATTTGCTGCGAACCCGTTTGGAATTTGGCAATTTTGGCGATATGGAGGACGTGTCGGGTACGAACATAACGCGACTCAACTTCGACACGAATACAGATAACGATGTATTCGTTCCTCACATTTTGTATCGCTTCCCCGTTGGTTCTAACCTCACCTTTACCGTGGGTCCTGCTGGTGTTGGCTATACCGATATTACCGATACCCTGACTCCTCCTTCAATTGCCGATGATAGCCGAGGTATTCCCTCCCTATTTGGCGAATACAGTCCCTTGTATCGTCGCGGTGGCGGCGGTGTAGGCGTAAATTGGGAAATTGCCGATAGTTTAACTTTAACTTTAGGATATTTGGCTGGTAGACCGAGCGATCCGGTTGATGGTGCTGGTTTATTCAACGGTACGTATCACGCCTTAGCACAACTTGCTTTCACTGGAGATTGGGGTGCGGCTGGAATTGCTTACTCGCGCAGTTATAATCCGGCGGGAGAAGTTGGAATTACTGGTGCTACGGGTAGTCTGCTAGCCAACCAGCCATTTGGAGACGACATTGCGACAACCGCAGACATATTCACTTTTCAAGGTTTTTATCGGTTTTCACCCAGGTTTCAACTACACGGCTGGGTAGGTTACATCAGTGCGAGTGCTGAGGGTTCGGGTTTGAGTGCGATCGCAGATGGTAGTGGTGGAGATATTATCACTAATGTCAGCGATGGTAGTAATGCAGATCTTTGGTATGGTGCTGTAGGTTTAACGTTTCCAGATGTGGGGGGTGAAGGTAATTTACCAGGAATTTTAGTTGGTTTACCCCCTAGAGTTACAGATAGCGACGTTCGCGATGAAGATGATACTTCATATCACGTTGAGGCTTTTTACCGTTTTCAACTCAATGATTACATTTCTGTGACTCCTGGTTTTTGGGTAGTATTTAATCCTGAAAATAACAGCGATAATAGCAATCAATATATTGGGGTAATTCGGACAAGTTTTAATTTTTAAGATCGAATCGATTTTGTTGTACCTGTAGGGGCGGGTTTTACCAGAGATCTCTATACATAAATGAAGAACTTTATAAACCCGCCCTTTAGATATGACATAGTGATGAAAAATTTTTAATAGATTGCGATCGCGCAAAGACGCAAAGACACTGAGAGAAATCTTGGTGTCTTTGCGTCTTTTTTTGGATTAATTGTTAGCAGCTATATTTAGAAGTTATTTGTGCAAACTTGAGAATTTTATCAGTTCAGAATAAACTACCTTGAATTATTTCTGGTTGTGAACTAGTTGGCTTGGGAGGCCAAAAAACACCGAGTACAACCCATGTATTGTATGGAAATACTGTACCCATGAAGAACCGAGTGTCTTTGCTTTCATTACATAGTTCATCAAGAAATTTGCGACGGACACTTGATGCTGCTTGTGCTTCATCACCCAAACGAGCTACTTCGTTCAACCAAAGTACTCCTAGCTCCCAGTCCTCAATCATGGCATTGTGAGGCTTGTTGCTATCATCGCATTTAAAAACATAACTAAATTTGTATGGTATTTTACGAAGGGGTTTTTGAACAGGACCGAAGAGAGTCAATTGATCGAACAAAGCTTGCCACTCTGGTTTCCAATCTGGAGCGACAGGCTCAATTTTCAGATCGAGTACCTTTGTTGGTCTGACGATACCAAGAGAGACATGTTCAGATTTGTGTAGCGATTGCAATTGCTTCACTGTATAGACTGGCATGTTGTCAATGATTTGACGGCGCTCTCTCCATCCGTTTTTTGTCGAAAGCGGTTCTCCTAACACGCGAATACTATCTAGAATAGGTTTTCTACTTTCTTTCCGTCGATCGTTGCCCGCTCCAGACGGCAGCAGATCGACTTCTATCCACTGATATTTGCGAAATTGTTGATTCTTTGGCCTGTAACGGTAGTCTATAGGATAAAGCCGAATCCATTCACCTTGTTCGGTTACACCAGCAGTACAGACAAGCTCTTGATAACCTCTTGACGGATGAGGATAAGTCATCACAGTTATCAGGACTTTCGTTTTTACTGCTTGGTTGCTCATTTTGGACAGCCCAAGTGCTTGATGGGCATATTAGTTAAAGTTGTTAAATGTTGAGCAAGAACATTGCGATGACAACAGGCTGGATCGGCTTCCATACAAACAAGAACACTAGACTTAGACTTCAATAAATCTATTACATCAAGCAAGTCATTCTCTCGTGAAGAAAGGCTACAACGATATTTCTCAAAAAGAGATGTATATTGAGCGGCAGAGCTTAGATTATCTCTTTCCGAGCCTGGTATCCCCAATCCAGGAAGGTGTTGATAATCAATTTTCAAAAAGTTACATAAGCGCATAAGCGTACTCTTATGAAACCCATATCGACGTGAAATAGGGTTATGACGAACATCAACAAGGCATAAAATACCAGATTCTAAGAGAAGATTTAAGAATTCATCAACTGTTTTTCCTTCATACCCAGCCGTGTAAATAGCTTTCTCTGCAATCGGTCGTTTTTCCTGATTTCTTCCTGGAAAATCGCTATTTACCGCAAACCAAGAATAACGATCGTAGATTCGATCTATGAGTTCTTGTCCCGATAATTTGCCGTACTTTGTAGCAATATTTTGAATATCTTGTGTAACTGTTTTTGGTAAACTGATATCTAGTTCTTTTCCTAACAATGTTAGGTTCCAAGAGTTATTTATTCCTTTTTCTAAGAAGCCGTTGCGAATTAGGGAATCTGCTTCTTGAGCAAGAGTAAAAGAATACGGTCCGTACTGATATGGAACGAATTGATAAAACGTTTTGCCGCCACGAGAAAGCGTTTCGCGAGACAGCAGAAATGCCCACTTCATCACCTGTAAGCTGGATGCTGCACCCCCAACCTGTTGAAGAATCAGTAATAAAGCTTTTTGCCGATGTAACACTTTCTCATCAACCTCAAACTAGATCGTTTGTTCTATTCATTGTCTCATAGATATAGTAACTACAGATATCCATAGTTCAACGAGACAGCATTACACGGATTTTCAAAAGTTTTCTGCAATGGTAGCGATTATTTAAGTTTTTGGTTAATACTTTTCCTGACCTGGGAGTATTCTCTAGAGTTGGCATTGCGATCGCAAGCAACTCCTTAATTCAAAAGCCAAGTAGTAAGGGCGCACAGCTGTAAGCCCTTACAAACCAAGAATTTAAAACCTCTCAACTGAGGCAAACTCCTTAATATCAGTCATCTTGGCAGCTTCCCCACAAGTACGGGGAGTGGGAAAGATCTTGCCAGGATTAGCTAAACCCTTCGGATTAACTGCTTCCCGCACGTATTGCATCGTTTCTAAATCTGCTTCAGAAAACATATCGGGCATAAAACATTTCTTATCTGCACCGATGCCATGTTCGCCAGAAATACTACCACCCACTTTAACGCAGAGTTTTAAGATCTCTCCGCCTAATTCTTCTACTTGGTGTAAAGCCCCTGGTACGGAATTATCGTACAAAATTAATGGGTGAAGATTACCGTCACCCGCATGAAATACGTTAGCAATTTGATAACCATATTGCTGACTTAAATTTTCAATTTCTTGCAGGACGTAAGGTAATTGAGTACGCGGAATTACCCCATCTTGGACGTAGTAATCGGGGCTGAGATGTCCGGCGGCGGCAAATGCTGCTTTACGCCCTTTCCACAATTTGAGGCGCGTTTCAGGATCGCTAGCCGTAGTAATTCCCCGCGCACCGTTTTTCAAACAAATATCGCTAATTAGCTGTTTATTTTCTGCAACTTCTACAGCTATGCCGTCAATTTCTACTAGTAATATTGCCGTAGCATCTCTAGGATAACAACCCGTTGCTACCACATCTTCTACAGCATTAATGCTGAGGTTATCCATCATTTCCATTCCAGCCGGAATAATTCCCGCGCTGATGATGTCAGAAACCGCCGCCCCTGCTGCTTCGACGCTGGTAAAGTCGGCAAGCAGGACGCAAATTGATTCGGCTGATTTGAGAATCCGCAGCGTGATTTCGGTGGCAATTCCTAGCGTCCCTTCGGAACCGACGAATACGCCTGTAAGATCGTAACCAGGCATTTCCGGTACTTGTCCGCCCAAATCGACGATGGAACCATCGGGGGTAACGACTTTTAAACCTAAAACGTGGTTGGTAGTAACACCGTATTTAAGACAATGTACCCCGCCGGAGTTCTCGGCAACGTTGCCACCAATCGAACAGATAATTTGACTGGAAGGATCGGGGGCGTAGTAAAATCCATCGCCGCTGACTGCTTGCGTCACCCAGTTGTTAATTACTCCTGGCTGTACCACGACTTGCTGGTTTTCCAAGTCAATGCTGAGAATTTGTCGCATCATGGAGGTGACAATCAGCACGCAGTCTTCTATCGGTAATGCCCCACCAGACAAGCCAGTTCCAGAACCACGGGCGATAAAGGGAATGTTGTGGCGATCGCAAATCTTTACGACTTCCGCTACTTGTTCTGTCGTCTTGGGTAAGACTACCACTGCCGGACGCTGGCGATAACTAGTTAATCCATCGCACTCATATGTAATTAATTCCTCCCGACGCTGTACCACGCCATTTTTGCCTAAGACTGCTTCAAATTTTTTAATAATTGGCTTCCAGTCACGCTGCTGCTTATCTTGGATTAGCATAGGGAATTCTCACAAATTAAATTTATTTTTAAAACTGCTTAAGACTGCAACTTCAGTGATGCCGGATAAAAAGTATCGTACTGTTACTTAATTTGTACTGACTCCCTGCGATCGCTCTGTTCCATTCATATTGTTACAGAAACTACAACCCTTGAAATTATCTGAACTCATCTTTGTTACAATTTTTTTTGTAACTTTGACTACGTTTCTATTCTCACTTGTCGAGAACTTATTGACAAGTAGGGAATTACCGATAGAACGCAGAGGGCAGAGGGCAGAAGTCATAGGGGCGGGTTATTTGAAGTTATTTGTACTAGAACAAATAATTGGGTAGTTCAACCCACTTGTCGAGATTTACAGATGGCAAAATATCATTTCATCGTTAAATTCAACAATATTGATAGTTGAATGAGAGATAATTTTTTTTAGGAAGTCACGCGACTTTAATTATCCGTGCAGAAGATATCCAAGCAGATTGATAAAAAGTATTCAGCCAAACGTGTTACCTTGTCCGATTAAGTATCTAATCCAAAGATTGTATGTCTTGGTACTATAAATACCTCGCATTCTTGATGTTAACGATCGCCTTGTTGCCTTTGACTGCGATCGCCGGATTGTCTAAATTCAATGGGATGGCAAGTCATGAAAGTTTCCAGAGTGGAATAAAGACCAAACCATGAGAAGTGCGATCGCGGGTTCAGTTATATGGTTCCATCAAGAATTGGCAAGGCGCATCGGTCAAGAAACGAACGCACCACGCACCACCCCCAGAGAAACTATAGCCAATTGAATAATCTATGCTAACCTGTGGGCATCTTGACTCTGATACACTTGTTCCTCACACCCCTCCACTGACCAGCCTACATGGTTCATGTCAAGCGCGTAGAACTGACTAACTTTAAGTCCTTTGGTGGCACGACCAAAATTCCTTTGCTGCCAGGGTTTACCGTCGTTTCTGGTCCCAACGGTTCCGGTAAATCTAACATTCTCGATGCTCTCCTATTTTGCCTCGGTTTGGCTAGTTCTAGGGGAATGCGGGCGGAACGCTTACCGGATCTTGTCAACCACGATCGCGCCACCCGCGGAAAATCGACGGTGGAAACGATCGTCACCGTGACTTTTGATTTAGAGGGGAGTCGGGAGTCGGTAGGGGCGCATAGCAGTGCGCCCGTACTAGGGAGTCGGGAGTCGGAAGCCAATGGGAATGGTAATGGGCATTATGTTGAAGATTTAGAAGACAAGGAAGACAACGAAGACGATTCCCCACTCCCCACTCCCCACTCCCCACTCCCCAATGAATTGACCATTACACGGCGGCTGCGAGTTACTCAACAGGGTTCGTATACGTCAACTTATTACATTAATGGTTCTACCTGCACTCAAACTGAATTACACGAACAATTGAGTCAGATCAGAGTTTATCCTGAAGGCTATAACGTAGTGCTGCAAGGAGACGTGACGAGCATTATTTCCATGCACGCGCGAGAACGACGGGAGATTATTGACGAACTAGCAGGGGTAGCAAACTACGATCGCAAGATTCACCAGGCAAAGGAAACCTTAAATGAAGTTAAAGACAGGGAAGACCGCTACCGCATCGTTGAAACTGAATTAATTACCCAACGCGATCGCCTCTCTCACGATCGCATCCAAGCTGAGAAATATCAAAAGCTGAGAATAGAATACCAGCAGAAACAGCAGTGGGAAATTGTTCTAGTGTGGCGATCGCTGCAACAGCAACAAGAGAAACTAGTAGCGGAAATTCAAACGGGCGATCGTACCCTAACTGAATTAACGACTCAACTTTCTACCCTCAACACTCAAATTCAGCAAGTAACGGCAGAATTAGACGCACTCAACGCACGGGTAAAGACTCTGGGGGAAGAAGAACTTCTATCTCTGCAATCAACCTTAGCCACCCAGGAAGCCGAACGACGACAGCTACAAAATCGACAGCGAGACTTGACAAATGCTTACGAAAATGCTGGAAATGCCTACACGCAAAAACAGCTAGAAATTCAACAGCACCAAAATTCTTTAGTCCAGTTGCAACAACAGCAACAGGAAATTGCAACCCAACTTTCTACCTTGCGACAACAACGCGATGAAGCGCAACAAACTTTAGAAGCAAGTCGTACAGCAGCCAGTGCCATCGCCGACGCTTCCGATGCTTGGGTGCAACAGCAAGCCGCCTTAAGCCGTCAAGTTGAATCGCTGCTGCAAACTGTAGAACCCCAACGCACCGAACAAGCACAATTAGGAGAGCGATCGCACCAATTAGAAAAGCAAATTCAAGAACAAACTGGGATAATTCAAACTTTAGAGCCAGAACTGGCGACAAAGCAAACGCAGTTAACCCAATTAGAAACTCAATTATCCAGCCAAATCGAGCAAATTCAATCTTTAGCGCAGTCTTTAGTTGCGGCTGAAGCCGAATTGCAGATTCAGCAGCAAACTCAAAATCGTTTATTACAAGAACAACGCGATAAACAGCGCCAGTTAGACAAATTAGAGGCGCAGTCTCAAGCAATACAAGAAACTCAAGGAACTTTTGCCACCAAAATTTTGTTGCAATCCGGTTTAAGCGGGATTTGTGGTTTAGTAGCCCAACTCGGTAAAGTCGAACCACGCTATCAACTAGCTTTAGAAATTGCAGCTGGGGCGCGGTTGGGACAATTGGTGGTAGATGATGATGGCGTAGCGGCGGCGGGAATTGAGATCTTGAAGCAAAAACGAGGCGGAAGGGTGACATTTTTACCCTTGAATAAAATCCAAGCCCCAAGATTTTCGCCTGCTTCGGGGTTGCGTTATGCCAATGGTTACGTAGACTATGCAATTAACTTAATTGAATGCGATCGCCGCTATCAAGATATTTTCGGTTATGTTTTTGGCAGTACGGTTGTTTTTGCCGATTTGCAATCGGCGCGTTCCCATATCGGACAATATCGCATTGTCACTCTAGCAGGAGAATTACTAGAAACTAGCGGGGCGATGACTGGGGGTAGTATCAGTCAGCAAAATTCAGGTTTGCATTTCGGTACGAGTGATGCTACAGAATCTCAAGAAGTCATAGAGTTGAGAAATCGCTTGCAGGAAATCGATCGCATTTTAGCTCGTTGTAGTGAATCTATTAGTAATTTGGCAGCTAAAACGAAAAATCTATCTCAAGAATTAACAGAAGCGAAGACCAAACAAAGAGAAAATAATCTACATAAAGAGCAATTACAAAAAGAAATTCGCACGCTGATTCAACAAGTAGATACTGGACAGACACAACTAGCTCAAAACACAAAGCAGCTATCGACAGCCAAGTCTAGATTAGAAACTTTAGAGCAAGATTTACCCGTTCGAGAGGAAGAACTACAACAACTACGCCAAGCTTTGGCAGAGTTGGAACAATCTCAAACTAACAGTCAATGGCAGCAAACTCAAGCCACAATTAGGCAGCAAGAGCAAGAATTGCAAACAAGAATTGAGATAGTTCGTAGCGCCGAACAACAATTAAAAGACTTAGAAAATCAAAGCCAAAGATTGCATGAAAGAATTCAAGAAGGCGAATTGCGATCGCGAGAATACCAACAGCAGCAACAAGAAATTCAGTTGCAACAAACATCTGTAAACGAGCAATTGCAGGAAATTGGCGAACATTTAAAGCAGATCCACGCCTCCTTGAAAGAGATCGAACAGCGAATGACGGCGGAAAGACAAGAACGCGATCGCGCCGAACAAAAGCTGCGGGAACTGCACTTAAACCATCAACAGGTAGAATGGCAACAGCAAAAGCTGCAAGAAACGCAAACAACGCGGCGGGAAGATTTAGTTAATTTACAAGCGCAAACGCAAATCCAAGCCGCAGAAATGCCCGATCCCCTACCAGAAGTACCGGATAAGGTAGATTTGGAGCAATTACAAAAAGAATTGCGATCGCTTGTCAAACGCATGGAAGCGATGGAACCTGTAAATATGTTGGCGTTAGAAGAATACGAACGTACCAACGCTCGCTTAGAAGAATTGAGTCAAAAACTACTGACGCTAGAAGCCGAACGTACCGAATTATTATTGCGGATTGAAAACTTTACCACTCTGCGTCAACGGGCGTTTCAAGAAGCTTTTGATGCGGTGAATGAAAACTTTCAATCCATTTTCGCCACTCTATCGGATGGAGATGGATTTCTGCAACTGGATAACCCCGAAGATCCATTTACTAGCGGACTGAATTTAGTCGCGCATCCCAAAGGCAAACCCGTACAGCGTCTCGCTTCCATGTCGGGGGGAGAAAAATCACTCACGGCGCTGAGTTTTATCTTTGCCCTGCAACGGTATCGTCCCTCACCTTTTTACGCCTTCGACGAGGTAGATATGTTTCTCGACGGGGCAAATGTGGAACGATTAGCTAGAATGATCGAACAGCAAGCTAAACAAGCACAGTTCATTGTCGTGAGCCTACGCCGACCCATGATAGAATCAGCCGAACGTACAATAGGAGTAACGCAGGCACGAGGAGCTTATACGCAAGTTTTAGGCATAAAATTGTAACCCTCAGACAACTTTGTTTAGAGATTCCATCATAATAGTATCGATCGTTAGAAAGTATTAACCGTTAACCCTGATTCGAGATCGGGACTCCGCAAAGCAATGACCTCTGAAAACATTATTAAACGCTCCGACATCTTAAATACAAAGGTGATCGCGGATGACAACGCCAAAGTATTAGGGGTTGTCAGCCAACTATGGGTAGATATCGATCGCAGGGAGGTTGTAGCTCTTGGTTTGCGAGACAACCTGATCGCCTTTGCTAGCGTACCGCGTTACATGTACCTGAGCAGCATCAGCAAAATCGGCGACGTGATTTTGGTGGAAAACGAGGATGCGATCGAAGATATTGATGTCGAGATTTACAGCAACTTAGTTAATTGTGAAGTCATTACGGAAACAGGTCAACCCCTAGGGCGAGTGCGTGGCTTTACATTTAACGCCCAAACAGGCAAGATTTATTCTCTCATTATCGCTTCGTTGGGCTTACCCCAGATCCCCGACCAGGTAATTAGTACCTACGAATTGCCAATTGAAGAAATTGTCAGCAGCGGTCCAAATCGGTTAATTGTATTTGAGGGCGCTGAAGAAAGAATCAATCGTTTGAGCGTTGGGTTGTTAGAACGACTCGGTATTGGTAAAGCACCTTGGGAGAAAGAAGAAGACGAATACTATACTCCCACAGCAGTGCGACCAGAAAACCAACTTGGTAGTGGCGTACCGTTACAAGCACCGAAGGCTCAACCCCTGCGAACGACTCAACCTGCGGTACAAGAAGCATGGGACGAGGACGAATACGAATACGAAACAGTCCAGCCGCGGATCGAACAGCAGCCATTACGCCGCCAGCAGTACGAACCAAACAGGTACGATCGCGACTTAGAAGAAGAGGAAAATTGGAGCGAAGCATCGGGAAGCGATCGCTACGCGCCTGCGCCTCCACCCCGCTACCCGGAACCCCAGCCTTTTGAAGCCAAGCCATACGCACCAACCAATAATCTTGACGAAGATATTGACGGTGACGCTTGGGGAGAAGACGAGGAACCGCAGCCTCTGAATATTCCCAAGAAAATCAAACAGCCAGAATACGAAGAAGAAGGCGGCTATTAGAGAAAGTTATTCATCTAAATCGCGTAAAGGACGACAGGCGTATCCACCTAAACCTACCAGTAACAAACAGGTTGAAGTGGTTACGTACATCACTGCCATTCCCGCACCAGGCTGAGTCCCAAATATACCGCCGAACAATTTAGCTAAACCGCCTCCCGATCTCATGGCTGGTTCAAACACATCGTCAGCTAGCGGTCCCGCAATTAAAGATGCTACCGCTGAAACGATTTGAAACATCAGCGATCGCGCCGCGAAAACTCTTCCTTGAACTTCAGGTGCTACTTTAGCTAACAAAATGGCAGTCTGGGAACTTTCTAACAAAGGGAAATTGAGCGAGGAGCAAAATTCTGCTGGGAGCCAAACCTGGAGGGATTGACCTAAACCAAATATCGCTTTACTTACACCTGCTCCTACCATACCTAAAAGATAGCCGTGAATGCGTCGTCGCGAACCACCCCAAACACTCAACAGCACTGCTCCGGTGACACCCCCAATCCCAGCAATTGAGAAGATCGAACCTAATACGCGCGAATCATTTTCTGTACGAGCCAGAATCATCGGTGTAGCTACAGAACCACCTAAGTCATGAGCGAACCAAAACAATGAAGCGGAGACTACCAGTGCCAACAAATCGGGACGTTTAATAATGTAGTGGAATCCGAAGGTGAGTTGCTGCCAGATGCTAGTATCTTTGTAGTGTTCTGTAGTATGAGAAGATGGTTGTGGGATTGGCACTAACAGCACTGTAGCGATCGCCACGCTATAGCACTCGAAGCAAAGGTTAGGACATAATAGAGGAGGAATCAACGAGAGAA
>ERZ1066118.1614-NODE-1614-length-13378-cov-4.867597_pt1 | contig 13378 bp, 12 predicted proteins | sample MGYA00382765_ERZ1066118 | MGnify/ENA primary metagenome ERZ1066118 (study PRJEB33369, sample SAMEA5778348) | biofilm metagenome | biome: Industrial cooling water; feature: Water cooling tower basin; material: Biofilm | place: United Arab Emirates | collected...
CAGATAAAAAAGCAGGCCACAAGTGGTAATCCCAAACATTCTCTTTGTGCTGAATTTGAAGTGCCGCTCTCAATTCGTTGCGATACTTTTGGGGTTTTGCTTGAGCCGCTGCGGTGAGAAAACGGGAGCGGATGGAAGCGGAAAGTCGCGGGTTTTTCGCTTGTCTTTCCCAAAGCGCTTGGGCTTGCTGAGACGGAAAACTCCACAGAATTTCGGCGGCTCTGTGTTCGTGTTTCCCGCCAGAAAAGACGAGCAACTCTTCCAAAATCGGAAAAAACACCATGCTTTTCGATTTTCCAATCGCGGTGATGGCACCGTGATGTATTTCGGTCAAAGGCGAACGCGAAGAATGGATGATCTGATTTTTAGCTCTTTCATCCGACGCGAACGCCCCCAACGATTCGAGCGCGAAACGCCGAATTTCGAGGTCTGTTTCTTCGTTCAGCGCGTCCAGCGCGGCCTCTAAAATTCGAGGGTCAGCACCTTGCGATAGACACTCGAAAGCTCCGGCTCGCACTCCAGGAATGGGCGAGGCGCGCGAAAGTCGTAGAAGTTCGGGCAAAACCCGCTCGAAATTGAGCTTGGAAAGAGTTTTCATTGTGGCCACAGCCAGCCATTCTGGGCCTTGATTGGAAAAATGCCACTCGCCGATAATCGAGGTTTTGGCCTGAAGCTGCGATTCGAGCAGCGGAAAAGCCATCGCCCACATTTCGTCTTCGGTGAATTCGTTTTTGTGCTTTGATATGTCCAGGTGATCTCGCCGGATGAAATGCCGCAATTTCTGCACAGCGTAAAGCTGCGAGGCCGCGTCACCTGCCATCAGGGTTTGAAGTTCGCTCCAAATCACGCTGCGAATTTGGCCCGAAACTTCGCGCTCATCGCCCGCGAGCATCGCTCCGGTTTCCATGATGCTCGTGTGATTGTTGGCAAAAGGGCGCAAAACCCCGCTCGCGTCGCGTTTGGCCCAAACGAGATAGGGTTTTCCCGCATGAAATCGGTAAATCTGTGGACTATAAAGAGGATTTATTCCGTTCGGATAATGATGAAAATAAACCTCCTTGGAGTCTCCGATTAAATCCGCGCCTTTAAGAGTCGAAACCACACGAAAACGCGTTTGCGCTTTCGTATAGCCAGGAACATCGCGCATTTGCGAATCCTCAATCGGAGACGTTTCCACAGCAATTCCCTTAAAAATAACGTCTACTTTGGAATTCAACTCGTCCAAAGTGGGTGCGTGTTTAAATAAGTAAGCCTGTGATACCGCTGGAAAACACAAAATTCCAAGCAAAATTAAAAATCGTTTCATCGCGTTTTTTCTACCATTCGCATCACCGATTCTTCGCCGTTCACAAGCTCGCGCACTTGGTCTAAATTTACCCAGCGCACGCCTTTCGATTCCGCGTTTTGAACCGGAATTTGCGTGCTATCGCCGCGAAAAAGAAAGCGGATATCGAAGTGCAAATGTGCGGGCGTGTTCCAATATTCTGGGATTTCGTGAACGTCCACGTCGAAAATTTGCGCGCCGATTGGCTCGATTTCGAGGCCGGTTTCTTCGTTGGCTTCGCGTTGGGCCGCGAGTTGCAAATCGGTTTCGCCTTCTTCGATGTGCCCGCCGCTTTGCAGCCATTTTCCGAGTTTCCGATGATACAAAAGCACGGTTTTTTCGCGGTTTTCGTCCACGATCCACGCCGATGCCGTGAGATGGCCGCGCAAATTTTCGGCGCCCAAAAGTTCGCGGCCCGTTCCGGTTTCGCCTTCGCGCAACGAACCCAAAAACGCCGCGATTTTGGCGTGCATCCGCGTTTCGGTCGGGCCTTGCGGCGCGTGATTTTGCAGCAGTTCGCGTAAATTCATGGGCCTTATTTTACGAGCGTTTTTGTAAACCCTTCGCGTTTATGGCACTTTTGGGATTACAGGGCGTTTCGTTTCGCATCGGGCAACACCAAATTTTGGACGACGTGGCGCTGCAAATCGAAGGCGGCGAACGCATCGCGCTTTTGGGGCGCAACGGCGCCGGAAAATCAACGCTTCTCAAGATTTTGGCGGGCGAACTCGCGCCCGATTCGGGCACTTTCGCCACGCAAAAAGGCGCGCGCGTCGCGCGGTTGCCCCAAGAAGTTCCGAGCGGAATTTCGGGCCGCGTCCACGACGTTTTGCGCGAAGGCATCGGCCAATCGAACACGCCGGAATACGAAATCGACGCGATGCTTTCGCGCCTAAATCTCGACGGCGACGCAGCCTTTTCCACGCTTTCGGGCGGCGCGAAACGGCGCGCGTTTTTGGGCCGCGTTTTGATGGGCGCGCCCGATTTGCTCTTGCTCGACGAGCCGACGAACCATCTCGATATCGAATCCATCGCGTGGCTCGAAGAATTTCTTTTGCGTTACGTCAAAACGTTTTTGTTCGTCACGCACGACCGCGCATTTTTGCAAAAACTGGCCACGCGCATCGTCGAAATCGACCGCGCGCAAATCTATTCTTACGAGTGCGGTTACGAAACCTACCTGGAGCGCAAAGAGGCATTTTTGGAAGCCGAAGAAAAAGGCCGCGCGCTGTTCGATAAGCGTTTGGCGCAGGAAGAAGCGTGGATTCGGCGCGGCGTTGAGGCGCGGCGCACCAAATCGCAGGCGCGCATCCGCGATTTGATGCAAATGCGCGCGCAGCGCAGCGAACGCCGTGAAAAAGTTGGGGTTGTAAAAATCGAGCTGCAAAACGCGAATTTGGGCGGAAAACTCGTCGCCAAAGCGCAAAATGTGAGTTTCGGCTACGAAAACACGATTTTGGTGCGCGATTTTTCAACCACGATTATGCGCGGCGACAAAATCGGCATCATCGGCCCCAACGGAAGCGGAAAAACCACGCTTTTGCGGCTGCTTTTGGGCGATTTAGCGCCACAAACCGGCGAAATCGAGCTGGGAACGGGGCTTCAAATCGCGTATTTCGACCAATTGCGCGATCAATTAGACGAAAATCAAACCGTGCGCCAGAACGTCGCGGGCGATAATGACACCGTGAAATTCAACGGCGAATCGCGCCACGTCATCGGATATCTGAGCGATTTTTTGTTTTCGTCGGCGCGCGCGAACTCGCCGGTTAGCGTGCTTTCGGGCGGCGAACGCAACCGACTTTTGCTGGCCAAACTGTTCACGCAGCCCGCCAATTTGTTGGTGATGGACGAGCCGACGAACGATTTGGACATCGAAACGCTCGATTTTCTCGAAGAACTTTTGGTCGAAATGCCCGCGACGCTGCTGTTGGTTTCGCACGACCGCGCGTTTTTGAATAACGTCGCCACATCAGTTTTGGCGTTTGAAGGCGACGGGAAAATCGGCGAATATTTGGGCGGTTACGACGATTATTCGCGCCAGAAACCGCAAGTTTTGCCGCCGAAAACGGAAAAAGTCGCGCCGAAATCGCAAAAACCAGCCGAAAAACCGCGAAAATTGTCGTTTAAAGAAGCAAAAGAACTCGAAAATTTGCCCGCGAACATCGAAAAATTGGAAAACGAGCAAGTGAAACTCGGCGAAGAGTTGGCGAATCCTGAAATTTATCAGGGAGACGGGCAAAAGGCAGTGAAAATCAACGCGCGATTGAAAGAAATCGAGGCGCAGTTAGCGGCGAGTTACGCGCGTTGGGAAGAGTTGCTGGAAATTTAAAAGGCGCAAGGAACAAGGCGAAAGGAGCAAGAAAGAGCCGAGAAACTCGAATTTAGAGTCACTTCAAACCTTTCTTGCGCCTTTCGCCTTGTTCCTTGCGCCTTCTAATTTAAAGTCGCACTTCTTTTCCGGTCGCGGCGCTTTCGTAAATCGCGTCGAGGATTTTTTGCAGCGCGAGCGATTCTTCGGGTTTCACGTAAGGCTGCGCGTTGCCGAGCAGCACGTCAATGAAGTGGCCCATGCGGTCGGTGTTGGCGAGCTGCGGGTTTTCGGGCACGTCTTCGACGACGCGGCCTTCGGGCGTGTCTTTGATGATTTGCAGCGGCGGAAATTTCAGGCCCGCCTGTGTTCCAAAGATTTGCGTGCCTTCGTAGGCTTCCAAAAATCCGGCCCAGCTCGCTTCGAGCAAAACGGTGCGGCCACTTTTGAGCTTGATGAGCGCAATCGCCAAATCTTCGACATCGAACGGTTTGTTCGGGTCAATTTCGCCTTTGCCCCAGTTGCCGTCGCCGAGTCCGCGCGGGCCAAATTTCGCGTAGGCCTGGCCCGAAACCGCCGCCGCGTCGAATTCGCCCATCAAAAACAGCGCGCGATCCAACACGTGAACGCCGATATCGTAAATGCAGCCGCCGCCCGAAAACTGCTTTTGCGTGAACCAACTGCCGATGCGCGGAATGCCAGCGGGCCGCAGCATCGCGGTTTTGGCGTGATAAACCTCGCCCAAAACGCCGTCGTTAATCAGTTGTTTGGCGGTTTGCACTTTGGCGTCGAAGCGCATATTTTGGCCGACCATCAGCAAAACGCCGCGTTTTTTGGCTTCTTCCACCATTTTGGCGGCGTCGGGCGCGTTGGTCGAAATCGGTTTGTCAACCATCACGTTTTTGCCGGCCTGAAGCGCTTCGAGGCCAACGGGCGCGTGCAAAAAGTTGGGCAGGGCAATCGAGACGACATCAATGTCTTCGCGCGCCAAAAGCTCTTTGTAATCGGTGGTGAGCGTTTGGATGCCGTGTTTTTCTTTGGCTTCCTGACCGCGTTCGGGCGAAACTTCGGCCAGCGCCGTGACGGTTGCGTTCGGGTGCGCGTTGAACGCCTCGATATGGTAGTTGCCAATGGCGCCCGCGCCAATGACAGCCACATTGAAATGAGTCTTTTGTGACATGAGAGGCGCCAGTTTAAAAGAAGGTGCAAGTGGCAAGGCGAAAGGAGCAAGCAAGAGCCGAGAAACTCAAAAATCGAGTCATTTCGGGCCTTACTTGCTCCTTTCGCCTTGCCACTTGCACCTTCTTTCATTCTGCGGTGAGGACGACCAAAACCAATCCCCAGAAGCACTGCACAACCGCCTGAAACGGAAATTGCAGCGGCAACGGCAGCGAATACATCACGAAAACCGTCGGTGTCCACACGATGAGCGCGCCCAAATACAGCGGCAGAGTGCGCTCGAAAACCCAGCGTTTTCCGAGCGCACCTTTGGCTTTTTGCGGCGAAAAGTCGTGGTCTTTGAGCGCGAAAATCCACGTCACGAGCGGCATGCAAAACAGCGGCGTGTAAACCAGCATATCGAGCGCGGCTTTTTTGAGAAGCGTCGAAAAATCGCCGCCCACGCCGAAAATTTGCGCCTGAAAATCGTAGAACAAACTCGTCGTCGCGCCGATCGAGCCAAGGCCAATCATCAAAAACGGCAGGTGCGCCGCGCGCGTTTTACGGTGGTTTCCGCGCTGAAATTTCTGAAAGAAGAAGGGCAAAAGCGCGGCGGCAACGGCCTGCGCCAAAACCGCGAAAATCAAGCCCCAACGCAATTTGAGTTGCGCCACGCCATCGAGCGCGCCTTGCACCTCTTCCACGCTGCGATACAAAAGCAAAAGCGCCAAAGCAAATCCCCACAAAAACACGGCGGGAACCAAATTCGCGGCAAAAGCGCGGGAAAGTTGGGCGAAAAGAGGCATAGAATTACCGAGTTTGAACAACGCGCCAACCGCTTGGGGTTTTTACGCCAATTTTCAAATCGTCGGTTAGAAAAGCTCCAGAAAATTTCTTTTGTGGTGCGGCTAAAGATCGAAGAAAAACGCCAGTTTTTGCGGCGCGAATTTCTATTTTCGAGCTTTGGTGCGTCAATATGTATTTTCCGTTGGGCGACCAGCCGATCAATCCACCGTGCGGCTTTTGCCACAAAATTTTTCCGTCTCGCAAATTGCGAACGCGCAGGGTCAGTGTTTCGGTTTCGGCTTCCAAAATCGTCGCTGAATCCGGCGAAAAACGCAGGAATTCGGCTTCAGACGCCCCACCGGTTTTATCTCGACTTTCCCATGAAACGAGCGTTTTTCCATCGCTGACTCGATAGATTTTCGCGCGTGTTCCTTTGGCGTAAGCGCCCCGTTTCGCATCGGGAGATAAATCGGCGCTCACGCTCGCGTAGGCCGTCCCCTCGCCGCTTCCCACCAAAATTTGGCGGCGCAAGTTCGTCGTTTTGAAATCGAAATCGAGCAAAAAATCAGTCGTCAAAACGTGCAAAACGTGCTGCGAAGGCGCCAAGGTAACAGCTAAAAGCTGGTTGCTGTAAGCGCCATTGTTCCAAATCTTGTGTGGGATAATAAAGCGTTTTCGCGTTTTCCAATCGCGCGTTGAAATCGCCGTGATTTCGGATTTTCCGAGCGCAAACGCCCATTTTTCATCGCGCGAAAATCGAAAAATTCGTTCGCTACTCACACGGCGAAAACTTGAAAAACGAAAAACACCAGGAGAGTTGCCGTAAAGAAATTTTCCGCGCGGCGAAAGTTCGGAATGGACGCGCTCGCCCGGCCAATCGCTCGAGAATGAAGGCGCCGCCGAGCAAAAGAGGGTCGCCAAGACGAAGAGAAATTTTTGCATGAAAACCAACTACTAAAATTAGTCGAAATTAGTAGTTTTTAGTAGTTCGCGCTTTCCAAACGCCGCACTGTTTCGCGCACTTTGTCGGCCCAATTTTCATCGCTTTTAGAAATCGTCAGCAGCTCGAAATCGCCCGAAATCGAATCTTCGTCGTCAATGTGAAGCGCGATTCCAAACGCGGCGGGCGCTTTGGAAGCCGTGCGGCGCATCCGTTCGGGCACGGCGCGCGCGTGTACTTCGGCGTTGATCACGCTTTGAATGGGGATTCCATAAAAACCGAGCCAGCGTTTCACTGCTTTTGGTTCGCGGCAGGACGTGGTGTAAATCCAAATTTCGTGGCCCGAATCGATAAGTTCCCGCAGAAGTTGCACCGCGCCTTCGCGCAGCGGTTCGGGCGCGCCCACGAGCCGCGCCCAAAAAGGCACGCGGCATTTTTCGCGTGGAATTTCGGGTTCGTAGCAAATCAACGTGTCATCCAAATCGAACGAAATTCGCATTTTTTACCCCGCGCCGTCACTTCTTCCCGCCACTAAATTTATCCTGTTTTCGGGACTCAAAACGCGCAGCGACTCCAACACTTGCGGCAACACGCGCAGCAGTTCGTCAACCTCGGCCTCGGTCGTGCCGCGACCCAGCGAAAACCGCGTTCCGGCGCGCGCCAAACCGATTTCCCTTCCAATGGCCAGCAAAACCGGACTGGGATCCAAACTTCCCGCCGCGCACGCGCTGCCCGTCGAGGCGCAAATCCCGCTTTTGGCGTCGAGTTCTAAAATCAGGCCTTCGCCTTCGATGCCCTCGAACGAAAAATTGGCGATTCCCGGCACGCGCGCCGTGCGATGCCCGTTCAAAAACGCGCCCTCAACGCCCTTTTCAATCCCCGAAATCAAGCGCTCGCGCAGCGCGGCCACGCGCGCTTCGTCGCCGCGCGCGATGGCTTCAATCGCCAGATTTGCGGCCACGCCCATCGCCACCAAAGCGGGCACGTTTTCGGTTCCGGCGCGGCGGCCTTTTTGTTGATGCCCACCGTCCACGAGCGTTTCGAGGCGCACGCCGCGCCGCACGTAAAGCGCGCCCGCGCCTTTGGCACCGTAGAATTTGTGCGCGCTCAGCGAGAGCAAATCCACGTTCAAACCTTTCACGTCAACGGGAATATGCCCGACGGTTTGGCAGGCGTCGCAGTGAAAAATGATGCCCTTTTCGCGGCAAATCGCGCCGACTTCGCGCACCGGCTGCAACACGCCCATTTCGTTGTTGGCGTGCATCAGCGAAACCAAAATCGTGTCGCTTCGCAGCGCCTTTTGAAACTCATCGAGGCGAAAAACGCCGTTTTCGTCCACGCTCACCCACGTGATTTCGAAGCCTTCTTTTTCGAGTTGCAACAGCGGATGCAGCGTCGCGTCGTGTTCGATTGTCGAAGAAATGATGTGTTTTCCGCGACTTGCGAGGCGGCGCGCGATGCCTTTGAGCGCGTGGTTATTGCCTTCGGTGGCGCCGGAGTTCAGCACGATTTCGGCGCTTCGCGCGCCGAGCAGATTCGCAATTTGTTCGCGGCTCCACTCGACGGCGTGTTTGGCGTTTTTGCCCAGGTGATGCAGCGATGAAGGGTTTCCAAACTCGTGCGTGAGATAAGGCATCATCGCTTCCAAAGCCAAAGGATGCAGCGGTGTCGTGGCGGCGTGGTCGAGGTAAATCATGGTGCGAAAGAGTTTTGCGGCTTTTGCTGCGCGGAAAGACCCGAAAAACTGGAAAAAGTTTTAAGGTTCGGGGATAATGTGAATGTCAATTTACCAATGAGCGCCACGCGCTCCCATCCGATGAAAATCACTTTACCTCCACTGACGCCGGAACAAGTTACGGCCATCGCACAGGCTTTGGATGTCGTTATTAGCCAGAGCCAATCCATCAAACACGTCCTCACGCCCGGCGAGCGGCGCAACATGGTCAAGGGCGGCGACAAATCGCAGCCTTTCATCGCCAAAGCGCTCGAAGTGAGCAAGAGCTACCCCGACATTCTCAAGCGCTCGTTTTCGGTCGAAGAAATGGAAAACGCGATAACTCTGGCGCATCAACTGGCGCCGCTGATGATCAAAATCGAGCAAATCAACGCGATTTACAACGACGCCGATCTCATCGCCGATTCCAACGCCATGAAAAACGCGCTGGAGGTTTACAAATCGGCCCAGGACGAAGCCGCCAACTACCCCGGCCTCGAAGAAGAAGTGCGCGATATGGGCAAGAGATTCCACCGCGAATCGCAGCAGCAACCCAATCCCAACAACGGTTGAAACGCCTCGCACGCGCAGAGAAGGCGGTGTGAAACCGCAGCCAACGAATCAGTCGGCCTTCGCCGACAAAGTAGCAGTGACTTCACACCAAAATGTCGGCGAAGGCCGACTGATTCGTTGGCTGCGGTTTCACACCGCTTTTCCAACTTTTTGGCACAGCGATTCAAATTCCACGAAAATTTCGGCGACCTCGGCGAAAATAACGGCGAGGCCGACGAAAAGAGGAGCACGAAACGGAAAATGCAATCACTTCGAGAAAAAATGGGGGCCGCAAATCGCCTTTGTGCCGTTGGTGCGGCGCTTTGTTTTGGCGTGGGTTCGCCCGCGAACGCCGCAGAAAAGACGCCGCGCCCGCCGTCGGGATGGCTGGTGTGGATGGATTACGATTCCAATTTGCAAGCCGAATCGCTGGGCGCGCGGCCCCGACGAATTTCGCGCGCCTTTACCTTTGTTTGGGACTGGGATATTCGCCACGATGGGAAAAGCGTGGTTTACGTGGCCTCACCAGGCATCCAATTTTTCTCTGCGCGTTCGGCGCGCGTCTATCTTTTTGAACACCGACTCAAAGAGCCGCAAAGACAGCTCATTTTTGGGGCTTACGAAAAAACTGACGCCGATTTTTCGAGCGTGGGCGAAGAGGCTTTCACGGTGGATTCTCTGCCCAGCAACAAACTGCTGCTCACGACCAGTTGGTGGGATTTTTACACGTCGCAAACCGTTGTGGCGCTCTACGATCCGGCGACGAAAAAGGCGCGTGCCCTCGTGCAAACCGACAAATTGGCGCCGCTTCTGCGCAAGCGCGCCCAACGTTTTCCGAGCCTTTCGCGCGATGAAAAAACGCTGGTTTATGTGGCCACAAGCCCCGTCAACACCGGAACCGATGCCTATTTCAGTGAGAAAGATTGGAATTCTTATCTGGTCGCTTACGACCTCGAAACGCACGCCTCGCGGATTCTGCTGACGGCCAGACGCGACATTTCCGACGTGAGAATCAGCCCGAACGGGCGGTTTTGCGTTTGGTCGCAGGCGATGAATGATGAACCTTACGCGCCGCGTCAGTTGATGCGCTGCGACCTGCGAACCGGCGAAATCAAACCGCTAACGCGCCCGCAAGGGGAAACCGATTCGGCGCCGGTGTGGAGTCCCGATGGCCGCCATATTCTGTGGATTCGGCGCAAAATCAAATCGAAAACGCCGCAGCAAAGCACCAAATGGGCGCTGATGAACGCCGATGGCACCCATCAACGCCCGATTCGCTGGGGCCGCACAACGGGAAGTGTGCGCTGGATCGCCGAAATCGAACCCGCGAGCTGGAAAGCGCCGCCCGCCGCGCCCGCGAAAAAATAGGCGCAGTTGTGGCGCACGAATGGCACCGAAAAACGGCGCAACCATGATCAAATCCATCGGCCACGTCGCTTTTGATGCCTACAACTTCGAGGCGACTTTCGATTTTTACACGCGCGTTTTGGGCTTTGCCAAAATGTTCGACCTCAAGCACGACGACGGCACGGTTTGGATCGTTTATCTGCGCGTCACCGACACGCAATTTCTCGAACTTTTCCCGAAAAACGAACCCGCGCCCGCCGAAAAAGACCGCCATTTTTCGCACCTTTGCCTCGAAGTCACCAACATCGAAAGCACGGTTTTCGAGTTGCAAAAACTCGGCGCGCCGATTGATGTCGAGGTGCAAATCGGGCAGGACGGCAACAAGCAAGCGTGGACGCGCGACCCCGAAGGCAACCGCATCGAACTGATGGAAATGAGCGAAAACTCGCGCCAACGCGCCGCGATTGCGTGGCTGCAAAGCAACGCCTGAGCGAAGCGGCGAACTCGCGCCCGTCTGTAGCGCGCTCGCGGCGAGAAATTGGTGGCGTTTTTCTGAAAGGGGCGTCGTTTTTGCGTCGTGCGCGTGGCGTGCAAACCCAGAATTTTGAGGCGCCGCGATGAAGGCGCGGCTGCTTTCGTTTCTCGAAGACGTGCGCGATTCGTATTGGATTGTGCCCGCTCTGATGGCGCTGGGCGCGATGATTGGTGCGCATTTTCTGCTCGAATTCGACCGGGGAAACGGCGCGGATTGGGCGCGAAATCAAAGCTTTATCTGGTCGGGCGGCAGCGAAGGCGCGCGCGGCGTTTTGGGCACGATTGCCGGTTCGGTGATTACCGTCGCGGGCGTGGTGTTTTCGACGACCATCACGTCGCTCACGCTCGCGTCGTCGCAGTTTGGGCCGAGACTTCTGCGAAATTTCGTGCGCGACCGCGCCAATCAGTTCGTTTTGGGCGTTTTCACGGCGACGTTTTTGTTTTGCATCCTCGTTTTGCGCTCGATTCGTTCGGCGGACGAAAACTTTTTCGTGCCATATTTGTGCGTCACCGTCGCGCTGGGATTGGCCGTTGGCTCGATTGGCACGCTGATTTTTTTTCATCCATCACGTCGCCGATTCGATTCAAATCGAAAACGTCGTGGCGCGAACGGCGCGCGAGTGGATTCGCGTGATCGAGCGCAATCGGCCCGAAAAAATCGCCGCCGACAAACCGCAAAAATCGCCCGAAGAAAATGGCGCGCTGCCGCCCGATTTCGAGCGAAACGCCGCGCCGCTGCGCGCAGCGCGCAGCGGCTACATTCAGGCCGTTGATTACGAATCGCTGGTCGAAACGGCGCGGCGCGCGGGCGGCGTTTTGCGCCTCGAAAAAGGCGTCGGCGATTTCGTGGCGCGCGGCGAAACGTGGGCGCTCGGCTGGCCCGCGAATCGGTGGCAAGACGGCGACCTCGCGCGCAGCGTGGCGCTGGGCAACCACCGCAATCCCACGCAGGACGTTTTGTATCCGTTGCAGCAGTTGGTCGAAATTGCGCTCGTGGCGCTTTCGCCGGGCGTGAACGTGCAATTCACGGCGCAAACCTGCATCGATTGGATCGGCGTGGGACTGGGCGAAGCGGCGCGGCGCGACGAAGAAAAAACGCTCTTTTTCGACGAAAATCACGATTTGCGTTTGCAAATTCGCGCCGTGTCGTTCGGCGATTTGTGCGATCACGCTTTCGACGCGATTCGCCAGAGCGGAGCCGGAAACGGCGCGACGGTCGTGCGGCTTTTGCAAACGCTCGAAAAACTGAGCGCGTGCGTCGAAAACGAAGCCCAGCGCGAAATTTTGCGCCGCCACGCGCGGCAAATCGGCGAAGCGGCGCGCGCCCAAAACCCCACACGCGAAGACGAGGCCGAATTTGAAGCGCACCTGCGAAAAATGGAGAGTTTTAAGTCGCTCGACTAAAGTCGGCGCTGCCCGGCGAACAAGTTCGCCAACTTTCGGCCTTCGCCGAAAAACAATCGATTGGATTTGCGCGAAGGCGCAAAGTTGGCACGAAGTGCCGGACAGCGCCGACTTCAGTCGAGCGACAAAACGCAGAAATTTTCGCGGTTTTGGCTAAAATCAAACGGCTTTTTCGGGCGCGGTTTGGCGCTCGAAGCCGCGATTTCGCATGATTTGTCGCTCCTCCGTCCGACTCTACGCCTGGCGCCGCGCCGTTTTGAGCGCGCGAGTTCGCCGCACTTCGGGCGCGACAATTCCCACCTGAAAACGCGCGTTTTCTCCCTTTTTCCGTTTTGTTTTTCGCTCGAAAACCCGCGTTTTCGAGTGCGTTTTGGCGCGCGCCTCTCTGATTTTGGCGCGCCCGCAGGGTTGTTTGTTTTCATGGCACCAGAGTTTTCGTCGCAGGGCGCGCAGATTTCGCCCGAAATGCCACTTTTAAAGCAGTGGTTTTCCAACGTTTTTCCCGATTTGCTTTCGGGTTTTGTGGTCGCTTTGGCGCTGATTCCCGAAGCGATTGCGTTTTCGTTTATCGCGGGCGTTGACCCGAAAATCGGACTTTACGGCGCGTTTATGCTCGCGCTTTCGACCGCGATTTTCGGTGGCCGCATCGGGATGATTTCCGCCGCAACCGCCGCCGTCGCGGTGTTTTTCACCGGTTTGGTGAAGAATCACGGCGTCGAATATCTGTTAGCCGCCACGATTTTGATTGGCGTTTTGCAGGGGATTTTCGGGGTTTTGGGGCTGGGAAAATGGATCGCGCACGTTCCCAAAGCAGTGATGTCGGGCTTTTTGAACGCGCTGGGAATTCTGGTTTTTCTGGCGCAGCTTCGCCAGTTCGAGGACGCGGGCGCCGCGATGTTCGTGCTTTTGGCGTTGGGGCTGCTCATCATTTACGTCTTGCCGCGATTCACCAAAGCGGTGCCGTCGTCGCTGGTGGCCATCGGCGTGGTGACGGCTTTGGCGCTGGCGTTTCGCCTCGATTTAAACACCGTCGGCGACGTGGGAAAACTGCCCGATTCGCTGCCACTTTTCGGGATTCCGAGCGTGCCGCCCACGCTCGAAACGTTGTGGATTATCCTGCCGGTTGCGCTGGGCGCTTCGGTTGTGGGGCTTTTGGAATCGCTGCTGACGGCGCAGGTTTTGGACGAAATGACGGGCACGCCCAGCGATAAAAACCGCGAATGTCGCGCGCAGGGTTTGGGCAACGTCATCACCGGATTTTTCGGCGGCATGGGCGGTTGCGCGATGATTGGCCAAAGCGTCATCAAC
>ERZ1066118.1619-NODE-1619-length-13347-cov-5.948089_pt1 | contig 13347 bp, 11 predicted proteins | sample MGYA00382765_ERZ1066118 | MGnify/ENA primary metagenome ERZ1066118 (study PRJEB33369, sample SAMEA5778348) | biofilm metagenome | biome: Industrial cooling water; feature: Water cooling tower basin; material: Biofilm | place: United Arab Emirates | collected...
CCACCACGCGGGCGAGGACTTCGCCCGGCTCAGGGCCGCGCGCGACGCCCAGCTGCGGGCGGCCTGATTGGCGCGCCACACGGTCGTCCACCGGCTGCCCTACACGCCCGACCAGCTGTTCGCGCTGGTGGGCGACGTAGACCGCTACCCGGAGTTCGTGCCCTGGGTGACCCACATGCGCACCTCCAACGCGCAGGCCACCCCCGACGGGCGTTCGACGGTGGACGCCGAGGCCGGCGTGGGCTTCAGCTTCCTGCGGGAGCGCTTCGCCACCCGCGTCACCCGCAACCCCGCCGACCGCACCATCGACGTGGCGCTCCTCTCCGGACCCTTTCGCAAGCTGAGCAACCAGTGGCGGTTCACCCAGGAGGCCGACGGCTGGACCCGGGTCGACTTCCTCATCGACTTCGAGTTCCGCGGCCCGCTCCTGAACGCGCTGCTCCGCGCCAACTTCGACCGCGCGGTCGGCAAGCTCATCGCCTGCTTCGAAGCCCGGGCGCGCGCGCTCTATGGCTCCGCCTGATCCGACGTCGGGCAGGCCGGACGCCCTGGCGTTCGTGCTTCTGCTCACCGTGCTCAGCCTGCCGTTCTACGTCCTCGGCGCGACGGTTGGGGCGGATCTCCTGCCCGGCGTACCCGTCTCCGCGCTCATGGCGGCGTGCCCCGCGATCGCGGCCCTGGTCCTGGCCGAGCGCCGGTCGAAGGGAGGGGCGGTCCGGCTGCTCGCCCGGCTGACCGACGGAGCGCTTGTCCGGCCGTTCGCATGGTGGGCCGCCATCTCGCTGCTTCCGCTCGCTGTGGTCCTGCCGCCCGGTGGACCTGAGTTTGCGGCGCTCGCCCCGGCCAGCCTACTGTTGCTGCTGGCGTTGACGGCCGGTTTCCTTCTTCCGGCGGCGGCGGAGGAGCTGGGCTGGACCGGTTGGCTGCAGAGCGCGTTGCAGGTGCAGGGCGGCTGGATCCTTGCGGGCCTGATCGGGGGCCTGGCACGGGCGATCTGGCACCTGATCCCCTGGGCTCAGGGCGGTCGCGACGCGCCCTGGATCGCCGGCCAGTGCGCCTTCACCATAGCCGCACGCCTGATCCTCAGCTTCCTGTACGCCCGCGCCGGACCGAGCGTCGCGGCGGCGGCCCTGTTCCACGCCGCCGTCAATGGCGCGGTATTCTGGCTGCCCGCCGTCGGCGGAGTCTACGACCCCTGGGCCGCCGCGGCGGCCGCGACGGCGGCGTGCGTGCTGCTGCCGCTTGGCAGGCGCGCGCTGACCAAGTGACGCTGAGGCGTCTTCTATCGCGGACGCTGGGCCCAGATATGCTCTGCTGAGCGCTCAGGAATCGGCCAGCAGCCTCAGGGTGAGCGGGTCGCCTTCGCCGCCGTAGAAGCGCTCCAGCGCGGCGTCGAAGCCGGGGACGGCGTAATCGCACGCTTCCCCGAACAGGGTCAGGCAGGAGCGGTACTTCAGGTCGTCGGGCGAGCCGAACAGGGCGCGCGCCGACGGGGCCGGGTCGAGGGCCAGGGTGGCGTCCACGCACGCGAGCAACCGGGGCCCGAGCAGCGGGTGAGCGAGGTAGGCCTCCGCTTCCGCCCGTCCGCTCAGCCCGTACAGCCGCGCCGTCGCGCTGCGGCCCAAGGCCTCAAGCTGCGGGAACACGAACCACATCCAGTGCGTCCGCTTGCGCCCGGCGCGGAGCTCGCCCAAGGCCCGCTCGTACACGCCTCCGGCCTGCGCCTGGACGAAGCGGGCGAGAGGGTCGGCCATCATGGAAGCCCTCCAGCCACCGCTCGCGGCGTGTTACATCTACCGCCGATGACGGCCGCCCGGAAGCTGATGACGCCGGACGAGTTCCTGGCGTGGTGCCTCGACCAGGAGGACACCTGGGAGCTTGTGAACGGCGTTCCCGTGCTGAAGAACGACAACGGCCCTGAGCTGATGGCCGGGGCGACGGAGAACCATGATCAGATCGTCGTCAACCTGATCGCCCTTCTCCGGAACCAGCTTCGCGGCCGACCGTGTCGGGCCAAGTCGGCGGACCAGGCCGCGAGAATGGTCCGCGGCAACATCCGTCGACCCGACGTGACGATCGATTGCGGGCCGCGGAACCCGGACAGTCTGGAGAGCAGCGCGCCCGCGGTGTTCTTCGAGGTGCTGTCCCGCTCTTCGCGGCGGATCGACTTTATCCTGAAGCCTGACGAGTACCGGCGACTGCCGACCCTCCGCCACTACGTGGTGCTCGACTCCGGAGCGCCCGTGGGCCGGGTCTGGTCGCGGTCGGAAGAGGGCGTCTGGACCGACGTCGGGGTGGAGGGCCTCGAGGCGACCATCGACCTGCCGGCCGTCGCGCTGAGCCTGGCCATGCGGGACGTCTACGAAGACGTGATGCTGGACCCGCAGTCAGGAGCCTGAGGTCGCCGCCGTCTCGCCTCGAGACCTTACTCCAGCCGCTCCTGCAGCAACTCCAGCGCGACGCGCAGGCTGGCGGCGCGCACGGCGCTTCGGCCGAGGTCGCCTAAGCGCTCGGCCCGGTGCCGGATCGGCCCGTTGCTGCAGGCCGTGGCGAAGTGCACCAGCCCCACGGGCTTCAGGGGCGTTCCGCCGCCCGGCCCGGCCACCCCGGTGACCGACACGGCCAGGTGCGCGTCCGCCGCTTCCAGCGCGCCCTCCGCCATGGCGCGCGCCACGGGCTCCGAGACCGCGCCCATGTCGGCGATCAGGTCGCCCGGTACGCCGAGCAGGGACTGCTTGGCGCGATTAGAATAGGTCACGAACCCGCGCTCGAACACGTCGGACGACCCCGGCACGTCGGTCAGGGCGGCGGCCACCAGTCCGCCCGTGCAGCTCTCGGCCGTGACGATCCGCCAGCGCCGCTCGCGCGCCCGGTCGAGCACCAGCCGGGCCAGAGCGACGATCTCCAGGTCGAACATCGGCGGCGTCCCTTGCCAAGCTCCTCCGCTTAGCCGACTTCGGCGCCGCGCGGGAGTTGAAGCATGGCGGCGGCGAGCGTGGAGGGTCGGCCGGGGCGGGCCCGCGCCGCGGCCCTGCTGATCCCCGGGGCCGTGTTCTTCAGCGCCGTTCTGGTGTTCCTGGTTCAGCCGCTGGTGGGGCGGCTGCTGCTGCCCAGTCTCGGCGGCGCGCCCGGCGTCTGGAACACCAGCCTCGTTTTCTTCCAGGCGGCGCTGCTGGTGGGCTACGCCTACGCCCACGCGCTGCAGCGGATCCGGCGGCTCGACCTGCAGGCGGCCGTCCACCTCGCCCTGCTGCTCGCCGCCGCGGTGGTGCTGCCGCTGCGAGCCGGGGAGGGGCTCGGGGCGCCGTCGGAGAGCGCGCCCACGGCTTGGCTCCTGCTCCAGCTGGCGCTGATCGTGGGCGCGCCCTTCGCGGTGCTGTCGGCGACAGCCCCCCTGCTGCAGGCTTGGTGGGCGGTGCGGTTCGGGGGGCGTCGCGACCCCTATCCGCTCTACGCCGCGAGCAATCTCGGCAGCCTCGCCGCGCTCCTGGCCTACCCGCTGGTGCTGGAGCCCGCTCTGACGCTGGAGGCGCAGCGGCTCGCCTGGACCGCGGGCTACGGGCTGTTCGTCCTCGCCGCCGCCGCCGTGGGCCTTTCGGTCAGGGATGCGCGTACGCCGGCGCGCGCCGAGGTCGCAGCCGGGTCGGCGCGCAACGCCTGGCGCCAGCGCGCCTGGTGGGCGCTGCTGGGCGCCATCCCCTCCAGCCTGCTGCTCGGCGTCACCGCCCACATCTCCACCGACGTGGCGTCCGCGCCGTTCCTGTGGGTCGGGCCGCTTGCGCTGTACCTGCTGACCTTCGTCATCGCCTTCCAGAGCCGGCCGTGGCTGCCGCCCGGGCTGGTTCTGATCGCCCAGGCCGTGGCCGCGCCCGCCACCCTAGCCGCCCTGCCGTTCAGCGGCGACTGGCGGCTGTTTCTCCCGTTGCACCTCGCCGCCTTCTTCTTCACCGCCCTCATGTGCCACCAGCGGCTCGCGGCCGATCGTCCGCCCTCTGAGCGCCTGACCGAGTTCTACCTGGCGCTGTCGGTCGGCGGCGTGCTGGGCGGCGCCTTCAACGCCCTGCTCGCGCCCGTGATCTTCGACCAGGTCTGGGAGTACCCGCTCGCCCTGATCGCCGCCGTCCTGGCCCGCCCTGTAGGCCGAGGCCGCCCGAGCTGGACTGAAGGCGCCGTGCTCGCCTGGGGCGCCCTCGCGGCGGCCGCCGTGCTGCTCGTCCCCGACCTCGGCCCCGACGCCCTCTGGGCCAAGCTGGCCATAGCCTCGAGCGCCTCCGCCGCCTTCATCCTGCGGGACCGGGCGCCGCTCGCGGCCCTCATGCTGCTGCTGACCGCCGCCGCCGCGGTGCGCGCCGCCACCGACCACAACTTCATCCGCACCGAGCGCAGCTTCTTCGGGGTCTACCGGGTCGCCTACAACACCGTGCCCGAGCTCGGGCCGGTGCGCTTCCTGATGCACGGCACCACCCTCCACGGCGCCCAGCAGACCCGCGAGGCCGACCGCTGCCGGCCGCTCACCTACTACGCCGCGCCCACCCCGCTTGGTCAGGCCCTGAGCTTCGTGCAGCGGCGCGGCCCCGTGGCGGTGGGGGTGGTGGGCCTGGGCGCCGGCTCCATGGCCGCCGTCACCCGTCCCGGCGACCGGCTGACCTTTTACGAGATCGACCCGCTGGTGGAGACCCTCGCCCGCGAGTCCTTCGGCTTCCTCGCCTGTGCGCGCGGGACGGTGAGCACGGTGATCGGCGACGCCCGCTTGACGGTGGCGGAGGCCCCGGCGGGCGGCCTCGACCTGCTGATCGTGGACGCCTTCAGCTCCGACGCGGTGCCTACGCACTTGATGACGGTGGAGGCCATGCAGGGCTGGCTGCGCGCGCTGAAGCCCGACGGCCTCCTGGTCCTGCACATCTCCAACCGCAACCTGGAGCTCGAGGCGCCCGTGGCCGCCGCCGCGGTGGCGGCGGGCGGGGTCACCGCCGCCCGCTTCTTCCGCCAGCCCCGGGGCGCGCCGCCCATGGCGGCTTCCAGCACCCACGCCGTGGCGGCCGCCCGCGACCCTCGCGTCATCGACGCCCTCCGCCGTGAAGGCTGGCGCGAAGCCCGGATCGACGGCGTGCGCCCCTGGACCGACGACCGGACCGACGTCCTGGGCGCCCTGCTCCGAGGCGGCCGTTAGGCCGGCAGCTCAACCGTCGCCACGGCCTGGGCCAGCAGGCCTTCCTCGCGGCCGGGGAACCCCATGCCCTCCGTCGTGGTGGCCTTCACCGACACGGCTTCCAGTGGAAGCGCGAGGATCTCCGCCACCCTTGCCCGCATGGCGGCCCGGTGGGGCTTCACCTTGGGCCGCTCGCAGACCAGCGTCACGTCCACGTTGAGGATGCGGCCGCCCCGCGCAGCCGCCAGCCCGGCCGCATGCCGCAGGAACAGGTTGGATGGCGCGCCCTTCCACTGCGGGTCGCTGGGCGGAAAGTGGTCGCCGATGTCGCCCTCGCCCAGCGCCCCCAGCACCGCGTCGGTCAGGGCGTGCAGGCCAGCGTCGGCGTCCGAGTGGCCCAGGAGGCGGAGGTCGCAGGGCAGCTTCACCCCGCAGAGCCACACCCCGTCCCCCGGCGCGAACCGGTGCGCGTCCACGCCCAGCCCCACGCGGGTCGTCCGCCCCGTCCCCGCGAGCCGCTCGGCCAGGTCGAAGTCCTCCGGATAGGTCAGCTTCAGCAGGGCCGGGTCGCCGGGCAGCAGGCGCACGCGGCCGCCGGCCGCCTCCACCACCGCCAGATCGTCGGTGGGCGCCTCGCCCTCCGGCAGGGCGGCGTAGGCGGCGTCCAGCGCCGCCCGGCGGAACGCCTGCGGCGTCTGCACGCGCCAGAGGCCCTCGCGGTCCACGGCCCCCGTGACCCAGCGGTCCTCGCCGGCCCGCTTCAGCGTGTCGGCCACAGGCAGGGCCGGCGCGGCGGCGTCGGCCTCGTCCAGGATCGCCAGCAGCCGCTCGACCACTCCGCGGGTGAGCAGCGGACGCGCCGCGTCGTGGATCAGCACGCGATCCGGCCCGGGCGAGGGCAGGGCGGCGAGGCCCGCCCGCACCGACCCCGTCCGGGTGTCCGCGCCGTGGACGAAGACCACCGGCAGGCCAGCGAGCGCGGTTTCCGCCACCTCCCGGTCCTCGGGCCGGATGACGACCACCGCGGGCGTGCAAGAGGCGGTCAGCACCTCCGCCGACCATCGGGCCACGGGCTTGCCCGCCAGCCGCCGCCACTGCTTGGGCCCGCCCTCGCCGGCGCGCATGCCCGAACCGGCGGCGACGATCACGGCGGCGGCGCGGGGCGGGGTCTGGGGCATGGGCCGGGCTCATACCCGCCTTCGACCTTTGCCGCATCGACGAAGAACGCCTAGGAAGCAGGCGCCATGGTTGATCAGGAAACAGGCAGGCCGCCTGAGGGCGCCCGACTTCGCATCGGCCCGGTGACGGTGGCCGGGCGGGTGCTCGCGGCGCCCATGACCGGCATCACCGACCTGCCATTCCGACGCACGGCCGCCCGGCTCGGTGCGCCGTACGTCGCCACCGAGATGGTCGCCTGCGAGCTCCTGGCCCGCGGCCGCCCGGACGTGGTCCGGCGGGCTGCGGTGGGCGACGGCCTGCCGCTCATGGTGGTGCAGCTGGTCGGGCGCGACCCGCGCTGGATGGCGGAGGGCGCGCGCCTGGCCGAGGCCGCCGGCGCCGACGTGATCGACATCAACATGGGCTGCCCGGCCAAGGAGGTGACCGGCGGCCTCTCCGGCTCGGCGCTCATGCGCGACCTCGACCTGGCCGAGCGGCTGATCGCGGCGACCGTCGAGGCGACGCGCCGGCCGGTCACGCTGAAGATGCGGCTCGGCTGGGACGACGCCAGCCGGGTCGCCCCCGAGCTGGCCGCGCGGGCGGAGGCCCGCGGCGTCCAGGCCGTGACGGTTCACGGCCGCACGCGCTGTCAGTTCTACAAGGGCCGGGCGGACTGGGCGGCGGTGCGCGCGGTGAGGGCAGCCGTCGGCGTGCCGGTGATCGTGAATGGCGACGTTACGGATGGCGCGAGCGCGCGGGCCGCGCTGGACGCCTCGGGCGCGGACGCGGTCATGGCCGGTCGCGGGCTGTACGGGCGTCCCTGGCTGCCGGCGCAGCTGCAGGCGGCGCTGGAGGGGCGGGTCTCGCCCGAGCCGGACCTCGCCGCCCGCTACCGCGTCGTGCTGGAGCACATGCGCGAAAGCTTGGCCTTCTACGGCGACGACCTCGGCCTGCGCATGTTCCGAAAGCACCTGGGCTGGTACGTGGAGGGGGCGCCCGCGCCGGCCGACCCCGCCGAGCGACGGGCGGCCAAGGCTCGGCTGTGCCGGCTGGAGCGCGCATCGGACGTGGAGCACGCTCTGGCCGAGCTCTGGCTCGGCGAGGGCACGTCGAGGCTGGCCGCGTGAGCGAGGCCCTGCGTTCCGCCGCCTTCGACGCGAGCCCCTGGCCCGCGCTCATCGTTTCGCCAGACGGCGCCCTGCTGGCCGCCAACGAGGCGGCGGAGACCCTGTTCGGCCAGAAGCTCGCCCTGCTGGCCCGCGGCTGTTTCCAGGACAGCCTGCCGCCGGACGGGGCCGTGCTGCGCCTTTTCGAGCGCGCCCGCGTCGAGGGGGCGCTGGTCCGCGAGCACGGCGTGGAGGTCTCCCTCTTCGGCCACGCGCCGTTCACGGCCGACGGGGCGGCCGCGCCCCTGGACGGCGGGGCGGTCCTGCTCACCCTGACCCTGCGCACCGCCTACGAGCGCCGTGACCCGCAGCATCAGCCCGGGCTGGCGGGGCTGGGCCGCATGCTGGCGCACGAGATCAAGAACCCGCTGGCCGGCATCCGCGGCGCCGCCCAGCTGCTCAAGACCGCGGCGTCGGCCGAAGACGCGGCGCTGGCCCAGTTGATCGTGGACGAGACCGGCCGCCTCGCCCGCCTCGCCGACCGCATGGAGGCTTTCGCCGACCCGCTGGAGGCCGGTCGCCGCACGCCGGTCAACATCCACGCCGTGCTGGACCGCATTCGCGCGCTCGCCGTCAGCGGTTTCGCCGAGGATCTGACGGTGCGCGAGCAGTTCGACCCTTCGCTCCCCCCCACCTGGGGCGACGAGGACCAGCTCGTTCAGCTGTTGCTCAATCTCGTCAAGAACGCGGCGGAGGCGGCCCGGGCGCGGGACGACGGCCGGGGCGAGATCCTGATCGCCACCGCCTTCCGCCATGGTGTCCGCGTGCGCGGAGCGGACGGCCGCTTCCGCGCGGCCCCGCTGGAGGTGCGCGTCCAGGACAACGGCCCGGGCGTGCCTGAACCCCTCAAGCCGCACCTGTTCGAGCCGTTCGTCACCACCAAGGTGAACGGGGCGGGGTTGGGGCTGCCGCTTGTCGCGAAACTGGTCGCCGCTCACGGCGGACTGGTCGATTTCGAGTCAGAACCGGGCCGCACGAGCTTCCGGGTGCTGCTGCCCGTCGCGCCCTCGGGCGCCGACGCCCTACCTTCAGAGGCATGACGGTGAGCAAAAAGATCCTGATCGCCGATGACGACGCCTCCATCCGCCTCGTGCTCAGCCAGGCGTTCGGTCGCCTGGGCTACCAGGTGCGGGCCACCAGCAACGCCTCCACCCTGATGAAGTGGGTGTCGGACGGGGAGGGCGATCTCGTCGTCACCGACGTGGTCATGCCTGACGAGAACGTGTTCAACGTCCTGCCCCGCATCCGCAAGGAGCGGCCCAAGCTGCCCGTCATCGTCATGAGCGCCCAGAACACGCTCCTGACCGCGGTCAACGCCGCGGAGGTCGGGGCCTTCGAGTACGTGTCCAAGCCCTTCGACCTGGAGGACATGGCGGCCGCCGCCAAGCGGGCGCTCGCCCGGCCCGCCGACACGGAGGTCGCCAAGGCGCAGGCCAAGGCGCAGCGGGACGAGCGACTGCCGCTGATCGGCCGCTCGGCGCCCATGCAGGAGGTCTACCGCACCATCGCCCGGCTGGTGGGCGCCGACCTGACCGTGCTGGTGCAGGGCGAGTCCGGCACGGGCAAGGAGCTGGTGGCCCGCGCCCTCCATGACCTCGGGCGGCGCAAGGAGGGCCGCTTCGTCGTCGTCAACCTCGCCGCTACGCCGCGCGAGCGGGTGGAGCGCGAGCTGTTCGGCGAAGGCCCGGGCGAGACGGGCAAGTTCGTGGAGGCCGACGGCGGCACCCTGTTCCTGGACGAGATCGGCGACCTGCCGCTCGACGCCCAGACCCGGCTCTCCCGCGTCATCGACGGCACCGAGACCACCCTCAACCCAAAGACCGGGCGCAAACCGAACGTTCGGGTGATCGCCGCCACCAACCGCGACCTGCGCGCCCTCATTGGGCAGGGCCTGTTCCGGGAGGACCTGTTCTTCCGGCTGAACGTGGCGCCCGTCCGTCTGCCGCCGCTCCGCGACCGGCTGGAGGACGTGCCCGACCTCGCCCGCACCTTCCTGCTGCGGGCGCACCGGGAAGGGCTGTCGGCCAAGACCATCGACGCCGGCGCACTGGAGCGGCTGGGGGCGCATCCCTGGCCCGGCAACGTTCGCGAGCTCGAGAACCTCATGCGCCGGGTGGCCGCGCTCTACGCCGAGCCGGTGATCAGCGCCCGCATCATCGACCGGGAGCTCGCCGACCAAGGGCCCGCGCCGGTCAGCCAGCCCCCCGCGACCCTGTCGGAGTTGGTGGAGCGCAAGCTCGCCGAAGTCTTCGCCGAAAGCGGCGGCCTGCCCCCTCCGGGCCTCTACGACCGCACCATCGAGGCGGTGGAGGGGCCGCTCATCCGGCTGACGCTCGCCGCCACGCGCGGCAACCAGGTGCGGGCCGCCGAGGTGCTGGGCCTGAACCGCAACACCCTGCGCAAGAAGATCGTCGATCTCGGCCTGGAGAACGCCAAGCTGCGGCGTTGAGGCGAGCGCGCAACAGCGGTGTTGAAGCCGGGGCACAGGACGCGTTAACTCCGCCTATGGAGCTGGCTCCGGCCGCCGATCGAGCGATTCCTCTGGAGAGGCCGACCCGCCACGGCGGCTCGGCCCTGTTCGGCTTCGGCTACGCCACAGCCGCGGCGGTGACCGCCATCGGGGTCTGGCTCGCCGCCTCCGCGCCGGCCTCTGGACCCATCTCCGGAGCCAGCCGCAACGTCGTATGGCTGCTTGGCGCCAACCTCCTCCTGATCGGCGCGCTGGGGACGATCGTGACCCTGAGCGTCCTGCGCCTCATCCGCGGCCGAATGCGGGACGCGGGCGCCCGCCTGCACCTGCGGTTCGCCACCCTGTTCGCGGCGGCCGCCCTGGCGCCGGCCGTGGTGGTCGCCCTGTTCTTCGGCGTGATCGTCACCCGCGGCGTGGAGAGCTGGTTTTCCAGCAAGGTGGGCACGGTGGTGGAGAACCACGCGGCGGTCGCCCGTCTGCTGCTTGAAGCCCAGACCGACCAGCTGAACGAGACGCTCGGCCCCACCGCCGAGGACCTGAACCGCTACGCCGCCGACCTCAGCCGCGCGCCGGCGGCGTTCGAAAGCCTGCTTCTCCGCCAGGCCGCCGAGCGGGGCTTCCGGGCGGTCTACGTGGTGGACCGCTCCGGCGCGGTGATCGCGCGCGGAGAGCCGGCCGAACCGCCCGCCTTCTTCAAGCCGACCCCCGAGACCTTCGCCGAAGCCGAGCGCGACGGCGCGTCTTACGGCCTTTCGCGCGAGGAGGACCTGGTGCGGGTGGTGTTTCCGCTGCAGGCGGCCCCGGGCCGCTTCGCCTACGTCGTCGCCCCCATGCCCGACGGCATGCTCGACCGGCTCTACGAGTCGGAGCAGGCGGTGGTCGCCTATCGGGAGGCGGAGGCGAACAGCGGACGCGTGCAGGCGGTGTTCATTCTGAGCTACGTCGAGACCGCGCTGCTGGTGCTCATCGGCGCCGTCTGGCTGGGACTGGCCATGGCGACCTCCATCGCCAGACCGGTGGCCAGCCTGGTGAAGGCCGCCGACCGGGTCGCCGGGGGCGACCTGACCGCCCGGGTCACGCTCGACCGCGGGCCCGAGGAGATCGCCAACCTATTCCAGGCCTTCAACCGCATGACCGCCGACCTGGCCGCCCAGCAGGAGGCCCTGCGCGCCGCCAGCCGCGAGGCCGAGACCCGGCGCCGGTTCATCGAGACCGTGCTGGCCGAGGTCAGCGCCGGGGTGGTCAGCGTCGACGGCCAGGGCCGGGTCGCCGCCGCCAACCGGCAGGCCTTGGTCCTGCTGGGCGTGGAGGGCGCCGGGGAGGGGACCACGCTCGCCGCCCTCGCGCCGGAGTTCACCGAGCTGGCCGCCTTCGCCCGTCGCCACGGGGAGGCCGAGGCGGAGATCGACCTTGTCCGCGACGACGAGGCGCGCCGCCTGCGCGTGCGGGCCAGCCGCAGCGCCGAGACCGGGCTGGTGCTGACCTTCGACGACGTGACCCGGCTGGTGGCCGCCCAGCGGGTGGCGGCCTGGAAGGACGTGGCCCGCCGCATCGCCCACGAGATCAAGAACCCGCTCACCCCGATACAGCTCTCGGCCGAGCGGATCCGGCGCAAGTACCGCCGCCAGATCGACGGCGACCTGGAGACCTTCGACCGCTGCGTGGACACCATCGTCCGCCAAGTCGGCGACATCGGCCGGATGGTGGACGAGTTCTCCGCCTTCGCCCGGATGCCCGCGCCCCGCTTCGCGGAGGAGGACGCCGCCGAACTGCTGCGCCGCGCAGCCTTCGCTCAGCGTGTCGCCGACCCCGAGACCCTCGTCGAGCTGGAGGACCCGGAGCCCACGCCGGTGGTGTGCGACGGCCGCATGATCTCCCAGGCTCTGGCCAACCTCCTCAAGAACGCCGGCGAGGCGGTGGCCGCCCGGCGGGCCTCCGAGCCCGGGTTGCAGGGCCGGCTTCGCGTGCGCCTGGATGCGGAGGGCGACCAGGTCTGCTTCGTGGTGGAGGACAACGGGCCGGGTCTGCCCGCCAAGGGTCGAGACCGGCTGACCGAGCCGTACGTCACGACGCGTGAGAAGGGCACGGGCCTGGGCCTCGCCATCGTGAAGCGGGTCATGGAGGACCACGGCGGGGAACTGCTGCTGCAGGACGCCGCCGAGCCACCCGGCGCCCGAGCCGTCCTGCGCTTCCCCCGCTTCGGCCGTGCTCCGGCCCTCGCCGCGGCCGAATAAAGGAGAGCCGCTTGCCCGCCGACATTCTGGTCGTCGACGACGAAGCCGACATTCGCGAGCTGGTCGCTGGCATCCTCGAGGACGAGGGCTATGCCGTGCGCACCGCCGGCGACTCCGAAGCCGCCCTGCAGGCGCTCCGCGCCCGTCGACCGTCCGTCCTCATTCTCGACATCTGGATGCAGGGCGGCGGCATGGACGGGCTGGAACTGCTCGACATGGTCAAGGCGCTCGACCCTGACCTCCCCGTGCTGATGATCTCCGGCCACGGCACCATCGAGACGGCGGTCAGCGCCATCAAGAAGGGCGCCTACGACTTCCTCGAGAAGCCCTTCCAGGCCGACCGCCTGCTGCTGCTGGTGGAGCGGGCACTGGAGAACGCGAGCCTGCGCCGGGAGAATCGGCGGCTGCGAAGCCAGGCGGGCGCCCCCACCACGCTGGTGGGTCGGTCCGCCGCCGTGCAGCAGCTCCGCCAGACCATCGCCCGCGTGGCCCCGGCCTCCAGCCGCATTCTCATCAGCGGTCCCCCGGGCTCGGGCAAGGAGTTGGCGGCCCGCCTCATCCACGAAACAAGCCCGCGCGCCCGCGGCGAGTTCGTGGCCATCGCCGCGGCCGGCATGACCCCCGAGCGCCTGGACGTGGAACTGTTCGGCGAGGAGGAGGAGGGCGGCCGCCCGCGAAAGATCGGCGTGTTCGAGCGGGCCCACGGCGGCACCCTCTACCTGGACGAGGTGGCCGACATGCCTCGCGAAACGCAGGGGCGGATCCTGCGGGTCCTGGTGGAGCAGCGCTTCCGGCGCGTCGGCGGCGACAGCGACGTGCAGGTGGACGTGCGGGTCGTCTCCTCCACCGCGCGCGACCTCCGGGAGGAGATCGCGGCCGGCCGTTTCCGTGAGGATCTCTACCATCGTCTGAACGTGGTGCCGCTGCGGGTGCCCGGGCTCGCCGAACGGCGCGAGGACATCCCCGAGCTCGTGGGCTGGTTCACCGAACAGATCAGCGGCGCTACTGGACTGCCGCGCCGCCGCCTGGGGGAGGACGCCATGGCCACCCTTCAGGCCCACGCCTGGCCCGGCAACGTTCGCCAGCTCCGCAACAACGTGGAGCGCCTGCTGATCCTGGCCACCGGCGACCCCGAACAGGTGCTGAGCGCCGAGATGCTGCCCGCCGAGG
>ERZ1066118.1621-NODE-1621-length-13321-cov-15.990351_pt1 | contig 13321 bp, 13 predicted proteins | sample MGYA00382765_ERZ1066118 | MGnify/ENA primary metagenome ERZ1066118 (study PRJEB33369, sample SAMEA5778348) | biofilm metagenome | biome: Industrial cooling water; feature: Water cooling tower basin; material: Biofilm | place: United Arab Emirates | collected...
GCTGGCTCATGTCCTGGAGGATGGGCCAGAGCTGGAGGCCGTAGCCGGCCATGAGCCCCATGGCGCGCTCCACCGCTTCGAGGCGGCCCAGGGCCGCGAACTCGTCGAGGAGGAAGAGGGTGGGGCTGGCAAGGCGGGGCAGGGCGCCCGCGTCCGGCCTATCGGCCGCGGCCGAGCTTCCCGCCTCCGCGTCCCGCGCGATCTCCGCGAGGGCTTGGCTCACCAGCAGCCGCAGCCACCGGCTGTAGGCGTCGAGGCGGTTCGGGGGCAGCACCAGGAACACGGACGCGGCCTCGTGCCGGAGGGAGGCGAACGAGAAGTCCGAGCGGGCGGTGCTGGCCACGATGCGCGGGCTGTCGAGGAAGTGGGTGTGCCGCTGCGCCGAGGAGAGCACGCCGGCCGCCTCGCGGTCGGACTTGCCGAGGAAGCGGTTGGCGGCACGGGCGACCAGGCCGCCGGCCGCGTCGCTGGCCTGCATGAGGCCCAGCAGCTCGCGGAAGCGCTCGGGTGGGAAGGTCAGGTACTCGCGCACGGTGGCGAGCGTCCTGCGGTCCTCGTCCTCGTGGCAGACGGCGAAGAGGATGAGCCCTGAGAGGAGCGCCTTGGCCTCCTCGTTCCAGTGGGCCTCCCCAGTCTGCCCGGGCGCATCGACCACCAGGGCCTCTGCCAAGGAGGCCGTGTCCTCGCCCAGGTCGGGGCTATCAGCCCTGAGCCGTCCGAGCGGGTTGTAGGCGGCCGAGGGGAGGCCCGTGACGCCGAAGGGGTCGAGGACGTGCACGGGGCCGAAGCGGCGGCGCGCCTCGCCGGCGATCCGGGCGTTCTCGCCCTTGGGGTCGATGCAGAGCACCGAGCGGTCGGCCACGAGCAGGTTGGGGATCACGGTGCCCACCCCCTTGCCGGAGCGGGTGGGGGCGAGGGTGAGGAGGTGGGCGGGCCCCGTGTAGCGCAGCAAGCGGCCCGTCTCCGCGTCGCGGCCGATCAGGAGGCCAGCGCCGGCAGAGCCGCCCGAGCCGGCCCCGTCATCCTGGAGGGCGGCGCGCTCCTTCTTGGTGGCGAACCGCGCAGAGCCGTGGCTGTCGAGGGCGAGGCGCGCGTGCCAGGGGAGGGGGATGCCCGTCTTCACCGACCAGGCCTGCGCGGCGACGAGGCAGGCGAGGCCTGCGAGCAGGATCAGAACGGATCGTGCCACCAGGCGGCCTGGAAGGCGGAGCCGCCCAGCAGCTCGATCAGGATCATGCCGAGGAGGGTGGAGGCGACCACGGCGACGAGGAGGAAGAGCAGGAGCTGGAGGGCGAGGAGGGGGGTGAGGATGACCAGCGCCGTCCACCGGGTCAGCGCACGGAGTGCGGAGGCGACGGCCGCCACGGTCAGGCACCCCGGGCGGGCAGGACGGGCGGGACGGAGGACCTGGCCGAGCCTGCGTCCCGCACGGCCGCGTCGGCACCATCGAGGCCGTCCGCATCATCGGCCGCACCGCCCTCCGGCAGCGCGTCCCCCGGCGACCATCCCACGAACGCCTTGCGGTCCTGATCCCGAGGCAGGTTCCGCACGAGCCGGTCGAGCATCTTGGCGGCCCCGTCGTCCCGAGAGGCCAGATCGACCAGCGCCCCCCCGAGGATGACCTTGCGCCGGGTGTCGAGCTTCCTGGCCTGAGTGGCCGCCCGGTTCTTCAGCGCGAGCAGCCGTGCCTTGGCTTGGGCGTACCTCTTCTCGGCCCGTTCCAGCTCCGTTTCTGTCATGGTCCACTCTCCTCAGACGACACTAGCTCGGATGGCCACTCTCCCCTAAGATGAGTCCCAGAACAACCCGGAGGCGTCATGCCGGAGCCCGCCGACCAGAGGGAGAAGGGCGCACTTTTGCAAACCCCCTGGGTTTGCGGCGCGGTCTCCCCGGGGCGCTGCCCCCGCCGACGGCGTCCCCCTGTCCATCGCGGCGCGATGGATCGGGAGGCGCGTCCCGCCCTCCCGAACCCTCCCCGGCCAGCGTGCGCCGCTGGACCGCGCACGCAGCCCGAGCCCCTCCCTGGGGCCGGCCTGCGAAGGGCGAGGCCAGAGCCTCGCCGCGGGCCGCGCCCGCACCCGCCGCCGGGCTGGCGCTGCGCTCGCCCGGAGCGGCACGGCGGCGCCGGCGCGCCTGCTCCCGTGCCGCTGGCGCTGGCCACCCTCCTCGCCTGCGCGGCCTCGCCGCTGGCCACCGCGCCTGTCGCGGGTGGCAGCGCGCTCGGGCGCGGGCGCATCGCGGCAGGCGGGTGAGACGGCCGTGGCCAGCTACCACCTCGACGTGAAGAGTGTGCAGCGCTCGGCGGGGCGCTCGGCCACGGCGGCCATCGCCTACCGGGCGGCCGAGCGCATCGAGTGCCAGCGCGAGGGGAGGGTGCACGACTACCGCGCGAAAGAGGGCGTGGAGGACAGCTTCATTGTGGCGCCCGACGAGGCGCCCGAGTGGGCGCACGACCGCCAGGCGCTGTGGAACGCGGCGGAGGCGCGCGAGACGCGGGTGAACAGCGTCACCGCCCGGGAGTGGGAGCTGGCGCTGCCGCACGAGCTGGACGGGGCCGGGCGCCGCGAGCTGGCCCACGCCTTCGCCCGCGAGCTGGTGGCGCGCTACCGGGTGGCGGCCGACGTGGCGATCCACGCGCCGCACCGGGAGGGAGACCAGAGGAACTGGCACGCCCATGTGCTCACCACCACGCGCGAGCTGACGGCCGAGGGCCTGACCGACAAGACGCGCGCGCTCGACGCCAAGCAGACCCGCGGGGCCGAGGTCACGCACATGCGCGAGAGATGGGCCACCCTCCAGAACCGCGCGCTCGAGCGGGCGGGGCACGAGGCGCGGGTGGACCACCGCAGCCTCCAGGCGCAGCGCGAGGAGGCGCTGGAGCGCGGGGACGCGCTCGGGGCCGAGCGGCTCGACCGGGCGCCCGAGGTAAAGCTCGGGCCCGTGGTGAGCGCCATCGAACGGCGGGAGGAACGCGCGGCCGAGCGGGAAGGCAGGGAGTACGTCCCCCTCACTGAGCGCGGCGCCCAGGTGCACGAGGCGCGGGCGGCGCGCAGCCTCCTCGCGGAGTTAGGGCGGGTCCGGGAGGCCCTGCGCGAGGAGGTGCGCCAGAGGGCGGAAGCCGCGCGCGAGACCTACGCGCACGCCCGCGAGGAGGGCGCCGACCGCATCAGGGCCGGGCTCGCCGCGCTCAGGGCCGCGGCCCAGCGGCAGGGGATCGGGACGGGGCACGGGCTGGAGCGGGAGCATGGCCCTGCTCACGGTCTCGCGCATGGGCCCGCGCCCGGCGAGGAGCGGGGCCGCGACGCTTGGGCCGAGCGCCAAGCCAGCCGGGACAGCATCAAGGAGCGGCTGGAGCGCCTGCGGGCGCGCGAGGCGCCCCACCACGCTCAGGACGGGCCGCAGCACGAGCGGGCGGCGGGCCTCTCGGCAGGCCTGTCAGCCCACGAGCTGGACCGGGAGAGCCGGGAGCGCAGCCTCGGCACCGAGGCCATCCGCGAGCGGCTGGAGGCCCTGCGGGACCGAGCGCGGCCGGGGGCTGAGCGGGAGCGCGAGGAGCCGGCCGCGGGCCTATCGGGACATGGGGGCGGCGTGGACCAGGTGCGCGAGGAGCTGGCGCGGCTCAGGGAGCAGGACGCCAGCCGGGCGGCCCAGGGTCACGAGGCCATTCGCGAGCGGCTCAGGGGCGTGCTGGACCGCGCCAAGCCCGTGGCGCAGGAGCGGGAGGGGCTTGGCCATAGGGTCGGGCACGAGAGCCAGGCGCACGGGGAGCGGGAGCACCAGCAGGAGCGGGAGGAGCGCGCGCTGAAGCTGAGGGACCACGGGATCAGCTACGGGCTATAGCGGCTTGGTGACGAACTCCCGCAACCGGGTCATCGGGACGAGCTGATCCATCGACGCGAGGGTGAAGACCTTGCCCTCGGTTGCCACAAGCAAGCGTCGCATGTCATTGCGGCGCACCTTGAAGCCGCGACCCGCAATGCAAGCCACCACGTCATAGTCGAGGCCGTTCTCATCTCGCAGGGTACGAAGTCGTTGGACCCGTGCGACCTTGTCGCGGGCCGTGCCGTCGTCCTCGGTGAGCTTCGCTTCGATTACCACCGCTGGGTTGAACTCGTCCGGCACGATGAAGTCCGGTGCCTGGTCGAAGCCAGGAATGCGCTCGGCGCGCTTCGTCTTCCTTGCTGAAATCCCGGCGTTTGACAGCACCGCTTCCACCGCATCCTCAACGATTGCGCCCACGTGCTCAGAGACCGAGTCACGGTGGCCGGCAAATGGGCGGCCTAAGAAACGTTCGTAGAGGAGAACAGGATAAGGCACGCCCAGCTCCGCGATGTGCCGGATGCTGTTTAGGCCCGCACTCGTGTCCACCTTGTCAAGCCGATGGATGCGGAGACCTCGATCAGTTTCGGGGTCAGCTCCTTCGGAGAGCATGGCACATGCAGTTTCAACGAGCGCCCGAATGCGATTAGCCATCAACTCCGCTCGCGCTCGCATCGGCGTTAGCGGAGTAAGCCGTACAGAACGGTCGAGTGTTCGCGCGGTCCCTTGGTCAATAGGCACGCCGCTCCGCTCCGTTGCCGCGTCTGCCCACTCGGAAGGCGTGAAGCCCAGCATACTTCGTAGGACCACGAAGACGATTGGGGCCTCCCTGACCGCATCCAAGACTGCCGCAGGGTTCATATGAGCAAAGCCCTGGGTTGCGCGCTTGAGAACCTCATAGCCCGCCTGAAAGGTTTGGTATTCTACGAAGCCGTCCCCTCGCGGAAGTTCGAGAAAGCCGGACTTCAGCTCGCCAAAAACTTCGTCAATGTAAGGGTCGATGTTCAGCGCTGGATCGGAGTAATCAGCATCAAAACGCGACAACATCAGCCCTTTCCTTATTTGCAAATAGGTCGTCAGACCGCATGGCTGATGGCGAGCGGTTCACGCTCTTGTCCAGCAGGGCACGAACCTCGTCGAGGGTTCCGAGAGCGTTCATCGCCTCCACGAAGCGGAGCAGCTTCCATTTCGTGTCGCTGCCCTTGTCCCATCCCGCGCACCGCAGGTTCCAGATCGCCATGCGAGCGAGGTGGCCGAAGACGACGCACCGAACGTCGCCATCCGACACTTTGAGGCCCGCAGCGCGGAGGTCAGCAACGTCCTTAGCGATGATTGGTGTAAGACCAGCCGCATCCTCGAAGAGACCCGACTGCGCTGTGGTCCCGGTCGCGCGACAGACGAAGACAGTATCAACGACCGACGACCCCGTGCCGGCGATGTGGATCGAGCCTCCCATCTCCGCGGGGCAAGGGATAGCGGCCGAGCATGTGAGCCCGGCGTCGAGGATCGCCACGCCGATGGCTGCATACGCCTCCAGCTTGTTGTGGTGGTAGGTGAACGCCAGCGGCGCGCCTGGCTTCAGCGCGCGGGCAGCGTTCGCATAGACCGTCGCCAAGCCCTCGGTGAAGTGCGCAAGATCGCGGCCCTGAGTGTCGTTGCCGGTGAGCTCGTCATGGTGGCGCGCGGTCGCCCGCTCCATGCCCGCGAAATCGTGGCCCATCAGGCGGCGGAGCCAAACGTAGCAGAACTCCATAAGCTCGCCGTACTGGACCATCCCGAAGTAGGGCGGATCGGTGAGCACGGCGTCGAGACTGCCATCCGGAACCCCCAGCGGCTCCGTCGAGGACGCGCACTCGATCACCACCTCCCGCGTCCTTGACCCAGGGCGCGCCTCACCAATCCACTCACCGCGTATGGGAACGGTCCGCTTCCGGCCACCCGCCACCTCGACTTCGAAGGGATCGTCGCAGTAGCGCTTCGCCTTGGCGTATTTATCGGTGATGTTCGCCCACCCACCGGAGCCGACCGGGGCGTTGCCGCCGTTCCTGATGCCCAGGATGTTGCTCTCGCAGACGACATAGCCAACGGGGAAGCCGTGGACCGAGAACACGTCCAGGCTCTTGAGTGCCATGGTGTCGTAGCGGCACGCCATGTTCTGGTAGCGCAGAAGGTCGGAAAGGTTGGTCGCTAAGGCACGGCGCACGCGGGGGTCGTTTACTCGCGCGATCATCTCCGCGCTTCGCTGGAGCCCCAGCAACTGCCGGTCGTTGAAGAGTTCGCGCCAGCGCTTGTAGCCCCAGCGGTGAAGTCTGTTGGTTTCGTCGCCTGCCGAGATTGGATCATCAGGAACGAAGGTCGGCGCTGTAGCAGCCCACCGGCGCTCGGCCTTGGCAACGCGCGCGAGGTCGTCGGCATCGGGCTTTTTGAAGAGCCGGCCGGGCTGATCTTTCTCGGGGAGGTGATATTCGAGCGCAAAGAGCCGATGCCGAGGCGGGCCGTCCTTGCGGAACGGTGCGACGTTGACGTGGCCGCAGTGTGAGCAAGGGCACTTGTTGCGTGCAACCGGACCTTTCAGCACCAGCTCTGCGTCGCAGGTGCTGCAAGCGCCAGGCTCCTTGAGGTCAGTCACCTCGTTCAGCTCGCCACAGGTCGCGCACACAACCACGTTCTTGGGGTGCCGCACGTCTTCGGCCAGCAGATAGCCTTGGAAGAGGTCGAACTGTCGGTCGCAGGCTTCGCAATGTCCTTGCTTCACCCAAAGCGCGTACTTCACCGCGGCGTCCCGGCCGGTCCGCACGCACCGCGTTTGGTAGAGGTCGCCAAGGTCCAGCGTGAGCGCGGCGACGAGCTGTCGGACAGCTTCGCCATAGGCTTCCAAGTCTAGGTGCTCGACCTCCTCCCGCACGACCCAAGCAGCCATAGGGTTGATGTCGCGCCCGAGGACGTCGCACCCAACGCGGTTGGCCTCCAAAAGCGGCGTGCCGCCACCCATGAAGGGGTCTGCCACCCTTCGGCCAGGAAACTCGTTGGCCTCATAGAAGAGTTCATCGACCGGTCGCTCGCCAAACTCGGCAAGGACGAGGCCGCGGAAGAGCGTGCCTGGCCGCCGAGCGAACCATTTGTGGACTGCGATGATCGGCCGATAGTTCTGCTGGATCTGCTTCTCGCGAAGCGCCATCGCAGCGATGAACGGCACGTTGAAGTGGCTCTCGATGGTCATTGGAGGGTCTTAGTTTGTTCTCAGGTGCCCGTCGATGGATGGATAGTCGTACGGGGCTCTTGATGCTGCCTTGTTGCTATAGAACCTGCTTCTTCGCGCGAAAGTTGTGACTTGTTATCCGCCCGCTCGACGCAAGCGTTTCAGGGGCTTAGGCTGCGCGTATGTCCCGTGCGAAACCTGAGGCCTCCGGCAGCCCTCCCGACGACCTCGTGCCCGTCCTTCGGGGCTATGCGCGGGTGAGCACGGACGGCCAGGCGCTCGGGCCGCAGGTCGAGCAGCTCCGGGCGGCTGGGGCGACTAAGCTCTATCGGGAGACCGTCTCCGGGGCGAAGCGCGACCGCGCGCACCTCGCCAAGCTCCTGAAGGACGTGGAGCCCGGCGACGTAGTGCTGGTGACGCGGCTGGACCGTTTGGCGAGGAGCACGCGCGACCTCCTCAACGTGCTGGGCGCCTTGGCCGAGAAAGGAGCCCTGTTCCGCTCCCTTTCCGACCCTTGGGCCGACACCACCACGCCGCACGGCCGGCTCATGCTGACGGTGCTGGCCGGCCTCGCGGAGTTCGAGCGCGAGCTGATCCGCGCCAGGACGGGCGAGGGCCGGGAGCGTGCCAAGAAGGAGGGTCGCAAGATGGGCCGCCCCCACAAGCTCACGCCCCACCAGCAGCAGGAGGCGAGGCGCCGGCGCGACCAGGGCGAGAGCCTCAGCAGCATCGCGCGGAGCTACAACGTCCACCACGCGACGATTGGACGATTGTAGGCAGAGAACAGGCGGCGAGTGGAGGGCTCGCCGCCTGCCTGAGCACCATCAGTTGTCCTTGATGGTGGTGCGCGGGCTCCTCAGCCCATGGGCGGTCGTCACGTAGCGGCCGGAGATCGCGCTCCGGTAGGTGCCGCCCGAGCTGCCCGCCCCGTGGCTTTCCCGCACAGTGGTGTGCGGGCTCCTCCGTCCATGCGCGGCCGTCACGTACCGGCCGCTGATGGCGCTGCGGTAGGAGCCGCCCCCTTTCCCCTTCGACATGTCGCTTTCCTTTCCGTTGCGACTCAGGTTATCGGTTGCAAGCTAGCAACCAAGGGTCATGTTGCGATCTAGGTGGGAGATTGCAAGAATGAAATCATCATGAGGGAGCAGTTCCTCAATGAGGCGTTCTTTCGTGCCATAGATGCACAGCGCCAAGCCAAGGGCCTGACCTGGAAGGCTGTAGCCGAAAAGGCTGGAGTCAGTGCCTCGACCCTCACCCGCATCGCCCAGGGTAAGCGGCCAGACGTGGACACCCTCGCTTCTCTGTGCCGGTGGTCCGGCCTCAGAGCCGATGACTTCATCGCCCATGAAGAGACCACTAGACCCGAGCCGCTCGCCCAGCTTGTGGGGCACCTCCGAGCGGACAAGAACATCACGCCAGAGGGCGCGGTGGCCATCGAAGCGATGATCCGAGCCGCCTACGAGCAGTTCCGCAAGGAGAGGCCGAGTGCCGGCTAAGCAGTGGCGGTGGCGTTTCAAGACCGAGTGCAACGAGCGATCCCGCGAGCTTCGACAGGAACTAGGGGTTCAGCCCCACGATCCTCTTTGCCCCTGGGAGCTGTGCGAATACCTCGGCATCCCCATCCTGCCGATGCATCAGCTCGAACCTTCAGAACATCGCACTTACCTCGCAGGTCCGCGAGGCCGCGAGGAGTTCTCTGCCGCAGTCTTCTACGAGGGTCTTCGAGCCTTCGTGCTCCTGAACGACACGCACTCCCGAAAGCGACTCGCCTCGGACTTGGCGCACGAGATCGCCCATGTCGTTCTACACCACCCGCCGCGGCCGCTTTTCGTCGCCGATGGGGTGCGATCTTTCTCGCCTGAGCATGAGGACGAGGCCGGGTGGCTAGGACCCGCCTTGCTGGTGTCGGAGGAAGCTGCGCTCCACGCCCATCGTCTCATCGAGGACGGCGAGGCCACCTTGAGGCAGCTCTCCGACCGCTGGACCGTTACCACCGATGTGATCCGCATGAGGATCAACGTCGTGGGCGCGGCAAAGCGCCTCCGGCGCAGCGCCTGAGAAGAAAGGATGCTCGCCGCTGGGCAGTCCCTTCCGATGCGAGCACCGGAAGGGACGCCTGAGAGCATGGGCCGCTGCGGTCCCGTCAAGGCTTGTCCTCTGCCCCCTACGGGGGCCTGCGGGAAGCCTTGACGGGTCCTCCGCGGAACTAGAGCGATTTGCCTTTGATCTGACTCGGAAGGCTTTGACGGGTCTTGGCGGCGTGATTCACTTCCCCTTGGGAGGTGGATCATGGGCAAGCCCTACTCGATGGATCTGCGCGAGCGCATCCTGGCCCATGTCGAGGCGGGTGGGTCCTGCCGGGCGGCAGCGCGGGTGTTCGGGGTGAGTGCGAGCACGGCGGTGCGGCTGGCGGCAGCCCAGCGATTGCAGGGCCATGTCGCGCCCAAGCCGCAGGGCCGGGCGCCCGGGACAGCGGGCAAGCTCGCGGCGCACACGACGTTCCTGCTGGAGATCGTCCGGGCCGAGCCGGACATCACGCTCAAGGAGCTGGCCGGGGCCCTGGCCGAGGCGCACGGCGTGAGGGTGCAGCTCTCGTCGCTCCACCGCGCGCTCCGGCGGGCCGGCCTCTCATATAAAAAAAGGGCTGATCGCGGCGGAGCGCGACAGGGCTGAGGTGCGGCGCCGGCGCCAGGACTGGGCTCGTCGGCAGCGCTGGATGCGAGAACTCCCGCACCGGCTGGTGTTTCTCGACGAGACCTCCGTCAGGACCGGACTGACGCGCCTGCGCGGGCGCTGCCCGAGGGGCGAGCGCCTTTACGGCTCTACACCCTTCGGCCGCTGGCACACCCAGACCTTCGTGGCAGGCCTGACCTGCGATGAACTGATCGCCCCCTGGATCATCCCCGGCGCCATGGATGGAGACGCCTTCGACACCTACGTCGCAACCCAACTCGCCCCCGTCCTCGCGCCTGGCACCGTGGTGATCCTCGACAACCTCTCGACCCACCGCAGCCCGCGCGCCGCAGCCACCCTGCGCGAGCGGGGCTGCTGGCTTCTGTTCCTGCCGCCCTACAGCCCCGACCTCAACCCGATCGAGATGGCCTTCTCCAAGCTCAAGGCCCACCTGCGCCGACTGGAGGCCCGCAGCTTCGAGCGCGTCCTCGAGGCCTTGGGCTGCATCTGCAACCTCTTCACACCCATAGAGTGCAAGAACTACTTCCAAGCCGCAGGCTATGCACCAGATTAAATGCAAACCGCTTTAGGCAGGGTCGCGCATAGGGCGAAAGCCGTTGCAGGCCAGCGACACGTCCGGCACCATGAGGAGAAGCGTTGGCAGGGGGAGACTCCCCCAGCAGGCGCGAGACCTAGGGGAGCGACCATCTAGAAACACCAAGACCCGCCGGGGGCGGGCCTGGATATCCGGCGGAGCCGGGAAACTCGATCTCTGGCAGGATCAGCTTCCCATGCCTCCCCGATCCTTCGCAAGAGCTTTTCTTGCCACGGAGAGGCTATGCCTGCGCACGACTTGGTGCGCCGGCCACGGCCAACCCGTGTCGGCCCCGCCCTCGACGGCTCCCCGCGAGCTGAGAGGGACGACAGATGATGAAGCAGATCGGAGCCTTGCTCGGAGCAGGCTCAGGCGCGTCCGGCCGCGGCCAGCGCGCGCGTGATCCCGTGCGCCGGGGCTCGCGCCTGGCTGGCACGTGCGAGGGCGCGTGGTGGCGCCCCGTGGCGCGGGCCGAGGTCCGCCGCGTGGTGCTGGCCGCCAAGCGCTACGAGCTGGCCGGGCGGCAGGCGGGGCGCCGTCGTGGCCCCCTGGGGCACGTGGCGCTGGAGGTGCTGGAGCTGCTCGCCAACCTGGTGAGCCACAGGAGCGGGCGGCTGGAGCCCTCGTATGCCTACCTCATGCGGACGCTCAGGCGGTCCAAGGACGCGGTGCACCAGGCGCTGGCTGCTCTGCGCGAGCACGGCTTCCTCGACTGGCTGCGTCGCCACGAGAAGGTGGAGGTGCTGGAGGACGCCCCCGGCCCGCGCGTGCGCCAGGTGAGCAACGCCTACCGGCTGAGCCTGCCTGCCCGTGCAGCGCAACTCCTGGGGCACTGGCTGTCCTCGTCCCCGCCCCTGCCCGACGACGTGGCGCAGGAGCGCGAGGACCGCGTGGCCTGGATGCGCGAGCACAAGGCCGCCCTGCCCCTCTCGGAGCTACCCTTGGCGGAGGTCGAGGACGACCGGTTGGCCCGCGTGCTGGGGGAGTTGGGGCGGGCCGTCGAGGCACGGGCCCGCGCCGCGCAGGTGGGCCGAGCCGGCCAGGATCGGGAGCGCAGCTGCGACGTCTCCTCTTGAGGCAGAGCGCGAGTCCGCCAGGCAGGGAGAAGCCAAGACTGAGAGCTTAGAAGAGAGCCACGACCATGCAGAGAGACAGGTGAGCGCCCCTCGGGCCGGGCCTCGCGCCCCCTCCCTGTTCCCGGAGCCGCCGTCGCGCGGGATCAGGAGCCGGAGCGCTTGGCCCCGCAAGGGCGGCGCGATTCGTGCCGGGACCGCAGCCACGCGCAGCCGCAGGAGCGGGACGCGCAGCGGGCCAGCGACGAGGCGAGCATGGCGAGGACCCACCCCTTGCGGGGCCAAGGGCGGAGGCTACCCCGCAGCCAAGACGGTGGAAACGGGAGCAGGGATCGAGGTCCCCTGTTCCAGGTGAGCCGGAGCCTCTGCCCTTCTTAGGTCCCTGCGCCCGTCAGACGCCGCCACCACGAAGAGCGCCGAGGTGGAGCTTGCGGAACAGAAGCGGCCTCGACTGCTGCGGCTGGCCTCTCCGGCTGGAAGGTCAGGAGGGCCGTCAGACGGCGGCGTTCCTCGGCCTCGGTGTCAAGACGGGCGCGAAGGTCAGATATGGTGTCCTGCTCACGCGCTAGCATCTCCCGTAGCATCTTAACTTCCACTTCCAAGTTGCTAGTAGCGCTAAGCTTATCAGTACTAGCGTCGCCTACCACGGAAGGAGTAGCGCTAGGCTCTGAGGAGCGGCGTGGGTAGACCCGGAAAAGTTCGGAAGGCTCGATCTTGTAAGGTCCACCCTTTGGGCCTGATGCACTCAGCCGCCCACTTTGAATAGCCCTTGTGATCGTCTGAATACTCTTACCAACCTCACGAGCTGCTTCCGACGCAGAGAGTTCCACGCCCCATTCCTTCTACTAGCGCCGCCTTCCATGACGACTTCCATGGAAGAGTAGCATGGAAGCACAGGCGATGTCGCTTGTCTCTCTGCGCTCGCCTACGGCCACTCGAAACGGCAGGAGGTGCCGTCGCCGTAGGTGGACCAGTCGCGCCAGTCCCCGCCCAGGAGGCGGCAGCCCATCGGGTGGGAGGCTATGACGCGCGGCACCAGGACGAGGAGCGCCAGCACCAGGAGGAGGGCGGCGAGGCCGATCCCTGGCAGGCGGGCGCGCCAGAGGGCGGCGCGCTCGCGGGCGAGGCGAAGGTCGCGGGCGAGGTCCATGGCCTGGCCCTGGAGCTTGCCGGTGGCGCTGCGCTGCTCGTCCATGCGGCCCAGGCGCGCGACGGCGCCTGCCAGCTCGTCCAGGCGGGGCAGCAGGGCCTTGTTGAGGGCCTGCCCGACCTCGGCGGCCAGCTTGCCGGGATCGGCCTGGGCGCGGGCGGCGAAGGCCGCTTGGCGCGCCTCGGCGGCGGTGCCCGTGAGCTTGGCCAGGGCGTCGGTCTGGCCGTCCACGCGGTCGGAGACGGAGGCCACGATGGTGGCCAGCACGTCGAGGGTGCGGGTGAGGTCGTTCAGCTCGGCCGCGAGCGCGGCCGAGCCGTCCGGCGAGGTGGCATCGGAGGCCCCAGGGCTGGGGGGAGCCCCGGTTGGGACGAGAGCGCGGCTTGGGGGCTTGTCTGCGTCCCCGCTGGCGGGCGCAGGCATACCGGCGGCGGCGAGGAGGTCACTGACCTTGCGGGGCGGCATGGAGGCCTCCGAACTCAGGGTCCGCGAAGTAGCGGAGCTTCTGGGCCAGGATCATGGGCTGGCCTTGCACGCGCAGAAGTTGAAGGTGAGCAGGCAGCCGCATGACCTCATCAGGGGTGAGGAGGTCGCGCCCGGTGAGATGGAGCGTGGTGGACGGGGGATCCCCGGGCCGGTGGGAGGTAGTCTCGTAGGCGGTGGTCTCCTGGCCCATGAGCTGGGAGAGCCACCTAGCGGTCTCGTGGTCGTTCACCCCGAAGGCCTGGAGTACGCCGGCGTTGGCGACGAAGGTCGCGGCCCTCTGCCCGTAGAGCGCCCGGAGCTGGCTCATGTCCTGGAGGATGGGCCAG
>ERZ1066118.1623-NODE-1623-length-13309-cov-12.840199_pt1 | contig 13309 bp, 10 predicted proteins | sample MGYA00382765_ERZ1066118 | MGnify/ENA primary metagenome ERZ1066118 (study PRJEB33369, sample SAMEA5778348) | biofilm metagenome | biome: Industrial cooling water; feature: Water cooling tower basin; material: Biofilm | place: United Arab Emirates | collected...
AGTGGCGATGCGCAAGCCCGCCCTTGGTTCGGACGAACACTTCCCAGAGCGGCCAGTCGGACAAAATCAATCCTCCCCGGAACGGGGAGGGGGACCGCGACGCGAGGCGGCGTGGTGGAGGGTGCTCCCCTCCCGCGCCGCACCGAGTGGAGAGCCCCCTCCACCAGCTTCGCTGGTCCCCCTCCCCGTTCCGGGGAGGAAAATCAAGCGGCGGCCCGCGCCTTCCGCTTCGCCTCGTGCGCGGCCGCCGCCTCGCGCACCCAGGCGTTCTTCTCCCACGCCTCGCGCCGGGCGGTGATCCGCTCTTTGGCGACGGGCCCCTCGCCCTTCACCACGGCATAGAATTCATTCCAGTCGACCGTGCCGAAGTCGTAGCCGCCCTTTTCCTCGTTCCACCTGAGCTCGGGATCGGGAACGGTGAGGCCGATGAACTCGGCCTGGGGCACGGTGATGTCGACGAACTTCTGACGAAGCTCGTCATTGGTCTCCCGCTTGATCCGCCAGCGCAGCGACTGCGCCGTGTTGGGGCTGTTCTCGTCGGGCGGACCAAACATCATCAGGCTCGGCCACCACCAACGGTTCAGGGCGTCCTGCGCCATCCGCTTCTGCGCCTCGGTCCCGCGCGCAAGATGCATCATCGCCTCGTAACCCTGGCGCTGATGGAAGCTTTCTTCCTTGCAGATCCGCACCATGGCCCGCGCATAGGGGCCGTAGCTGGTCCGCTGCAGCGGCACCTGGTTCATGATCGCCGCGCCGTCGACCAGCCAACCGATCGCGGCGATGTCCGCCCAGGTCAGCGTCGGATAGTTGAAGATCGTGCTGTACTTGGCCTTGCCCGAATGCAGCGCCTCGATCATCTCCTCACGGCTGGTCCCGAGCGTTTCCGCTGCGCAATAGAGGTAGAGCCCATGGCCCGCCTCGTCCTGCACCTTGGCGAGCAGGATCGCCTTGCGCCGCAGCGACGGCGCGCGGGTGATCCAATTGCCTTCGGGAAGCATGCCGACGATCTCGCTATGCGCATGCTGGCTGATCTGCCGCGTCAGGGTCCGTCGATAGGCCTCGGGCATCCAGTCCTTGGGCTCGATGAACTCGTCCGCTGCCACCCGCGCTTCAAAGGCGGCGAGCAGCTCCGGGTCTTCCGCGGGGCCGATCGGCTGGACCTTGGCGCCGGGCTTGCTGAGATCGGTCGTGTACATGGCAAGTAGATAGCGCGGCCAAGCCCTTGGTTCCAGTGCGGCCTTTGGCCTAGAGCGCAGGGCGTGCCCCTTCCCCGCGTCCGTGTCGTCACCCTCAACGCCGCCCTCGGGCCGCTCGATTATCGGGTCCCCGACGGCCTGACGATCGAACCCGGCAGCGTGGTAATTGCGCCGCTCGGGCCGCGCCAGCTCACGGGAGTCGCCTGGGATGCCGAGCGGCTGCCAACGGAGGAGGTCGGGGACAATCGCCTTCGGCCTTTGGCCGGGCTGATCGACGTACCGCCCCTCCAGGCTCCGCTTCGCCGTCTGTGCGAGTGGACCGCCGATTACTACCTCAGCCCGCTCGCCGCCGTGCTGCGCATGGTCCTGCCCTCCTCCTCGGCGCTGGAGGGCAGCCGGCAGCTGACCGAATATCGCCCCACCGGCCAGCGTCCCGACCGCCTGACTCCGCAGCGCCTCCAGGCGCTCGATCGCCTGGAAGGCCGCCAGGGCACCATCCGCGAGCTTGCCGACCATGCCGAGGTCAGCGACGCGGTGCTGCGCGGGCTGGTCGCGGCCGGCGCACTCGAGCGGGTGCAGGTGGAAGCCGACGCACCCCTCGCCTGCCCCGATCCCGACCACGCGCCGCCGGCCCTCAGCAGCGACCAGCAGGCAGCGGCCGACAGTTTGGTCGCGGCGATCGGCGGCGGGTTCGACCCGGTGCTGCTCGACGGCGTCACCGGCTCGGGCAAGACCGAAGTCTATTTCGAGGCGGTCGCCGAGGCACTCCGCCACGACCAGCAGGTGCTCGTCCTCCTTCCCGAGATCGCGCTGACCGAGCCGTTCCTCAAGCGCTTTGCCGCAAGGTTCGGCTGCGCGCCGATCGCTTGGCACAGCGACCTCCGCTCGTCCCAGCGCCGCCGCGCCTGGCGGGGGATCGCCAGCGGCGAGGCCAAGGTGGTGGTCGGCGCCCGCTCGGCCCTGTTCCTGCCTTACGCCCGGCTCGGCCTGATCGTCGTTGACGAGGCTCACGAACCCTCCTTCAAGCAGGAGGACGGGGTGCAATATCATGCCCGCGACGTGGCCGTGATGCGGGCCAAGTTCGAGGAGATCCCGATCATTCTCTCCTCGGCGACGCCTGCGATCGAGACGCGGCACATGGTCGAAAGCGGCCGCTACCGCGAGCTTCGCCTGCGCGAGCGCCATGCGGGGGCCGAGCTTCCCGCTCTTCACGCGCTCGACCTTACCGCCGACCCGCCGCCCCGCGGCCGGTGGATCGCGCCAACCCTGCTGGCCGAGCTCGAGGCGAATCTGCAGGCGGGCGAACAGAGCCTGCTCTTCCTCAACCGCCGCGGCTTTGCGCCCCTGACCTTGTGCCGCACCTGCGGTCATCGTTTTCAATGCCCGAACTGCACCGCCTGGATGGTCGAGCACCGGCTGCTCCACCGCCTCGCCTGCCATCATTGCGGCCATGTCATGCCGCCGCCCAAGGCCTGCCCCGAATGCGGCGAAGCCGACACGCTGGTTGCCTGTGGCCCTGGGGTCGAGCGGATTGCCGACGAAGTGCAGGCCCTTCTGCCCGACGCCCGCACCGCCATCGTCACCTCCGACACCATCTGGTCGCCCGCGCGCGCCGCCGAGTTCGTCGCGCAGATGGAGGCGCAGGAGATCGACATCGTTGTCGGGACCCAGCTCGTCACCAAGGGCTACCATTTCCCCAACCTGACCCTCGTCGGCGTGATCGACGCCGACCTCGGCCTGTCGGGCGGGGACCTTCGCGCCGCCGAGCGCACCTTTCAGCAAATCAGCCAGGTCGCCGGCCGGGCCGGCCGGGGCGACAAGCCGGGGCGGGTCTATGTCCAGACCCACGCGCCCGACGCGCCCGTCATTGCGGCGCTCACCAGCGGCGATACCGAGCGTTTCGTGGAAGCCGAGACCCAGGCCCGGCACGAGGCCGGCATGCCGCCGTTCGGCCGGCTCGCCGCCATTGTCGTCAGCGCGGAGGACAAAAGCGAGGCAGAGGGTGTCGCCCGCCGCCTTGGCCGGAGTGCGCCGAGCATCGAGGGGATGGAGGTCTATGGTCCCGCCCCTGCCCCGCTTGCCATGCTGCGCGGCCGGCACCGCTTCCGCCTGCTGGTCCATGCCCGCCGAAGCCTCGACCTCCAGCAAGCGGTGCGCGAGTGGCTGGGGCGCAACGAGTGGGGCGCAAAAGTGCGGGTGGCGGTTGACGTGGACCCTTATTCCTTCCTTTAAAGCACTGTTCTGGCTTGGAGACTTTCCGCCGATGCGTCGACTGCTGCTTGTCCTGATGGCCTTGTTCCTCGCCGTTCCGGCGCACGCCAACTGGAACGAGGCGAGGACCCGCCACTTCATCATCTATTCGCAGCAGAAGCCCGACGATCTGCGCGCCTTTGCCGAACGGCTGGAGCGGTTCGACCGCGCAGTTCGCGTGGTCCGGGGCATGGAGGATCCGCCACTCACCGACGGCGGCAAGGTCTCCATCTACCTCCTGCCGTCCGTGGTCCAGGTCCGCGAACTTGCGGAAGCTTCGCCGAACTCGGGCATTCTCGGCTTCTATATCGGCCGGGCAGCCGGCTCGGTCGCCTTCCTTTCCTATCGCGAACGGCGCGAGCGGGCTTCCATCACCCGCGACGATATCGGCATTCCGCCCGAACACGTCTTCCAGCACGAATATATGCATCACCTGATGCTCAGCGACCAGAAGACGCCCTTGTCGCCGTGGCTGGTCGAAGGGACCGCGGAATTCTTCGGCACTGCCGAAGTGGAGAACGACGGCGGGGTCAAGATCGGTGCGCCGCCACAGGCCCGAGGCTGGGCCGTGCTCGACAATCAGGGTCTCAGCGCGGAGGAGCTGCTCGCCAGCGTTCCGGCCAAGACTCCGCTGGAACGCGAGTCGGTCTATGGCAAGGGCTGGCTGCTCACCCACCTGCTCGCCTTCGACAAGAACCGTGTCGGCCAGCTCACCAAATATCTGAATGCCATGAAGGCCGGCTCCAAGCCGCTCGACGCGGCGCGAACGGCCTTTGGCGATCTGGCACAGCTCGACCGCGACCTCGCCCGCTACGCCCGCTCCAACTTCCAGGCGATCCGGGTTGCGCCAGGTCCCCGGCCCGAGGTGACCATCCGGGCGATGAATGCCGGTGAAAGCGCGATCATTGCCGTTCGCATGCAGTCGGACCGCGGCGTGGACCGCGAGACCGCGCCGGAAGTCGCCGCCGACGCCCGCCGGATCGCTGCCGCTCACCCCAACAATCCCTTCGTTCAGGGTGTGCTTGCCGAGGCGGAGTTCGACGCCAGGAACTACGAAGCAGCCATCGCCGCCGCCGACCGCGCGCTCGCTGCGCAGCCGAACAACGTGCAGGCGCTCATCTATCGTGGGCGGGCAATGATGGAGCTGGCCGAGAAGGAGCCCGCCAAGGCCGACTGGGCCGAGATCCGGCGCTGGCTCGTCCGCGCCAACCGCGCCGACGTCGAGAATGCCTATCCCCTCTGGCTTTTCTACCAGACCTTCGCCGAGGCGGGTCAGGCACCGACCAAGTCCGCGACCGAGGGCCTTCTTTATGCCCATGCCCTCGCCCCGCAGGACCGGAACCTCCGCCTTGCTGCGGTCCGCCGCCTGCTCGAGGAGAAGCGTGTGGCGGAGGCCGAGCCGATGTTCGCTACCCTGGCATTCGACCCGCACCTGCCGATTGCGCTTCAGCCGACGATGACCAGCGTGCTTGATCGGATCAAGGCCAAGGATGCACCGGGCGCGCTCAAGATCCTGGCAGAGGAGGAGGCCAAGCAGAAAGCGAAGGCCGAGGCCGAGCGGAAGAGCTGAACCCCGCGAGGGAACGGCCCTTCGCCGGTCTGGTATAAGGTTGGGCGGGGCCTACGTCGGGGGTTATGACCTGCCTCGTGCCAATCCTCGGCGATCAGCTCACCCACGGGCTCGCCTCCCTGAAGGGCTGTGACCCGGCCGATACGATCGTGCTTCTGATGGAGGTGGCGGAGGAGACCACCTACGTCCGCCACCACAAGGCGAAGATCGTCCTCATCCTGTCGGCCATGCGCCACTTCGCCGAGGAACTGCGCACAGACGGGTGGACCGTCGACTATGTGACTCTCGACGATCCGGACAACAGCGGCAGTTTCACCGGCGAGGTCGGTCGGGCGATCGAGCGGCACCGGCCGGCCGCCATCCGGATCGTCGAAGCGGGCGAATGGCGGGTGCAGAAGGCCATCGAGGACTGGCAGGAGCGCTTTGGCCTGGCCGTCGAAATCCTCGGCGACGACCGCTTCATCTGCCCGCTTCCCGACTTCTTCACCTGGGCGGCCTCGCGGCACGAGCTGGTGATGGAGAGCTTCTACCGGCAGCAGCGCAAGCGCACGGGCCTGCTGATGGAGGCCGACGGCTCCCCCACCGGCGGCCAGTGGAACTTCGACAAGGACAATCGCGCCCCGCCACCCAAGGCCCGTCCCTTGCGCGAGCCGAAGCGTTTCGCGCCCGACGTTATCACCAGCGAGGTCATCGCCCTGGTCGAAGGCCGCTTCCGCCATCACTTCGGAACGCTCGAAACCTTCGCCCTCCCGGTCACCGCGAACGAGGCGCGCGAGCTCTTGGCCGACTTCGTCGCCGAACGCCTGCCCCGCTTCGGCACCTACCAGGACGCGATGCTGGACGGCGCCGACTTCCTTTACCATTCGCGGCTGTCGACCAGCCTTAACTGCGGCCTGCTGACCGCCATGGAGGTGTGCGAGGCTGCCGAAGCCGCCTATCGCCGGGGCGAGGCGCCGCTCAACGCGGTCGAGGGCTTCATCCGCCAGATGATCGGCTGGCGGGAATATATCCGCGGCATGTACTGGCTGGAGATGCCGGGTCTCAGCCAAGCCAACTTCTTCGAGAACCAACGCGACCTGCCCGACTTCTACTGGACCGGCGAGACGGCCATGGCCTGCTGCGCCGACAGCGTTCGCAACACGCGCGACAATGCCTATGCCCACCACATCCAGCGGCTGATGGTGCTCGGCAACTTTGCCATGCTAGCCGGCATCGATCCTGGCCAAGTCGCCGACTGGTACCTGGTCGTCTATGCCGACGCTTACGAGTGGGTCGAGCATCCCAACGTGCTCGGCATGAGCCAATATGCCGACGGCGGCAGGCTCGGGACCAAGCCCTATGCGGGCTCGGGCGCCTACATCAACAAGATGAGCAATTACTGCTCGAACTGCCGTTACGACGTGAAGAAGCGCGTCGGCGAGAACGCCTGCCCGTTCAACGCCCTTTACTGGGACTTCATGGCCCGCAACGAGGGCAAGCTGCGCGGCAACCGGCGGCTGTGGCAGACCTACGCTACGTGGGATCGCTATTCGAACGCCAGCAAGGCGGAGATCCGCCTCCAGGCCCAGCGCTTCCTCAGGTCGCTCGAGCCCGCCGCTCCCGGCTGGGCCCGCGGCGAGCTTCCGCCCTCTTACTTGGCCGCGATCATGGAGCGAGCGGTGACGGGTGCAGGGTCCGACTGAAGAAAGGCGGCGCTCACCCGGTCTTCATCGAGGCCGAACTCCTCCAGGCTGTAGCGATGCCCCCGATGCGCCTTGGCCTTTCTTTGGTAGCGGCGCATCGCCTCGAGCGTGGGTGGGTCGAGCGGCAGCCTCAGGAAGCGGTAGAGCCGGTGCATCACCCCGCTCCAGTCGGCATTCATCGCGCCATAGGGAAGATCGAACACCGGCACGTCGCGCCGGCGCTCCAGCAATTCATCGAGCCTTGCCTCGCGCTCGGCCGTCCGGGCCAGCCACTCCGCCCCGACCGCATGAGGGTCGACGGCGTCGCTATGGATCCGGCGCTGCTCGACCACCAGGCTGGCGCTCGACGCCACCACCTTGGCCGGATCGCGGCTGAGGCGGATCAGGCGGGCGTCCGGGAAGGTCTCGAGCAGCGCCTCGGCCATGTCGCTGTAGGCCGGGCATTTCAGCACCGGCACGCTGGCCGTCTCGCCCCGTGCCCAGCCATTGATCCGGAGCAGGGCGGCAAGCTCGCGGGCAATGGGCGACAGGTCCCGTCTCCGTTCGGCTGCGACGAAGCCGGGCACGTCCCACTGCACCGCAAATTGTCCGCTGTGGAAGGCGAAGGACAGGAAGCCGAACTCCTCGTCGGGGCGGAGCGGGCCGGACGGGTGGATGCGCTGAATGGCAGGGTTGAGCGCACGAAGGGTGGAATGGACCGCCGCAGAGGCCGCGATGCGGGCGCCATTCCCTCCTCGGCCCGGCACCGGGAACAAGGTCTCGAACAGGCGGGTGAAGCTCAGGCGCCGGTCGCAGGCAAGCAGGCGCTGCAGCCGGGTCGAGCCCGAGCGCATGGGGCCAAGGATGATGATCGGCCGCTCCAGCCTTCGTTCGGCGATCGCCGGGTGCCGCGCCAGGAGGCGCTCCGCCCGGCACCGCGCCCGAAGCAGGCCCACGATCTGCCCATTGGCCATGATCCGCCCGAGCGGGGTCAGCGCGGCTTTGTCCTCAAGGTCATGGCAAAGCGCCTCAAGCGGTGGGCGCCAGTGACTGCCGGGCACCTGCGCCACCCCTTCGCGCCGGGCGACGAAACGCTCGATCTCCTGAGGATCGAGACTGACGGGCGGCAACCGCGACAGGCTGCGGTTGGCATGGGCGAGAAGGCGAAGGTCGGCGGTCAAGATGTGAGAGGCAACGAACCTTGCACGGCCTTTGTTTCGGCGGCGAGCAGCGCCCGCTTGCGCTCGAGCCCGCCGGCATAGCCGCCAAGGCCGCCATCGTTGCGAACCACGCGGTGGCACGGGACAATGATCGCGATGGGGTTGGCGCCATTCGCCGTCCCCACCGCGCGAGTGGCATTCGGATCGCCGAGCGCCCGCGCGATGTCGAGATAGGAACGAGTTTCGCCCGGCGGAATCTTGCGCAGCTCCGCCCACACCCGCTGCTGAAAGGCGGTGCCCGACACGTCGGTCGGAAGCGAGGCGGCGAGCGACGGATCAGCAATCGCAGCAAGTGCTGCTTCGATCAGCGGCGACGCCGGATTCTCGCGCAGCTCGGCAGCTGGCCAGCGTCGGCGCAGTGCCTCGACATCTTCGTCGAAGCTCACCCGGCACAATCCGCGATCGGAGGCCGCAATCAGTAGCGGACCTAGGGCGCTATCCACTTTTGCCCAGTCGATGACCATCTTCCGTTCTCCCTTGCGACGCGCGACAGGGGTGAGCCCAAGCGCTTTCGCATCGTCATAGAAGCGGCTCGGCGCGCTATATCCTGCGTCGTAGATCGCTTCCGCAACACTCGCTCCCTCGCCAAGGCGGCGCTCGGCTTCGCTCAGGCGCCGCGCACGCTGCCAAAGAGCCGGCGACATGCCGAGCTCGCGAGAAAACAGCCGCGCGAAGTGATGCGGGGCATAGCCGACCGCTGCCGCCAGGACATCGAGCCGAACCGTGGCCTCGGCATCACGCAGGAGCGCCACGGCATCGGCAATCGCCTTACGATCGCGCGTGACCTCGTCGGGCTTGCAGCGCAAACAGGCGCGATATCCCCTCGCCGCTGCTTCCGCACCCGAGGCGAAGAACCGGACATGCTCGCGCTTCGGTCGCCGGGCCGGACAGGACGGACGACAGTAGATGCGGGTGGTCGAGACCGCGACCACGAAGCGGTCGTCGGCGGAGCGATCGCGCCGTTCAAAGGCTTCCCAGGCGCTCTGTTCGTCGATCATGGTACCTTTCTACCAGCCTTGGCCGTCCCGCGGGTCCCGATAAGTGCGGTCAAACCTTCACCTCGCCGCATCATGCGAGCCCGATTAAGGGCGGCACCGTGCCGATCACCACCATGCAAGGCGAGCTTGAGGAGCCCGACGTCCGGGCACTGCTCGCCCTCCACGTGGCAGCCATGCGTTCCCATTCGCCGCCGGAAGCCTGCCACGTCCTCCCCGGCTCCGCGCTCGCCCATCCATCGATCACCTTCTTCACTGCCCGCGAAGATGGCCGGCTGCTCGGAATCGGCGCGCTGAAGGCGATCGGCGATGGTGAAGGCGAGATCAAGTCGATGCGAACTGCCTCAACGGCGCTCGGCCAGGGTGTCGGCAAGGCGATCCTGCAGGCGATCACCGCCGAGGCTCGCATGCGCGGCTATGTCCGCCTTCGGCTCGAGACCGGGCGAAGCGAAGACTTTGCCGCCGCCAACGCTCTCTATGAACGGGCTGGCTTCGTCGAAGGCGAGCCGTTCGGCGGTTACCCGCCCAGTGATTTCACCCGCTTCCTGCGCCTCGACCTGTGAGTCGCCTTGCATCGCTCGGACCCCCCTGCTAGGGGCGCGCCAACCGGCTGGGGCGGGTGTCCGCAAGGATGCTTCTTCGCCCCGCTTTGCATATCTTTGACGGAGCTTTGGGCGCGTGGAGACTTCCGGCGGCATTCGGGCCAGCTTAGCGGGACGCTATGCGTCGGCGCTGTTCGACCTTGCCCGTGACGAGCGCCAGATCGATGTCGTGTCGCAAAGCCTCGAGCGGCTGAAGTCGGCGCTGGCCGAATCGCCTGAGCTGAAGGCGCTGGTCGGTTCCCCGCTGGTCAGCCGGGCCGATGCGGCAAAGGCGCTGTCGGCCGCGGCTCCGTCGCTCGGCCTCGACCCGCTTTCCACCAACTTCGTGGGCGTGCTCGCCCGCAACGGCCGTCTCCGCCAGATCGCCGAGGTCATCCGCATCTTCATGAGTCTCGCTGCCGAGCACCGCGGCGAGACCACGGCGGAGGTCGTCAGCGCCCGCCCGCTCGACGATGACCAGCTGGCGGCGCTGCGCAGCCAGCTCGGCGCCCGTGTCGGCCGCGACATCCGTATCGACGCCCGCGTCGATCCTTCCATTCTCGGCGGCATCGTGGTCCGGCTCGGAAGCCAGATGATCGATGCCTCGATCCGCACCAAACTCAACACCCTCGCTTTGGCGATGAAAGGCTAGTTCATGGACATCCGCGCCGCTGAAATCTCCCGCGTCATCCGCGACCAGATCGCGAACTTCGACGCCGACGCGCAGGTCTCCGAAGTCGGCCAAGTGCTGTCGGTCGGCGACGGCATTGCCCGCATTCACGGCCTCGACAACGTCCAGGCGGGCGAGATGGTCGAGTTCGAGAACGGCACCAAGGGCATGGCCCTCAACCTCGAAGCCGACAACGTCGGCGTCGTGGTGTTCGGCTCCGACTCCGAGATCAAGGAAGGCGGCACCGCCCGCCGCACCGGCACCATCGTCGACGTGCCCGTCGGCAAGGGCCTGCTCGGCCGCGTGGTCGACGCGCTTGGCAATCCGATCGACGGCAAGGGCCCGATCGTCGCTGAGGGGCGCAGCCGCGTCGAGGTGAAGGCGCCCGGAATCATCCCGAGGAAGTCGGTGCACGAGCCAGTGCAGACCGGGCTCAAGGCGCTGGATGCGCTTGTTCCGATCGGTCGCGGCCAGCGCGAGCTGATCATCGGCGACCGCCAGACCGGCAAGACCGCCGTCGCGCTCGACACCTTCATCAACCAGAAGGCTGCCCACGCCGCCGGCAACGAGAACGAGAAGCTTTACTGCATCTACGTCGCGGTCGGGCAGAAGCGCTCCACGGTGGCGCAGATCGTCCGTGCGCTCGAAGAGAATGGCGCGATGGAATATTCCATTGTCGTCGCCGCGACTGCTTCGGAGCCGGCCCCGCTGCAGTTCCTCGCGCCCTACACCGGCTGCGCGATGGGCGAATATTTCCGCGACAACGGCATGCATGCCGTGATCGTCTATGACGACCTGTCCAAGCAGGCCGTCGCCTACCGCCAGATGTCGCTCCTGCTGCGCCGTCCGCCGGGCCGTGAAGCGTACCCGGGTGACGTCTTCTATCTCCACAGCCGCCTGCTCGAGCGCGCGGCCAAGATGAATGACGCCAACGGCAACGGCTCGCTGACCGCTCTTCCGGTCATCGAAACCCAGGCCGGCGACGTGTCGGCCTATATTCCGACCAACGTCATCTCGATCACCGATGGCCAGATCTTCCTTGAGACGGACCTGTTCTACCAGGGCATCCGTCCGGCCATCAACGTCGGCCTGTCGGTCAGCCGCGTCGGCTCGGCCGCGCAGACCAAGGCGATGAAGAAGGTCGCGGGCTCCATCAAGCTCGAACTCGCCCAGTATCGCGAGATGGCCGCCTTTGCGCAGTTCGGCTCGGACCTCGACGCCTCGACCCAGAAGCTGCTGGCGCGCGGCGCGCGTCTGACCGAGCTTCTGAAGCAGCCGCAATATGCGCCAATGCCGGTCGAGGAGCAGGTCGTCTCCATCTTCGCGGGCACCCAGGGCTTCATCGACGCCGTGCCGACCGCGGACGTCACTCGCTACGAGGCGGCGATGCTGAGCTACATGCGCTCGGAGAAGCCGGAGATCCTGGCCCGCATCCGCGACACCAAGGCGCTCGACGACGAGACGGCCGGTGCGCTGAAGAGCGCGATGGGCGAGTTCGGCAAGCAGTTCGGTTAAGAGCAGTTCCCCTCCCGCTTGCGGGAGGGGTTAGGGGTGGGTGTGGCCGGTCTGATGTAGACAGGCCCACCCCCAGCCCCTCCCGCAAGCGGGAGGGGAGAAGGAACGAAGATGGCATCGCTTAAAGCCCTCAAGATCCGCATCGGCTCGGTCAAGTCGACGCAGAAGATCACCAAGGCGATGAAGATGGTCGCCGCGGCCAAGCTGCGCCGTGCGCAGCTGAACGCCGAGCAGGGCCGCCCTTATTCGCAGCGCCTGTCCGACGTGGTCGCGAGCCTCGCTTCGCGCATCACCGTTGGTCCGCAGTCGCCGCGTCTGATCGCCGGTACCGGTTCCGACCAGCGCCACCTGATCGTCGTGGCCGCCTCCGACCGCGGTCTTGCCGGCGCCTTTAACACCAACATCGTCCGTGCCGTCCGCCGGCAGGCCGAGGAACTGATCGCGCAGGGCAAGGACGTCCGCTTCTACATCGTCGGCCGCAAGAGCCGCCCGGTCCTGACCCGCTTCTTCGGGCAGGAGCGGATCGCGGGCCAGTATGACACTTCCGAGATGAAGAACCCGACCTATGCCGACGCCCAGGCGGTCGCGCAGGAGGTCATGCGCCGCTTCGAAGCAGGCGAGTTCGACGTTGCGCATCTTGCTTATTCGAACTTCCGCTCGGTTCTCGCGCAGGAGCCGACCATCGACCAGATCATCCCGGTCAAGCCGCGGGCCGCCAACGATGCCGGCGCTCCTGCGGCTTCGGCCGCGGTGGAATATGAGCCGGACGAGGAAGCCATTCTCGCCGACCTCCTCCCGCGCAACGTGGCGGTGCAGATCTACCGCGCCATGCTGGAGAACCAGGCCGGCTTCTACGGCAGCCAGATGACCGCCATGGACAATGCGACCCGTAACGCCGGCGACATGATCAACCGGCTCAGCATCCAGTACAACCGCCAGCGCCAGGCAGCGATCACGACCGAGCTGGTCGAGATCATCTCCGGCGCAGAGGCGCTTTAATCAGGCTGCGCCCCGGCGAAAGCCGGGGCCCAGCCCTTGGACGTGAAGAACTTAGGACTGGGCCCCGGCTTTCGCCGGGGAACAAGAAGGAAGAAGAAGACATGGCCACCGCCGCCGACACCATCACCGCCCCGCAGGGCTCCACCAACCTCACCGGCCGCGTTGCCCAGGTGATCGGGGCCGTAGTCGACGTCGCGTTCGAGGGCGAGTTGCCGCCGATCCTGTCGGCGCTCGAGACCGACAACAACGGCAATCGCCTGGTGCTCGAGGTTGCCCAGCACCTCGGCGAGAACATGGTCCGCACCATCGCCATGGACGCGACGGATGGTCTCACCCGCGGCCAGGCGGTGCGCGCCACCGGCTCGCAGATCCGCGTGCCGGTCGGTCCCAAGACCCTTGGCCGCATCATGAACGTGATCGGTGAGCCGATCGACGAGCGTGGCCCCATCGGCGCGACCGAGACCGCCCCGATCCACGCCGAGGCTCCGCTGTTCGTCGACCAGTCGACCGAGACCAGCATCCTGGTCACCGGCATCAAGGTCATCGATCTCCTCGCCCCCTACGCCAAGGGCGGCAAAATCGGCCTGTTCGGCGGCGCCGGCGTCGGCAAGACCGTGCTCATCCAGGAGCTGATCAACAACATCGCCAAGGG
>ERZ1066118.1626-NODE-1626-length-13276-cov-54.036684_pt1 | contig 13276 bp, 12 predicted proteins | sample MGYA00382765_ERZ1066118 | MGnify/ENA primary metagenome ERZ1066118 (study PRJEB33369, sample SAMEA5778348) | biofilm metagenome | biome: Industrial cooling water; feature: Water cooling tower basin; material: Biofilm | place: United Arab Emirates | collected...
AACCAGCCGCCACCTAGCCCTGGAGAAACCCCGCCAGAAAGCGCTGGAGGTCACAGCGAACAAGGGCTTGGCGGGCGCCGAGCGGAGGAGGTTCAACTGGGACAGCGCGCCGTCCTCTACTGCCGCGTCTCGACCGCCGACCAGTCGTGCGAGCGCCAGGAGCGCGACCTCGCCGCCTTCGCCGCGCGCGCCGGCTACGAGGTGGTCGGCATCTACAAGGAGACGGGCTCGGGGGCGCGGGTCGACAGGGCCGAGCGCGCCAAGGTGCTGGGGCTGGCGCGGCGGCGCGAGATCGAGGCGGTGCTGGTGACCGAGATCTCCCGCTGGGGCCGCGGCACGGTCGACCTGCTGCAAACGCTCAAGGAGTTGGAGGCTCGGCGCGTGTCGCTCGTTGCCCTGTCGGGCATCGACTTCGACCTGTCGACGCCGCACGGGCGCATGATGGCCACCGTGCTCGCCGGCATCGCCGAGTTCGAGCGCGAGCTCACCGCCGAGCGCGTGCGCTCGGGGCTGGCGGCGGCCAAGGCGCGCGGCAAGCGCTTGGGCCGGAAACCAGGCCAGCGGCCGAAATCCGACCGCCTCGCGCCCAAGGTGATGGCGCTCGTCGAGCAGGGCCGCAGCTACCGGCTGATCGGCCGCGAGCTCGGGCTGTCGAAGAACACCGTCGGCGCGATCGTGAAGCGGCACCGCGCCATCATCCCGCCACCGGACGCCAAGACTTGACCCAGCTTACGACCCGGTCCCCTTAGCGTGCTATCCTGCCCGTTCCATGTCCTGACCCCTGATTCGCTCCTTGGGGGCGAGGAAGGTGATCCGATGAAGAAGGCGAGGCGGGAGCTCTCTCCCGAGTTCAAGCGGGAGGCGGTGGCTCTGCTGGAGAGCAGCGGCCGGCCGCAGATGCAGATCGCGGCCGAGCTTGGCATTCAGCCCTCGATGCTGAGGAGCTGGCGGGCGGCCCAGAACGGGGCAGCGCCACGTGCGGGGGCCGCACACGCAGCTACGACCGGGCTGGTGGGGCCATCACCGGCCGACCTGGCCTCGGAGAACGCCAAGCTCCGGCGCGAGCTCGATCGCACGCGCATGGAGCGCGACGTCCTAAACTGAGCCATCGGCATCTTCGCGGAGGTGCCGAGGTGAGGTTCGCCTTCATCGAGCAACATGCGGCTGCCTACCGAGGTCGCGCCTCATGTGCCGCGTGCTCGAGGTGTCGCGGAGCGGTTACTACGCTTGGCGCTCACGGCCGGAGAGCCCCCGCGCCTTGGCCAACCGCCAGCTCGTGGGCGAGATCCGGCGGATCGAGGCGCGCCACCAGGGTCGTTATGGCAGCCCCAGGATGCACGCGGCGCTGCGGGCCCAAGGCCATCGGTGCAGCCGCGGGCGGGTCGAGCGGTTCATGCGCCACCACCGCATCCGGGCTCTGGCCGGGAGACGCTACCAGCCCTGCACGACCAACAGCCGCCACTACCTGGCCGTCGCGCCCAACTTGCTCGCGCAGCGCTTCGAGGCCCCCGCGCCGAACCGCGTCTGGCTCGCCGACATCACCACCATCCCGACCGGCGAGGGCTGGCTCTACCTGGCGGCCGTGCTCGACGTGGCTACGAGGAAGGTCGTCGGCTGGGCCATGCACGACCACATGCGGACCGAGCTGACCCCGTCGGCGCTGATGATGGCCCTCCAGCGGCAGCGGCCAGGCCGGGGCCTCGTTCATCACTCCGACAGGGGCAGCCAGTTCGCCGCCGAGGCCTACGTCGAGCAGCTCGCTCTGATCGGCGCGACCACATCCATGAGCCGCACCGGCAACTGCTATGATAACGCGCCCATGGAGAGCTTCTTCCACACCCTCAAGGTCGAGCTCGTCCACCAGCGTCGCTGGGCCACCCTCGACGAGTCCCGACGCAACCTGTTCGGCTACATCGAGGGCTACTACAACCGGGCTCGCATCCACTCGGCCCTCGGGTATCTCTCCCCCGAACAGGCCGAACAGATTGCGAGCTAAACCCCCGTCCACCGAAACGGGGGAGGATCACTACACCCGCTGCGGAGACCTCTTCCTGTCCGCAATCTGCTTGGCTGCGACCGTCCTCTTCTGGCTGCCGTTGTGAGTCCTGACCCTACAGCTAGGCGCCGATCCCCAACCGCACGTTGAGCGCCGCGAAGGCCTGGGCCTGCTGCAGCCGCAGGCCGGCCAGACGGCGGTCGGCCTGGGCCACCGCCTCCTCGGCGGCCACCAGGTCCCCAAACGTCGCCTCTCCCTCCTCGTAGACGCGGCGGGTCAGGTCTCGCGCCTCTCGGTGCAGGCGCGCGGCCTGGGCGGCGGCGGCGGCGGCGGCGGTGGCGGCTTCGTACTGGGCGAGCGCCGTCTCCACCTCGGCCAGCGCCACCAGCGCGGTCTGGCGCCAGGTCTCGTGCGCCTGGCGCGCGCGGGCGCTCGCGGCGGAGACGGCGGCGCGGCGGCCGTCGCCGGGCAGGGCTGGCAGGGCCAGGGAGGGCCCCAGGAAGTAGTCGAGCCCGCCCCCGGCGAGGTCGAGGCTAAGGAGCCCTGTGAGCGACAGCGAGGGGTAGAGCGCGGCCTCGGCCTCGCCCACCTCGGCCAGGGCGGCGCGGTAGGAGGCCTCGGCCACGCGCAGGTCGGGGCGGCTGCGCAGCATGTCGGCGGGGATGCCCACGTCGGGGCGCAGGCCCGGCACGGGCTGGGCGGCGGGGGCGGCGAGGAGCGCCTGGAGGTCGGGGGGCAAGGCCCCGGGCGCGGCGCCGGCCAGTACCGCCACCTGCGCGAGCCCGCCCGCCACGGCCGCCCTGAGGCCGGGCAGCTCGGCCCGGGCTTCGGCCACGCGAGCCTCGGCGCGGGCCAGCTCGATGCGGGTGGCCGCCTCGGAGCGGCCCAGGCGCTGCGTCAGCGCCAGCGTGTCCTGCCGGCCCGAGAGGTCCGACTCGGCCAGCGCCACGAGGCGCTGGCGGTAGCGCAGGTCGAGATAGGCGTTGGCGACGTTCAGGAGCAGCAGGAGCCGCGCCGCCTCCACCTCGGCCTCGGCCGCGTCGAGCCGTGCCTCGGCGGCGCGCAGCGTCTGGCGGCGGCCGCCCCAGGGGTCCAGGAGGAAGCTGAGGCCGAGCCTCGCGGTGCCCTCCAGCACGGGGCCCGCCCCGCCCCCTCCCGCCGCCCCCCCCTCCAGGGAGGGCTCCAGGAGGGCGCGGCCCGGCACGGCGTCGCGCGCCGCCTCAGCCTCAGCCACGCGTTCGCGCGCCAGGGCGAGGGAGGGGCTGCCGGACAGGGCGAGGGCGGCCAGGCGGTCGAGGGCGGGGTCGCTCAGACGCTCCCACCAGGCCTCCCCGCTGAGCAGCGCCAGGGCCTCGGCGGCGTTTCGCGCCTCGGGCGCCGGGGCCGCGCAGCCCGCCAGCGCCAGCGCCAGCGCGAGGACGGCGACGGGCGCCGGGGCCGGCCGGGCGGCCGGGGGACGCGGGAAAGGGGGCGTCCGCGACGCGCGCGGGCCCGCATGGACTGCCATGGTCCGTCCGCCTTGCCTGTCCGTCCCCGGGAATCTTCCCGGGGGCCTCGCCGTCACCGCCTCGGATGGGCGGCCTCCCGGCCGTCTCGCCTCGGCCCGACCCTGGCGGAGGCGGAGTCGCCGATCAAGCGAAGCCGGCCCGCGCCGGCCCCGCCACCGCCGGCTGTTACCCCGGCGACACGGCGCGGCGCCGCAAGAGGGACCGCACCTACTCGCGGAAGGCCCTGCGCAGCTGGGCGGAGATGGGCTGGAGGAGGTAGGACAGCACGGTGCGGTCGCCGGTGGCCAGGAAGGCCTCCACCGGCATCCCCGGCACCAGCGCCACCCCGGGCCCGAGCCGCGCCAGCTCCTCTGGGGTCACGTCGATGTCCACGCGATAGAAGGAGCGGCCCGTCTGGGGGTCGGTCACGGCGGCCGGGGACACGGTGACGACCCGGCCCGCGAGGCGCGGCGTGTCCTGCCGGTCGAGCCCCGTGAGGACCAGCTCGGCCTCCTGGCCGGGTTGGACCTGGTCCACGGCGGCGGGGTCCACGCGGACCTCGAACTCGGAGGCGCGGTCCTGCGGCACGATCTCGAGGAGGGTCGCGCCGGCGGCCACGACGCCGCCCAGGGTGGTCACCTGCAGCTCGTGGACCACGCCGGCGACGGGCGCGCGGATCTCCAGGCGGTCGAGCTGCGCCTGCCGGGTGACGGCCTCGAGCGTCAGCTCCTCGATGCGGCCCGCGCCCTCGCGCAGGGCCGTGGCGACGCCCTCGCGGAAGGTCTGCTCGGCCTGGGCGGTGGCCAGTTCGGCGTCGCGCCGGGCCACGGCGAGGCGGCCGAGCTCGGCCTGGAGCGAGGCGCGCTGGCCCACCAGGTCGGCCTGGGCGCGCAGGATCGCCCCGAGCTCGCTGCGCCGCGCGAGCCCCTCCTCCACGAGCGAGTCCTGGCGCGCCACCTCCTCGTCGAGCAGCGCGACCTGGGCCTCGGCGGCGGCCACCTGGGCGCGCAGCCCCTCGGACTGGGCGTCGAGCTGGAGCAGGGTCTCGGCGAGGCGGGCGCGACCGCTGCGCAGGGTCTCGGCGCGGGCGGCGAAGACGCGGCGCTCCTCGGCCTGATGGGGGGCGAGGTCGAGCGGGCGCGCGGCCAGGGCGGCGGGCGGGGGGGCGAGGGCGAAGTCCACCTCGGCGGCGCCGGCCTGCTCGGCCAGGAGGCGCGCGCGCTCGGCCAGGGCGGCGGCGAGGCGGGCGCGGGCCACGTCCAGGCTGAGCGAGGCCACGATCGGGTCGAGGCGCAGCAGGAGCTGGCCCTCGGCCACTGGGTCGCCGTTGCGCACGAGGATCTCGGACACGGTGCCGCCGTCCTGGTGCTGCACCGACTTGGCGCTGCCCTCGACCACGGTCTGGCCCAGGGCGACCACGGCGCCGCCGATGACGGCCGTGCCGGCCCAGCCCCCGAAGGCCAGGGCCAGCAGCACGAGGCCCCCGGCGGCCGCGAGGCCGGCGCCGCGCAGGCCGGTGGCCGGGGCGGAGGCGGGGGGGGCGGCGGGGGCCATGGGGGCGATCATGGGGGCGGTCACGCGAGCCTCTGCCGCGCGGCCTCGCCCGGGGCCTCGGACTCGGCCGCGGCACGCAGGGCCTTGAGGGCGATCGGCCCCTGGAAGGGGATGGCGCCCCGGCCTGGGCCCGCGTGGCGGGCGGCGCGCCCGGGCTGGGCGACGGCGACGAGCGCGGCGGCCGGCGCCGGGACAGGGACGGCCAGGGGGGTGGCCAAGGAGGTAGCCGGGGGGACGGCGGGCAGGGGGGCGGGCCCCGAGGCGGCCTTGGCGCGGGCTAGGATCTGGTCGCGGTCCCCGAAGACCAGGGCGCGGCCTCCGTCGAGCATCAGGAGCTTGTTGACGGCCGCGAGCACGCTGGTGCGGTGCGCCATGACCGCCACGGCCGAGCCGGCCTCGCGCAGGGCGACGATGGCGCGGTTGAGCGCCTGCTCGCCCGGGCCGTCGAGGTTGGAGTTGGGCTCGTCGAGCACGACCAGAGCGGGCCGGCGGTAGACGGCGCGCGCGAGGGCCACGCGCTGGAGCTGCCCCCCCGAGAGCGGCGCCGGCCGGCCGGGCACGCCGAGCGGCGTGTCGTAGCCCTCGGGCAGTCGCAGGATCATGTCGTGCACCCCGGCCAGGCGGGCGGCGGCGATGACCTCCTCGGAGGGGGCGAGGGGGTCGAAGCGGGCGATGGTGTCGCGGATCGTGCCGGGCAGGAAGTCCAGGTGCTGGGGCAGGTAGCCCAGGAAGCGGCCGCGCCGCTCGGGCGCCCACTGGTCGAGCGTGGCGCCGTCGAGCCGCACCTCGCCCGCGTCGGGCCTGAGCGCGCCGACCAGGAGGCGCGCCAGCGTGGACTTGCCGGAGGCCGAGGCGCCGATCACCGCCACGGCGTCGCCGGGCTCGAGGGCGAAGGACACGTCCGACAGGAGGCGCGGGCGGACGGCGTCGGGGGAGGCCCCCGGCCGGGCCGGGGCCAGCCGCGCGAGGCCCGCGACCACCAGGCGCCCCCTCGGGTCGGGCAGGCCCACGGCCGGCGCGGGCGGGAGGGCGAGGCGGGCTCGGGCTAGGCGGCGGCGGGCCTCGATGGCCTGGCCGATGGGCCGCCACTGGCCGGTGATCTGGTCCACCGGGGCGAGCGCGCGGCCCGACAGGATGGAGGAGGCGATGATCATGCCGCCCGAGATGTCGCCCCGGATGACCAGCAGCGCGCCCAGCGTCAGGATCGCCGATTGCAGGAACATGCGGAAGGTGCGGGAGGAGGCCGCCAGGGCCTCGCCGGGGTCGCCGCCGGCCTGCTGCGCGAGGAGCGCGCGGTCGTGCGACTCCGACCAGCGGCGCAGCATGGCCCCGCCCATGCCCATGGCCTCGACCGTCTCGGCCGAGCGGCGCGCGGCCTCCACGAGGTCGCGCTCGCCGCCCTCGTGGAAGGCGGCGCGGCGGGCGGCCCCGGCCGTCAGGAGGCGGGTCAGGAGCGCGAGCAGCGCCCCCACCAGGGCGCCGGCCACGGTGAGCCAGCCGAGCAGCGGGTGGACCATGAAGAGGATGCCCAGGAAGAGCGGCACGAAGGGCAGGTCGAGGAGGGCCGGCATGGCCGGGCCGGCGACGAATCCCCTGAGCGTGCCTAGGTCGCGCAGGGCGGCTCCCTCGGCGTCGTCGCCGGACGCGCCTCCAGGGGCGCCTCCAGGGAGGCGCCCGGGCAGGCCGGCGCGCAGCCAGCCGCCGAAAGCCGCCGCCCCCAGCGCCCGGTCGAGCCGCGCGGCGCTGCGCGACAGGATGCGCGCGCGCAGGAAGTCGTAGAGGCCCAGGAAGCCGTAGAGCACCACGACGATGGCGAACAGCGCCACCAGCGTCGGCACCGAGCCCGAGGCCAGCACCCGGTCGTAGACCTGGAGCATGTAGAGCGAGCCCGTCAGGGTCAGCACGTTGACCAAGGCGCTGACGCCTAGGGCCAGGAGCAGGCCCGGCAGCAGGGCCCGTCGCGCCAGCCGGCCGAGGCCTTCCGGGGGCTCGGCCGCCGGCAGAGCGGCTCTGGCGCCGGCCCCGGCGCCGGTGGGGGTGCCGGTGGGAGTGCCGGTGGGGGCGCCGGTGGGGGTCATCCGCTCTCAGCCTCTTGGCGGGCCTCCTCGCGCGGCGGCGCGGGGGCCGTTTCCATCCCTCGGGTTCTGTTCCGCGATTGGGGCTGATTGATGACGCTTGGCCAGCCCCCCTAGCGGGAGCTGGCCGGCAAGTCGCTCACATTTGCGCGTCTCCCCGCCGAGGGACGGGGTCGAGCCCCGAGGTCGGCCCCGGAACCCGGCGGGCTTCCGCCCGAAGGGGCCACGGGGGATCGCGGGCGGGTCAAGGGGGAAGGCGCTCAGGCCCCCAGCCGCCGCAGGGCCTCGGGGGACAGGCGCGCGCGCACGGCGGGCGGGGGGGGGCGGCCGGCGCTTCCCAGCAGGACGGCCCGGGCCTCGGCGCGGTGACCGCCGAGCGCCAGCTGCGCCGCCTTGGCCAGCGAATAGGCCCAGGCGCCTGGTAGGGCCAGCGGCAGGTGGCGGCGCACGAAGCGCAGCCGGCCGCGGTGCTTGAAGTAGAGCGAGAAGGGCGAGGCCGGCCGCCCCGGCGCGGGCGAGCCGATGGCCGTGCCGGCGCGGTGGAAGACGAGGGCCTCGGGGCAGTGGAGGAGCGGCAGACCCCCTCGGCGCAAGGCCCAGTCCACCTCCTCGTAGTAGAGGAAGTAGTGCTCGGGCAGCGGCCCCGCCCTCTCGTGGAAGGCGCGCGAGGCGACCATGCTGGCGCCGGTGACGAAGTCGACGCGCGCGGGGTCGGGCGGGGGGGTGGCCCGGTGGCTCTGCCCCAGGCCCAGGTTGCCGGTGACGCCGGTGCGCCGGTCGATCGTGCCGCCGTCTATCTGGATGCGGTCGGGGTCGTCGAGGTAGAGCACGCGCCCGCCCAGGAGCGCGAAGCCGCCCGGGGGGGCGGGGTGGGTGGCCAGGGCCCGCGCCGTCCCCGGGGGCACCACGCTGTCGGGGTTGAGGATCCAGAAGCGGTCCAGGGCGGGCTCGGCCGCGAGGCGGGCGAGGCCCAGGTTGACGCCCGCCGCGAAGCCGCCGTTGCCGCCCGCCTCGATGAGCGTGACGCCGTGGCCCTCCTCGGGCAGGGGCGATTCGCCGGAGGCGCGCAGGGGGCGGGGCCCCCGGGAGGGGAGCAGCGGGAAGGGCAGGGGCGGGGGGGCGTGGGGGGCCCCCGAGGCCCAGCGGCGCACGAGGTCGGGCGTGCCGTCCGGGGAGGCGTTGTCCACCACGACGATCGCCAAGCGCACGCCCGTGGAGGCCACGAGGCTTTCCAGGCAGTCGAGGATGACGTCGGCCGAGCCGTAGGCGACGACCACGACGCCGAGCGCGGGGAGGGGGGAGGGGGGAGGGGCGACGGTCATGGGGCGCGGGCGCCGGGGGGCGGCCCGGCCCCGTCGGCGGGGCGTCGCCGGGGCCGGCCCAGGAGCGCGCCGAGCGCCACGCCGCCCACGTTGAGGATGAGGTCGTCCACGTCGAACTTGCGGATGGGGCAGGGGTAGAGGCCCCAGAGCGCGGTGAGCTGGGTGAGCTCGGCTCCGAGGCTGAGGCCGACGCCGAGCAGGACGGCGCGGCCGGGCGCCACCCCGGCCCGGACCAGCGCCGCCCCCAGGGCGACGCACAAGAGAAGGTTGGCGAGCGCCGAGAGCGGCCCGCGCGACAGCAGCGCCACCTCCGGCCCCCAGTGCCAGTTCCGGACGATGCGGGCAACGAAGGCGAAGGGCGCGAGCTGCGGCGCGGCCTCGGGCACGGGGCAGGCGACCGCCGCCGGGTCGGGCAGGGGCAGGACCGTGAGGAGCCCGAAGAAGAGCGCCAGCCCGAGCGCCAGCAGCGCAGCGGGGCCGAGGGGGCGCCGCGCCGCCCAGGACAGCGCCCAGGCCGCCAGGGTGGCGGCGGCGGCCCACAGGAGGGCCGTCCCCACCCAGCCCGGGACCTCGGCGAGCCCCTCGTCCATCAGGCCGTGCTGCCGCCGTCGACCGTCACGACGGTGCCGGTGACGCGGGCCCCGTCGGGCCCCAGGAGCCAGGCCACGGCCCCGGCCGCGTCGTCGGGGGACGGCAGGCCCAGGGGCGCGCGGCGGCGCACCGACTCGAGCTTGTGGGCGTCGAGCCCGGCCGTCATCTCGGTCTCCATGTAGCCGGGGGCCACGCAGTTGACGGTGATCCCCCTCCTGCCCAGCTCACGCGAGAGCGAGCGGGTGAAGCCCTCGAGCCCCGCCTTGGAGGCGGCGTAGGCCGCGAGCCCGTGGAAGCCCGTGGAGGCGATGATGGAGGACACGTTGACGATGCGCCCCTGCCGCGCCGCCAGCATCCCCCGGGAGGCGTACTTGGCCAGCACGATGGGCGCGGTGAGGTTGACGCGCAGCACGCGCTCGATGTCGGTCCGGTGCATGGTGGCCAGCACGCCGTCGAGCCCGATCCCGGCGTTGTTGACGAGGCCCCAGAGAGGCCCGTGCCGCCGCGCCAGGTCCGACACCACGCCGGGCAGGGCGTCGATGTCGCCCACGTCGCAGGCGACGTGCTCGGCCCGGTCCGGGTGGGCCGCGAGGAGGGCGGCGAGGTCGGGGGGCAGGCTGCGGCTCAGGGCCGCGACGCGGCAGGCCCAGGGGCCCGGGGGCTCGGCCAGGAGGCGCCGCGCGACGGCGAGGCCGAGCCCGCGCGAGGCGCCGGTGACGAGGACGGTCTTCATGGCGCCCTCCTTCATGGTGCCTCCATGCGCACGAGCTTGCCGGCGGCGTTGGTCCTGAGCCCCTCCACGAAGCGCACGGAGGCCGGCACGGCCTCGCGCTCCAGGGCGGCGCGGCAGGCGGCGAGGATGGCGGCGCGCACCGCGTCCGGGTCGGCGCCGTCGCGCAGCTGCACCTCGGCCACCAGGAGGGCGCCGGTGAGCGCGCTCGGCCGGCCGCGCACCTGCGCCAGCGCCACGCCAGGCACGGCGCCGATGACGGCCTCCACGCGCTCGGGGTGGACCTTGACCCCGCCCACGTTGACGGCGCCGGAGTCGCGTCCGAGGAACAGGGCGCGGTCACCCTCGACCCGGACGCGGTCGCCGGTCCTGACGAAGCCCTCGGCGTCCACCTCGACCGCGGCCGAGCGGCCCTCGGCAGGGGAGGGGAGGGGCGGGCGCACCCACAGGATGCCGTCGCGCAGGCTCAGGCGCACCCCTCCGGGGGCGGCGGCGTCGAGGAAGCCCGCGGGGAAGCCCGCGCGCCCGTCCCTGACCGAGAAGCCCACGCCCGCCTCGGTGGAGGCGTAGATATGGGTGACGCGCGCCCCGGGGAAGGCCAGGCGCAGGGCGTCGAGCGTGGCCTGGTCCGCCACCTCGCCGCCCAGGGTAGCCTGCCGCAGCGGCAGGCGCGCGGCCCCCGGCGCCATCAGGAGGCGCCGCCACAGCGTGGGCGTGGCCGAGAGCGCCGTGACTCCCGCCTCGGCGAGCTGGGCCACCTGCGCGGGCAGAGGTTGGGCCGTGTCGGCCAGCGCCAGGGCGCCGCCCCCCACGAGCGCCTGGAGCACCACCTGGAGCCCGGCGAAGCGCGTGGGGTCGTAGAGCAGGCCCCAGGTGGGCGGCGGCCCCGACTCCAGGCGGGACACGGAGCGCGACAGCGTGGCGAGCGTATGAGGCACGACCTTGGGCAGCCCCGTGGTGCCCGAGGTGGTCAGCAGCCAGCGCGTCTCCCGGGCGGCGGCGTCGGGGGCGGGGCCCCCCTCCGCCAGGGCCTCGGCGGGAGGGCGGGCGCCGGGCCGCCCCAGGAGGTCGGCGCGGTCGGTGACCAGCGCCCTGCTCCCCGCGAGGGCGGCCGCGGCCTCGGCGGACAGGGCGTGGGACAACAGCAGCATCGATCCCAGGCGCCCGTCGAGTGCCAGCAGGAGCCGCAGCAAGTCGAGCGGGTCGGCCACCGAGAGCGCGACGTCGCCCTCCAGGTCCGGGGCGGGACCAAGCGCCTCCGCCCGCGCGCGCGGGAGGGACCGCCCGTGGGCATCCCACGCAAGGGCATCGCCCGTGCGGGGCGACAGGCGCTCGCCCAGCCTCACGACCCCAGCCTCATGCGGGGGCTACCTCGCGCGCCCAGCCTCACGCCGCCGGCCGGTGCTTGGCGTAGAAGGCCAGGAACTCGGCGAAGGTCTGGGGGTAGTAGGCGTCCGTGGCCAGGGTGAAGGGGTCGTAGCCCAGGTCGTCCTCCAGGGCCGACACGAAGATGGCGAAGCCCAGGCTGTCGAGCCCGGACTCCAGCAGCACCGTGCCGGGCGAGAGCGCCGGGGCCGCCGTGCCCTTCTCGGCACGCCAGACCTCGGCGAAGACCCGGCGGATGTCGGCCTCGAGCTGGTCCATGTCTCTCTCTCCAGGAGGGCCGGTCATGGCAGGACCGGCGCGCTGTTGCCCTTGTCGAGGCGAATGCCCCAGGGGCCTGTGACGATGTTGTGCTCCACCACGCGGGCGGGGTTGCCCATGACCACGGTGTTGGCGGGCACGTCGCGGCCCACGACTGAGTTGGCCGTCACGATCACCGAGTCGCCGATGCTGACGCCCGGCAGCACCACGGCGCCGTAGCCAATGAAGCAGTTGCGCCCAATTCTCACGGGCTCGTGACGGCGGTTGACAAAGTCATGGGTGAGGATGGCGGCCCCGGAGGTGACGGCCGTGAAGTCGCCGATGTGGATGCCGCGCGGGTTGGTCCTGTCGAGCCGGGCGCCGCGCGAGATGCGCACGCCGCGGCCGAGGTCCATGCCGTGGACGCGGCGGTACCAGCCGGTCACGCCGGGCAGCACGAGCTTGCGGTGGACCAGCGTGCGGAGCCGGGACAGGAGAGACATGGGCGGGGGATCGGGGGGCGGCTAGGGGTCGACGCCCTGATAGCGGCCGGGCCCGGGGGCGGCAATCGGTCGGGGCGACGCTGCGGCCGCCGTTGCCACCGGCGCCAGGGCCGGCCTAGGGTCGCCCCTGACGCCCCGCCCCCGACGCCGCCCCCGCCGCCCCTGCCTATGGACGCCCCTTGCCCTCCCTCGCCTACGACGTGGTCATGGCCACGCGGAACCGCCCCGGGGTCGTGGCCCTGTCGCTGCCGCTGCTGCTGTCGCAGACGCGGCGGCCCGCCCAGGTCGTCATCGTCGATTCCTCCGAGGACGGCGCCCCCATCGAGGCCCTGGCGCGGGCGGCGGACGGGACGGCGGGCGTCCCCGTCCTCTACCTGCGCGCCGAGGCGGGGCTGACGCTCCAGCGCAACCAGGGCCTCGCCCTGTGCCGGTCGGACGTGGTGATCCTCCCCGACGACGACTCGCTGCTCTACCCCGACGCGGCCGAGCGCATCCTGGAGGTCTACGAGCTCGACGCGGAGGGGGCCGTGGCGGCCGTCTGCGCGCGCGAGGCCCAGCGGCCGCCTGGGGAGGGGCTGGGCCTGGAGGCGGTGGCGGCCGAGAGAAGGGCCCGGCCCGGCGCGCGCCGCCTGCGCCAGCGCCTCAAGGAGCGGCTCGCCCCCCTCAACCCCTTCCTGCGCGTGGGCCACCGGCTCAATGCCCGCCACCCCTGGCCCCCCTGGGCCGAGGGGATGGGCGTGCGCCCCGTGCCCTACATGACGGGCTTCCGCATGAGCTTCCGCCGCGCCGTCCTGGAGCGCGAGCCCTTCGACGAGACCCTGGGCCGCTACGGCTGGTTCGAGGACATCGACGCCTCCTTCCGTGCCATGCGCCACGGGCTCGTGGTAGCGGCGACGCGGGCGGCCGTCCACCACCACCGCGTGGCGGGCCCGCGCGGCGACGGGCGCGCCGTGGGCCTTTGGGCGGTGCTCAACCGGGCCTACGTGGTGATGAAGGCGGTGGACGCCCATCCCGGGCTCTTCGACCGCGAGAGGGAGCGGCGGCGGCTCGGGCTCTACTGCCTGGGCCGGGCCCTGGCCTACCGGGCGATGGCCCGCGACGCCTTCGGCCTCGCCCGCGCCGAGGGCGCGCGCGAGGGCCTGCGCCGGCTCGGGGCGCTCACGGCAGCGCGGGGGCCGGAGCTGGCGCGCCTCTACGCGGCGCTCTCGGAGGGCTAAAGTGTTGGATCCCGAGGTGTGGTGATGGCGACTATATACTTGACAAACATGGCTGCTGTGATAGGTTAAGTTCAAGGGAGCAAGCCGCTTTCGTACGGCTTGAGGCCCTAGTCTGGCCGAACGGCCTAACCTGACCCCCGTTTTCTCCTCCACGCGGAGCTAGGGTCCGACCCCAGAG
>ERZ1066118.1627-NODE-1627-length-13270-cov-19.021264_pt1 | contig 13270 bp, 16 predicted proteins | sample MGYA00382765_ERZ1066118 | MGnify/ENA primary metagenome ERZ1066118 (study PRJEB33369, sample SAMEA5778348) | biofilm metagenome | biome: Industrial cooling water; feature: Water cooling tower basin; material: Biofilm | place: United Arab Emirates | collected...
GAGCAGTAGGGTCTCCTGCACCGGGACGACGGCCCGTACCACCGCGGCCGCCGGCGCGAGCGCGGCCGGCCACACGGCCGCGGCCGCCACCGCGAGCGCCCCCCCGAGCCCCGCGAGCAGCCGCCACCAGCCGCGCTCGCGCGCGGCCGGCGCGACCGGCTCCAGGGTCAGGGCGGATCCCACGGGCGCGGGGGCGTTAGGCCTGCGAGCCCTTGCTGTACGGCAGGAGCGCCAGGTAGCGCGCCTTCTTGATGGCCTTGGCCACCTGCCGCTGGTGGCGCGCGGTGGCGCCCGTCAACCGGCTCGGCAGCAGCTTGCCCGTCTCGCCGATGAAGCGGCTGAGCAGGCGGTCGTCCTTGTAGTCGACGAAGCGGATGCGGGCTTCGGCGAACGGGTCGGTCTTGCGCTGGCGTCGCATGGTCAGTGGCTCCTCAATCCTCGTCGTCGTCCTCTTCCTCCGCCTTGCGGCGGGCGGCGAGCTGCTCCTCGGTCATCGGCGGGGCGCCGAGCTCGCGCTCGTGCAGCGAGATGAGGTAGCGCAGCACGCCCTCGTCGAGCTTGAGCGCGCGCTCGAACTCGGGCAGCACCTTCACGTCGGCCAGGTCGAAGCGGGCGATGGCGTAGTAGCCGTTCTCGCGGCGCTTGATGGCGTAGGCCAGCTGGCGCCGGCCCCAGTGCTCGACGTTGACCTCGCCCGCGGCGTTCAGCATGCCGTGGTACTTGGCGAGCTTGTCGGTGATGGCCTGATCCTCGAGCGCGCTGTCGAAGATGTAGACGGCCTCGTACGTCCGTGTGGCCTTGGTGGGCACGGTCGGCAATCCTCCCTGTGGTCGGGGCCCGGGGTTGGCGCCCGGGCCGTGACGGTGTCCGCCCCCCGCGGGTTGCCGTGCGCGGGAGGAGGGGCGAAGGCCAACGCGGGCGGCGCATCGACGCCTGGCGGCCGTTGTAACGAACCCCGGAACGTAGCGGCGCCTCGGGCTCGCGACAATCGTGGGGCGAACGGGAGTGGGCAGAGCTGCCGGAAACGTTCACCAGCACAACGTTCACCGTCCTGTGATGTATAGCACAAAACGGGACACGGATTCCGGAACCCTGGCCCGCCGCCCGCATGGCATGCGGTCACCCCACCGGGCCGCCGTCAGCGGCGGCCCGGCCAGCTTCGGCGTGTCACCCAAGGACCACCCCCATGATGAAGCGGCTCGCGCTCGTGCTCGGCACCACGGCGGTTTCGGCCTGTGCGGACAACGTGATCTCGCCCTCCCCCTCCGCAGCGCCCCCCGCGGCGTCGCTCGCGGTGGGCGATGCCGGGATGGGGGAGGACCTCGTGGCCGCGGAGTGGCAGGCGTTCCGGGCCAACCCGCGGAACGCGCCCGGCTCCCACGTCGTCGAGCCGGCGCTGGCCTCGCTGGTGCAGACGGTAGCGAGCACGCTGCGGCTCCAGGTCATCGTCTCCTTCGACCCGGCGCAGACCACCGCGGCGGCCGTGACCCGTCGCCTGCACGCCCTCGGCGTCGGCACCATCGGCTTCAAGCACCTGCCCATGGTGTTCGCGGTCGCCACGCCGGCCCTCGTCCGCCAGATCGCCGACCTGCCGGGCGTCGAAAGCGTGTACCGCAACAAGCCCCTGCGCTACCTCCTGCACGAGGCGAACAAGAGCGTGCGGGCCGACGCCGTCTGGAACTACTCGGCGCCGGGCGTGGGGTTCACGGGCAAGGGCGTCGGCCTGGTCATCCTCGACTCGGGGGTCGACGGGCTTACCCACCCCGGGCTGACGTACGGCACCAAGACCGTCGCCAACGTCAAGTTCCTCGCCGACCCCGGCGACCTCGTCACCCTCGACGACTCGTTGCCCCGGCTCTCGGGCGCGCTCGCCGTCGAGAACGTGCCCACCAGCGAGACCTCCAGCGGGCACGGCACGCACGTCGCCGGGATCGTCGGCGGCAACGGCGGGGGGAGCGCGGCCGGCATCTACCGCGGGGTGGCGCCGGGCAGCAACCTGATCGGCATCGGCACGGGCGACGGGCTCAACATCTTCTGGGCGCTCGCCGGCTTCGACTGGGTGCTCGACCACCGCGCGCAGTACAACATCAAGGCGGTCAACAACTCGTGGGGCACCACGGGCGCCTTCGACCCCAACGACCCGACCAACAAGGCCAGCTACGCGGTCTACCAGGCGGGCGTGGCGGTGCTGTTCGCCGCCGGTAACGAGGGCCCGGGCGAGAACACGCTGAACCCGTACAGCGCCGCCCCGTGGGTCCTGAGCGTGGCCGCCAGCTGCAAGCTCTACGTGGAGGACCCCACGAATTCCGCGTCGCAGTGCCAGGACGCCGCCGGCCGCGCGCCGGTGCTCGCGGGCTTCTCGTCGCGTGGCATCCCCGGCGACCCGCTCGTCCACCCGGACGTGAGCGCGCCCGGCGTGCGCATCGTGTCGGCCCGCTCGCCCTTCGGCCCCACCGTGGGCGCGACGGCGGTGCTTTCCGACGCGCAGAGCTGCAACGTCGGCATCCAGCACGTGCGCTACTACACCTGCCTCAGCGGCACGTCGATGGCCACCCCGGTCGTGACGGGCATCGTCGGCCTGCTGCAGGAGGCGGCGGGCGGGCGCCTCACCCCCGACCAGGTCTACGGCATCCTCAAGGCGACGAGCCGTCCGCTGGCCGGCTACCGCGAGTTCGAGGTGGGCAACGGGCTGGTAGACGCGTACGCCGCGGTGCGGCGCGTGCGGCGCTAGCCCCCGCCGCGCGGGTGTCACGCTTGGTGTGGCGCCCGCGCCACGCCCGGCGCCGCCCGGATGCGTGGGACGCGGCGCCGGGCGTTGTGGCACAACAACTTCCGCCCGTCCGCCGGGCGGCACGGGGCCCGCGTCCGCGCCCTGCCATGAACCGCCGGCGCACCGACCCCCCGAACGCCCGCCGACCCCGCACCCTCGCGGAGCGGGTCACGCCCCTGGCGGCGGCCACCGGGTGGGCGCTAGCGCTCACAGTTGCGGGCGCCTGGGCCCCGCTCGGGTGGGCCGCGTCTCCGCTCGGCGCCGCCGGGCAACTGGTCGCGGGCGTGCTCGCCCTGCACGCCCTGCACGAGGCCGGGCACGTCCTTGCCGGCATCCTGGTCGGCGCGCCGCTCCAGTCGGTGACGCTCGGCCTGGTGACCGTGCGGCGCGAGCGGCGGGGCGGCGACGGACGGTTCCGGTGGGTGCTCAACGAGTCGTGGCGCCGCTTCGCCGGCTGCGTGGAGCGCGACGTGGCGCCCGCGCCGGGGCTGCGCCGGGCGCTCACCGTCACCGCGCTCGCCGGACCCGCCGCCAGCGTGCTCGGCGGCGCCGCGCTGCTCGCGCTGGCCCCGGAGCCGTGGGCGACGGTGGGCGGCGCCTCGGTGGCGGTGGGCGTGCTCAACGCGCTGCCGCTCGAGCTGTTGGGGCAGGCGTCGGACGGGATGATCGTCCGTCGGCTGTGGAGCCGCCGGCCGGAACACGTCGCGTGGCGGGCGATGCTGTGCGGCCCCGACGCGGCCCGCGACTCGGCCTTCGACGCGGCGACGGAGGCGGTCAGCGCGCGCGGCGCGTGATCTCGTCCACCTCGCGCATGGCCTCCCGCATCGCCGGGTCCCACTCGGCGTCGAGCGAGAGGTCGCGCAGCGCCGGGGCGCCGCCGCCGGGGCCGCGCCCCGAGCCGCGGTAGGCCGAGGCCGGGATCACCTGCGTGCCCGCGGCTTCGTCGCCGAGCCGCCGGCCGCGCTCGTCGATGAGGGCGGCGAGCGGTTCGATCAGGAACCCCACGGCGGGGACCATGCCGGTCGCGACGGAGACCAGCGCGCGGGTCGCCGACTGCTCGCGCGTGCAAGGCAGGTCGTCGCGCGTGTGCACGACCATCAGGCCCATGGTGCGCTTGCCCTAGTGACCTGCCGCCCGTGAGCTGAGCCACGCGTGGTGACAGTCCTCGCCAGATTGAGGACTGACGAAGAAGAGCCGATTCAGCGACGCCCAGACCATCGGGGTGCTGCAGGAGAACGAGCGGGGTGCCAAGGTGCCCGAACTCTGCTGCAAGCACGGCATCACGGAGCCGACGTTCTACCGCTGGAGGCGCAAGTTCGGCGGGCTGCAGGTGAGCGAGGCCGCGCGCCCGCGCCAGCTCGAGGAGGAGAACCGCCGGCTCAAGCAGCTCGTGGCGGAGCAGGCGCTCGACAACCGCGTACTCCACGGCGTGCTGGGAAAAAAGTGGTGACGGCCGAGGCGCGGGCCTGAGCCCGCGGCGGACGGCCGTCCGACTGACGCAGGAGACCGCCGAGGCTGAGGGCGCGCGGCTCAGCGAGCGCCGCGCGTGCCGCCTGGTCGGCGTCGCGCGGGCGACGCGCCGCTACCGGGGCCGCCGGCCGGCGCACGGCGCCGCGCGCGAGCGCCTGCGGGCGCTGGCCGCCGAGCGGCCGCGCTGGGGCTACCGCCGGCTCGCGGTGCTGCTGGCGCGCGAGGCGCACGCGCTCAACCACAAGCTCGTGCACCGGCTGTACCGCGAGGAGGGGTTCGCCGTCAGGCGCCGGCGCAGGAAGCGGGCGGCCGCCGCGTGCGTGCCCCTGGCGGCGCCGACCCGGCCGAACGAGCGCTGGACGATGGACTTCGTGAGCGACGCGCTGGCCGACGGCCGCAGGATCCGGTGCCTGACCGTGGTGGACGCGTTCACCCGCTAGTACTCGGCCATCGAGGTCGACGCCTCGCTGCCCGGCGAGCGCGTGGTTCGCGTGCTCGACCGGCTGATCGCGGCGCGCGGGGCGCCGGCGGCGATCACCGTCGACAACGGCCCCGAGCTGCGGGGCCGCGCGCTGGACGCGTGGCCGTACCGCCACGGCGTCGCGCTCGACTTCATCGCGCCGGGCAAGCCGGTGCAGAACGCGTCCGTCGAGTCGTTCAACGGCAAGTTCCGCGACGAGTGCCTCAGCCAGGACTGGTTCCTGAGCCTCCCGGACGCCCGCTTCCACGTCGAGCAGTACTGGCGCGACTACAACCAGGTGCGCCCGCACAGCGCGCTGCACAACAGGACCCCGGCCGAGGTCGCGCGCGAGTACGCGGCGACCGCCGTACTTCCGTGCTACCCTACCCGACTGTCACTGCGCGTGGCGTAGCGTCGGGGGGCAGGTCATGGTCGGGCTCGTCGGGACAGGGATCTCGCGCACCAGGTCCCACAGGCGCGCGTCGACCACGTCGAGGTGCGGGGCGTCCGGGGCCACGAACCGTGACCCGCCGTACGCAATCCAGCAAGCCCGGACCTCGGACTCGAAGTCGAACCGCCGCGCCTTGAGCAACCCACTCTGCCGGTCGTTCCGGTCGCGCAGGCTACGCGCCTTCCCGACCGAGTCGCTGTAGTTCACCGGGCCCACCACCCGAAACACGTGATGCGGCTCGATTCGCTGCGCCCCCGCGAGTACGGCCAGATGTTGGGTGACGTGGCGGCCCAAGATCGCGGCGAACCGGCGATAGTCGAGGATCTCGACGCACCGGGTCGCCCCGCTTGCCGCAGCGGGATCGTACGCCGTTGACGCACAGTACGCGTAACCGTCGGGGAGGACCTCGCGGGAGAAGACTCGCGCGCCCTTATCGATCTGAGTCGGGGCCAGAACCTGAGCGGTCGCGGGGGTCGTGTGCGAGGGGAGACCCACGGGGTAGAACCCCGGATCCAGCTCGAGCTCGACCGTCTGCTCACCCTCCCGAGCGTCGGTACGTGCCCCGAGCTCGATCTCGCGAAACCGCCGCAACGTCGAGACCCGGACAGAGCCGCGCTGGAGTGCGGCGAAGCCCACCTCGTCCAGGTAGCGGTACACGCGCTCCGGCCAGGGCACGGCTCCGCTGAGGAAGTCGTGGGGCTTCCGGTCCACGAAGTCCGCGACCGATGGCAGCCCAACCATGTTGAATCGGGCGCCTGCGCCTATCACGAACGATGCCCGGGTAGACTGCGACCGCTTGAACTCCGACGGGAGCGGGTGGATCGGGAACGACAACGTGACCGGGTCAGTCGCGCTGTTGCCCGACCGTGCTGCGCGTCTGTCCTGCTTCGCGAGCTTGTGCTCTTCCGCCCGGCGACGCCGCCGACCCGCACTCACTGCCAGACCCCGCCACCGAGCGGCCGAACGACGCGGCGCGAGTGAGCGGAGCGCGATGTCACAACGACCTGCACTCGCCACGCGATTCGGCGCTGATGTGGCGTCGAATCGTTCCGGGCGGACACAGCGGGGACACACCGGGTGTACATCGCATTGCGCGGCAACACCTTACGTCGCGGCTACACGTTGAACTTGAACAACATCACGTCCCCGTCCTGCACCACGTACTCCTTCCCCTCGCTCCGCACCGAGCCCTTCTCGCGCGCCCCCTTCCACCCCCCCTCGCCCACGAACGCGTCGTAGGCCACCGTGTCGGCCTTGATGAAGCCGCGCTCGAAGTCGGTGTGGATCACGCCCGCCGCCTTCGGGGCCGTGTCGCCGCGGTGGATGGTCCAGGCGCGCACCTCTTGCTCGCCGGCCGTGAAGTAGCTCTGCAGGCCCAACAGGTCGTACGCCGCGCGGATCAGCCGGTCGAGCCCCGCGCTCTCCAGGCCTAACGAGGCCAGGAACTCCGCCCGGTCTTCCTCTGGCAGCTCGGCCAGCTCGCTCTCGATCTTGGCCGAGAACGGCACCACCTGCGCCAGCTCGCCGCTCGCCGCCACGGCCGAGCGCAGCGCCGCGAGGTGCGCGCCCTCGTCGCCCGTCAGCTCGGCGTCGGTGACGTTGGCGGCGTAGAGCACCGGCTTGACGGTGAGCAGCGACAGCGGCTGCAGCGTCGCCTTCTCGTCGGCGCCGAGCCGAGCCTCCCACAGCCCGCGCCCGTCCTTCAGGAACTCGTGCGCGCGCTCCAGCACCGCCGCCTCGGCGGCCGCGTCCTTGTCGCCGGTCTTGGCCGTGCGGCGGGCGCGGTCGAGCCGCTTCTCCACCGTCGCCAGGTCGGCCAGCGCCAGCTCGAACTCGATCACCTCGCGGTCGCGCACCGGGTCCACCGAGCCCATCACGTGCAGCACGTCGTCGTCGTCGAAGCAGCGCACGACGTGCACGATCGCGTCGGTCTCGCGGATGTTGGCGAGGAACTGGTTCCCCAGCCCCTCGCCCTGCGAGGCGCCCTTCACCAGACCGGCGATGTCCACGAACTCCACGGCCGCGGGCACGGTCTGCTTGGGCTTCACCACCTCCGCCAACTTCGCCAGCCGCGCGTCGGGCACGCTCACGCGCCCCACGTTGGGGTCCTTGGTGGCGAAGGGGTAGTTGGCCGCGAGCACGCCCGCCGAGGTGAGGGCGTTGAAGAGCGTCGACTTGCCAACGTTGGGCAGCCCGACGATGCCGATTCGGAGCATCTAGTCTCTATCCGTCGTGTCTGAGGGGCGGGCCCGCGCCTGCCCGTTGTGCCGGTTCATCACCGCCGTCACGCCCTCGGCCAGCCAGAGCGCGCAAGCGTCGGCGAGCCGCGGGAAGAGCGCCTCGACCTCGCCGCGCTCTACCGCGTCGAACGGCGAGAGCACGAAGTCGACGAGGTCGCCGACCGCGCGCTCGTCGGCCGGCCGGGTGCCCACGCGCAGCCGCGGGTAGTCGCGCGACTGGAGCGTGGCCTCGATGTCCTTGAGCCCGTTGCTCCCGCCCGCGCTCCCCTGCGGCCGCACGCGATACATGCCCACCGGCAACGCGACGTCGTCGCACACCACGAGGAGGTCGGTGCGCGCGCTCCAGAACGGGCGCTTGAGGTACGGTCGGAGGGCGCGCCCACTGCGGTTGTAGTACGTCTGTGGCTTGACCAGCCGGACCTTGTGGACGCCGACCGCGCCCGACGCGCTGAGCGCGTCGCCGTCCGGGCGCCACGGGTCCAAACGCCAAACGTCGGCCAGGTGGTCGAGGACCCACCAGCCGACGTTGTGGCGCGTGTCCGCGTACTCGGGGCCCGGGTTGCCGAGGCCGAGCAGGACCTTCAGGCCTTACTCCTCGGTCTTCTTGGCGCGCAGGACCTCGGGCTCGCCGCTCGGCGCCTCGCCGCTGCTCGCGCCCTCGTCGCCGGTGCGCGGCGCGGAGACCTGCACGACCGTGGCGTTGGCGTCGGTCAACGCGGTTACGCCCGACGGCAGCGTGAGGTCGCGCACGTGCAGCGGGTGGCCGATGGTCAACCCCGACACGTCGACGTCGATGTGGTCGGGGATGCCGGCCGGGTCGGCCGAGATCTCAAGCTCGCGCAGCGTCTCCTCGAGGAGGCCGCCCTGGTTGCGCACGCCCTCGGCCGTGCCGACGAAGATGAGCGGAACGCGCACCGTGACCTGCTCGCCGGCCACCAGCTCCTGGAAGTCGACGTGGACGAGCGTGCGCTTGACCGGGTGGCGCTGAATCTCGCGGATGAGCGTGCGCACCGTGGCGCCGCCCATCGTGAGCTCGAAGACGCTCGACGCGCTCACGCGCTCCAGCACGCGGCCCAACTCGCGGGCGTCGAGCGACAGACTCTGCGGCTCGCGGCGGTGGCCGTAGATGACGGCGGGGACGCGCCCGGCCGCGCGCGCTTTGCGCGCGGCGCCCTTGCCCGTCTCCTGACGGAGCTCGGCGGTGAGGGAGGCGGTGGCCATACGAAGAACCCTTAGTTCCGGAAGCTGTTGGCAGATCGCGGGTTACCCTCGGCCGGGGCACCGGATTGCCGTCGGCCGCCTCTCACCCGCAGCCGTGCAACGTAACCGGGCCGGGAACCCCTACCCCTCGAACAGGCTGCTCACACTCTGGTCCGAGTGCGTGAACCGGACGGCCTTGGCCAGCAGCTCGCCCACGCTCAGCACGTGCAGCTTGTCGAAGCGGCGCGCGTCGGGGATGCTGATCGTGTCGGTCACCGTGACCTCGACGATCGGCGCGGCGCTCAGCCGGTCGCACGCGGGGCCGGAGAGCAGGGCGTGCGTGGCGCACACGTACACCTCGCGCGCGCCGCGCTGGATCAGGGCCTTCGCGCTCTCCGCCACCGTCCCCGCCGTGTCGATCATGTCGTCGACGATGAGACACGCCCGCCCTTCGACCTCGCCGATCACGTTCAGCACCTCGGCCACGTTGGCCTTCGGGCGGCGCTTGTCGAGGATGGCGAAGGCGGCGTCGAGCTGCTTGGCGAAGCCGCGCGCCATCTTGGCCGCCCCCACGTCCGGCGCGACGACGACGAGGTCGGCGAGGCGCTTGCGGCGGTAGTGGTTCACCAGCACCGGCCGCGCGTACAGGTGGTCGACCGGGATGTCGAAGAAGCCCTGGAGCTGGTGCTGGTGGAAGTCGATGCCGAGCACGCGATCGGCGCCCGCGGCCTGGATCATGTTGGCCACGAGCTTGGCCCCGATGGCGACGCGCGGCTGGTCCTTGCGGTCCTGGCGCGAGTAGCCGTAGTAGGGCATCACCACCGTGATGCGCGCCGCGCTCGCCCGCCGCGCCGCGTCCACGATGAGCAGCAGCTCCATCAGGTTGTCGGCCGGCGCGTTGGTCGGCTGCACCACGAACACGTCCATCCCGCGGATGTTCTCGTCGATGCGGACGAAGATCTCGCCGTCGGCGAAGCGGGTGCACGTGAGCTTGCACAGCTCCGCGCCCAGGCAGCGCGCGATCTCCTCGGCGAGCGGCCGGTTCGCGGTCCCCGCGACGAGCTTGAAGGCGAGCGACTTGGTCGCGGCCGGCGGGTCGGCCGGGACCGGGCCGGGGAGCGGGCCGGAGGTGGGGCGGGGGAGCACGGTGGTGGGCACGCAATACCTCTCAGGAACGCGGGCGTACGCCTACTCAGGCCGAGCAGCTGGCTTTCGGAAGCGACCGCCGCGGCCGCTGAAGGTATCGGTCTGACTGTGGCAGTTCGGGCACAACCAACGCAGGTTCTCCAGGCGGTTGTCGTCCGGCACCCCGTTGACGTGATCGAGCTGGAGTCCCAGAGGCTGGCCGCGGTGCTCACCCGGGTTGTCGCAGATGGCACACCGCAGCGGCATGAGGACCTCCCGAGCCCGGAGTCGCACCGTGGTGCGGTTGGCGGAGCTGCCGGCACGGAACACCGCCGAAAGCGGGAGGCGGCGGTTGCGCGCAGCCCCGACAACCGAAGGCATCCGCCGAAAGCGCGTGAAGTGGGTGGTCTCGCACCCGAGCCGCTCGACATGCGCCTCAACCGACCGATGGTTGCCGCCCGCCGGACGGAGCCCTAGCGCACGAACCACCCCGGTCAACGAGACCGAGTTGGCCACCGCCTGGGCCAACTGCTCATCCGTCCACGAGCGAACACGTCCTCTTGGCACAGTTGCCCCGCGTGGATTCGAACCACGATACTCCGGTCCAAAGCCGGATGTCCTGCCGTTGAACGACGGGGCAGACGGCCGGGAACCTAGCCCCGCAGCCGCACCCGAGCAACGCGGCGCGCGGTGCGCGTCTCCACAACGCGCACCGCCGGCTCGCCGTTGCTGCCGGCCGGCGCGGCGACCTCCAGCCCCACCGCCACGCCCGCCAGCGGCGTGAGCAAAAACACCGTCGCGCCCGACCCCGACATCAGCGCGATGGGCGTGCGGTCGCCCTCGGGCGGGTGGTCGTCGGGGGCCTCGCCGGGCCGCTGCGCCGCCGCCGGGTCGTTCAACTGCTCCACCTCGCGTGCCACGTCGGCGAACAGGCGCCGAACCCCCGCGACGTCCTCGCGCGCCGGCAGGACGACGTGCTCGAAGTCGTTGGCCGCCACGAGCGCCACGTCGTCCCACCGCGTGAGCCGCCCTGGGGTCCACAGCACCGGGCGCGGGCGGACACGCTCGGCCGCGCGCCATTCGGCCAGCGCCCCGTAGGCTTCGGCCGTCGCCATGCCCTCGGCGAACAGTGCGAGGTGGACGCGGCGGGCCGGCAGCGCGCGCAGGGCCAGCATGCGGTCGCCGCGGCCCCACGCCAGTGCGAGCGGCGCCTCCGCGGTGAGGAACGGCACGTCGGACCCCAGCGGCGCGGCGAGGGCGAGGAGCGCGCCGGGGGCAAGCGGCTCGGGGGCGAGCGCGTTCAGGCAGCGCAACACGGCGCCGGCGTCGGCGCTCCCGCCGCCGAGCCCTCCGCCCACCGGCACGTGCTTCTCGACGTCCAGCGCGAAGGCGTCCGGCCATCCCGTCGACTCGGCGTAGGCCGTCGCCGCACGCCAGGCCAGGTTGCGCTCGGGCGGGCCCAGGCCGCCGGCCGGCATCGCCGGACCATGGCACGCCAGCGTGCGGCCGCGCACGTCGCCGCCCACCCGCACGCGCACCACGTCGCCGAGTTCGAGGCGCTGGAACAGGGTTTCGAGCTGATGGAACCCGGTGTCCTCGCGGGCGAGCACGCGCAGGTAGAGGTTCACCTTGGCCTGCGCGCGCACGGCCGCCTCGCGCGGCCGGCCGTGGCTCACGGCGACCCCTGGCTCGGGGACGGCGAGGGCGGCACCCCCGCGCCGCTCAGCTCGCGGAGGCCGAGGCCCAACCGCACCGCGTACACGGCGCCGAGCACGGTGATCGGGATGAACGTCAGGACGTGATAGCCTAACGCCCAACTCAGCGCGAGCGAGCCCGGCACCCCGTACAGCTGTAGCGACGCCTTGGACGACGCCTCGAAGGTGCCGAAGAAGCCAGGCGCGGCGGGCACCGCGGTGGCGATGCTCGTCACGCTGTTGAGGAACAGTGCGGCCGTGAAGGGTGCCGACAGGTCCACCGCCCGGAAGCCGAGCCAGAGCGACCACGCGGCCAGTAGCCAGTGGGCGACGGTCCACCCGAGCACCGCGAGAAATCGCCCCGGGTGCCGCAGCACGGCGAGCCCGTCGGCGAAGGCGCGCAGCGCGTCGGCCCCGCGCGCCTCCAGCCGGGGCACCAGGCGGCGCGCCACGGCGCGGAACACCCGCTCGGCCCCGCCGGGGAACGCAAGCAGCGCGTACATCCCGCCTAACAACAGCGCGAGGAGCGCCATCCCCGTGCGCGCCAGCATCGGGACTGTCTGGCCGAACACCCGGCCGCCCACCGGGAAGGCCGGGTCGAGCGGGGCCGCGAACAGCAACGCGAGCAGCACGAGCCCGTCGAACGCCCGGTCGACGGCGAGCGACGCGAGCCCCGCCGCGAACGGGACCTGCGGCGCCTCCCGCGTGAGGGCGAAGGCGCGCGCGATCTCGCCCGCCCGGGCGGGCAGGACGTTGTTCGCCATCGTCCCGATCGCGACGGCGCGCCAGAGCGGGCCGCCAGCCACGCGCCCCACCGCCGGTTCGAGGATGACGCGCCAGCGGCGCGCGCGCAGCGGGAAGATGAGCGTCGCGGCCGTCGTCGAGGCCGCCCACCACCACCAGTTGGCGTCGCGGATGGCGGCCCAGACGGGGCCTAACGGTTCGCCGCGCAGCGTCCACCACAGCAGGGCCGCGCTCAGCGCGAGGCCGAGCGCGCCCTTCCAGTCCGGTCGCATCCCGTCAGCCGGCGGCGGCGAGGTCGAGCAGGTCGTACAGCTCGTCCAGTAGGGCGGGGTCGGGCGGGCCGGGGCGGGCGCGGAGGAGGTCGCGCACTTCGCGGGCGCGGCCGAGCGCCGCGGGGCCGCGATAGAGCAGCGCGGTGATCGGCACCGCGTCCGACGTGGTCAGGGCCGCGTGGCCGTCGCCGGTCGCCGGTGGCGCGGGTGGCGCAGGGGCAGGTTCGGCGGCGGCCGGGGACAGCGCGTCGAGGCCGCCGAGCGCGCCGAGCCCGGAGATCCCCGTCTCGAGTAGGGCGACGAGCGCCTCGCCGGTGGGCGGACGGAAGTCGGGGGCGCCCGCGCTCGCCCCGCCGTCCGCTGCGAGGCTCGGCGGCGGTTCGGCCGGGAGGTCGGCGGGCGGCGCGGGCGCCGGCGCGCCGAGCAGCGCCGCGGCGGCGTCGTCCAGCGCCGCGAGCGAGCGCGCGTCGAGCCCCGCCGCTCCGGCTTCGCGGCCGGCGAAGAAGCGCGCTGCCGGTTCCACCGCGTAGCCCTCGGCGAGCTCGCGCAGGTCGGCGACGGCCGCGCGGAGGTCGGCGCCCAACGTCCGGATGCTGGCCGGGTCGGGGCGTGCGCCGACCTCCGCGCGCGCCTCGGCGACCAGCCGCCGGAGTGCGTGCGCAAGCGGAGCCGCGGCCTCGCGAAAGCGGTGGCCGGCGGTCGTCGGTGGGGCCGGCGCGCGGAACACGACGAAGTCCTGGTCGCCGTCGTGGGCGAGCGTGCGAATGGGCACCACCGGCCCCTCGTTAGGCGCCGCCCCGGCCGCGGCCGCCGGCCCCAGGGCCTCGGCCGCCGCGTGCAGCAC
>ERZ1066118.1629-NODE-1629-length-13258-cov-5.522306_pt1 | contig 13258 bp, 8 predicted proteins | sample MGYA00382765_ERZ1066118 | MGnify/ENA primary metagenome ERZ1066118 (study PRJEB33369, sample SAMEA5778348) | biofilm metagenome | biome: Industrial cooling water; feature: Water cooling tower basin; material: Biofilm | place: United Arab Emirates | collected...
CGGAGGCCTGAGCGACGTTGACGTAAGGCACGGGGATCGGCCCCGCCGGCGGCGGCGGCGGGGTCAGGCACACGTCCACCGGCGCCACGCCCTTGCCGCCCGAGCCCTTATGAAAGAAGCCCATGCCGTTGGCGAAGACGGTGTTGCTCACGCCGCCGCCTCCTCGCCGCCGTCCCAACCCAGCGCCGCCACGGGGAACCGCGCGAGGTCGGCCGCCCGCTCCAGGCGCAACTCATGGACCTCCCAATCGTCGCGCCACAGCAGCGCGGCCGTGTCGGGCGGCGCCGTCGCGCGCGGGGTGGGCAGCGCCGCCGCCGCCGCCGCCAGCCCCCCGAGCCCCAGGAGCCCGTCGGTCGCCTCCCGCGCCACCGCCTCGGCCGCCGCGAACCAGGGGTCGCAAGGCACGGGCGGCTCGCCCAGGCGCAGCACCAGGAAGGGGCCCGTCCGCCCCAGCCGGTCGCGCCCGAGCCGCAGGACGCCCGCCACGGGCCCCGCCGCGAAGACCCCCGCCGCCACGATCAGCCGCCAGGCCGGCCGCCTCGGGTCGGCCGCCGGCACCGGCCCCGTGGCGGCCCGCGCCAGCTCCCACCAGCGGTCCAGGCGCGTCAGCACCCCCGCGTCGAGACCCGCGTCCACCGCGCCCGCCCGCGCCGGGATGGGCCCCACGAACCCCGTCACGGCCGAGCCCATGCCCGCGCCCCCTAGCTCAGCGCCTGGAACTCCACGCGCCGGTTGGAGGGCGCCAGCGGGTCGGCCGGGTCGAGCGGGAAGCGCTTGCCCATGCCCACGGCCTCCAGGCTCTCGGCCGGAAGGCCGCAGGACTCGACGAACCAGCGCCGCACCTCCTCGGCCCGCAGCAGCGAGAGCCGCTCGTTGTAGGCGTCGCTGCCGGCCGCGTCCGTGTGCCCGATGATGCGGAAGGCCCCGATGCCCGTGCGCGGCATGACGCGGCACATCTGCTCCAGCTTGGGGATCTGGTCGTCGCGCAAGCTGGCCGAGTCATAGTCGAAGGCCACGCGGACATTGATCTGGAGGTCCTCGGCGAAGTTTGCGTAGACGGCCGGAGGGTCGGCTGCGGCGGGCTGGTCGGCCGCCGGCGCGACCAGCCCCCCGGGCTGACCCCCCGCGCCCGAGGCCACCACCACGCCCCCGGTCCCCTCCGTGGCCCCGGGCGCGGACCCCGTCTCCGCGCCGGGGGGCGCCTCGGGGGCGCTGGCGTCCGCGATGGGGCCGATCGCCTCGGGCATCACCTCGGGGGCGCCGCCCTCCAGCCCGACCAGGTCGGCGCCGGTCAGGAGCGTGATGGCGCGGGTCCGCCCGCCCACGTCCTGCGCCTCCGCCACCGCGTCGCGCTGGGCGATCAGCAGCGCGAGCAGGGCGTCGTCGCTGATCTCCTGGGCGGCGGCCAAGGCGGGCACCAGCGCCGCGAGGAGCACGAGGGGGGGCAGTCGCATGGCCGGGCCTCCCGGCAGAAATGCCGTTCTCTCCGCCCCAGGGTAAGCTAGTGTGGGGCACGGATCAAATCCTTCCTCGCGGACGAGGGCCATGGCGATCCCAGCACAGCCGTCCCCGGCGGGGGCCTCCTCGTGACCGCCGCCCCCGTCACGCGCGTGCCGCCCGACCCCGTCGCGGCGCCTCGGCCCGAGGGCGCCGGCCTCACCCATCGCGGCCGCGTGCGGGCGCGCAACGAGGACGCCATCCTGACCGACCCCGGCGGCCTCCTCTGGGCGGTGGCGGACGGCATGGGCGGCCACGGCCACGGCGACGTGGCCAGCGAGATCGTCGTGGACTGCCTGGCCGCCATCCCCGACGCCGACGCCCTGGCCGCGCCGCTGCCCATCCTCCTGGCCGCGCTCCTGCGCGCCAACGCCCTGGTGCGCGCCCGCGCGCGCGACCTGGGCGGGGGGGCCATGGGCGCGACGGTGGTGGCGCTGGTGGTGGCGCGCGCCGTGGCCCACCTCGCCTGGGCCGGCGACAGCCGCGGCTACCTCTTGCGCGCGGGGCGCCTGCGCCTGCTCACGCGAGACCACACCGTCGTGCAGGACATGGTGGAGGCCGGCGAGATCCTCCCCGACCAGGCCGCGCTGCACCCCGAGAGCCACGTGGTCACGCGCGCCGTGGGCGGGGCCGACGACCTGGACGTGGAGACGGCCGAGGAGCCCCTCCTGCCCGGCGACTGGCTGCTGCTGTGCAGCGACGGGCTCACGCTCTGCCTGGACGACGGGCGGCTCCTCCTGGCCCTCGCGGAGTCCCCCTCGCCCGAGGAGGCCTGCCGGCGCCTCCTTGTCGAGGCGCTGGAGGCGGGGGCGCCCGACAACGTGTCCGCCATCGCCGTGCGGCTGGGGGCTCCATGAGCCGGCCCGGCTCGCTGGCCGGGCCGGTGGTGGTGGCCATGGGGCTCGTGGCCGCCGCCGTGGCCTTCGCGGTGGTCACCACGCTCCTCGACCGCGCCGACGGCACGGTGGATCTGCGCCTGGCCGCGCTGGAGGCGACGCTGGCGGAGGCGCGCGACGAGGCCGCCGCGCAGGCCACGGACCTGGAGGCCGTGCGCGCCGACCTGGCGCGGCTGCGCGAGGACGTGAGCCTCATCGCCAACCGTCCCGCCCCCGCCCCCGCGCCGGCGGCCGGCGCGCTGCCCCTGGTCGGCGCCGGCGAGGACTTCGAGGCCGCCCCCACCGAGGCGCCCACCGAGGAGATGAAGGTGGTGCGCGAGCGCTTCAACCGCGGCGTCACCCAGCCGCGCAACCGCATCATGCTCGAGCTCCTCGGCCCGCCCCGCGACCGCTACTCCCAGGACTGCCAGGGCGTGACCAACCCGCGCATCGCCTCGCTCCTGGAGGAGCGCCAGCTGTCGCCCGGCGTGCGCGTGACCATGCTCCGCCCCGCGCTGGACAGCCTCCAGAGGGTGCTCGACCGCCTCCGGGAAAGCGACCCGGACATCCACGCCGGGCTGGGCACGGCCGGGGCCCTGTGCGTGCGCAACATCCGCGGCTCCTCCACGTCCATCTCCAACCACTCCTGGGGCACGGCCATTGACTTCACCATCAACGGCCAGCTCGACCCCTTCGCCGACGGCGGCACCCAGTTCGCCCTCCTCCTCCTGGCCGAGTACCTCAACGACGAGGGGTGGTACTGGGGCGCGGCCTACCGGCGCGAGGATTCGATGCACTTCGAGGTGGGCGAGGAGACCCTGCGCCGGTGGCGGGAGGAGGGGCTCCTGGGCGCGCCGGGATGACCGCCGAGGGGCCGCTCGATCGGGCGGCGCGGCCGCTCCTGGCCTTCGCGGCCGACCTCGCGGGGGGGGCGGGGCGGGAGCTGGCCCCGGCGCTGCGCGAGGCTGGCGCCCTGCTCGACCGCTTCGCGCGGGACGCCGCCCGCGCGGGCCCGCCGGCCCCCGCGATCCCCGCGCTCCGGCTGGCGCTGGCGCTGGTGCTCGACGACGCGGCGCGCCACGACCCGCGCCTGGACCGCCGCGCGTGGTCGGCCGGCGCGCTCCGGCTCCTCTTCGACGGCGAGCCCATGACGGAGGCGCGGCTGCGCGACTTCGCCGCCCGCGCCCACGCCGCCGGGCCGCCCTATGCCGAGGCCGCGGCCTTCCTCGACGGGCTCGCGGCTCGGCTCGCGGCCGGCCATGCCCGCGCCGCCCCCGCCCCCGACGGCTTCGCCCGCACCGCGCTCAGCGCCGCGCTGGGCTTCGCGCTCCTGGTGCTGGCCTGGGCCGTGCAGGAGGAATGGGCCTTCCACCGCTCCGCGCTCGCCGGCTTCGACGCCGAGGCCGTGTCGCTGGGGCTCGACCGGCGCGGCGCCGTCGTCGCCGACCTCCCCGTCCGGCTCGACCGCCTGGCGGGCGCCCAGGCGCGCCTGGAGGCCTCGGCGGCCGCGGGCCCCCTGCGCCCCCTTGCGCGCCTCCTGCGCTTCGACGCCGCCGACCGGGCCGCGCGGACGCTCGCGGACGCCCGTGCCCTGACCCTGCCCCCCGTGCTGAGCCGGGCCATGGACGAGGCCCTGGCCTCCGAAGGCGACAGCCTGCGCCTCTACGACACGCTGCGCGCGCTCGCCATGCTCCGGGGGGAGGCGCCATGGCAGCCCGCCTTCGTCGCGGGCTGGCTCGGGGACCGCGCCGCCCTGCTGCCGGACCTCCAGGGCCTCGTGCCGCAGGTGGCGGCGCTGGGGCCGCCCGGGCCGAGCTGGGGGGCGGTGGCCGAGCCCGACCCGGTCATCCTCGCCCAGTCGCGCGGCTTCGCCGCCGCCGCGCCCGAGGGGGGCCGCGCCTGGCTGGAGCTTGCGCGCGCGCCCGCCATGGCCGCCCTGCCCCCCTGGCGACCCGACCGCGCCGTCCCCGGCCTCGACCGCGTCTTCGAGCGCCGCTCGGGGCTGCCGCTCTCCCACCCGCTCCCCGGCGCCTTCACGCGCGCGGGCTGGGCGCTGGCGCGGGACGGGGGGGCGGAGGCGGCCGTGGCGACGGCGCGGGCCGAGGCGCTGCGCCTCTTCGGCCGCCCCCTGCCGCAGGACCCGGGCTCGGCCGGGGAGGCGCTGGCCCGCCTCCAGGACGCCACGCTGGAGGCCTGGCGCGCGCTGCTCGCGGACCTGCGCGTGCGCCCCCTCCTGCGGCGCGACGACGCCCTGGAGGCCACGGGCCTGCTGGCGCGCGCCGACTCGCCGCTGCGCGGCCTCCTGCTCGCGGCGTGGGCCGAGTCGGGCGGGGGCGACCGGGACCGCCCCGCCGAGCTCCAGGGCCGCATCGGCGCCGCGCTCGGCCCCAGCATCGCCTACGTGGAGAGGGGCGGGCTCGATCGCATCGCCGTGCTCCTCGCCGGCCTCAACACGGCGCTGGGCGCCGAGGGCGGCAGCGCCCAGCTGCGCGAGGCCCGGCTCCGGGGCGTCCAGGACCGCGCCGCCTCCGTGGCCGAGCTGGACCTGGCGCCGCCCCTGGTCGCCGACCTCGTGACCGACGTCCTGGCCCAGACCGCCGCCAGCGCCGCCCGGCCCGCCCCCGAGGGCCGGCCGGGCGCCCCCTCCTCCGACCTCGCCAACCCCGTCACGGCCGCCTGGCAGGCCGAGGCCCTGCCGCTCTGCCGGGAGGCGCTGGAGGGTCGCTTCCCCTTCGCCGGGGCCGAGGGCCCCGACGCCGACCCCCTCCGGCTCGCGGAGTTGCTCGGTCCCGGCGGGGCGCTGGCCCGCTTCGTGGGCGGCGAGGCGGCGGCCGGCCTCGACACCGCCTCGGACCCCTGGCGCTGGCGCGCCGAGGCGCGCTTCGAGGGCCTCTCGCCCGACAGCGCCGCCCTGCTCCAGCGCCTCTCGGCCGCTGGCGGCGCGCTCTTCGGGGAGACGGGCGGGCTGGGCGCCAGCTTCACCGTGGCGGCGCTGGCCGAGAGGGGCGCGGCGACGCTCTCGGTGGGCGGCGTGGAGGCCTCGCTCGCGGCGGGCGCCACCCTGGCCTGGCCCGGCCCCGACCCGGGCGCGGGCGCGCGCGTGGCCTTCGGCGGGGCCGAGGCGGCCGCCTTCCCGGGGCCTTGGGGCCTCCTGCGGCTCCTGGCGCCCCGCCGCCTCAGGCTGCGCGACGAAGGGCGGCGCGTGCTCGTTGACCTGCGCGGCGGCGACGGGCGCACCTTCCTGGAGATGGGCTTCGCCTCTCCCGCCAACCCGGTCTCGGCCCTGCCCCTCCTGGAGGGGCTCGCCTGCCCCGGCACGCTGTGAGGGGCCGGAAAGAAGCGTCTCCCGCCGGGCGCGAAGCGCGCTAGGGTGGCCGCGACGCCGCGAGGGCCCCGCCCGCGACGCCCTGCCCCGGAGGCCCCCGATGCCCGACCGCATCCTCCTCAAGTCGCCCCTGCCCGCCGACGAGCTGCTCTTCGCCGCGCTCTCGGGCGAGGACCGCCTCAGCGCGCCCTTCCGCTACGAGCTGACGGCGCTCAGCCCCGACACGGACATAGACCCCAAGCGCCTCCTGGGCGAGCGCGTCACGGTGACGGCGCAGGTGGGCGCCCCCCCCTTCCCGCGCTTCGACGGCCTCGTCACGGACGTGGGGCTGACGGGCTTTTCCCTGGGGCTGGCGCGCTACCGCCTGACGCTCAGGCCGGCGCTGTGGCTCCTGTCGCTCGGCGCCCGCACGCGCATCTTCCAGGACCGCGACGTGGTGGAGATCGTGCAGTCCCTGCTCGCCAGCCAGCCCAAGCTGCGCTTCGAGTGGCGCCTGCGCGACCGCGGGGCCTACCCCAAGTACGACTACTGCGTGCAGTATGGCGAGACCGACCTGGCCTTCGTGATGCGCCTCCTGGAGCATGAGGGCATCCACTTCTTCCACGAGCACCGCGAGGACGGCCACGTCCTGATCCTCGCGGACGACAGCACGCGGGCCCAGGCGGCGCCCGGCCTCGGCGAGCTCACGTGGGCCGACGACGCGGAGGACGCCACGGGCCTGGGCGACCCGCTCGCCGTGGCCTGGCAGGCGCGCTCGGCCATCCGCACCGCCGGCCACGCCCACACCGACTACGACTTCGAGAGGCCGTCGGCCTCGCTCTTCGCCCAGGCCTCGGGGCCGGGCGACCTCCAGTTCCCGGACCGCTCGCTCGACTACCGCTACCCGGGGCGGCACCTGACCTTGGCGCGCGGCGACGCGCTGGTGCGCGTGCGCCACCAGGAGGCGCGCGCCGAGGCGCGGCGCGCGGAGGTGCGGGTCACCACCCCCGGCATCGCCCCGGGCGCGAGCCTCGGCACCAGGGGCCATCCCCGCCGGGCCGAGAACGCCAAGTGGCTCGCCGTGGCGCGGCGCATGCGGCTCTGGGACGGCCAGTATCAGACGGGCCAGCCCAGCGACGCGCGGACCCCCGGCGAGCCGCTCGGCGGCGCCGGCACGGGCGGCGAGATCTGGCTCGACCTGCAACCCCTCGACACCCCCTTCCGGCCGCCCCGCCTGACGCCCCGCGCGCGCATGCCGGGGCCGCAGACGGCCACCGTGGTGGGCGGCGGCAGCGCGGGCAGCGGAGCGGGCGGAGGCGGCAACGCCGACATCCACACCGACCGCCACGGGCGCGTGAAGGTGCTGTTCCACTGGGACCGCGACGCGCCCGGCGGCGGGGCGCAGCCCAGCTGCTGGGTGCGCGTGTCGAGCCCCTGGGCCGGCTCGGGCTGGGGCTTCGTCCAGATTCCCCGCATCGGCCAGGAGGTGGTCGTGGACTTCCTGGAGGGCGACCCCGACCAGCCGCTCATCACGGGGCGCGTCTACAACGGGGCCAACCCGCCGCCCTACGCGCTGCCGGCCAACGCCACCCAGTCGGGCTGGAAGTCGCGCTCCTCGCCCGGCGGCGGGGCGGCCAACTTCAACGAGCTGCGCTTCGAGGACAAGAAGGGCGCCGAGCAGGTCTACTTGCACGCCGAGCGCAACCACGACACGGTGGTCGAGAACGACGAGAGCCGCGAGATCGGCCGCGACTGGACCGAGCACGTGGGCCACGACGCCGCGCAGACCGTGGACCATGACCGCCAGGAGAAGGTGGGCAACGACAAGAGCGTCAAGGTGGGCCGCGACCGGAGCGTGGACATCGGCAACGACGACACGGAGCACGTCCACGCCAACCGGTCCCTGACCGTGGACAAGGACCAGGACATCAGCGTCGGCGCCAAGCAATCGCTCTCCGTGGCCTCCGATCAGGCCACCGAGGTGGGCGGCGCGCGCGCTGTCAAGGTGGCCAAGGACCAGAGCCACGACGTCACGGGCGAGGTGCTGCTCAAGGGCGGCAAGAGGATCAAGGTGGAGGCCGCCGACGAGATCGCGCTGCTGTGCGGCGACGCCAGCCTCGTGCTCAAGAAGGACGGCACGGTCGAGATCAAGGGCAAGGACATCAAGATCGAGGGCTCGGGCAAGATCACCGGCAAGGCCTCGGGCGACATGGTCCTCAAGGGCTCGAAGATCCACGCCAACTGAGCCGCCGCAGCGCCGGGGCGGGGTCGGCGGGGTCGGCGGCCACGGCGGCCCCTCCGGCCCACAGGAGGAGCGGCGCCGGCGCCTCCGCCCCGGGCGCGGGCAGCGCGTCGAGCGCCGCCCACAGCGCGTCGGCGTCCAGAGCGCCCCGCGCGGCCGCCAGGAGCGGGGCGCGGGCCGCCTCCGTCCAGGCCTGCGCGGCCTCCCAGGACGGGGGCGCCGACAGGACCAGGAACCCCGCGAGCGGGAAGCCGCGGCCCACCGCGTCCCGCGAGGGCACCGCGAGCCCCACCGCCGCGCGGCCCCCCGACAGGAGCCGCAGGCCCAGGCCCCCCTCCGGCCAGGGGCCGTCGCGCAGGTGGCGCGTGGCCCAGGCATCCCAGCGCAGGCGGAAGGCGGGCGCCAGCCCCCGCGCCACGAAGTCCCCCGCCAGCGGCAGCTTGCCGAAGAGCCCGGCATGGGGGGCCTCCTCCGTCAGAAGCTCTCCGGGCACGAGAAGCCTGCGAACATGGACAGGTCGAAGGGGTTCTCGACCGAGTCCGCCAGGAGGTCGAAGCTGGCCCGGTAGGGGCCGACCGACAGCGTCAGGCGGAACAGGTTGCTCTGGTCGGTGGCCACGAGGTCGCCCTGGTCGAGCAGGTGCAGCAGCGCCCAGTCGCCCGGGTCCGGGGTCGAGACGGCCTCGGCCCCCCCGTCGGTCGGGGTGAAGCCGAAGGCCACGAAGCCCGACTGGTCGGGGCCGGGCCAGGTGACGGGCGCGGGCTGGGTGGGGTTGTTGAAGTAGATGATGAGCTGTCCGTCGATGTTGAGCGTCACGCGCGCGGCGTTGGGCGACAGGTCCGTGGGCTGGAGCCTGAAGGAGATGAGCGGGCCCGTGCCGCCGGGGAACAGCGCGTCGCGGATGGCGCGTGCCCTCTCGAAGGGCACGAGCGACCCGGGCGGCAGGCCCAGGTCGGACCGCCAGGCCCACGGCCGCGCGGCGGTGTCCACGTAAGGCAGGAGCTGCTCGTCGGTGAAGGCCTCGAACTTGCCGCCCGGCCCGAAGAGCGACCGGAAGTCCGCGAGCGTCACGTCGATGCGCGAGGCGCGGTCGAACGGGTAGCGCCCGCCCGTGGCCGCGCGGCAGAGCGGCAGCACGTCCGCCCGCACGCGCGCCGTCAACTGCGCCACCACGGCCTCGCGCGTCACCGCCGTGGTGTCGGCCGCGATGCCTCCGATCCAGTCGTCTATGGGGTCGGGCAAGCCGCGCGCGACCTCGGCCACGGCCCCCGTCAGCTCCGGCAGACCCCCCCGCGCCAGCAGCGCGGCCTCGGGGTCGGGCGTGTTCTGCACCGTCTGCAGCTCGTTGGCCAGCGCCCCCAGCGCGGCTCTGGTGTCCGCGAGCCCCGCCGGCGCCCCGTCCACCTCGGCGACGAGGCCGCGAATGGGCGCGAAGTGGTCCGACACGGCCCGCGCGGCCGCCGGGACGGCGGGGGCCTCCTCCCCCCCTTGCCCCGCCGCCGCGTCCGCGCGCCCGATCAGGCGGCCCAGCGTGCCGAGCCTCTTGGTCGCGGCGCGCACCACGCCGTCGGGCACCGCCGCCCCGCCCTCCTCGGCCGCTTCGGGGCGCGCCAGGTCCGTCTGCGCCGCCACCTCGGTCAGCAGCCCCGTCAGCGCGCTCGCGGGGCTCGCCAGGTCCTTGAGGTTGGCCGTCGCCACCGTGAGGTCCGCGAGAGGCGCGAGCCGCACGTCGCGCAGGAACCCGTCCCAGGTGGCGATGAAGTCCTGCGCGTAGAGGTCGAGGAGGCGCGGCTCGATCTCGGCCGCCAGCGCCGTGGCGTCGCTCCCTTGCGTCTCCTCGCAGCTCCCCGCCACCACCAGCCCGTCGAGCGCCGCCTGCGCCGCGACCTCCGGCACCAGGGGCAGCACCGCGTCCCGGAAGCCGCGATAGGTGAAGGCGCCGGGCAGCCCCGCGCGCAAGGTCTTGCCGGTCAGGCGCGTCAGCACCGTGCCGCCGTTGGGGCCGGCCGATTCGGCCGGGATCCACTCGGGCAGCGCCGTGACCGCCGGATGCGACAGGAGCGCCTGGTAGGCGCGCGTCTCGATGGGGATGCCGCAGACCGTCTCCAGCGCCGCCGCGAGCAGCTCGGGGTCCGGGGCGGGCGGGGGGGCCTCGCCGGGGAAGCGCGCCAGCGCGTCGAGCTGCATCCGCAGCGCCTCCTCGGAGGGGAAGGGGTCGAAGGGCTCTGCGGCGGCGGGCAGGGACGCCTGCCACCACTCGCTCACGAAGGCCTCGTCGTAGGCCGCGAGCCCCGTGAGCATGTGGTAGGCCTTGAGCGCGCCGAGCAGCTGGTCGGGGTCGCGCACGCGCCGCCACATGGCGGCCTCCAGCATCGCCACCATGCGCGGCAGCAGGATGCGGTCCAGCGCGCGCCCCTCCGCGATGTCCTGGGCGCGCAGCAGCTCCCGGTCGGCGCGCGGGCCGAGCAGGTCGAGCGGCGTGGCCGGCGCCGGCACCAGCGCCGCCTCCACCTGCTGGACGGCCGCCACCGCCTCCGCGAGGTCGAGCGGGTCCGTCGGCGCCTGCCGCGCCGCCACCGGCGCGAGGCTCGCCGCCAGGGCCTCGAACTGCCGCGCTTGCAGCGACAGGGCCGCCGCGCCCCGCACGTAGGAGAAGGCGAAGAGGGCCGACAGCAGCGCCGCGACCAGGACGCAGGCCGCCACCGCCCCCCGCCAGGCCCAGCGCCGCCGGTCCTCCCTGGCGGGGTCGAGCACGCCCAGGCCCGCCTCCTTGAACACCACGTCCGTGAGCAGGCGGCGCAGGAAGAAGCTGCGCCTCTCGCCCCGGCGCGAGGCCACGGGCGGCTCCGCGCTCAGCCCGTAGGCCCCCGCCAGCTCCCCCACCAGCCGGTCAATGGGCGTGCCCTCCTGCGTGGCCGAGGTCAGGTAGACCCCGCGCAGCCAGGCCGCCTCGTCGTAGCGCGTCTCGCCGAACACCCCCTCCACGAAGCTCCGCAGCGGCGCCTCCAGACGCAGGAGCTGGGCCGGGAAGCGGAAGGCCTCCGCCCGCTCCCTGAGGCTCAGGTCCTCCGCCAGCCGCCCGTCGAGCCGCCGCTCGGCGCGGCCCGCCAGGTCGCGCAGCTCCCGCTCCACCCCCGCCCCGTCGGCCGGGGCGTCCGTGCGCAGGGTCCAGCCCCAGACCTGCTCGCGCTCGGACGTGGAGAGGTCGGCGAAGAAGGTCTCGAAGCCCGGCAGGAGGTCGAGCTTGGTGACCAGGAGGTAGGTGGGCAGATGGATCGCCAGCCCCTCGCGCAGCTCCGCCAGGCGCCGCCGGACGGCGCGGGCGTGGAGCCTGAGCGCCTCGGTCGGCCCCAGGAGCTCGCGCAGCGAGATGGCGACGACCACCCCGTTGAGCGACCGCCGCCCCCTGTGCCGCTTGAGCAGGTCGAGGAAGCCGCGCCACTCGGCGGCGTCCGCCTCGGGCGCGCTGGCCTGCTCGGTGTAGCGCCCCGCCGTGTCCAGGAGCACCGCGTCGTTGGTGAAGAACCAGTCGCAGTTGCGGGTGCCCCCCACCCCCTTGAGGTCGTCCGACAGGTCCATGGGGAAGTCGAGGCCCGACTGGCGCAGGGCCGTGGTCTTGCCCGTCCCCGGCGGCCCGATCAGCAGGTACCACGGCATCTCGCTCAGGAGCCGCCTCGAGCCGCCCTTGCCCCGGCGCAGGTCCTCGAGCACGGTCCTGAACTTGGCCGCGACCTCGCCCGTGGGGTCGTGGGCGGCCTGGGGCGGCGCCTTGGCCAGCTCGGCCACGAAGGCCCGGTTGGCGCGGGCCGCGCGGAGCTGGCCCAGGAGGACCGACAGGAGCCACAGGAAGAGGATGGCGCCGATGGCGATGAGGCGCGCGACCTCGGAGGCCAGGGGCTCGACCTCCCCCACCGCGACCAGCGGCCCGAAGGCCCACACCAGCCAGCACAGGACCAAGACGCCGACGAAGGTCCAGAGCCGGCGCGACACCAGGAACCTGAGCAACCGCTTGAGGAGCCTCACAGCCGCTTCTCCACCCTGATCTCGACGCGCCGGTTGAGCGCGCGCCCCTCGCGCGTGGCGTTGTCGCCCAGGGGCTCCTCGGCCGCGCGGCCCTCGCTCGCGATGAGGTCGGCCGGCACGCCCGCCGCCGCCAGGAGCCCCGCGATGGCGGTGGCGCGCGCCTCGCTCAGCCCCTGGTTGGTGCGGAAGGGGTTGGTGGCGGACACGGGCTCGCTGTCGGTGTGGCCGATCACCGTGACGCGCCCGATCACGTCCTGGTTGGCCAGGATGGTGGCTGCGATCGAGGCGATCAGCGGCTGATACTCCTCGTTGATCGCGTCCCGCGCCGAGCGGAACACCTCTGGGTCCGAGCCGCGCACGACCAGCGTGACGGCGTTGACGTCCTCCGTCCCAGACAGCGCCGCGCGCGTGTCGGCGGGCGCCGCCGCCTCGAAGGCCGGCAGCAGGGCGAAGGTCACGGGCGCGGGCGCCTCGGCCGGGGGCGGGGCCTCGGGCGAGGCCTCGCGCGGCTCGCGGAAGATGGCCGCCCGCTCGGGCGGGGGCAGCGAGCGCGCCAGCGCCGCGAGCGTGGCCCCCTCCGCCGACAGCCGCACCTGGAGCCCCGCGAAGAGCGCCGCCACCAGCGCCAGCGCCGCCAGCGCCACCGTCCAGACGGGGATGCCCCGCCGGCGGCGGTCGCTGGGCGCGTCCACGCCCTGCCAGCGGGGGCTGAGCGGCGCGCGCTCGGACTCGGGGTCGCGCAGGGCGCGGGCGGTGGCGGCGCGCGCGGACACCAGCGCCCCCTGCCCCGCCGCGCCCTCGAGCCGGTAGCGGCCCCGGAAGCCGAGCGACAGGCACAGGTGCGCCAGCTCCAAGAGCTCCGGGTCGCGCCGGGGGTCGCGGACCAGCTCGCCCACGCGGTCGAAGAACCGCGTGCCCGCGTCCACCTCCCCCGACAGCGCCGTCACCAGCGGCTCGCGCGGCCAGTCCGAGGCACCCCCCCAGGGCGTGTTCATGGCCAGGTCGTCGAGCAGCGCCGCCACCAGCCAGGCCGCCGCGTCCGCCCGCGCCACCGTCGCTCCCTTGGCCACCGCCCCGTCCCGCCCGTCCTTGAGCCCTCCCAGGAGGCGGACGCGCAAGGTGGAGGCCGAGGGCGGGGGCGCGGCCCGCTCCAGCTCGGGCGCCAGCTCCAGGAGGGGCGCGAAGGCGGCCACCAGCGGGTTGGGATGCGCGCGCGGCACGCGCGGCGGGGGGGGCGCGGACCCCCTCGCCGGCGGCGGCTCGGCGGCGAAGGCGGGCGCGGCGAAGGGCGAGGGCGCCGCCGGCCCTCCCCAGGCG